>Ga0326597_10014771_pt1 | contig 10225 bp, 11 predicted proteins | sample RVTome_12_FD_203789 | JGI IMG/M metagenome (GOLD analysis project Ga0326597, IMG submission 203789) | Soil microbial communities from uranium-contaminated site in the Upper Colorado River Basin, Wyoming, United States - RVT100D185 | ecosystem: Environmental > Terrestrial > Soil > Contaminated >...
CCGTGACGTCCAGCTTGGGAAGCTGGCATTCTACCGCTGAATTACGCCCGCTCAGACCCAGGGTAGGAGTGCGTTTAAAATGTATGGAATTGTTCATGGCTTGTCAATGTAAGACTCGCTTTCGTACGGGTCGACCAGCGGCAGCCAAATCATTCCAACGCCTTGCAAGAGCACGTTCACTTAATTATGGTGGTCACCGGAGGTCAAACAATGCAGTACAAGACTTTAGGGCGGACGGGCCTGCGCGTCAGCGTCATCGGTCTCGGCACGATGGTCCACGGGGGCCACTTCGGGCCGATGAAAGACGAAGAATCGCTTGCCGCCATCGATACCGCGCTCGAATTGGGAGTGAACTTCATCGACACTTCGGACGCCTATGGCGCCGGCTACTCGGAGACGCTGCTCGGCAACGCGCTCAAGGGCCGGCGCGACAAGGTCATCCTAGCCACCAAGGGCGGCAACGTCATGGTTGGCCCCAATAAGGGCAAGAGAATTTTTGCGCCGGAATATATCGACGACGTGCTGCACGGAAGCTTGAAGCGGCTCCAGACCGATTGGATCGATCTTTACCAATTGCATAATCCCGACGTCGAAGTGATCGAGCGCGGGGAAGTATGGGAGGTTCTTGAAAAGCGCAAAAAGGAAGGCAAGATCCGTCACTACGGCGTGTCGATCAACACCATGGCCGAGGGCATCGCAGCGGCCAAGGGCGGGCGCGCCGAGACGATTCAGGTGGAATATAGTTTGCTCCAACAAGAACCTGCAGAAGAGATTTTTCCACCTGCTCAAGCCGCCAACGTGGGCATCATCGCGCGGCTTCCGCTCAAGCGCGGCATCCTTACGGGAAAATTGACCCAGACCGACGAGCAGAGGTTCCAAGGGGAAGACGTCCGTGCCCGCAGCTTTAAAGGAGAAGCCTTTGCGAAGGAATTGGCGAAGGCGGAAAAACTGCGCTTTCTTGTCCACGGGCCGGTCAAGACTTTAGGTCAAGCGGCGTTAGCCTTTTGCGTGGCCCACCCAGCGGCAAGCATCGCGATTCCCGGGGCGCGCAACGCGCAGCAGATGCGTGAAAACGCCGCGGCCGGCGATGTGACCCTTCCGCCCGAAGACCTCGCCAAAGTCGCCGAGCTGTGGCGCAGCGGTTTTGCCGCTTAGGAGACTGTTGCGTCCAATTCTTTTTCATTGGTGTTGTGCCAGAGGACTACTCAGAGTTTGTGAATTAATCGGATTCTGCAAAAACGAGCAGCCGCAACTATTCGATTTTGTTGAGGCGAAAATTGCGGAATCCGACGTTTTTTCAATTTTTTCACAACCTCTCAGAGCGAAGGACCCAGGCCGCTATGCCGCACCTAAAAAGAAACGGTGAATTTCACCACGAAGGACGCGAAGAGCACGAAGTTTAAAACCAACGAAATCCGAACCCTTCGTGACCGGAGTGTACCCTGAGCAGGGTCGAAGGGTGCGCTTCGTGGTAAATGAACTCAATGAAAAGTAGCGTTTCCCGCTGGCCCAACAATGAGCGCATGGCCGTGCTGGTCACGGTGATGTTTGAAGTCTGGTCCGAGGGCAAGGCGCCGCCCTACTCTCCGATGACGACTTCGCTGAAACCCGGGACGCCCGACCTGCTCGGCATCTCCTGGTCTCAGTATGGCGGCAAGACCGGCGTCTGGCGCTTCCTGAGAATCCTCGATGAGACCGAGATCAAAGCAACGATATGTCTTAACGCCAAAGCCGCCGAGCTTTATCCGGACGCGGTTAAGGAATTGCATCGGCGCGGCCACGAGATCGCCGCTCATTCTTACACGCAGGATTTGGTTCTCCCCTATCTCTCACTGCAGGAAGAAAAGGAAATTATCCAGAAATGCTCCGGGATCATCGAAAGCGCCGTAGGAACTCGGCCGGTAGGCTGGTTCAGTCCGGTCGCGGCTCCGACGATGCATACGGCCGAATTACTCGCCCAGGCCGGCTATCTCTGGCATGGAGACCACAACGATACCGACCTGCCCTACGGGTTCGACACGCCCAAGGGCAGGCTCATCGCCATCCCCCACAGCGACTTCACGGACAACCGTACGCTACGGTCGAGCCCGAGAGATTTCTATAACGTGTACAAAGACACCTTCGATTACCTTTACCAGCACGAGGCCCCCTCGATCATCAATCTAACCGTCCACACGCACTTCGGCGGCCGGCCGCTGATGTCGGCGATGCTGCACGAATTGCTGCACTACATGAAGGGTTTTTCAGGGGTCTGGTTCGCGCGCCACGATGAAGTCGCGCGTTGGGTATTGAAGCAGAACTAACTCATAAGTTTCTAGTGTCGAGTTTCTAGCTCCTCGTTTCCCCGCCCAACAGCGGCCACGGCACCGCAATTCCGATCGATGGAAGAACCAAATTTAAAGTTTTCGGGCTAACGTTTTGAACGATTGGAACGGCTTGAACGGTTGGAACCGGCTGCGTCGTTAAAACTCGCTGCGGAATATGCCCCTTTGGCCGCGCGCTTCATCGACCGCCACTTCCATGTAGCGGATTTTCGCTCGTGGAAATTCTCGTTGGACTCGGCGTCGTATCTGCTTGGCGAGATACTCGGCCAGCAACTCGGTGCTCGTGTTCTTGAGCGGCAGGAGAATAACGTCGCCGCGCGGCAGGAGCAACCTCTGTTTCCTGTACAGGATCTCGACATCCTTGGGCCGGCGGTGGATTTTGATCACGTCACTTTTACTTTGGATAAGAGTCCGGTGATCGAGACTATCGCACACCCGTTTGACCAGCGGTTTGAACGCGATGAAATCCAGCACCACACCCGCTTGATCTAACTCGCCCTCCATGCCGACAGAAACCTGATAATTGTGGCCGTGCAGGGGCTCGCGTTGGCCGTTGGCGAAAATCAGAAAGTGCGCCGAGGCGAAATTGAAATAGTCCTTGGCGACTTCGATGCTGAAGCGATGGGGCATGGGCGGGACGTTACCCAAAAGGAGCTTCCGTTTCAAGGCGACCCTTCGACTCGAGCCCCGGCCTTGGTCGGGGGCTCCGGCTCAGAATTCCACCCCACGGGCGTACTGGAAGGTGCCACGGGCTTGCCCGTGGGGCTCAACCGCGGCAATCGAATAGCGGCGGGCTTCGAGAATTCGTCAAGTTCGGCAAATTTTTCCTTGCAACTGTTTCGCAAACGCGTTAGGTGAGAAAACCATGCATCCTGAGAAAGCGTTCGGCGTCGAACGCTCCATCATGAGCGGTTACCGAAACGAATACCCGATTGGGAATTGATTTTCCTCTGACAGTCATTGGAAGGATTGAGATGGTCTCCGCCGTCGTCCTCGCCGCAGGAAGGGTTGAAAGCACCGAAAAGCAAGAAGGACTCTCGCCAGCGCCTGGCCCACCGGCGTTGCAACGCGTTCTAGCGGAAGCGCTCGCTTCCGGGGTCCGGGAAGTCGTTTGCGTCGTGAGCGATTTGGCATCGGCGGGGCGGCGCATCACGATCGAAAATAAACGCCTGATTTGGCTCCTCAAGTATGGCGCCGACGGCGGCCCGAACAGCTCCATGATCGCCGGCCTCTGGGCCATCGACCCGAAAAGTGACGGCGTGCTCTTTTTGGCCGGCGATCAACCTTGCATTCGCAGCGAGCTGATCGACGCGCTGATCGAGCGCTTCGAAAGCGGCCATGCGCTGATCGTCGCGCCGTCGTTTCAAGGACAACCGAGAAACCCGTTGTTGTTTCGACGCGAACTGTTTCCAGATCTCTTGAGGGTCGCCGGCGACCGGAGCGGCCGCGCGCTGCTCGAAAAAAATCGGGACCGAGCGGAACTGGTCCCTTGGAGCGAAGAGATTCCATTATTCGATATCGACGTTCGCACCGATTATGAGCACTTAAAAGAGCCGGCCTAGTTCCTTGATCGGAGCTCCATTCCCACCGCCTCGGATAGCTGTTTTAGACCATCACGCTCGAGCAGCTTGAGCAATCCTCGATTAATCCGCTTGACCGCTCCGGGCCCTTCGTATACCCAACCCGTATAAATCTGCACCGCGCTGGCGCCAGCCTTGATCTTGTCATAGGCGTCTTCGGCGGTGAAGATTCCGCCGACGCCAATGATCGGCAGCCGGCCTTGGGTCACCCGGCAAATATGAGAGATGAAGCCGGTGACGACCTTGGTGATGGGCCTGCCGCTCAACCCTCCCGGCTCTCGGCCCAAGGGAGACTGTAGCCCTTCACGCATGAACGCGGTCGCGTTGGTCGCGACGATGCCGGCGAGCTTGACCGCCTCGACCACCTCGATGATCTCATCGACCTGGGATAATTCCATGTCGGGGGCGATTTTCACGAACAGCGGTTTGGAATCGATCTTAGCCCGCGTCGCCAGCGCGCGATTTTTTTCCTGCACTGCGGCCAAGAGTTCCCTCAGCAGCGTTTTTTCTTGCAGATCGCGAAGGTTGGGCGTGTTCGGGGAGCTGACGTTGAACGTGAAGAAGTCCCCGTGCGGAAATAACTTTTCGAAAGCGGCGAGAAAGTCCGCCACCGCGTCCTTGGTCTCGACGATCTTGGTGCGCCCGACGTTGATGCCGAGGGGAATTTCGGGCATAGCGCCGCGTGCCCGTAAGCGTTCCAGTTTGAGGGCGATCGCCTCCGCCCCTTCGTTGTTGAAACCGAGGCGATTGATCAGCGCGTGATCTTCCGGCAAGCGATACAAGCGCGGCTTGGGATTGCCCGGTTGCGCTTGCGCCGTGACCGCGCCGATCTCCATGAAGCCGAATCCAAAGGCGGAAATGGCCTTCGGCGCCACGGCGTTTTTATCGAAGCCAGCGGCAAGACCCACTGGGTTGGGAAAAGTAAGCGGCCCAACCCGAACCGTTAGCCGCTGGTCCGCGACCCGGTAGAAATCGTTAAGGGTGCCATAGAGAAATTCCATGTGCGATAGGAGCGCCAAAATCTGCTCATGGCTCCTCTCCGGATCCTTGCGGAAGAGCAGGGAACGAACGAGGGACTTGTAGAACATGGAAAAGATGTAACGGAAAATTTACCCAGCTGCCAGAGACTCAAGCCACCCGGCTCGATATTGGGAGTCTCCCTGCAGCTGGAACAAAAAGAAAGGGAGAGCCGGTTCAGCTCTCCCTCCCCATTCGCCGCCAAGACTGATTTCAACTGGCAAGAATTGTGATGCGCAAATTCGACGTCAACGGTAAAGCTCTTTCAATAAGCCGCTTTTCTCCAGCCGGTCGAGATACCCCATGTCGATAAACTGTTCAGGCTTGGCATCTTTCGCGGCGGGCACGGTCTTGGCCAAGTCGTCCAGCGCGTTTTTCATGCCGACCATATTGATGGCGGGGGTCCTTTCCAACACTTTGCCCACGTAAAGATCGTAGGTTTTGTGCAAGAAGAACGGGTCTTGAATCTTGCTGTAGCGGGCGATCGATTTTATCGTCAGATCTTTATCGGTTCTTGCGCGATGCATGCCGCGAACGTAGGCGCGCATGAATCGGTCAATAAATTGCGCCCGGCTTCTTAGGATGCCCCCCTGTACGACGACGGAAGGATTGGGGAAGGCCAGGTCGAGATCGGTAATATTGATCAGTTCTTTGAAGCCTAGCTTCTCCACGGCAAACAGAGTCGGCGGAGAAACCACGCCGGCGTCGATCGAGCCACCCTGAAGGCCGCTCATGATGGAACTTATCGATCCCATTTGAAGAATCGTGACATCTTTTTCTGACACGTTATGTTTTCTGAGGGCGTAGCGCAGCGATATGTCGGTCGAGGAGGCGAAGCGGGTGACGCCGATCTTCTTGCCTTTGAGGTCGTCTGCGGTTTTGATGCTCTGCTTGGTGTACAGCGAGAAGATCATCTTGTTCACCGTATTGCCAATAATCTTGATGTCAGCGCCTTGCATGGCGGCAGCCATAGCTGAGCTGCCGTTGAAAAAACCAACATCGACTTCGCCGGCCACCGTGACCTGGGCGAGCTGGCTGCCGCTGGGAATAAGGATGATTTCATCTTCGAGGCCTTCTTTGGCAAACAGCCCCGCGTCATGCGCAACCCATATGCCGATGTAAGAGCCGCTGATGGAACTGTAGCCGATGCGGATTCGCTCGGCGCTCCAAGAAACAGAAACCAGCAACAGACTCAGCAAGATCGTACTAGCGAGTGTTTTCATCTCCTCGTCTCCTGAAAAAAGCGTCTTTATTCTTTATTTATTTCTCATTTGAGCGGCGAACAGCCAGCCGGAACCATCAACATATTTTCCTGCGTGAGCATGAATTCTCTGGTCGGAGGCGGCCATCCCTCCACGGTCTTCGTCGCTTCCGCTCGCAGCCGCTCCCGTTCGCCGGCGTCCTTGTAAACCCAAACGTGAACGTACTGATTGAGCGGGCCGATGACCGTTTGCCCGGCGAAAACCAGCGGCGAGATCTTGGTACGCGCCGGTATGACCTTGCCGAACCGCTCCAGCACCGCCGGCATCGTCCCGGGTTGGTAGGTGTAGGTTCTAAATTCATAAAGATTTCCCAGCTTGCCCTCGGGTAGCGGCGGCGAGAACGGCGCCGGCTGGATGATCTTGTTCTCTTGCGTGACGATGAATTCCTGGGTCTTCGGCGGCCACTTACCGGTCTTGCGCGCCTCGGCGCCGATCCGCTCGCGCTCCTCAAAACTCTCGTAGGGCCAAACATGCAACACCCGGTTGAGACCTCCCACCTCGGATTGCCACAGTCCCAGGAGCTTGGAAAACTGCAACCGCGCGGTCAGCCCTTCGGCGAAACGCTCCACGAAGTTGTTGGTCATGCCGGGTTTCAACACATAGGTTCTCATCTCAAGAAACATAAGCTCTCCTCCTTCGCGACAGTTTCTTAACCTTTCCCACAAACCGAGTAAGGATTGCAACCCTCGACCGTTACAACGCAGCGTTCCCAAACGCAGCTGAATCTGTTAAGGGCTGATTATTCGGCGAGAGGAGTCGGTTTAGGCCGGCATTAAAATCGGAGGAGGCGCTATGAAATCACGGGCCGCCGTCGCCTGGGAGGCGGGCAAACCTTTGGTTATCGAAGAGGTGGAAGTCGAAGGGCCAAAGGGCGGCGAGGTGCTGCTGCAAATCAAGGCTACCGGCGTCTGCCACACCGACGCCTACACCTTGTCGGGCCGGGATCCCGAAGGGCTATTTCCCGCGATTATGGGCCACGAAGGCGGGGCCATCGTCGTGGAAGTCGGAAGAGGCGTGACAAACATTAACCCGGGCGATCACGTCATTCCGCTTTACATCCCCGAATGCGGCCGGTGTAAGTTCTGCCAATCCAGCCGGACCAATCTCTGCGGCGCGATTCGGCTCACGCAGGGTAAAGGCGTGATGCCGGACGGCACCTCGCGCTTTTCCATAAAGGGAAAAACCATTCTCCATTACATGGGCACATCGACGTTTTCCGAATATACCGTGTTGCCGGAGATTGCGGTCGCGAAAATCAACCCAGCCGCGCCACTGGAAAAGGTCTGCCTGCTCGGCTGCGGCATCACAACCGGCATCGGCGCCGTGCTCAACACGGCCAAGGTGCGGCCCGGTTCGAGCGCCGCCGTATTCGGGCTCGGGGGCATCGGTCTCAGCGTAATCCAGGGGCTGGTGATGGCCAAAGCCGAGCGCATCATCGCCGTGGACCTCAACCACAAAAAGTTTGAAATGGCGAAACTGTTGGGCGCCACCGATTTTATCGTGCCCCAAGAAAACGGCCGGCCGGTACAGGAAGTCATCGTCGAGATGACCGACGGCGGGATGGATTATTCTTTTGAATGCATCGGCAACGTCAAGACCATGCGCGCGGCGCTGGAGTGCTGCCACAAAGGCTGGGGCGAATCTACGATCATCGGCGTCGCCAGCGGCGGCGAGGAAATCAGCACCCGCCCGTTTCAACTGGTCACGGGGCGGGTCTGGCGCGGCACGGCCTTCGGCGGCGTCAAGGGACGCTCGCAGCTGCCGGGCTACGTCGATCGTTATATGAAGGGCGAGATCAAAATCGATCCGATGATCACACACACCCTGCCGCTGGAGCGCATTAACGAAGCTTTTGATCTAATGCATGAGGGGAAAAGCATCCGCTCGGTCATCCTTTTCTGACTCGGCCAAACGACGTGAGGCCGGTGATAAGGTTGGTCCTGCGGGGACCATCGGCATGGGCGCGGCGAGGGGTTCCTTTCATGCTACGCTGCCGCAAATTTTCCCCTATTTTGACGCCAAATCGGCTTGCAGTTTTGGGGATTTCTTTCTATAAGTTAGGCCCAGTGGGTTTTTCCAGCCTGCGCTGAAGGCAAGCACGCGAGTCAAGCCGGAGGAAGGAACATAGATGAATAAGAAAATAAAAATGCGCGTCAACGGCAAGAAAGTCGAAATGGAAGTCCCGACCAATCGCCTGTTGATCGATTTCCTGCGTTACGACGTTGGATTGACCGGAACCAAAGAGGGTTGCAGCGTCGGCGTTTGCGGCGCCTGCGCGGTGCTGATGGACGGCGACATGGTGAGTTCCTGCCTGACTCTGGCCGTCATGGCCGATGGCCATGAGATCACCACCGTCGAGGGATTGGCCAAGAACGGAGAATTGAACCCTGTGCAGAAGAGCTTTATCCAGTACGGCGGCTTCCAATGCGGCATCTGCACTCCGGGCCAGGTGATCGCGGCAACCGCGTTGCTAAAAGAAAACCCGAAGCCCAACGAAGATGAGATCAAAGATTGGATGATGGGTAACCTCTGCCGCTGCACGGGTTATTATAAGATCATCGAGTCGATCCAAAAGGCGCATCAATTCGCCAAATAAGGACTGAGCCATGATACCTTTTGAATACCGCACCCCGAAGAATCTTAAAGAAGTCCACGCGACCCTGAAGGAATTCGGCACGGACGCCAAGCTCATCGCCGGCGGCACCGCCCTGGTGATCATGATGAAGCAGCGGCTCGTGCGTCCCAGTTGTCTCGTTAGCCTGCGCTCAGTGCGTGGATTGAATGGCATCGAGGTCATGGACGGCGGCCTGCGCATCGGCGGCCTGGCCACCCATCGCGAGGTCGAATCCTCCTCGCTAGTGCGGCGGCGCTTGCCCCTGCTTGCCGAGACCTACCATCACGTGGCGACGATTCGCGTGCGCAACATGGCGACGGTGGGCGGCGGCTTGGCCCACGCCGACCCCAACCAGGACCCGCCGCCGACCCTGATCGCGCTGGGCGCCACCCTCAAGGCGACTTCCGCCAACGGCAGCCGGGTGATTCCGCTCGATGAGTTTTTCACCGACTATTACGAAACCCTGCTCAAGCCGGACGAGATCATCACCGAGGTTTTCGTTCCCAAGCTCGCCGCCAACAGCGGCGGCGCCTATTTGAAGTTCTTGCCCCGCACCGCCGACGACTACGCTACCGTGTCCGCCGCCGCCGTGCTGACCCTCGACAAGAACAAGAAAACCATCAGCGACGTGCGCATCGCGCTGGGCAGCGTCGGCGTCACGCCGATCCGCGCCACCGCCGCCGAAGCGGTTCTGCGCGGCCAGCCGGTCAAAGCCGAAGCGTTCGCCGAGGCCGGCGAAAAAGCCAAAGAAGCGGTCGATCCGGTCAGTGATTTTCGCGGCTCGGCGGCCTACAAGAAAGACATGGCGGCCGTGTTCGTGCGGCGCGCATTGGATAAGGCGCTGGCGAGCATCCGGCAACAGGCAAGGGTGAAAGCCGCGCCGAAGACAACTCGGAAGACAGCCAAGAAAGGCAAGAGACGGTGAAATTCACCCAAACCGCGCAGATTGCGGTTGCCCGTGAACCGCTGTGGAATTTTCTCATGGACGTGCCCAAGGTAGCGAAGTCGCTGCCGGGAGTCGAGTCCGTCAGCAAGATCGACGACACCACCTATCAGGGCGCGCTGGCGGTTCGCGTCGGACCGATCAAGCTCAACCTTCAAGGTAAAATCATTCTCGAAGAGCAAAACAAAACGGATTGGCGCGCCACCTTGCGGGCGGAAGCCAAGGACCGGATGGCGGCCGGCGCCGTCAACGGCAAGACCAGCATGACGCTCAAGGAGATCGGCGCCAATCAGACCGAGCTCTTGGTCGAGACCGACGTTAATATCCTGGGCAAGATCGGCGAGTTCGGCCAGCCGATCATCCGCAAGAAGGCGGATGCCATGCTCAAGGAATTCGTCGAGAATATTAAAAAGCAGCTAACTGGGAAATAGCGTCGTCGATTCGTCGGCGGCGGAGTCTTCTTCGTCTTCCTGAGCGGCATCGTC
>Ga0326597_10014772_pt1 | contig 10225 bp, 4 predicted proteins | sample RVTome_12_FD_203789 | JGI IMG/M metagenome (GOLD analysis project Ga0326597, IMG submission 203789) | Soil microbial communities from uranium-contaminated site in the Upper Colorado River Basin, Wyoming, United States - RVT100D185 | ecosystem: Environmental > Terrestrial > Soil > Contaminated >...
GCGACGACCGCGCCCGGTCGTCGACGCACGGCATCCCGCTGCCCGTCACGGAACCGCGCGGCGACTCGCGCGGAATTGCACGTCCGCCGTAAGGACACCTCGGAGCGGGAGGCGGCCCTCGCAGACGATGGGGGCCTGAGCCGGGGCCGGCGGGGAGAGGAGCGAGAGCGCGAGGACGGCGCCCGCAACCGAGAGCTTCGAGCCAGTCGGTGATCCGTTCATGTGCATCCGCCAGGGGTGAAGCGCAAGACACGGCCTGCGCCGATCCGGAAGCCGCGGGAGATCGACGTCTTCCGCGGCGCCTCACCCCTGTAAGTGATCCTCGATCCGAAAACGGCCGCGTAGAATCCGGGGGCGGCGAAGGCGCCGCAGTGAGGCGGAGACATCCACAGGAGGTGCCATGCGCGACACGAATCAGGAATGGCAGCAGAAGGGAGCGACGCTCAGCCACAAGACGGCGCAGCAGGAGTTCGGGCTGACCGAGGCGGAGATCTTCCGGGCGATCCAGGCCGGCAAGCTCCAGTACCGGGAGGGCTCCATGTACGGCAATCCCTTCCTGCGGCTCTTGCGCCGTGAGGTCGAGGCGCTGGTGAGGAAGCAGCGCGGGGGCGGCTACCTGCAGGAACAGCAAGCGAAGTCCGAGCTGGCGCGCATCCAGCGCGAGCTCAAGCGGCTGAAGCGCCAGGTCGTGGCCTTGGAGGAGCGGCAGTCGAAGCTACTTGCCGCCCTCGGGGAGTGATCGCCAGCCGGCAGGTGAGGATCGGTTCACACATGCCGGCCGCCAGGTGGGAGGGCCCCCGCCCATTGCAGTGACTACGCGGAGTCGAGGACGGTTCGGACTCAACGTCAACGCCTCCACGTGCCCGTGGTGCGAGGCGAGTGACCGCCGAGCTCTTTCGGATCCTGCGCCCCGGTGGACAGGGGCTTTTGATGGTGCCCACCGTGCTCGCGGCGCAGCGCATCGAAGAGGACCCTGGCGCGCCCGGCGACGCCGAGCGCTGGTCTCCTGTTGTGCTCCAAACGTGGCATCCTGGGTTGGCGCTACCGATCGGCGAGGAGGTTCCTCGAGCTCGTCTACGGACACACCGGCTCGTCGCAGCCCAAGCCGGCCGCCATCGGATCGACTCCGCATACGGATGGGCCGGGCGGCGGTGGAGGCGAATCTCCCAGAAAGAGGAAGCCGAAGATCTTGATGGCATCCGAGACGTCCTGTGCGCCGTCGTCGTTGGCGTCTGCGGCCTCGTCGCAGGAAAACGGCTCGCCGCCGAGAAAGAGACGGGTGACCACGCGGATCCCGTCGGACACGTCGACCACGCCGTCGCCGTTGGAGTCGCCGCGGAGGAACTCGGGCTCCTCGGCGACGATCAGCTCAACCTCCTCGCGGGTGATCTCGAGTGATTCGAAGCCGAGGAGGTCGAGGGCGAGGCCGACGACCGCCAGCTCGCCGAGGGTCGCGCCCGCACCGTCGCCCGCGATTCCGCCGTCCTCCGGGAGTTCGGCGACGAAGCGCAACGAGTCGCCAACGATCTGCCCCAACGAAACTGAGCCAGATGCGAACTCGACGGTGAAGAAATGCTCGATCTGCTGGGCACCCGGGTTGCCGGCCGTGGCGCCCACGCCGCTAGGCCAGGAGTCGAACGACAGGCTTCGCGCCGGCCCCGACTGACCACCGAGCTCCGCGACGACCTCACCGCCGGCCAGAAGTTGGACGGTGTAGGTGGGCGCTCCGAGCGCGCTGAAGTCGGCCGAGACCTCGGTGGGTCCATCGGCGTTTCCGGCCATCCGCACGGTGGCCGGCACAGTCCTCGAGTTGACCTCGAAGTGCCCCTCGAAGGAGAGACTCAGCGGCTCGATGGTGGAAAGCGCAGCAACCACTGTGGTCTCGATGGTGAAAGTGCGCTGGGGTGTCGGCACGATGGACTGAACGCCTCCGCCCGTCGGTCCGAAGAGCGTGAGAAGTGTCCCATCGGGCGTCGATCGGAGGACCGCGTCGCCTCTGGTCCGGTGCGAGTTCCCGAAGAGCACGAGATCCTCGTCGACGATGGTGCGCGGCCCGGTGTCGGCGAAGCGCAGGCGAAGCGTCTCAATGTCGCCGACTTCGAGGCGCCTTCCGCCTCGCGAGAGCATCTGCACGCAGTCGCCGAGGACGATCCGATTGCCGAGCAGGATGCGCACCGGCTCGGAAAGCTGCGGCCAGCAGAACATGATGCAGGCGCTGCCGTCGACCACCGCGGTGCGGATGCACTCGGGCGCGAAGTCGTCGGGCCAGTCGAAGTCGGGCATGCCGCTGAAGGCGTTGGCGACCGGCTCGCCGTCTCGAAGGACGATGAGCTCGACTTCGCCCTCGCCATATTCGACGTGATTCAAGAAGGTGTCCCCGGTATCGACCGACTCGACGCTCCCGATGGTCTCGCCGCTTGCGTCGACGATCTCGACGCCGAGGAAGACGCCGTCAGGGGTTGTGGCCGCGGCGAGCGCGTCGTCGAAACAGAGGCCAAAGGCCTCGGCGGCGCCGAACTCGACAGCGACGCCGTCCTCGCCGCTCGAGCCGATGCCGTCGACGACGAGATGGCCGTCCTCGGTACGGGTCTCGGCCGCTCCGAGACGCCGGTGGTAGAAACCGAGTCGCGTTTCGCGAGGACGGCAGCCTTGCGGCACAAGAAGAGTACCGGAGTCGTCGAGCACGTAGACCTCCACCGCGCTAAGGGCGAGCGGCACGAGCCGCACCGACAGCGGCCCCTCGATCGCGAGGCCGGTGAAGACGATCGGCTGGCGCACGGTGCACGCGCAAGCGAAGGGTTCGGTGGTGGCGCAGGAGGTCGTCTTCGAGACTCCGTCGACGAGCGCGCTGCCGCATTCGCCAGCGCAGCCGGGTCCGGCGCACGCCACGCCGAAGCTGGCGGGAAAGAGCGCCTCGATGGACCCCTGGGCGATGCGCTCCGCCCCGTCGAAGACGTTGACTTGCACACCGAGGTCGACCGGCGCGCCCGCGGCGTCGCGCACCTCGAAGCGTACGATGACCTCGACGTCGCAGAGCCCCGGGCGGGAGCCTGGGGCTAGTGATATCCCGTTGACGCTCCGGTTCGTCAATTGGACGCCTCCGGCTGGCGCGAGGCAGGCATCGAGCGCGGCGAGCTCATTTGCACCGACGGTCCCGGCGGGGAGATCCTCGATGAGTCCGCGCAGGCAGGCATCGACATTGGCCTCGCCTTCAAGCGCTTCGCAAGCGGCGATGCGGTCGGCGACGGTGCAACCATCGCGGAGGACGACGTTGCGCACGCGCACACCGCAAGATGTGAAGGTCGCGACGCTCGAGGTATCGGAGAAGAGGCAGGCGTCGTCCTGATCCCGAACGCCGTCACTGTCGAAATCGACTGCGGGTTGCGAAACGCTGCGATGGCCGACCGTGCCGTCGGCGTGAGCGCCGATGGTGCCGACGGTTATCTGGGTCAGCGAAGGGACCACGTCGGCTGCGGTTGCGCCCGCCTGCACGATGAGGACGAACTGGACGATGACGGGAGTGCCAGGGCGCACGGGCGTGGTCAGCGGCGCCGCGAAGACGGTCCAGCTTCGCCCCGGAGCGTTCGCGCGGAGAGCACCGCCGCGCTCGAGTCGGCGAAAGTCGAAGGCCGCGAGGGGCTGGCGAGTCACCGCGTCGAGGATCTCGACGGACTCGACGCCCGTGAACGCGCCGTCGCGCGGGAGCTCGACGCCGGCTTCGCAGGTGTCGCCCACGGCGCCGGTGGCCGTGGTGTAGTTCAGGATCGGAGCCTGAAAAAGTGTCGGAAGAAACGGGATGAAGTCGCAAAGACCCTGATCGTCGCACAAGGTGATGCCGCCGGGGTTTACAACCACGCAGGCGCGCACTGACGCCGGCGCTTGCACGAGGAGCGAGAGCGCGAAGAGCGCCAGCGCGAGTCGGGGCGAAGGACTCCGGTCGAAGAGGGTGCTTGGAGCCGACGTCGTTGCATGCACGAGTTTCGTTGCCATCAGGGTTCTCCGTCGAGTTGCCGAGTGTTCTGCAAGTCTCATGTGGGTCTCCTGAGGTGGCCTTCTCTGTTGGGCTGCCGATCTTCCGACCAGCGGTCTTCCGACTCGGTGCAGCCAATAGGCCGCTCGCGAGCCGGGTGTTACGACAAAAGCCTCAGGAAAAGATCCGTCCCCGGGGCGTGGTCGAGGAGCGCGTCGCCGCGCGGCTGGCGGTGCAATGGCGGGGCGTTTCGGTCGCACGGCGGTCGATTCTCGAGTGTCGTCGCGTGTGCCGACCCCTCCGCAACGAGCGATGCCCGGGCGAACGACCGCCATTTCCGCGCTCATCTCGCCCCGCGGACGGACCCTCTCCGCCACCGCCGCGCCGAGTACGCGTTTCGGTTCGTCTCCCGCTCCACCGACCGGCCCCGGCGCCGTCGCCGCGTCACGGCGTCGCGCGCACCGGCGCCGCCGACTTCCGTCGGGCGGGCGCGACGGTTATCTTCCCTGGTTCGTGAGGACCGACGGAGACCACGCGCGGTGCGTTGCTACAGCTGGAACATCAACGGCATCCGTGCCGCCGCTCGACGGGGCCAGCTGCCCTGGCGGCAACTCGCCGGCGCCGATGTGATCTGCCTCCAGGAGACGAAGGCGCACGTCGAGCAGCTCGAGCCCGAGGTCGCGGCGCCGGCCGGCTGGCACGCGTTCTGGTCGGCTGGCCAGCGCAAGGGATACTCCGGGGTCGCGGTACTGACGCGAGAGCGGCCGGACGAGGTCGTCGAAGGCCTCGGCATCGCGAGATTCGATCGCGAGGGTCGCGTGCTGCGCGTGCGATTCGGCGACCTGCTCGTCGTCAGCGCCTACTTCCCGAAGAGCGATGTCGAGGGCGAGCGCTATGCGTACAAGCTCGCGTTTTGCCGCGCCATCCGGCGCGCTCTCCTCGACGAGGTCGCGCGCGGTCGCAGCGTGCTCCTCCTCGGCGACTACAACATCGCGCACCGGCCGATCGACCTCGCACGGCCGCAGGAGAACGAAGGCAACCCGGGCTTCCTGCCCGGAGAGCGCGCGTGGATGACGCGTTTTCTGCGCTCGGGCTTCCACGATGTCTTCCGCGACCGCCACCCGGAGCGCGACCACGCGTACTCGTGGTGGAGCTACCGCACCGGCGCGCGCGAGAAGAACATCGGCTGGCGCATCGACTACGCGACCGCGACGACGGCCCTCACTCTCCGCATCGCGGACGCCGCGATCCACCCCGAGGTCGGCGGCAGCGACCACTGCCCGGTCAGCGTGCGCCTCTCCTGAGAACCGTCGGCGGACGCACGAAAAACGCCCCACGAGGCCCGGCCATGGCGACCGGACCTCGTGGGGCGAGCAGCACGGGACGCGGCGATCAGCCGCAGTCGGTGCGGGGCACTTCACAGCCCAGCGTCGCATCCGACGGCAGCGAGCCCCGGTCGCACTCCGGGAACGGAGCGACCGGCGGCGGGCCACCGAGGAAGAGGAAGTTGAGCGTGTAGACGCCCGACGTCAGGTTGACCAGGGCCTGACCGCTCGAGTCCGCCGCGGCGCGGCAGCCGGGCCCGGCGCCGCCGAGGAACAGGAAGTTGAACGTCCCGACCGCGTCGGTGAGCTGCAGCGTGCCGTTGCCGTCGAAGTCGCCGCGCAGGAACGGCCCGACACCACCGCCCGAGAGGCGCAGCGTGTAGGCACCGGTCTCGTCGGCGAACAAGCTGCTCGCTTGCAGGAAGTACGTTCCGGCCGCGAGATCGACCGCCAGTCGCGAATTGAGCGTGCCAGGGTCCGCATCGTCGTTGAACGCGATCTGCTCGCAGTTCGCGTCGAGGAGGGTCAAGGTCGGATCGATCGCCCCCGACTCGAGGTCGATCGTGCCCGCGAACGCCTCGGCGAGATCGAGCGTCCACAAGTCGATGCTGACACCGCCGGCATCCGTGCAGCCGCTCGATGGCAAGTTCCCGTCGCGCGTCTCACCCGGCCCGATCGCACCGACGACGCACTCTTCGCAGATCGGCACGTCCGAGCACAGGAGATCGATCGTCAGCTCGCCTGCCACGCCCGCCGCGAAGCTGCTCGCGCCGATGTAGTAGGTGCCAGGGCCGAGGGCGAGCGTCAGACTCGAGTCGAGACCGCCTCCGAAGTCGTCGTTGAACGCGATCTCGTTGCAGTCCTCGTCGAAGAGGTGGAGGAACGTGTCGTACTCGGCGGTGAGGTTGATCGTCACCTCGTCGGCACGGCGCAGCTCGAACCTGTAGGTGTCGAGTGCCGTGGTCCGGCGGCTCGTGCACGCGGTCTGCGGGAAGGCCTCGGTGAGCGTCTCGCCACAACGGATCGCCGAGACTTCGCAGTCGACGCAGAATGCGTCGAATTCTCCACAGGTCACCTCGAGCGTGAACGCGCCGAAGTCGCCAGCGTCGAAACCGCTGACACCGACGAAGTACGTCCCGGGCACGAGATTCCTGCTCAGCAACGAGTCGAATCCCGGACCGCCGTCGTCGTCGAATGCGATCTGGGTGCACGTGCTATCGAAGAGGTGGAGGAAGGTGTCGTACGCCTGAGCGGGGTCGGTCGGGGTCAACGCGAACGTGACCGCACTCGTCTCGGCGATCTGGATCCGGTACGCGTCGACCGCGACGCCGCGAACGCTCTGGCAAGCTGTCTGTGGCAGCGTACCGGCAAGAGTCTCGCCGCAAGCGACGTCCGCGACCACGCACTCGGTGCAGATGGGGTCGACATCGACCTCACCGCACTCCACCGACAGCGTCGCGTCGCCGAGCGCTCCGATGAGGAACGAGCTCACCCCGATGAAGTACGTGCCCGCGGCGAGGTCGAGCGAGAGTCCCGAGTTCAGCGTGCCCGGCAGATCGTCGTTGAACGCGATCTCGACGCAGTCGGATCCGAAGACGTGCAGGAAAGTGTCGAACCCGCCGCTGAGCGCGATCGTCACCAGCTCGTCCTCGGCGAGCTGGAAGCTGTAGAAGTCCGTCGCGGCACCGCGCGGCCCGACACAACCCGCGGGCGCCGACGGAAAGGGTGTCGTGAGCTCGGTGTCGCAATCGATGAGCGAAACTTCGCAGTCGACGCAGACCTGCGCCGTCGGAAGACACTCGACGCGCACCGAGTAGGCGCCGGACTGCGCGGCCTCGAGCGAGTTCGCGACCACGAAGTACGTCCCCGGCTGGAGCCAGGCGGTCGTGCACGACGTTCCCGGGTCTCCGTTCTGGCAGTCGTCGTTCGCACCGATCAGCTGGCACGCGCCGTCGATGAGGAAAAGGAACGTGTTGAATGCGGTGGACTCGAGCGACACGGACACCGACGCCAACTCGTCGATCGTCAGCTCCCACACGTCGATGACCGATCCGTCGCCGAGCGGACAGTCATCCGCAGTCAGCTCGCCTTCGACCGTATCTCCGCAAAGCAGCGCGCCGACGACGCAGTGGACGCACGGATCGAACGGCTCGCATCCGACCGCCAACGAGTAGGCGCCCGCCTCGCCCGCGCCGAAGCTCGAGACTCCGACCGAGTACGTGCCGGGCTCGAGGATGAGCCGGTCGAGACAACTGTCGGTAGTATCTGGCGTGCAATCGTCGTTCTCGGCGATCGAACGACAGAACGAATCGAGCACGAAGAGCGTCGTGTCGAACGCTGCGGAAGTCACCGAGACGTCGACGACGCTGAACACGTCGACCGTGAACGAGTAGAGCTCGACCGACGCGCCGTCATCGAGCGTGCAGCTCGCGGCGTCGAGCGCACCGGCGATGGTCTCGCCGCAGGCGATCGCGCCGACCGCGCACTCGCGGCAGAGCGTGACGTCGGGGCACGACAGCGACAGATCGTAGACGCCGATCTCGCCGGTCGCGAAGCTGTTGACTCCGATCACGTAGTCGCCCGCGGTCAGCTCGACCACGAGGCGCGAGTTGAAATCGATTCCGCCGTCGTCGTCGAGCGCGAGCTCGTTGCAGCTCGCATCGTAGAGCCACACGAAGGTATCGAACTCGAACGAGCTCAGTTCGATGATCACCGGGCCGTCCGCCGCGAGCGTGAACGGGTAGAGATCGATGAACGAACCATCTCCGCCCAGCGTGCACGACCCGTCGCCGAGCGTATCGCTCAGCGTCGAGTCGCAGTCGATCGGCGCCGTCACGCAGTCGGTGCAGAACTCGAAGCCGAGGCGGCACTCGACGCTGAGCGAGTAGACGCCGAGGCCCGCTCCGGCCGGAACCGACACACCGACCCGGTAGGTTCCGACCTCGAGATCGACGGTCACGCATGCCGAGGTCAGATCCACGCCACACGTGTCACCGGCGGCGAGCGCCGTACAATCCTCGGCGTAGAAGGTCACCGCCGGATCGAATACGTCGCTCGAGACCGTGAACGTGAAGCGACCGCTCTCCGTCGCGGTGAACGTGTAGAGGTCGGTGAACGCTCCCGTCGCGGCCACCGTGCAATCCGACTTCTCGAGCTCGCCCTCGACCGGCGCCTCGCACGTGAGATCGCCGGCGACGCAGTCGGTACAGAAGTCGAAGCCGAGCAGGCAGCCGACCTCGAGCGTGTAGCTGCCGGCGGCAGGCGCGAAGCTGCTCGCGCCGACGAAGTACTCGCCCGCCGGGAGATCGATCACGAGGGTCGAGTTGAGGTCGCCCGCACCGCGGTCGTCGTTGGCCGCGCGCACGATGCAATCGGCGCCGTAGAGCAACAGGAAGGTGTCGAAGGCAAGCGAATCCATCGTGATCGTCAGGCGACCGGGCTCCGGCAACGTCAGGCTCCGGATCTGGAGCCCGGTGCCGTTGCCGCGATCGCAGTCGTCGGGCGGCGGCGCCAGCGTCCCGTCGACGGGCGTATCGCACCCGATCTCGCCGATGAGGCAATCGGAGCAGGTGAGAATCTCCGCGCACTCGACCGAGAGCGTGTAGGGACCCGCGTCCGTGGGGGCGAAGCCGTTCGCGACCAGGTGGTAGAGCCCAGGGACGACGGGGATCGTCAGGCAGGAGCCGCTGAACGGGTCGCCCGCGACGCAATTGCCGTTCGTCGCGAGCACGAAACAGTCGGCGTCGACGAAGAAGAAGAACGAGTCGAACCCGGCATCCAGAGTCAGCGTGAGCTGGACGGCCTCGGTGATCTCGAGCACCCAGACGTCGAACAGCGTGTCGTCGCCGAGCAGGCAGTCCCCGGGAGCGAGCGTCCCCTCGACCGTGCCGCCGCAGTCGATCTTGCCGGCGCGGCAGTCGGTGCACGCGTTGCCGCCGCCCGCGCCGCCACCCTCGGTGGACTGCGCTCTCGCGCCGAGCGCCCAGTCGTCCCGCGCGTCGAACTTGTGCTCCCAGCTCTTGTTCGCCATCCGGCTCTTGACGCTTCGCCCGGCCGCGAGCGGAACCGTCACCCGCGGGAGCGCGACCGGCAGTCGCTTCGCCGTCTTGCCCTTCGCCGCGGCGCTCGAGCCCGGCTCGCCGAGAATCGCGCGGCCATCGAGCTTGAAGGAGCCGACGGCCTCGTCCGCCCGCTGGCTGCTCGGCGCCGCCGCGGACTCCGAGCTCTGGAAGACCGGCGCCGTCTTGCGCGCGGCAGGCGGTCGCTGCCGGATGGGCGAGAGCGACTTGGCGGACTTCGAAGGGCTTTCGGCAGCGCTCACGCCGGCGGCGAGGCCGACGACGAGGCTTGCCAGGAAGATCCCCGGGACGAACGAGCGCAGCGCGCGGAAGCGTGTGCCGGTCCTGGCACCCGCAGCCGTGGCGGTGGCGACGAATCGGCGAAGCGGAATCATGTGCACCCCTTTCGGAACGAGGGTAACGACGCCGGCCGGTCGGCGAGAGCCGATCCGCAGCGTCCGAATCGAACCGGCTCCAAGAACTCGTGCGCCTCGACGTGTTGTGCAACCCCGGAAGACAGCCGGGTCGACCGGGACACGCCAGGACGCGCCAAGCACCCGCCCTCGGGACGCAGCGAGGCGTCCGTGAGGATCCCTACCTTCCTCACGAGCGGCGAGTCGAGACCCCCAACTGGTATCTCTCGACGCGGGTTGCGTCAAGCACCAAGAGCGCTCCGAGCCCGCCGGCGCGCCGACCGAACCACGGTCCGGTCCGCGCGCCGAAAGTGCCGCGCCCGCGCGCCGCCGAACAGCCGGCGAACCGTGCACGCCGGCGAGGTCGGGCGTGCTTCGGGGCCGAGTGTTGCGCGGGCTCGAACCACGCCGGAGCATCTCTTCGGGGCGGCACACTCGGGCGCCGCATCCCGACAGCCC
>Ga0326597_10014774_pt1 | contig 10225 bp, 7 predicted proteins | sample RVTome_12_FD_203789 | JGI IMG/M metagenome (GOLD analysis project Ga0326597, IMG submission 203789) | Soil microbial communities from uranium-contaminated site in the Upper Colorado River Basin, Wyoming, United States - RVT100D185 | ecosystem: Environmental > Terrestrial > Soil > Contaminated >...
GGGCAGCCACAGCTTCACTACGACGATGTGCGCCCGGAGCTGCAGCCGATTCTGCCCGAGATGGTGTCCATTCCCGGCGGCGTCTTCATGATGGGCAACGCCACAGGATCGCCGGAGGAGCAACCGGTGCATGAGGTGGAACTCTCGCCTTACGCTATCGGCAAGTACGAGGTCACCAACCGGGAGTGGAAGCAGTTCGCCGAAGCCACCGGCCGGTACCACCCGCCCAACCCCCTGTTCGCCGCCGGGATCAACTACTTCCTGGATCGCCCCGACTCGCCGGTGGTGGAAATGACCTGGAGCGACGCCGCCGCCTACTGCGCCTGGCTGGCCAGGCGCACCGGCAAGGATTACCACTTGCCCAGCGAGGCCCAGTGGGAGTACGCCGCCCGCGGTGGCCTGGCGGAGAAGATCTACCCATGGGGTGATGAGCGCCGCGAAGGGATGGCCAACATGAACCATGACTGGAACCACGGCACCATGCCGGTGGGCTCCTTCCCCCCCAACGGCTACGGTCTCCATGACATGGCGGGCAATGTCAATGAGATGGTGCAGGACTGGTACTCGGAAAAGTACTACGCCCGCTCACCCCGCAAGGACCCCACCGGCCCCTCCGGCCTGTTCAACTATTTTTCGTTGCTCAACCCGGTGGGGCGCCTGCGCAGCAAGGGGCGCTGCAAGGTGCTGCGGGGCGGCTCCTACCGGGCGCCGTTCACCTGGGAGGAGTACAACCCCGACGGCATGCACGAAACGCCGGTGCAACCGGGCGCGCGCGAATATGTCGCCATGGATCCGTATACCCACTTCGACCTGGGATTTCGTGTCGCCCTGGGTGGCAACACCTCCCGGTAGGGGCGGCGCCTACGCGCCGGCCGCGGTGAGGGCGGCCACCTGGCCGGCCACATCGAATTCAGCCTCGACCCGCGCCCGCGCCCGCCGCGCCCGCGCCGTCCGTTCGGTCGGTGTCGCGTCCAGAGCGGCAGCCATGGCGGCGGCAAAATCTCCCGGGTTGTCGGCCGCCGACGTCCAGCCGCTGCCCTCATCCACCAGTTCGGGGATGCCGCCGACCCTGGAGACGGCCAGTGGCACACCCAGCGCGGCCGCCTCCATGAGCACCACCGGCAGGCCATCACGATCTCCGTCGGCGGCAATGCGGGCCGGCAGCACGCACAGGTCGGCCCGGCTCAGCACCGCCAGTGTCTCCCTGTTTCCCATGGCCCCTGAGAGGTGGACATGATCGCCCAGGCCCAGGCGATCCACCGCCGCGCGAATGGCTCCCTCCTCGGGTCCTTCCCCGATGAGGCCAAGGTCCAGCGCCCGTCCTGCCGCGCGCAATTTGGCCACCGCGGCCAGCAGAACCTGGTGCCCCTTCTTGGGCACCAGGCGGGCGATGCAGATCATGCGGGCCGGCCCGCCGCCTAGGGGAGGCGGATCCCTGTACGGCAGACGCGCCAGATCCAGTCCGCAATGCAGGAGGCGCAAGCGTGCCGGTGAGACTCCGCCGGGGATGCTGCGGATGAACTCCAGGTTGGCGCGGGAGACGGTGAAGACGCGGCGGGCGGCGGCCAGGTTGGGCGCCAGCAGGAAGGGATCCTGATAGAGGTCATAGGCATGGGCGGTCAGGGTGTAGGGCAGGCCGGTGGCGGCGGCCAGATAGCGGGCCAGAACGGCGGCATCATTGGCGAAGTGAGCGTGGAGACGGCCGCCGTCTGCCGGCAGCAGACCCACACCCCGCCAGGCGTACAGCCCCAGACGCAGGGCCCGGGCAGAGGGGCGTGGGCGCCCGCCCAGGCGCAGCAGATCCCGGGTCAACTCCTTAAGTAGCGATCCCGGCCGTCCCGCCGCCGGCCGGCCACGGCGGCGGCCGCCCAGGTAAGACACCGGGGGGAGCGGATCGTCGGGACCCGCCTGAACCAGGTCGGGGCGGCGGCCGCAAGCGGCCGCCAGGACCTGCACCGGCACGCCCGCCGCCATCAAGGCCCTCATCTCGCGCAGGATGAAGGTTTCGGAAAGCTCGGGAAAAGTCCGCAGAATGTAGATGAATGGCGTGGACGGAATAGGGGCCTCGCGCCGGCTACCGGACCACCGGTGGCCCGGTAAGCTCTTAATGTACAATCTCTTAACCTTGATGACACCCGACAGGATGGTGCTTGACAGGGGGGATGGGGTCCTGGATATTCAAGGCCGGATTCCCATGATCCGGGCAGGCGTCCCGGCATCACCTACCACGCGTGAAGGGATGAGATGAAACAAGAGGCGCAGAAAGTTCTCCTGCTCAACCCGCCGAGCGATCGTCTCTACATCCGCGACCAGTTCTGCAGCCATGTCTCCAAGGGAACCTACTACTGGCAGCCTCTGGATCTGCTGCAGATTTCCGCCCGCCTCCATGCCCAGGGTCATGAGCTGAGCATCGTCGATGCCATTGCCGAGCGGCTGTCCGCGGAGGAGGCGCAGCGACGCATCAACCGGTTTGCCCCGGACGCCCTGGTGTTCATGACCGGCAGCGACTCGTTCGAGGACGACGTGGCGTTCGTCGCCGAGGTGAAGCGGCGGGGCGTGGGCGTGGCCGTCGCCATTGGCGACATCATGCGCGAGAAGGGCGATGAACTCATGGCCGCCCACCCGGAGATTGACGCCTATCTCCACGATTTCGTACATCACGGCCTGCACGCCTTTCTGCAGGGCCACATGGATAACGCCGCGAACATGACGGTGCGTACGGCAACCGGCCTGCGCAAGGTCGAGGAACGGGACAGCCGGCGCACCTTCACCATACCCACACCGCCCTATGGGATCTTCCCCCTGGACCGCTACCGCATGCCGTACAACCGGTACCATCCGTATGCCACGCTGATCACCTCGAGCTGGTGTCCCTTCGGCTGCAGCTTCTGCCCCTTCGCGCGGACATCCTACCGGGTGCGGGAGGTGGACGATGTCCTCTGCAACATGGAGGACATCCGGCGCATGGGAATCCGCCAGGTCCATATCGCCGACTGGACCTTCGGCGTCGATCGCAAGCAGGCGGCAGCGATCCTGCGCGGCATGATCGAGGCGAAGTTCGGCTTCACCTGGTCCTGCCTGTCGCGGGTGGACCTGATGGACCGGAAACTCATGGGACTCATGGCCGCGGCCGGCTGCGACCTGCTGGAGCTGGGAGTGGAGTCGGGCACCCAGGCCATTCTCGACCGCTACGAGAAGGGGATCACCCTGGAACAGATCCGCAATGCCTTCGCCTGGGCACACGAGACGAACATCTCCACCCTCGCGACCTTCGTCCTGGGCCTCCCCGGCGAGACGCGCGCGGATCTCCAGAGCACGCTGGATCTGGCTCTCGCCATTGAACCGACCTTCTGCTCCTTCAATGTCGCCAGCCCGCGCATGGGCACCGACCTGCGCCGCCAGATGCTGGCCGAGGGCCTCATCCAGGATGAGGAAGGCGCCGTGCTGGATTCTTCACGCTCCCAGCCTGCGTTCTCCACCGGACAACTGGCCGCGTCCGATCTGCAGAGGTTCCGCCAGATGGCCATCCGCAGGTTCTACCTGCGGCCGTCCTATCTCGTCCAGCGCCTGCGCCGCATCAGCTCGCTGGTGGAACTGCAGAACTACGCGAGCAACGGCCTCTCGCTGGTCTGGCAATCGATCCAATCGGCACGCGCCCGGCGGACATGAAGCACCCAGCCGGGCCGCTCCTCCTGGCCCTGGTTGCCGCTCTTTCTGCCTGCGGCCTTCTGGCGGTGCGTTCGTGGAAAATCGATCACGCCTACTCCATCGACTTCCAGGCGTACTGGCTGGGCGGCCAGCGGCTGGCAAACGGCCATGCCGCCGATCTCTATGCCGCCGGCGGCGGCGAGGCCCATGGCACTCCGCGGCAACTGGTGGCCGGCGAATTCAAGAACATCCCCCTGGTGGGGGCGGCATTCATTCCCCTGAGCCATCTGCCCTACCTCACCGCCAAGCGGGTCTTCTGGTGGATCAACCTCACGGCGGTGGCCGCCACGGCGCTGGTCCTTGCCCTGGGCGTCCTGCCGGCGCGCTGGGGATCCGGTGGACAGCGCTTTCTGCTGGTCCTGGCGGCCCTGGCCGTCATGGCACCCACACATATCGCCCTGCGCCATGCTCAGACGACACCCCTCATCACGCTGCTCTTCAGCGGCGCCCTGGCCCTGGCGTTGCGCGGCCGGGATGCCGCCGCAGGCCTGCTCCTGGCGGGCGCCCTCCTGGTGAAGTGGCCGGCCTGGAGCCTGGCCGCCGCCGACCTCCTGCGGGGCCGCAGGCTTGCCCTGCTGGCCTGGATTGCCGGGGTGGCCGGGGGCGCGGCCCTCTCCCTCATCCTGTTCGGTCCGGCGCTGCATATCACCTACCTGCAGGGCGTCCTGGCGAATGCAGGCACGGTCATGACCGGCCACAACAACCAGTCGGTAGCGGCGGTGGTGATCCGGATGACGGGCGACGCGGCGGTTCACGACTGGACACCACGTCCTCTGGCACCCGCGGCGCGCGGGCTCAGCGCACTCACTTCCATCGCCCTGCTGGCGATGGTGGCCGCGGCCCTGTGGCGCAGCCGGCGGCGCGCCCGGACCCGGCGCAGCCGGCGGCTTGAATTCGCGGCCGCGTCGGCGGCCGGACTGGTGGTTCTGCCGCTGGCCTGGGATCACTATTTCATGCTGCTGGTGCCGGGTCTTGCGGCGCTGATGGTGGTCCTGCAGGATGAAGGTCACCTGCGCCGCCGCCGGCCGGCCATCCTGCTGGCCGCTACCTTCGCGGCCTTGGCCCTTCCCACTCCGACCTTTGTTCTGGAGCAGGCCGGCGCCATGGGACTGGCCGGAGGCCTGCTCCTTTCCCATTACTTCGCCGGCGCCCTGGGCATGCTGGCACTCGCTCTCCCGGCTCTCTGGCGACCGCCCGCGGTGACCGCCGCCGCGGCGAGTCCACCGGGATGAAGCGACTTGCAGTGTGGAACGGCGTGGCCGTCCTGTGCGTGCTGGCGGCGCCGGCCCTTAAGTTGTCCGGGCCTCTTGCCATGGCGGCGGCGGCGGCCTTGGTTCTGATCCTGCCCGGTGCTGCCTGGCTCGGTCTTTTTTCACGGCAAGAACTGGATGCGCCGCGCCTGGCCATCGCCACCGTCGGCCTCTCCAGCCTGGCGGCCGTCGTGGGAACGGCCCTGGGCGCTCTCCTGGTGGGCGCGCCATCGCACATGTTTCTGACCGGGTGGTGCTTTCTGGTGCTCAACGCCGGACTCTTCCTGACGGCTCGCCGCCCGGTTCGGCTGGACCGGGAGACCCCCTGGAGGGCGCTGGCGGCTTTGCTGGCTGCCGGGTTTGTCATTCTCTCCCTCACCGGCCTCTGGGTCGTGCCGCCCCTGGAAGATCACGACATGGAGGTGCGCGGCACCGCTTGGGGCCTGGCCGCTGACTTCAAGCCCTATTTCCAGACCAACCGCCAAGTCTATTTCCCCCTGGCCCATCCCCTGCTCTTTCATATCCAGGTGGCCGACAGCCTGGTCTTCACCGATCAGATCGCGGCAACCCGCCCATCGTACGCCTCGGCCCGCCGTGCCGAAGCCGCCGCGGCCGCGGGCCGGAAGGTTCCCTGGATGGACTGGTGGCAGGCCGATTACCAGGCGTTCGTGAAACAACCGGCCCTGGCCGGCACGCGCGCGGTGCCGGCCCTGCTGGGTGCTGTCGTGCTGGTCCTGCTGGCCGATCTGATCCGCCGCTTCACCGGCAGCACCTATGCCGGCCTGGCCGCCGCGGCCCTCTACCTCTCCTCCCCCGAGACTCTGGTCCGTTCCTCCTACGCCGGCTACTTTTCCGTCACCGTCTTCGCCATGCTGGCCGCCGTGCTCCTGCTGGTGCGCAGCCGGCCGGAGCGACCCGCCCTGGGCTGGCTGGTCACCGCCGGTGCCTTCGCCGCCCTGGTGGATCACAAGACGGTGGTCTTGATCCTGGGGATCACCGCCCTGGCTGCGTGGCGAAGCCTGGTCCATGCCCGCCGGAGCGGGCGACCCATGCACCTTCTCACCTGGTGGCGGCCGGGACATCCCGGCCGCGGCGCCCTGGCCCTGGGCGCGGGCTTCACCGGCGGTACTGCTCTCTGGTGGAGTTACGCCGCTCTCCTGGATACACCGACTTTCATCCAGGATCATCTGCGCATGCATATCGCCCACCGATTTCTGCTCAACGATATCCGCCTGGTCGGCGACCCGGGGCGCTACGCGCCTTCCATCCCGGCCATGTGGATCGAGTTCGCCGCTCATACCGGTTACCTGCTCGTGCCGGTCGCCCTGGTGGGTTTTGTGGTCTGGGCGTGGTGCGGGCGGCGGCGTGACATTCTGGCCGTGCTGCTGGTCTGGTTCTTGACCGGTGCCGTCCTTTACTCTCTGACCGACTGGCGGCAGACCAAGCACCTGATGAACCAACTGGCTCCCCTGGTGACCGCCGCCGTGCTTCTGGCCTGGCCCTCCGCCGGCCTGTTGGCGCGGGGCGCGCGCTCACGCGGGCTGGCCTGGGTGGCGGCGGCGGCCCTGGCCGCCGCCCTGGTGATCAATGTGGCCGCCGACGTGCGCCTGGTGGCCGATTTTCACTCCCTGAAGGTCAGCGGGGCCAGCGACGTGGACGGCTGGTGAACGACGCGCCCTTCTTCTCGGTGGTTGTTCCCAGCCGCAACCGGGCGGACCTGGCCGGCGACTGCGTCCGTGCCGTCCTCGCCCAAGATCACCCGTCCTTCGAGATCCTGTTGTGCGACCAGAGCGATGATGACGCCGCGCGCCACGCGGCAGAGCGCGCCGATGACGGATCCGGGCGTCTCCACTGGCTGCGCGCGCCGGGGCGCGGCCGCAGCCGCGCCCTCAACGCCGGCATTCCCCGGGCCCGTGGCGCCTGGCTGGTTCTCATCGATGACGACTGCCTCCCGCCGCGGGACTGGCTGCACCGGCTGCAGGACGAAATACAACGGGCCGGCCCGCGGGACGTGATCATCGGCCGTGTCGTCTCCGGCCCCGTCGGCCCGGGCATGGCGCCGCCGCCGGCCATACTTGACGAACCGCATGCGGTGGACTACACCGGGCGGGTGGCGCGGGATCTCATCTATCCCAACTTCGCCATGCCGCGCGCGGCGGTGACCGAACTCGGCCTCTTCGACGAACGCATGGGGGTCGGCACGCCGCTGCCGGGGGGCGAGGACAATGATTTCGGCTACCGCCTGCTGCGGGCCGGCTGGCGCATCCTCTACCGTCCGACGCCGGTGGTGGTGCACCTGGCCTGGCGGCCGCCCGCCGACCGGGCTGCCCTCAAGCGGGCTTATGGCATGGGGCAAGGCGCCTTTTACGCCAAGCATCTGGCCGCCTTCGATCTGTTCATCGCCTACCGCTGCGGCCGCGATGTCCTGGCCACGGCGCGCGCCGCGGCGGGTGCTGCCGTGCGCGGCTGGCGCAGCGAACGGCGGGGGCACCTGGCGTTTCTGGGGGGAATGTTCCTGGGCCTGGCGCGTATGGGCGCGCTCATGGCCCGCGGCACGCCACCGCGGGCAAAATCATGACCCGCCGCCCTGATAACTCAGCGGCCGGCGTGGTCCGCGAGCTGGAACTGGCCGGGGACGCCCCGGCCATGCCGCGGGAAACCGGCGCCTGCCTGGTCTACCTGCTGCTCCGCTGGCAGGGGCGGCCGGTGGGCCGTCTGATCATGGAGAAGGGAGCGGTACCCGACCTGCCATCGTTCCGCGCGAAGGTTCTGGATACGGCGGCACCGGGGCTCGGCGATCTGCGCCGCCAGGAACCGGCGGCCGTTGCGCGCAGCGCGGACGTGGCGGTGGTGATCGCCACGCGCAATCGCGCGCATGAACTGGCCGCCACCCTGGACCGCCTCACCGCCCTCCATCCCGCCGCGGGCGCCGTTATCGTGGCCGACTCGGCCTCGGACGATCCCATCCCGGTGGCGCGGGCCGCCGCGCGCGCCGGCGCCCAACTGGTGCGCCTGGAGAGACCCGGCCTGTCCCGGGCCCGCAACGCCGGCGCCACCGCGGCCACCCAACCCCTGGTGGCTTTCCTGGACGACGACTGCCGCATCGACCCCGGCTGGCTGGATGGCATCCGCGCCGGCTTCACCGCCGACTCGGTGCATGCCGTCACCGGCCAGCTTCTTCCCGCCGAACTGGAGACCGCGGCCCAGATCCTCTTTCTGCGCGCCTTCCACATGGATAGGCGCGGCTTCGTGGCCCGCTCGTTCCATGCCGCCTCGCGCCCCAGCCGCCACTGGCCCCTGGACCCGTGGCGCATGGGCAGTGGCGGCAACCTTGCTGTCCGGCGCGAGATCTTTCTCGCCGGGGGCGGCTTCCGCACCGACCTGGGCCTGGGGACTCCCAGCCGCGGCGGCGAAGATCTCTTTTTTCTCTGGGATACCATTCGGGGAGGCGGCCAAGTGGTCTACCGGCCCGACGCCATGGCCTGGCACCGCCATCACCGGAGTCTCGATGAACTCAGACGGGTCATGTTCGGGTACGGCGCGGGACACGCCGCCTTCCTGCGCGCCGCGCGCTTGGCCGGCGCGCCCCGCGGCCGGGTGGCGCTCTACACCCTGTCGTGGCTGGCCAGCCGCATGGCGCGCCTGGCCGGCTCGGTGACCGGCAGAGGGCCTTTACCGGCGGCCATGGTCCTGAGGGAACTGGCCGGCGGCGCCGCCGGCCCGGTGCTGGCCCGGCGGGCCCAGGCGGCGTCATGAGCCGGCGCGTGGATGCGCCGGCGATCCTTTGCGGCCCGGCCGTGCCGGTGCTCATGTACCACTGGGTTCACCCGGACCCCGGCCATCACCTGCGCCTCTACGGCGTCACCCCCGCTGCATTCGCCCGGCAGATGAGCCACCTCAAGAGCGCAGGCTACAGGGCCGCGGACCTCCAGGATCTTCTGGCCCATCTCAGCGGCACGCGCCCCCTGGGTCCGCGGCGGGTGGTTCTCACCTTCGATGACGGCTACCGTGACAACGTGGAATACGCGGGCCCCATTCTGGCGGACCTGGGCTGGACCGCCACTATCTTCGTGGTCACCGATCACGCCGGCGGCACCAACGCCTGGGACGTCCGCCATGGCGACCCATCCCGTGCTCTGCTGAGCTGGGACGAGATCCGCCGGCATGACGGCGGCGTGTTCAACTTCGAGCCCCATAGCCGCACCCACCCCAACCTCACCGAGATCGACCCGGCGCGGGCGCGGGACGAAATCGAGGGTTCCCGCGACCGCCTGGAAGATGAACTGGGACGGCGGGCGCGAGTCTTCGCCTATCCCCATGGCGCCCACAACAATTACCTGGACGCCCTGAGCCGTGCAGCCGGCTACGCGGCGGCCGTTACCGACCGGCAGGGCCGCAACCCTCCCGGCACGGATCCTTTTCTCATCCGGCGCACCATGATCACCTCACGGGACATACTGCCGACGTATGCTTTCAAGGTGATGACCGGGTATGGCGTCCATGGCATGGCCCTGGCGTTTCTGCGCCGCGTGGCCGGGCACCCTGCGGCGGACGGAAAGGCCGGCTGTGAGAATTAGGCGGGCACTGTCCCGGGCGCTGGGCGAAGGCGCCCTGGCCGGGGTGGCGGCCGGTTCCCTCCTCGGCCTCTGGTCGGTGCGCCTCAGCCATGACTTCGCCCACGGCATGCCGTGGCTGGCGCTGGCGCGGGTGGCGCCTCCCGCCGCCTGGCTGGGTCTTGTTGCGCTGGGCGGATCCCTGGTCCTGGCCGGCCTGGCCGCTCTTCTGCGCCGGCAGCGGCCCACCGGGCGCTACATCGCCGCCGTTGCCATGGCGGGATTCGCCGCCGCGGCGGCCGCTGCCGTCTTCATGGCCCAGGATGCCATCTTTCCGTCGGCGGCAGGTTCCAGCAGCCCGCGCCTGACCCTGGCGGTGGTGGCCGCGATGGTCATCTGCGGCCTTCTCCTGGTCGGGGCCCGGCTTCAGGATCTGCTCCAGGATGCCGATGAAAACCTGCCGAGGTTTCAGCGGCGAGGCCTGAACCTGGCCAGGCTGGGAGCCTGGCTGCTGGCCGCCGCCTGGCTCGTCTTTCTCGCCCTACCCTTCATGGACGACCGCCGCGCCAGAGGCCTGCCCTCGGTCATCGTGGTCAGCATCGACACCCTGCGGGCGGATCGCACGGGTGGGCTGGGCGCTTCGCCGTCACGCACCCCCTTGCTGGACGATCTGGCCGGCGACGGGACGCTCTTCACCCAGGCGCAAGCGGCGGC
>Ga0326597_10014775_pt1 | contig 10224 bp, 9 predicted proteins | sample RVTome_12_FD_203789 | JGI IMG/M metagenome (GOLD analysis project Ga0326597, IMG submission 203789) | Soil microbial communities from uranium-contaminated site in the Upper Colorado River Basin, Wyoming, United States - RVT100D185 | ecosystem: Environmental > Terrestrial > Soil > Contaminated >...
GCCGATTTCATTGTGGCCCAAAAGGCGGCTTAAAAGCCGGACCATGGCCCCGGTAGTCGACATCGCATGCTGCCCGGAGCCCTTGAGCAGTTCCGCGTACATGCTTGCGTCGGGCGCGGTAAGAGCGATGGCTTTGACCCGGCGCTGGGGGATAAACCCTCCGAGCAGTTTTCTCCGCTCCAGTACATACTGCGTTTCAGCGCTATCGAGCGGGGGCCGGTAGAAGGGCGTTTCTACAACTTCCTCGTCTGCCAGCGGAATGTCGAAGCGCGTGCGGAACTCGCGCAGCTCGCGCTCGTTGAGCTTTTTCTGTTGATGGGTGACGTTGCGGCCTTCGCCGGCCTCGCCGAGACCATAGCCTTTGACCGTTTTCGCCAGGATGACGGTCGGCGAACCCCTGTGGTCGACGGCGGCTTTATAGGCCGTGTAAACTTTTTCCGGATCGTGGCCACCGCGCAGCAGCTTGTGAATCTGATCGTCGCTCAGATGATGGACCATTTCGGCGAGCTCGGGATATCTTCCGAAGAAATGCTTGCGCGTGTAGCTTCCGGGCTCGACGGAGTACTTCTGGTAATCGCCGTCGACGGCTTCCTCCATTCGCTTGAGCAGCAAGCCCCTATGGTCCGCGGCGAGCAGCGGGTCCCAGTCGGAGCCCCAGATGACTTTGATCACGTTCCATCCCGCGCCGCGGAAGAGCGACTCTAGCTCCTGGATAATCTTGCCGTTGCCGCGCACCGGTCCGTCTAGCCGTTGGAGATTGCAGTTGACGACCCAAATCAGATTGTCGAGATTTTCCCGGCCGGCCAAAGAAAGCGCCCCCGTGGCTTCCGGCTCGTCCATCTCGCCGTCGCCGACATAACACCAGATTTTCGGCTCTTCGCCGGTAAGCAGTTCGCGGCTGCGCAAGTAGTGCGAAAAGCGCGCCTGATAGATGGACATGATCGGGGCAAGCCCCATGGAGACGGATGGAAATTGCCAGAAATCCGGCGCGAGAAATGGGTGTGGATACGAAGGGAGACCAGCTACCGGGGATAGCTCCTGGCGAAAATGGTGCAGCTTGGGTGCATTGATGCGCCATTCGATATAAGCCCGCGAATAAATCCCCGGCGAGGCGTGCCCCTGGAAGTAAACCATGTCGGCCAGCCGGCCGTCGTCCGCGCCGCGGAAAAAATGATTGAAGGCGATCTCGTAAAGCGTCGCCGTTGAGGCGAAGGTCGAGATATGGCCGCCGATGTCCGGATGGAGCCGGTTCGCTTTTACGACCATTGCCATGGCGTTCCAGCGCACGTAACTCTTGATGCGCCGCTCGATCTCGCGGTTGCCGGGGTAGGGGGGCTGCTTATCGGCAGGGATGGTATTGATGTAGGGGCTGCTGACCGTATGGGGAATTTTAAGGCCCGACTCCCTCAAGCGGTCGATCAGTTCGATAAGGAAGGACGCTTGTTCCGGTTCCTCGTTCCTGAGAATATACTCCAGGATATTTTCCAAAGAAGCGATCCACTTTTGCCTGCCATTGCGGCCGTCAAGGGGATTCCCGTTCGCTGCTGGTTTTTTTTCCGGTTCCATGTGGACTCGCTTACTGAAATTTCAGAAGACAACAAAACGGAGCTAAAATCAATACAACTGTGAAATATCTCGACTTGTTCTTTGCCGATCCGCGGCGCAATCTCGCCTGCGACGAGGCCCTCGGCGATGACTTCGAGGCCGCGGACGGCGGCGAAGTCCTGCGCTTATGGGAGCCGGCCGGCTATTTCGTCGTGGTCGGATATTCCAATCGAGTGACAGCGGAAGTCAATGTCGCGGCGTGCGAAGAGAGAGGCATTCCGATCCTCAGGCGTTTCAGCGGTGGCGGCGCGGTGCTCCAGGGCCCCGGCTGCCTGAATTACACCTTGGTGCTCAGAAACGAGCGCGCGGGATCCTTCGGCGATATCGGCCAATCTTATTCGCGCGTGCTCGATCGCCACAGGCACGTGTGCACGAGATTAACCTCGGAGCAAGTGCAAATCCAGGGAACCAGCGATCTCGCCATCGCGGGGTGGAAATTTTCCGGCAACTCCCAACACCGAAAGCAACGCACCACGGTTTTTCATGGAACTTTTCTTCTAAACTTCGACCTGTCGCTTATCGAAGTGTGTCTGCCCATGCCGTCGCGCCAGCCGGTTTACCGCCAAGGCCGCGCGCATGAATCGTTTCTCAGAAACCTTCGCATCGATCCTGCGCGCGTGAGGCAGGCCTTGATGGAAACTTGGCAGGCCAACGATCCCTACGATCGCGTGCCGGATGAAAGAATCGAAACACTGATGGAGACGCGCTACGGGCGCGAGGAATGGCACAAGAAATTCTAGCGGCGTGATTCTTACACTCCCGAATGTGATAAATCATCGCGTAACATTTCATGCTGCCGACCACTGCCCGTCCGACTAAACTACTACCACGCGACGATTAAAGGGTGGCCAATCCACGATCCGAGAAGCTTGGATAAGCGGCAAGGTTGGAAAGGTAAAATGGTGGCGGTGGACAGATTTGAACTGTCGACTCCGCGGATATGAGCCGCGTGCTCTGACCAACTGAGCTACACCGCCACGTGGGGTATTAAAATATGCCGGCTTTTGGAAAAGATCAAGGTGGTGAAAAAGGAGACATGGAGTCCCATTTTTCGCTTATGGGGATTCGTTGTATCTTTTTCTTGCCTCGGCTGATCTGATAGAGCACCCTTTCTTCTGTTTCGAGACAGCTCAGCTTGTTGCCGTATACGAGACCGGTATCCAGGCCTATCTTGTACGGGAGATGGAAGAAGACTTCTTTTTGCGGGGTGTGACCGAAGAGCACCGTGTAGGGAAGCGAATGCGCGCTCCATATAAACTGGTCGCGAATCCACAGGAGCTCGGATTTCGTCTGTTCTTCCAATGATTTTAGCGGATCGATACCCGCGTGCACGCACAAGATATCGCCCATAATGTAATAGTCGATGAGGCTTTGAAAGAAGTTGAGATGCGCCGGTGGCATCACGGAGAGAGCCTCCTTGGGTGCCGGCCGCATCGAACCCAGGCCGTAGCTTGCCAAGGTTTCCTGGCCGCCATTGTAAAAGAACATGTCTCCATATTCTCCCGGCAGGCCGAGGTAGGACAAAAGCATGTCCTCGTGGTTGCCTCTCAAGAAGACGAGATCGAAGGCCGGCCCATACTCCTTGAGTTCCAGTAAGTAGGAGACGACCTCCTTTGAGGCGGGCCCGCGATCGATATAATCGCCCAAAAAAACCAGACGATCCCCGACTTCGAGCGGGAGGCCCTCGATCAAGTAACGCAGTTCGTCAAGGCAGCCGTGGATATCCCCGATCACGTAGCAACGCATGAGGTTCCCTATATTAAGCCAGCTGCTCCGCGAGCGCAATATCTCGTATTGAATCATCGATCCACTTTCGCACCAGCGAGGGTGGAATGCCCTGTGCCCAGTACGACTGGCCCAAAAATCCGGCAATGACTTCCAGGTCGGCTTTGTCTGGATCGCATGTAACAGTGAACTCGTCTTTCTGCCATTCCATTTTGCCTCTCCTGGTTCTTTGCCACCGCGATTTAGAGCGGAGTTTGAATCGACCCAGCTCAGGTCCGCGGCGAGAACGGCAGCGCCGCCTCGGTCGTGCGGAACGGCACCGGCTCGTAATCGAAGCCTTCGTGCGAGGCTTGCACGAGCAGGAAAAACGCTTCGTCCGTCTTGCTCGGATTCGATACTTCGTGCCGCACGCCGGGCGGCATTCTACAGAACGCACCGGGCTTGAGCACGAAAAGGCCATTGCCATGCTGCCCTTCATAGCGGATTTCTAGATCCCCCTTAACGCCGACAAAAAGATCGTAGACCCGCGCATGCAGGTGCGTCGGAACGCCGCTGCCGGGCTGGACGCGGTACACCGCCGTCTGCACCGGCGCATCCTCGTGCAGCACACCCTTCTCGCAGCCCGGCCGGCGTTCCTCGAGTGCGAAGTTCGTGATGCTTTCGACAGTGATGACAGGTTTCTGGCCCATGGAAGTACCCTTTTTTGGTAGTGCCTCAGTCTGACATGTAACGATGCGCCGCACCATGCCCGACCAGACTAACTTGTGCGCATGGGCGATCAAATCGAGAGACGTCTACATCTGACCGCCAACCAGTAATATACAGACCCACTCATATCGATACTAATATCCGCAAAGACGGCCTGCAAGCAGTAGGCCGTTGCTGCTTGTAAGGCACAGATTACGGTATCGAGCTGCGAACGGGAAAAGTTTCTGCTATAAGAAAGCGATGAAACTTCTGCGCGCGACTTTTTGGATTTACACCACCGCGCTGCGGCGCTCCTGGGAGTGTGCGGCGAAGAACTGGATCGTTAGCTTTGCGCCGGTGGGTTACGGATTGATCTTTTCACTCGCCGTGATTCTCGTGGCGCCCCTGGGAATTATTGGCGGGCTCCTTATCGGCTTGGTCAGTCAGGCCTGCCTAAGCTCCGGCTTGTATCTGGTCAAAAACATCGTCGATAGCGGCAAGGCGACTTTCAACGATTTTCTCATCGGCTTCACCGTTTACCTCTGGGAATTGCTCGGCATAGCGTTTATTCTCTGGATCCCCATGCGGCTCGCAGCCTCAGTTTTAGCTTCCGTCCCCAACGGCGATGTGATTTATTTTTTGCTTCAAATCGGCTTGTACATTCTCCTGAACCCGGTGCCTGAATTTATTTACCAGACCAGGGTTTCAAACATCGAGTTGATCGGGGCGAGCTACAACTTCACCGTCGACAATTGGATTGAATGGCTGGCGCCGAATTTCATCTTGACCATAGCGGGATACGCGCTATTGAACCTGCTCGACGTCATGGTCATCGGCTTGCCTGACTTTGTTCAATCGCTCATCGTCTCCTTCGCGTTCGGTCTTTGCCTAACTTACGTCATGGCTTTTCGCGGTTTTCTCTTCGCCGAGCTGCACGGGACCACGCGCCGCAGCCGGATCTATCGTTTCGACGCGCGCACTTGACTGCCCCGCCGCTTCAACGAGCGTTGCTTGACCTGCTCGGGTTCTTATGGTGTCTTGAATAATCTGTGAGCTGAACCAACATGAAAGTCACGGCGATCAAAGGTTTTTCGGACATATTTCCCGGCGAGGTCGAGACCTGGCAGCGGGTCGAAGAGCGGGCGCGACGGGTCTTTGCGGCGTACAATTTCGCCGAAATCCGTATTCCGATTCTGGAGAAGACCGAGCTCTTCAGCCGCTCCATCGGCGAGACCACCGATATCGTCGAGAAGGAGATGTACACATTCGAGGATCGCGACAGCCGAAGCGCGGAGGCGACCGAATCGACCAAGCTGACCCTTCGGCCTGAAGGCACCGCCGGTGTCGTGCGCGCCTACGTCGAGTCGGAGATGTACAAAGTCGAGCCGGTGCGCAAACTCTACTACATGGGACCGATGTTCCGCCGCGAGCGGCCGCAAAAGGGCAGGATGCGCCAGTTTCACCAGATCGGCGCCGAAGCGTTGGGGCGCAGCGATCCGTTTATCGACGCGGAAGTTCTTCTGATGCTCGATGATTTTTTCCACGCCGTCGGCCTGGAGACGGTGGTGTTGGAGCTGAATTCTTTGGGCTGCGCCGATTGCCGACCAGCATACCGCCAGCGGTTGCTCGAGTTTCTTAAAACGCGCGGCGCGGCGCTCTGCGATAACTGCCGGCGCCGCATGGAGCGGAATCCCTTGAGAGCCTTGGATTGCAAGGAACCGGGCTGCCGGCATGAAACTAAAACGGCGCCGTCGATTCTCGATTCTCTTTGCGAGCCCTGCCGCGGACATTTCGCCGTGGTCAAAAAACTCTTGAGCGAGGCAGAAGTCCCCTACCAGCTCAACCCGCGCATGGTACGCGGGCTCGATTACTACTGCCGCACGACGTTCGAGTGGACCAGTGAGCAGTTGGGATCGCAAAGCGCGGTGGCCGCCGGTGGCCGCTATGACGGCTTGGTCGAAGCGTTGGGCGGTCCGCCCATTCCCGGGGTCGGCTTCGCCATGGGAGTGGAACGTTTAACGATGTTGCTGCGCATGAAAGATAGCGATGCGCCGCGCGGGCCGTCTGTCTATGTTGTTTGGATCGGCGAGAAGGCGCGGGATTGGGCTTTCCCGGTGGCTCACCGATTGCGCCGGGAAGGGTTGGCGGTGGAGATGGAAGGGGAAACACGCAGCATGAAAAGCCAGATGCGGCGCGCCGACAAACTCAGCGCCCAGGCGGTGCTGATCGTTGGCGACGACGAGCTGCAAAAAGGTCAGGCGCTCCTGCGCGACATGGCGAGCAAGCAACAGGAGGAAATCGCTTTGGCAGAGATCGTGGCGAAATTGATTTCAAGGAAGGCGAGCTGATGGCGACGGAGCGAGTGTTCAACGATCCGCTGGGCGAGTGGAAGCGTAGCTGCTACTGCGGCGAACCGCGGGCGAACGCCGTGGGGAATGAATTGACCCTTTTCGGCTGGGTGCACTCACGGCGCGATCACGGCGGGGTGATCTTCGTCGACCTGCGAGACCGAACCGGCCTTTGCCAGGTGGTTTTCAATCCCGAAATCGATGCCGCTTCCCACGAGCGAGCCAAGCAAATCCGCTCCGAAGACGTGATCGGTGTGCACGGCCGCCTGGCGAAGCGAACCGCGGAGACGATCAACCCGAACCTGCCGACCGGCGAAGTGGAGGTCATCGCCCGGGAAATCAAACTGCTCAACGCCTCCCAGGTGCCGCCGTTTATCATCGACGACGAGACCGATGCCAATGAAAATACCCGGCTTAAATACCGCTACCTCGATCTGCGCCGACCGCAGAGCCTCGGCCACCTGCTGCTGCGCTACCGCATGACCAAACTGATCCGCGATTATCTCGACGGCCTGGGCTTCATCGACGTCGAAACTCCCGTGCTGACCAAGAGCACGCCGGAGGGCGCGCGGGAGTATCTCGTGCCGAGCCGCATCTACCCCGGCAAATTTTACGCCCTGCCCCAGTCGCCGCAGTTGTTCAAGCAGATTCTGATGGTCGGCGGGCTCGACCGTTATTTCCAGATCGTCAAATGTTTTCGCGACGAAGATCTGCGCGCCGACCGCCAGCCGGAATTCACCCAACTCGATCTCGAAATGTCGTTCGTCCAGCCCGCGGACGTGATGCAAGTCATCGAGGGAATGATTACGCTTTTGTTTAAAGAGCTGAAAGGCCTCGAGGTCAAACGGCCCTTTCCGCGCTTGACCTACGAAGAGGCGATGAACCGATTCGGCTCGGACAAGCCGGACATGCGCTTCGGCTTGGAACTCAAGGATTTCTCGGCAGCACTCGGCAACTGCCAAGCGAAAGTGTTCGCGGCGGCGCTGCAAAAGGGCGGCGCCGTCAAGGGGATCTGCGTGCCCAAGGGCGGGGAAATGTCGCGCAAGGACCTGGACGATCTCACGCCCTTCGTAGCGACCTTCGGCGCCAAGGGGCTGGCGTGGACCAAGATCACCGCCGACGGCTGGCAGTCGCCCATCGCGAAATTCCTCTCCGACACGGAGCAGAAGGAAGTCGAAAGGATCGCCGGCGCTCAGGTCGGCGACGCGATATTGTTTTCCGCCGACACGGCGAAGATTGTTCACGACGCATTGGGAAATCTGCGCCTGCACCTGGGGGAGAAGCTAGGGTTGATACCCGAAAACGAGTTCGCGCTGGTTTGGATCGTCGACTTTCCCTTGATGGAGTTCGATCCCGCGGAAAAACGCTACGTCGCGTTGCATCACCCGTTCACGGCCCCGCTGGAGGAGGATCTTCATTTGCTCGAAAGCGACCCGGCGAAAGTTCGGTCGAAGGCCTATGATCTCGCGCTGAACGGCATGGAAGCGGGCGGCGGCAGCATCCGCATCCACCAGGTCGAGCTGCAAAAGAAAATCTTGGGCATGATGGGCATCGGCGCGGAGGAGGCCGAAGCCCGGTTCGGTTTTCTTCTTGAAGCTTTGACTTTCGGCGCGCCGCCCCATGGCGGCATCGCCTTCGGCATCGACCGGCTGGCGATGCTGCTGAGCGGCGCCAAGTCGCTGCGCGATGTGATCGCTTTTCCCAAGAGCCAGCGCGCCGTCTGTATGCTTACCGACGCGCCCTTTCCGGTGGATGCGAAGCAGTTGCGCGATCTCGGCATTCGCACGACGGCCAAGGAGTAATACTTTTGGCGCCAGAGACAAACATCTTTTGCCTTGAGCCCTTCCGCAGCTTTTGTTATCCTCCGGTTCATCGATGAAAACAGCGCGTCTACTACTATTCCTTTTTTTCATTCCGGGTTGCGGACTCGGTCCGGGAAATTTGGATAGCAAGCACTCCAGCGACCTGGAGGCGCGCAAAATCAAGCGCATCGCCGTATTGGGTCCCGCCGCGACGATTAAGAGCCAGACCAAGAATCCCTTGACGGCAGCCTCACCCGCGGAGGCGCGGGCAGCGGAGAGAGAACCGGCGGAGCTTCTTTCGAAACTCGTCTACTCGGCGATGGCTTCCCTGCCCAACTGGCAAATCGTGTCCGAAAGCGAAGTGCGTGAGATCGGCGAGACGGTGCCGGATTCGAACGAGACGTCGCGCCTAAAAACAATCGGAGAGTTGGTCTACGCCGACGCGGTCATCGTCGGCAGACTGCAGCGCTTCCGTGAAAGAGTCGGCGCCGAGTGGGGGATCAAAAGCCCGGCGTCGGTAGCCTTTGTGCTCGATCTGGTAGACGTGAAACGAGGCGACATCGTTTGGTCCGCCCGCTTCGACGAAACCCAAAAATCTCCGGCGGAAAATATATTCGTGCTCGGCGATATCGGCCAACGAGGGGTTAAATGGTTAAGCGCCGAACAGCTCGCCGAGAGCGGCGTGAGGAAAGCCGTCGGCCAGTTGAACCAGATCATCGCGCGCTGAGCGCTCGCGCCGAGCGACGCAATGCCTATCATTATTGAGCGCGATATTCTTTTCGAGGGCAAATCCATCCGCTAACGGGCGGCTGGGGATTCAACCTCCAGCGGTCTACCGATCCGTTCGCCGATGTGCCGGCCCAAAGTCTCCAGCCGTTTGAAGCCGCCCCGGTCCAGGAGCACGGACGCGCCTTCTTCGACGATCAGGCGCAGCGACGGCACGGGGAAACTCTGCGCCGCCGAGGAACCGGCGACGGCAAAGCCGCTGTACACCTGATCGGCCCCCAGCTTTAGTTTTTCGATAGCCGCAAAGTCGAGCGTCAGCAGGATTCGCCGATACATGCTTCGCCTGGTGAGCGTCACTTTTCGGGCAACGCCGTCGATGACGATGCTCCGTTTCTGCGACAGCAGGTAGAAAGAAATGCCGAGGAGGATTAGATTCATCACCGGAAAATACCAGAGCGAGCCGGCCGGACCGGTGAATCCTCGGAGCCTGATGGCTTCGACGATGGGAATGGTCACGAAGAGCAGCAGGAGCGCGATACCCAGGCAGAGATACGCTGGAAATCTAGGCCCGCGCCAGGACAGTTCGAGCCATTGCTCTTGTTCTTTGGCGATGACAAAACCGAGCCGATTGCCGATCGCCTCGAACTCAGCCGGGTTGCCTTCCATATCAAGTTTCAAGTTTCGAGTTTCGTGTTTCGTGTTCCGTGTTCCGAGTTTCGAGCCCCAAACTGAAAACTGAGGTGCTTCTGGGTTTCCTGTGAAGAAATATTCACCACAAAAACGCCGAGTTCACCGAGGGTTTTTTCTAGTTGCGATTCTTAAGCGGTCTTCTCTGCGCCCTCTGCGCCTCGGCGGTGCAATCTCCGAACCCTGCTTCACACAAAGGCCTGAAGAACCAGAACTGGAAAGTTGAAACTAAGCGCTAGATTTCTTGTGGGAGTGGTAGAAATCCCGGAAGCGATAGTCGCGCAGGCGAGTTAGCTCCTGGTAGGAGCCGAATCTTTCGACGGGATCGTCTACTGCGTCGAGGGGATGCGCCGATCGATCTTCCGTGTCAAAGAGCCTGATATTCTCATAGGTGGTCGAGCGCTCGGCAGGCGTGCGCCCCATTTCCCGGATCAGGGCGCGAAACTGCGCCGGTCTCATGAGCTGGCCGTAGCCGGAGCCGGCGGCGGTGGAGATGCTCTCGTTGATCAACGTGCCACCGAAATCGTTGGCGCCGGCGAGCAACGCGATCTGCGAGAATTTTGGCCCTTCTTTGACCCAGGAGACTTGCAGGTTAGGAATCCAGTTATTGAGCATCAGGCGCGCCACGGCGTACATCTTCATCA
>Ga0326597_10014776_pt1 | contig 10224 bp, 13 predicted proteins | sample RVTome_12_FD_203789 | JGI IMG/M metagenome (GOLD analysis project Ga0326597, IMG submission 203789) | Soil microbial communities from uranium-contaminated site in the Upper Colorado River Basin, Wyoming, United States - RVT100D185 | ecosystem: Environmental > Terrestrial > Soil > Contaminated >...
CTCTCGGCCGACGCCCGGGGTCTGCTACTCGGCGCTCCGGCGCTTACCGAGGCGGGACTTGCACCCGCTGGAGACGAACCGCGTGAATCCGGCGCTCGTCTGTCGGACTCGTCACGACGCACCATGTGGCTCAATCCTAGCGAGTGCGTCCTGGTCGTGCAATTTGCCGGCGTGGCAGGGGGCTGCCAGTCGGCTCGCCGCCGGCTCGCCGTCGCCTTGACTTCCCCGGCGGGACTTCCTACACTGGCCGAGTTTTCTGGGCGCCGGCGTGCGTGTGACCGCTACCTTCGTCGCGGCTTCATAGTTCGCTCACCAGCGGTCCATGAAGCGCCCGGGACCTTGTCTCGGGCTTGCGCGCATCGGAGGATACGGCTATGCCGACCGGTACTATCGCTCGCCTCCTCATCGACAAGGGCTTCGGGTTCATCCGCGATGAAGGTGGCATCGAGCACTTCTTCCACCGGAGTGCGGTACGCGGCGCTGTTTTCGAGCTGCTGCGTGAGGGACAGCGCGTGGAGTTCATGTCTGAGGACTCCACCAAAGGACCACGTGCGGGTGACGTTCGTCTGATTGAAGGCTAGCGGCAACTAGTGCCCGGCCCCGCTCGGGGCCGGGTCCGTGATCACCTCGTCGCACCTACCGTCTCTCGCGTCTCAGCCAATCTCGCCATCCGCCTGTCTCGGTCAGCTGCCCGGTTGCCGGACGTACCGTCAACACGCGGTCGGCCACGGCACGCGCGAACGCGACGTCTGCGGTCATCACCAGCAGGGCCACGTCACGGGCCGCGGCGATCGTCGCGAGGTCGGCCGCGAAACGAGGGACCTCGGCCGCCGAAAGTTCGGCGTTCGGATGTTCGACGAGGAGCACGCGAGGCCCGAGCGCCAGCGCCTTGGCCAGGCGAACTCTGAGCGCGTTGTCGGGTCTCAACCTGCCAGCCGGCGTGGCGAGCGTATCTCGGTCGATGCCCACTTCCTCGGCCAGCGCCCGGACCTGCCCACGCACGGAATCGGGTATCCGGTCGATCTCGAGGGAAAAGGGGAGCGCCAGATTCTGCTCGACGCTGAAAGACTCCAGCAACACCACCCGGTCACTGACGACTCCAAAACGACTCATCTCGCTGAGCCACGCATCTGCGTCGGTCACCGAGCGCGTGGGAACGCCGAAGGCCATGACGTCGCCGGCGTCAGGCAACGTGGCACCCGTCACAAGGCTTGCGAGCACCTCGGCCGCGACACGGTCGAGTCCGAGAAGGGCAACCGACTCGCCGCGCCGAACGTCGAGGTGCTGCACGCGGAGAGGGCGGAGTCCGTGGTAGTCCTTCCGTACCGCGCGCAGCGCAACGACGACTTCAGCCGAGGACATCGCGGCGGGCCCCACAGAAGCGCTCGAACTCGGCCACGGGCACGCTGACGTCGCCGGGCTCGCGGCCGTGAGAGGGTTCGCCATGAAAGTCTGAGCCACCGGTCATGAAAAGGCCAAGTTCTCGTGCGAGAGCGCGGTATCGCTCGACGAGCGCGGCGTCGTGGTCGGGATGAAACACCTCCACGGCGTCCAATCCCGCCAAGGCCAGCTCCCTCACCCTCAAGTCGAGACCGAGCTTGCCTGGGTGCGCCAGCGAGGCTATCCCACCGGCGGCATGAATGACGCCGATCACCACCGCCGATGATGCGCCGGCGCGCGGGACGAATCCTGGTCGTCGGTGCGCGAGCCACCGGTCGAACGCCTCTTGAATACTCGCCACGTGACCGGCCTCCATCATCGCGCGTGCCACTTGTGGCCGCCCGATTGACCGGCCGATTCCTGCAGCGGCCTGTGCGACGAGCGGGTCCACCTGAATGGGCACATCCAATGTCGCGAGCTGTGCGGCGATAGCTCTCACCCGCTCGACTCGCGCCGCCCGTTGAGCCAGCAGAAACGATCCCAGCGCCGGGTCATTCGGGTCGCAGAAGTACCCAAGCACGTGAATGTCTCGTCCGTCGTCCACGGCCGTGACTTCGATGCCGCTGATGGTCTGGATGCCACGTTCGCGTGCCGCAGTACGCACCTCGGCAACGGCCGCCGTCGTGTCGTGATCGGTCACGGCCATCACAGATACGCCCGCGCGCTCGGAGCGCTCGACGAGTTCTCGCGGAGTGCAGTGCCCGTCAGACGCGGTCGTGTGGAGATGCAGATCGATGCGGCCGCTCGACTCGGCGATCACCGCGCCGCGCGCGCCGTCGCCTTCGGCCTCTTCGTGCTCCGGGCACGCCCCTGGCGCTTCAATAGCGCCTTGTACTCCCTGACCAGCAGGTCAAGGTGCTCCCGTTCCTCGTCGGCGAACTCGAGAAAGATCTGCTTGCCTTCCGAGTCCTCGAAGCGATCGCCGTACTTCTTGAAGAACCGGTGGGAACCACGCTCGCAGCGAATACCAATGAGGAGCGCCTGCTGGTCGTTGACGCCCCGCAGGAGGCGTTCGGCTCCTTCGGCAAACAGACCGTTCGCTGCACCCTTGAAGAATAGAAATGTCGGTCGAGACTCGAGCTTGGGATCACGCTGCAATAGCTCTGCATAGCGGGCCTCGAGCTTGGCCAAGTGATCCTGCTCCTCGCTGGCAAGTTCCTCGAATACCTTGCGTCCGCGCGCATCACGCGTGAGCCGTGCTGCGCGGCTATAGAACTCCCGACCGCTACGCTCGGTCGCGATCGCGATGCGCAGCGCATCGCGCGCAAAGAGCAGGTCCGTATGACCGGGCTCGCCGGTCGAGTTGCGGCCCGTCCGGCACTCTTCGCAGGTCCCATAGATCTGCACCACGCTCTGTGACGCGGCAAAACTCCTGGCGGACGCGATCTCCTCCACAAGGGATTCGATATCAGAACTCAGAAACTCGAAGGAGCGATGGCAGGTCTTGCAGATCAGATGGAAGTGACGGGGCTGGCGGTACGAGTGCTCGAACCGGAAGCGCCCCTCCCCGAAATCGACCTTGCGGGCGATCCCGGCGTCCACCATCCACTGCAGCGTACGGTAGACCGTGGCTCGGCTGATGCGCTGATCCTCTCGACGAATGACGTCGACCAGATCGTCTGCGCTCAGGTGACCTTCCTGACGCAAGAATACGTTGACGATCTGTTCCCGCTTGCTCGAACGTTTGCCACCGACTGGCTTGAGACGCGTGAGATCAGGCAGGGGGGAAGGCACGCTTAGGCCAAGCGAGAACACAGGCCAAGAGTCGCCTCTCGACCTGCACCTATGTTCTTAGACGCTGAACGACGACCCACATCCGCACGTCGACACGGCGTTCGGGTTCTTGATCGTGAAGCCGCCACCCGTGACCGTGTCGACGAAGTCGACCTCAGCACCTTTGAGATAGCTGATGCTGACCGGGTCGACGAACAATCGAACGCCGTTTGACTCAAATACCTGATCGGCATCGCCGCCACCCTCTTCGATCATCAGGCCATACTGAAAGCCCGAACAGCCGCCACCCTGCACGAACACACGCAGGCCGCTGCCGACCTTGCCTTCTTCGGTGAGCAGGTCGTTGATCTTCGACGCCGCAGTCGTGGATACGTTGATCATGTTCTGGTTCATCTCCCCGGCATTACCCGCCTTCTAGATTATAGGCGCCACGAGCGGTCGCGGCAAGCGGCTACCGCCAGACTGTATCTTCCTGTCAGTCATGGTGTTACGGGAATCGACGACTACGCGACACCGCCAATCGTCGCCAGTTCCTTTGCGGACTCCTGCTCGACATGCTCATGAAGACTGTTGCCGTGCGCATCCATCGTGACGATAGCCGGGAAATCGGTGACCACCAGATGCCACATCGCCTCAGGCGTACCGAATTCCAGGAGTGACACCCCCTCGACCCGGTCAATGGCACGGGCGTAGAACTGAGCCGCGCCGCCGACGGCATTGAGATACACGGCGCCGGATTCTTTCAGCGCCGCGAGTGTCTTGCTACCCATCCCGCCCTTGCCGATGACGGCTCGAACACCGAAACGCCTGATGATGTCGGCCTGGTAGGGTTCCTCGCGGATACTCGTGGTTGGGCCCGCCGCGGTCACACGCCATCGGTCGCCTTCTTTCACGACCACCGGACCACAGTGATAGAGCACCGAACCCGTCAGATCGGTCGGCGGGTCGTGTTTGGTGAGGTATGCATGCACCGCGTCGCGGCCCGTGTTGACGCGCCCAGAGATCAACACGACGTCGCCAACTTTCAGCGATCGCACCTGCGCCTCGGTCAAAGGTGTCCGGAGCGACACTTCGCGGCCCGTACGCTGAACGCCTGCCTGATCGGCCATCGCGGCCACCGGGGATGAGGGGTCTCGGTAGAGCCAGTGCTTGATCTCGCCAGTACCACTGTCAATCATCACACCGAGCCGGCGAAACGCCCAGCAGTCGTACGCCACTGACACGAAGAAGCTGGCGGGCAGCCGATTGAGCGCCCCGATCTTGCAGCCAATGAGCGAGGTGTGGCCTCCGAAGCCCATCGTGCCAATGCCCAGCTTGTTCACTTCCCCCATGATGGAGGCCTCGAGTTCGGCCAGCCGCGGATCGGTATTCACGTCGTCGAGCGTCCGGAAGAGCTGTTCTTTGGCGTGGACGTATCCCGACGTCCGGTCGCCGCCGATGCAGACGCCGACCGCACCCGGCGCGCAGCCTTTGCCCTGCGCGTTCCACACGGCGTGCAAGATGCACCTGCGGACGCCCTCGATCGTGCGATCGGCCCGTCCCAAGCCTGGCAGTTCGACCGGAACGGAGTACTGGGCGTTCATGTTTTCGCATCCGCCGCCCTTCAGGATCAGCTTCACCTCGACCTCGTCCCGCTCCCACTGCTCGAAGTGGATGATGGGAGTACCCGGCCCCAAGTTGGTGCCCGAGTTCTCGCCCGTGATGGAGTCAACCGAGTTGGGGCGCAGCTTGCCCCGGCGGGTCGCCTCGGCCACGGCCTCGCGGATCTGCTGCTTCATCAGGATCTGATTCGCACCGACCGGTGTCTTCACCTCGAAGGTCGGCATCCCGGTGTCCTGGCAGATCGCGCCCTCGCAATCGACGGCCTGGTCGATGTTCAGGGCGACGATGGAGAGGGCCTGCGCGGAGCGTGTTCCGGCCGGCTCCTCCGACATGGCCACTTTCATCGCCGCGCGAACGTCAGGGGGCAAATCGGTGGACGTCTTGATGATGAGGGCGAGCACGCTGTCGGCAAAAGCGGTGGGCATCCGGGCAGTATAATTGGACTGGTCGCCCGTGCTGCAATTCAGAGCTACTAACGCCGTGAGCCGTGCACTCGCCAACATCGCGGGAGTCGTACTCCTGGTCGCAAGCCTTCCGATCCCGGCGGCTTCTCAGAGCACGCCAGCCAGGAGTCACGGCCGATTGTATCCGCCGGAAAACCTCGGACTGCTCGAGGGACCTGACCGAGCGGCGTGGCAGAAACCAGACCAGATCATGGACGCGTTGGCGATTGCCGACGGCTCCGTCGTGGCAGACATTGGCGCGGGTGCCGGATGGTTCACGATCCATCTCGCCCGACGCGTCGGCCCAAATGGCCTTGTCTACGCCGAAGACGTGCAGCGCCAGATGCTCGAAGCGATTCGGCGCAGGGTGGAGCGTGAGGGGCTTCAGAATGTCTCGACCCGGCTGGGTGCCGACACCTCGCCCAACCTCCCGATCGACGCGCTCGACGCGATCCTCGTGGTGGACGTCTACCCCGAAGTCGAAGATCGCGTCACCTTTCTGCGAAACCTCGCCGCCTCGTTGAAATCGGGAGGACGACTGGGGATCGTCAACTACAAGCCTGGCCGTGGCGGTCCCGGACCGTCGCCGCAGGAAGGCGTGCGCGTCGAGAGCGCCAGTGTCGAACGGGACGCGCAGGCCGCGGGGCTCCGGGTGTTGGCCCGCCAGGTGCTGCCCTACCAGTACCTCCTCGTCCTCGGCCGTTGACCGACTCCCCATTGTCGTTGTAGAGCACTCACGGTCTAGCCTGCGTGCGCTCCCTGTCACCGTAGAGGGCCGGCTACTCGCCTGCGCGTGATTCGCTGGAGTGGAGCCGTGCGCCGGTGTCGCGAGCGTCGAGCCGTGCCTGCACCACCGCTTTCTTCGTTGTGAAGAACGGCTCAAAAAGGCGGGCCTTCACACGGTCGTCCATGCCGATGCCTGTGTCGCTCACCGTCAGCAGGAGGGAGGAGCCCGGGGCTGGTCGCGCGGGTCCGAGGAGCGCGTTGGGCTGGAAGCTCGACACTCGGTGTCTCGATCGTCAGCCTGCCGCCGTTTGGCATCGCGTCCCGCGCGTTGACGACCGGGGTCAACATGCCTGAACGACGCGCCGAGACCAGGGGAACGCTGGCCCATTCGGATCGACCACTCGGCCGCTGAGCGTGCCGGTCGGCGAGGTTCACACAAACGAACGGGCGGCGAACACGACTGCGGCTAGTGCTTGGAGTATCGTAGCTGGCACTAGAGGTCAGTCATGGGAAGAACCTGTCTGCTGGGTGACGCTGGTTCGCATGCGCCGGTTGTCCGATCGTCGAAGCTCGATTCGAGGTTCACATTACTCCCGCCCACCGCAGTCTAGAGCGGCAACAATGTGGTCGATTTGCACAGAATCTTGCGAACGGCCCTGACGATCGCTGGCAGCGATTCAGGTGGCGGAGCCGGTATTCAGGCCGACCTGAAAACATTCGCGGCACATGGCGTCTACGGGACCTGCGCCATCACGGCCGTCACCGCCCAGAACACCGTCGGCGTCACCGCCTGGACGGCACTCTCGGCCGACCTGGTCGCGGCACAAATCGAGGCCGTCGTCTCCGACATCGGCGTTGACGCCGCGAAGACCGGCATGCTGCCCACGGCCGCGATCGTGCAAGCCGTTGCCGTGGCGGCCCAGGACCCACGGTTGGCGCGAATGGTCGTCGATCCTGTGATGATCGCCAAGAGCGGCGACAGCTTGATCAGCCAGGAAGCGGTCGAGACCCTCAAGTATGAACTGTTCCGTCGCGCCTTCCTGGTGACGCCGAATATCCCTGAGGCGGAAGCGCTGACGGGCCTCCGGGCGGATACCGACGCCGCCTGCCGAGAAATCGCCCGGCGGATCGCGGCATTCGGCGCGGCCAACGTCGTCATCAAGGGCGGTCACCGGTCGTCACCCGACATCATCGACCTGTTGTACGACGGGTACCGATTCACCGAGTTCCGGTCGGAGCGGGTGGCTGCGCGGTCCACACACGGTACCGGCTGCACCTTCGCCGCCGCCCTGGCCGCACATCTGGCACTCGGCCACGAACTCGCCGACGCCGTTCCTCAGGCCCAGCGCTACATCGCCGGCGCCATCCGCCATGCACCGCCACTCGGGCGAGGGCACGGACCGATGGACCATTTCTGGCAGCACCCGGAATGTTCCTGACCGCCAGGCTCGGGGTCAGGCCGGACGTCCCGCCTTATACTTGAGCCATGGCCCTCGCGGCTGTGACATCCGAACGACTGAACGTCGAGGCGCTGACGAGTGAACTCACGATGGGCACCGACGGCGCTGTGGCAACTTTCTCCGGTCTCGTGCGTAACCACAACCAGGGCCGGACCGTGCTCTTCCTGGAATACGAGGCGTACGAACCGCTTGCCGTGCGGGCACTCGCCCGAATCATCGACGAGACCCACGGGCGCTGGCCAGGTACCCGGCTTGGCGTGCACCATCGAATTGGACGGCTCGAGATTGGCGAGGCCAGCGTCGTGATCGTGGCTGCGTCGGCGCATCGTGGCGATGCTTTCGCCGCCTGTCGCTACGCGATCGAACGGATCAAGCAGATTGTCCCGATCTGGAAGCACGAGCACTTCGAGGGTGGAGACGTCTGGCTGGAGGGCGCGACGGCGGACCCCGAAGACGAGACGGCCAAGCTGCACGCCTTCAAGATCGCATGCGCGTGACCATCCGATTGTTTGCGCGTCTACGAGACCTGGCAGGTGCCGGTGAACTGACGCGCGAGATCCCCGGACCGGCGACCGCCCGTACGGTATGGGCGTCGCTGACGGCGGAGATTCCCGCGCTCCTGGAGTACGAACGGACGCTCTCGGTGGCTGTCAACGCCGAGTATTCACGGATGGCGGCGGCGGTCCAAGATGGCGACGAAGTGGCATTTCTGCCGCCGGTATCCGGCGGGTGATCGGTGATTCATGATCGACAAACTCAGCGTCGTTGAAGCGCAGTACGAGGGGCTGACGGCGCGACTTGCCACGACCGAGGTGCAGGCGGACCAGACCGAGTATCGGAAAGCCACCAAAGCGCTCTTCGAACTCGAGCCGATCGTGCAGAAGTACCGTGAGTACAAGGTGGTGCAGAGGGACATCGCCGACGCTGAAGCGATGGTCGCCGGCTCCGACGCCGACATGCGCGAACTGGCGCAGGACGAACTCAAGGATCTGCAGACTCGGCGCGACGCTATTGTTGCGGCACTCCAGATGCTCTTGGTGCCCAAGGACCCCAATGACGAGAAGAACGTCATCCTGGAAATCCGCGCAGGAACCGGGGGCGACGAGGCGGCGCTGTTTGCCTCGGACCTCTTCCGCATGTACGCCCGTTTTGCGGAACGTCAGCGCTGGAAGCTCGAGGTCATGTCCACGAGTGAGAGTGGCTCGGGTGGCATCAAGGAAGTCGTCGCGTCCATCGAAGGACGAGGTGTCTACAGCCGGCTCAAGTACGAGAGTGGCGTGCATCGTGTACAACGGGTACCGGCGACCGAGGCTAGCGGGCGCATCCACACGTCGACCGCCACCGTCGCGGTCCTTCCCGAGGCTGAGGAAGTCGATATCCAGATCGCCGAGAAGGATCTGCGCATCGATACGTTCTGCTCGAGCGGCCCGGGAGGCCAGAGTGTCAACACGACTTATTCGGCCGTCCGCCTGACCCACATTCCTACGGGTGTCGTCGTCTCGCAACAGGATGAGAAGTCTCAAATCAAGAATCGCGCGAAGGCGATGAAAGTCCTTCGTGCACGTCTCTACGAGATGGAGATGCGCAAGCAACAGGACGCGATCGCCAAAGAGCGGCGCGGACAGGTCGGAACCGGCGAACGCTCTGAGAAGATCCGGACCTACAACTTTCCACAAAGCCGGATTACCGACCACCGCATCAATTTCACGACTCATCGCCTGCACGATGTACTCGAGGGCGATCCCGCCGAGATTCTCGACCAGGTCAACGCGTTCTACAACGCAGAGAAGCTCAAGGAAGCGACTGCGGTCAGTTGACACTCCACGAGACCCTCGCGGGCGCGCGCACCCGGCTGGTTGCAGCGGGGATTGCGGCGAGTGAAGCCTCGATCGACGTCGATCTCTACGCGCGGACGATCCTCGGATGGGACCGCGCAACACTACTCACACAGCTTCGGAGTCCGGCGCCGGAGGCGCTCGAGCCCACATTCTGCGAATGGCTCGCCCGCCGCGAGCGACACGAGCCAACTGCCTACATCGTCGGCACCCGGGAGTTCTGGGGCCTGGATCTGGAGGTGACACCGGCGGTGCTCATCCCTCGTCCGGAGACCGAACTACTCGTCGACGAGGCGCTCGCGCTGCTGCGAGATCCGACGCGCAGCCTCCGCGGAGCCGACGACAGGGTTCGTCTGGCGGACGTTGGTACCGGAAGCGGATGCGTGGCCGTCGCCATGGCGAGCGAACTGGCCAATTGCCGCATCCTCGCATCCGACATTTCGGCTGAGGCTCTGGTCGTCGCCAGGCGAAATGCCGGGCGTCACGGTGTGACGGACAAGCTGCAGTTCGTGTTGACCTCGTATCTCGGCGGTGTCGATGGTCCCTTCGATCTCCTCACCGCCAACCCGCCGTACGTGAAGGACGGCGATCGACAGGCGCTGGGCCGCGGCGTGCGCCACGAACCCAGCGTGGCGCTGTTTGGAGGCGACGAAGGATTTCGAGATATCAGTGGCGTGCTCGACGCCGCCACCGACAACCTCGCCCCGGGCGGCTGGCTGGTCATGGAGTTCGGCTACGGCCAGGAGTCGGGCGTGGCATCGCTCGTCAGCGCCAGGCCCCTTCGACTGGACCGGGTACGCCACGACCTGCAAGGAATTCCCCGAACGGCTATCATCCAACGTCGATGAGTGACTGCCTCTTCTGCAAGATCATCTCTGGTGAGATTCCAGCCACCGTTGTCCACCAGGACGACGCGTTGGTGGCGTTCAGGGACATCACCCCACAGGCCCCCTTCCACGTCCTGATCGTGCCGCGAAGACACAT
>Ga0326597_10014777_pt1 | contig 10224 bp, 14 predicted proteins | sample RVTome_12_FD_203789 | JGI IMG/M metagenome (GOLD analysis project Ga0326597, IMG submission 203789) | Soil microbial communities from uranium-contaminated site in the Upper Colorado River Basin, Wyoming, United States - RVT100D185 | ecosystem: Environmental > Terrestrial > Soil > Contaminated >...
TCGCCGGAGGTCCAGCCCGTCCTTCGGGAGAAGCTCGGTGAGCCGCCGGCCGTCGACGAGCTCCATGGTCAGGAAGCTGATTTCGCCGGCCTCCTCGATCGAGTGCAGCGTGACGATGTTGGGGTGATTGAGCGCCGCGATGGCGCGCGCCTCGCGCTCGAAGCGCGCCTTGCGGGCGGTGTCGCCCGCCATCTCCGCGGGCAGCACCTTGAGGGCGACGCGGCGCCCGAGGCGCGTGTCCTCGGCGACGTAGACGACCCCCATGCCGCCCTCTCCGATCTTCCGTTCGAGGCGGTAGTGCGCGAGCATCTGTCCGGGTTCGAGGGTCATGCCGTGCTCTCCACGATGTGGCTGAAGCGCCAGGGAGCTGCGCGAGGCGCATAGTATAGAACAGGGCTTCCCGGGGCGCCCTCCGGCTCCCCCGGCCCGGCTCGACACGGAGCCCGCCGCGATTGAGATGGATCCCGCACGCGCCCCGACCCCGCGACCGATCCAGGGCCGTATTCCCCGCGGAACGGGTCTCCAGGGAGGGTCATTCGAACCCCTCGCGCCGCGGGCGGCCGGGCGGTTGGACTGGAAGATCTTCCGCCCGCCCGCAGGGGTTGTTTTAGTAGCCTTGAACGGTAATGTTCATGCTATCAGGTCCGGGGCGGTGCCCCAGGCGTAGCCGAGGTCTCCACCGGCCGGGTCCTCGGCAGCGGCCGGTTTTCTCGCCGCAAATACTAGAGAATCTAGCATACAGCGAGCGTTTTTCTAACATGATGGCCGGGTGATACCTCGTGAGCGACATCTCGACAGGGTTCGGTACCTCCTGGGGCAAAACCCCGTGGTTGCCATCCTCGGGGCGCGCCAGGTCGGGAAGACCACCTTCGCCGCAATGCTCGCGAACGAAATCGGTGGGGCCGGTCCAGCGCTTCGATCTCGAAGGTCCCGATGACCTTGCCCGACTCGGGGAATCCAAGCTGAGCCTCGCTCCGCTCCACGGGCTCGTGGTGTGAGCGATATTCGGATGGTTCAAGGACGCTAGAACCTGTGCCTCCCGCCGGAACCGTGCCAACCGCTCCCCCTCCTGGGCGAAGTCGCTCGGGAGGGTCTTCAGTGCGACGTCGCGGCCGAGCCGGGTGTCACGCGCGCGATACACCTCGCCTATGCCGCCCGCGCCGATGGAAGCGGTGATCTCGAAGGGACCGAGCCTCGTGCCAATCTCCAGGGCCATATCTCGCCAAGCGTACCAGCGGGTCCAGGGATTTGGAAACAGAAGGACTGGTGTCGGCCAGTGCTGACTACGGAACGAGTCAGCCGCAGGTGGGACTCGGGACAGCTCCCGCGATCATCGCAAATTGCAGATTATAAATGCGTTACTGTGGTGGAGGCGGCGGGAGTCGAACCCGCGTCCGGGTGGCCCCTGGAGTTTTGCTAGGGAATGATTTCCACCACGTCCACGAGGATATCCCGGGAGACCTTCTTGTGGGTGACGGTCAGGACGATCTCTCGATCTGCGCCGCTCAGCCGGTGCCCGAAACCGCCACACTCGCGCTCGAGGACCGGGCTGCCGTTGATGGCCGTGACCAGGTCGCCCTTGCGCATCTTGACACGGGCGGCCGGTGAGTCCTGGAGGATCCGCACCACCTCCAACCCCTCATGCGTGGGGTTGAATACCAGGCCCGTGCCGCGGACCGCATCCTGAACCACCGGCCCATCGCCGGCATAGCGGATGCGCACGAGCTGGTTTTTCTGATCGAAGGTGAGCACGAAGTCTTCGAGAATGGCCGTTCCCACCAGCTCCGTGGCATTGGTGATCTCCACCAGAGGGTTCAGGAGTTCAGCCGGGCCGAACGCCACCCGGTCATCCAGGCGGCCCATCTCGCGGAGTTGCAGGCGGTTGATGCGCATGGACGAGCGCACCGGCAGGGGCGCGGTGAGCCATGAGTAGCTGCTGGAACGGTTGAGAACCAGGCCGCTTCCCGAGCCTGAATCGATCAGCACCGTGCGCGACCGGCCGGCGATTTGCAGGGTGATCCAAGGCCGTCTGGTTTCATCTGCAGCAAGCTCATGGACATCCGGATCCGCGGAGTCCAGGCGGCCACCGCCAACTCTCACTTCGCCGGCCGGGTAGTCCAGGGTGAGGAGTGCCCCGGCGAAAACCGGGAAACCCAGGATGCCGTCCACGGGGTGGCCCAGGGCGCGGGCGATGTGATCCAGGTTGCTCCCGCGGGCCTTTACCTTGCTGAAGGTCGCACTACCCAGGGTCAGTTTCTCGAAGTTGACCCACCTATCCTTCTCGAGATGCCGGCCGGTGACCCGATAGGCCGAATCGGGATCGATGATGGTATGGCTGGCGCCGGTATCCAGGATCATGGTCAGGACCCTGCCGGGATCGCCGTCCAAGGCCATGTCCACCAGGATGTGACGCCCGCATGTCCTGGAGGGGAGGACCTGTTCGCCGGGAGTGCGGTCGTCGCCGGCAAGACCCGGCGAGACGGCGGCCAGTGCCGTCAGGACGGCCATGAGGAGGCGGATGGAGGACTGGCGTGGAGTGCGCATCAAGGTGAATCTACCACGAGCGTCCTGCCGCCCGGAGCGCTAGAATGCCCTCCCGTCCTGCAAACTAGGAGTTTTACCCCATGTCCAATGGCACTTTCCTCGTCCCCGTACCGACCAATGAACCGATCTATACCTATGAGCCGGGCAGTCCCGAGCGGCGCGAGCTCAAGGCCCAGCTTGAAAAGTTGTCCGGGCGGATCATCGAGATCCCGGCCCGCATCGGGGGCCGCCGGGTGCGCACCGGGCGGCTGGCCGACGCGGTGATGCCCCACGACCATGGCCATGTTCTGGGCCGCTGGCACACGTGCCGCAAAGGCGAGGTGGAAAAGGCAATCCAGGCGGCCGCGCGAGCTCATCCCACCTGGTCGCACATGCCCTGGCACCAGCGGGTGGCGATCTTTCTCAAGGCCGCGGACCTGCTGGCCGGAAAATACCGGCAGGTGATCAATGCCGCCACCATGCTCGGCCAGTCCAAGACGGCGCACCAGGCCGAGATCGACGCGGCTTGCGAACTCATCGATTTCTGGCGGTTCAACGCCGAGGGGTTGCAGCAGGTCTATGCCGAGCAGCCCGAGTCGGCGCCAGGTTGCTGGAACTATCTGGAACACCGGCCCCTGGAGGGGTTCATCTTTGCGGTCACGCCGTTCAATTTCACCAGCATCGCCGGCAATCTGCCCACCGCCCCGGCCATGATGGGCAATGTGGTGGTCTGGAAGCCGGCCTCCTCGGCCGTTTACGCCGCTCACTTCCTCATGAACCTGCTGGAGGAAGCGGGTTTGCCCGCGGGTGTCATCAATATGGTCCCCGGCTCAGGCGCCGATATCGGCGACCCGGTCCTGGCCAGCCCGGATCTGGCGGGGATTCATTTCACCGGCTCTACCGAGGTGTTCAAGGGGATGTGGGCCACGGTGGGGGCCAACATCGGGTGCTACAAGTATTACCCGCGCATTGTGGGGGAAACCGGCGGCAAGGATTTTGTTTTTGCCCATCCCACGGCAGATGTGCCTTCCCTGGCTACCGCCCTGGTGCGTGGCGCGTTCGAATACCAGGGGCAGAAGTGTTCGGCCGCCTCGCGGGCCTTCATCCCGCGCTCTCTCTGGCCGCGACTGGAAAAGCAGCTTTACCACCTCCTGGATCAGGTACGCATGGGCGACCCCGCCGACTTCACCAACTTCATGGCCGCCGTCATCGACCGGGGTGCGTACGCCAGTATCAAAAAAGCCATCTCCTTCGCCAAAGCCTCGCCCCATGCCACCATTCTCTGGGGCGGCGGCTGCAGCGACCGCAAGGGATATTTCATCGAGCCAACCCTCATCCGGGCGCGGCGGCCGGATTTCAAACTCATGCGGGAAGAGATCTTCGGGCCGGTGCTGACCATCTATGTCTACCAGGACGCCGCCCTGGAGAAGACCCTGGAGATCTGCGACAAAGGATCACCGTATGCCTTGACCGGGGCCATTTTTGCCCGGGATCGGGATGCCATCGTCATGATGGCCGATGCCTTGACCCACGCCGCCGGCAATTTCTACATCAACGACAAACCCACCGGCGCCGTGGTCGGCCAGCAGCCCTTTGGCGGCGGCCGCGCCTCGGGGACCAACGACAAGGCCGGCAGCTATCTGAACCTGTTGCGCTGGGTCAGCCCCCGCACCATCAAGGAGACGTTCGCTCCGCCCACCGACCTCCGCTACCCGCATATGGCGCCGGAAGAGTAGGCAGGCGGGCCGGACTCAGGGATTTGGCGGTGACTGCCGCCGGCGAGGCATCAGTTCTTCCAGGTGGCGGCGCTGACCGGGCGTCAGGATCTCCATGATCTGACGGTGCGTCTCCTCCATCTGGGCGTGCACCCGCGGGGCCACGTCGTGGCGCAGAGCTTCGGCCTGCAGCCGGCCGTGCTCAAGGATGCGATGAACCTGTTCGCTCTGTTCCGGGGTGAGATCCATTTGGTCTTCAAGCCCCTCCATGAAGTGGGGGGGGAAATGGGGCGGCCCGGATCCACCCATCCCTGGGCCATGGATGGGCCTGCCCCCGGCCCCGTGCCACGGCAGATGATGGCGTTCCAACAGGTGCATCCCGAAGGCGCCAATCACCATACCCATGAGAAAGAGGGCGAGGATGGAGAGGGTGGCTGCCGCGCGTCGCATCAGGAGTTCTCGTCGTCCGTGGCAAGGACCCATGCCAGGTAGGCTTCTTCCGTTGTCGTGATGGTTGCGGCAGGCTCCGCCAAGGGCGCGGTTTGAGTCGAGATCAAGAGGAGCAGCAGCAGAACTGCCGCTGTCAGGGGCAGCAGGTGCAGGGCGGCGCGGCCCAGATCCCCCGGAGTATCGTTGGCAAGACGGCGGTGGAGCCGGGCGGCGAAGGCTGCGTCCGGCTCAATGCCGGCGTGATGCCGGCGCAGCCCCAGGCGCGTGCTCTCTAATCTTTCGGCAAAGCCCCGGCAGGCGGCGCAATGTCGCAGGTGCGCGGCCATGGGATGGTGAGAGTCGGCCCGCATGAGGCCATGTCGGACCTGGGCACAGTTCATGGGGCGCCACCTTCCTCGAGAAGCCGCCGCAGCCGCTTGCGCGCGCGGTGGGCGCGAACGCGCACATTCACCTGGCTCCAGCCCAGTCGCCCGGCCACTTCCTCCACCGCCCATCCCTCGCCTTCCAGAAGCAGGATTAGAAAGCGATCCGCAGGAGGCAGGCGGGACAGGAGACCCCGGACTTCCAGGGCCGCGTCCGGGTCGCCATGAACCGCGGGCTCGTTGCCGGGCAGGGGAACGGTTTCCTTCCGGGTTCGCAGAAGGGCATAGCAGCAATTCAGGCAGAGGCGCGTGAGCCAGTGCTCGAACGGAGCACGTTCCCGGTAGGTGTCCAGCCGGCGCCAGGCGCGGAGGAAGGTCTCCTGGGCCGCGTCTTCCACATCGGCGCGCTGGCGGAAGAAGCGCCCTGCCAGGCGGAAGACCCGGCGCTGGTTGCGCCGGACCAGTTCCGTGAAGGCATCCCGGTCACCCTTCTGTGCCGCGGCCACCAGGCAAGCCTCATCAGGCGCCCGGGCTGGGACCGCGTCGCCGGGGCCGGTCAAGGTCCACACCAGTTGCATGGTCGCCATACCCATTCCTCAATGATACAGATGCAGAAGGTGCCCCGCCTGTTACAGGCCGTGTTCAAAACCCGGGGTGCCATGTAACAAAACAGGGGTGGAGGGCATCTGGCCACATAGAGAGCGTCTCCCGGGCGCGGGTGACGGAAAAAGGAGATTGGATATGATGAAGATCGGGAGAAAAACAGGAATTTTTATGGGCAGCACGCTGCTACTGGTGCTGGCCGCCGGTACCGCCTGGGTGGTGCCGCAGCATAAGGGTCATGCCCGCGGACCCATGGGCATGGATGGCGAACCTGCCTTCATGATGGGCATGATGATGGGCCAACTGGACCTGGACGAGGGCCAGAAGCAGGCCCTGCATGAAAAGATGCGGGCGAATCATGAGGAAATGGCGGCCGCCATGGACCAGATGCATGCGGCGCGGCAAGCCCTGGCTCAGGCCATCCACGCCCCCGAGTTGGATGAAACCGCCATCCGCTCCGCCGCGGCGGACACAGCCGCGGTAGAAGGCGACCTGGCCGTGGCACGGGCTCGGATGCTGCAGCAGGTTCGTGCGCTTCTCACCACTCAGCAGCAGGAAAAACTGGAGGCGATCATGGCCGAACATCTCGCTGAGATGGGGGAGCCCGGCTCGCTGATGCGGCGGCATCACCCCGGTGCGGGTGGCGGGCACGGCCATGGCGGGGGTGAGCCCGGCAGACCCTGAAGCCCACTCCCGGCTTTTGGCCTCAGCCTGATATCGTGTAAGAATATGAGTTCCTGACCGGCCGGCGGTGAATCTCGTGTGAGAATGCCGTCGGGCCGGCAGTTTTTTCCGCGGGAGGATCACTGACCTATGAAGCAATCCACGATATCCGCAGGCGGCCGGCTGGCCGCAATACTTCTTCTGGGCGCGACTCTGGCGGTCCCCGCCATGGCCGCAGACGGGGGGGAGACCATGGACGGTTTGAAAGCAGGTGACATCTCGCCCGATTTCTCCCTGGTGGGAAGCGATGGCGAGACCTACAGCCTGGCCACATTCAAGGGTGACAAGCCGGTGGTCATCGCCTGGTTCCCCAAGGCCTTCACAGGTGGCTGAACAGCCGAGTGCAAGTCGCTCCGTGCGAGCGGCGAAAAGCTCCGGCAGTTCGATGTGGCCTATTTTGCCGCCAGTTGCGATGATGTTGAAACCAATACCAAGTTCGCCGAATCTCTGGATCTGGATTACCCGATCCTGAGCGATCCCGGGTGTGAGACGGCTCTGGCCTACGGTCTGGTCCAGGGCGAGGGGAAATATCCGGCCCGCCATACCTTCTATATTGGTGCCGATGGCAAAATTCTGCACGTGGACCGCAAGGTGAATCCCAGTACGGCCGGCGACGACGTGGTGGCTCGCCTGCAGGAACTGGAGATCTCCCGCACGGGGTCAGAGGAAAAGTAAGAGGCTCGAGTTTCGTCCCAGAACCCGTGTCACCCTGCCCGTGAGAGAGGTGAGGGAGACGGGTCCATAATGGCGGCTGTCGGTGGAATGATCCCGGTTGTCACCCAGGACGAAGCATTGCTCCGTTCCGACCTGCCATTGCCGGGATGCGGCTCGGTTCTTGGTGAGGGCGTGGGGTTCCGCCACCATCTCGCCGTCGATGAACAGGCCGTCAGGTCCCAGGACGACCACTTCACCGGGAAGCCCTGCCACCCGCTTGATGGCCCAGGCGCCCGGCCGGCGTGGGTCGGCCAGGCGCACCACGTCAAAACGCCTGGGAGGGTCCCTGTGGTATGCCGCTCTTGATACAATGACCCAGGCGCCCTGGCTCACTGCGGGCCGCATGCTGGTGCCGCGAACCCGTACCACTTGCCAGTCAAGGAGCCCCATGATGGTGTCGTCCTGTTCAGGCCGGCCGGGCGGGCATGAGGCCGGGCAAGTCATCAAGATTCAGTTTCAACCAGGAGAGAATCATGAAGTCTTTCTTTCGCCGTTTTGTTCGCCTGGCCGATGGCCTCCTGCCCATCGGCGTGGCCGATGCCCATTGTGACATTCCCTGTGGAATCTACCACCCCCACGACGCTCTGCAGGCCGCCGACACGGTGATCAAGATGACAACCCTGATCCAGGACCTTGAGGGAAAAGGCTCCTGTGATCTGGCGGCCTGTCACGCCATGGCCCGCTACGTTCTGATCAAGGAGCAGCACGCCAAGAAAGCGAAGGATGAGTTGCTCATTCTGTGGACCGATTACTTCAAGGCGGAGCATCTGGCCGCCTATCCCGATCTCCATACGAAGGTCTGGAAGGCCTGCAAGCTGGGCTCGGCGGCCAAGCAGAAGGTGGATCTGGCCAAAGCCCGGGAGTTCAAGGCCGCCATCGAGGACATCGGCGCCATCTTCCACGAAACCAAGAAGTAGCCCGCCCCAGCAGTATCTTCTGGAGGTTGTTCCATGCAGGTCTTCGAGGTGTCTGCCGGGCGATTTGTCCTCAGCCTGAGCCTGGGGGAAAAACTGATCGAGACCCTGCGCCGGTTCGCGGTGGAACGGCAAATCGGCGCAGGGGTCATCCGTGGGCTGGGAGCCTCCCGGAACGCCGAACTCGCCTACTACCTCATGGATGAGAAGCGCTACGATCCTATCCCGGTGGCAGGCTTCACAGAGGTTGTCAGCCTGATGGGCAATGTTTCCTTGCGGGAAGACGGTGAGCCCCTGGTTCACCTCCACGCGACCCTGGGCCGCCGCGACGGGAGCACCGTGGTCGGCCATGTCCTGGAGATCGAGGTGGGGGCCACCCTGGAGATCGACCTGGAGGTCCTTCCCGGCCGGCTCAGCCGCAAACTGGACAGGGAGATCGGGCTGCCGCTGCTGGCCGGTCATGAAGGCGCCTGCGGCGAACCATGAAAGCGGTGGTGCTGGAAAAACAGGGCGGTCCCCTCAAGGTGGTGAATCGGCCATGTCCCCAGCCTGGACCCGGCGAGCTGCTGGTGCGGGTGGGCGCTTGTGCCGTGTGTCGCACAGACCTTCATATCTACGACGGGGACCTCACCTCCCCCAAGCTGCCCTTGATTCTCGGGCATGAGATCGTTGGCCGGGTCGAGGCAACGGGGAGCGGTGTGAGCGGTGTTCATGCGGGAGATCGGGTGGGTATCCCCTGGCTGGGAGGCACCTGCGGCGTCTGTTCCTTTTGCCGGGCCGGGAAGGAAAATCTCTGCGATCGGCCCCGCTTTACCGGGTACGACCGCGACGGTGGTTTCGCCCGCTTCGCCGTGGCCGATGCCCGCTTCGTCTTCCCCATCCCCGCCGCTTATGACGACATTTCCGCGGCGCCGCTGCTTTGCGCCGGACTCATCGGTTATCGCGCCCTGCGCATGGCCGGAGACGCCCGCCGGCTGGGCCTTTATGGTTTCGGCGCGGCGGCACATATCATCACCCAGGTGGCCCTCCGCGAGAGCCGGGAGGTTTTTGCGTTCACCCGCCCCGGCGATACAGCCGGCCAGGCGTTCGCGCGTTCCCTGGGTGCCGTCTGGGCCGAAGGATCTGACCAGTCGCCTCCCGAACCACTGGATGCTGCCATCATCTTTGCGCCGGTGGGTTCTCTCGTCCCCCGCGCTCTCCGGGAAACCACCAAAGGGGGGGTGGTGATCTGTGCCGGCATCCATATGAGCGAGATTCCGGCTTTCCCCTATGAACACCTCTGGGGCGAACGGGTCCTTCGCTCCGTGGCCAATCTCAACCGCCGGGATGGCGAGGAGTTCTTCGCCCTGGCCCCCACAATCCCGGTGCGCACCCAGGTCGAGACCTTTCCTCTGGAGAGTGCCGGTGAAGCGCTGGCGCGGTTGCGCGCCGGCCATGTCAGAGGCGCGGCGGTACTGGTCCCGGACGGCGACCGGGTTTGAGCGGCGGTCGGGGAGGGTGCATCGGTGTCCCCTGGAGCCCGCAGGCGGTCTACAATAGATTTTTCGAGGAATCCGGGACGAGACCCGGCCCCGCGGAAGGGCCGGGGGACACCTCCCCGGATTCTCCGGATGGGAGTCACCATGCACCCCAAGATATGGCCTGTTCTCGTCCTGAGTTGTCTCGTCGCCTGCTCCAGCGGCAGCAGTTCGGATATCCAGGTTGCCGTCGCCGCCACCACGGAAGAGCGTGCGCAGACACGTCCGGCCGCCGCGCCGGCATCAACCCCCGGCGGCGTGACCATCAGTCATGGCCGCGTGCCGGCCGAAGGGCTTCTCACCGGCGGCCAGATCACGCCGGAGCAGATGACGGCCCTGGCGGCGGAAGGGTTCAAGACCTTCATCAATCTGCGTCCCGCCGATGAGGAAGGGACAGCCTGGGAGGAGGAGTTCGCCGGGCAGGCCGGCGTGCAATTCGTGCGCATCCCGGTGGCCGGTCCCGCCGATCTGAGCCACGAGAAGGTGGATCTTCTGACCTGGACCTTGGCGGCGGCCTCAGGGGAAGGCGGGGTGGTGCTCTACTGTGCCAGCGGCAACCGTGCGGGTGCCATGCTGGCCCTCAAGGCCCACTGGGCCGATGGCGTGCCGCCCCAGGAAGCCCTGGCTTTCGGCCGTGACGCAGGCTTGACCCGCATGGAGCCTGTGGTCAAGAAACTCCTCGGCCTGGGAGAATGATCCGGGA
>Ga0326597_10014779_pt1 | contig 10223 bp, 8 predicted proteins | sample RVTome_12_FD_203789 | JGI IMG/M metagenome (GOLD analysis project Ga0326597, IMG submission 203789) | Soil microbial communities from uranium-contaminated site in the Upper Colorado River Basin, Wyoming, United States - RVT100D185 | ecosystem: Environmental > Terrestrial > Soil > Contaminated >...
AAGTCTTCGTACGATCCGGGGCCCCCGCCGAGGAGCCAGACGCGGGCCTATGAAAAGGTTCCCGAAGGGATCAAGGCAACGATCATTACCGTAGACCCGAAGGGTCAGTCGGTGACGGCTCGATACACGGCGCAATACGACAGCCTCGAGTATCCCCTCACGGGATCCGCGACCATCGACGCGATTGCGCTGAAGAGGGTCAACGCTTATACCGCGGAAGCGACTCTAACGCACGCTCGCAAGCTCATCGGGACCGCCCGGCGGGTCATCAGCGAGGACGGCAAGACGATGACCATCACCTTCCGGGGAACGGACGAGAACGGCCGGCGGGTGACGAACGTGGCGGTGTACGAGAAGGAGTGAAATCTCCACCTACTCAAGTTAGCGAGTCTTCGAGGACAGCTCGTTTTTGTAAACGAAGCCGCCCTTCATCACGAAGCCCATGCGCTCGAGCTCGGTGATGTCGCGGAGCGGGTTCTTTTCGACGGCGATCAGGTCGGCGAACTTTCCTGCCTCGACGCTTCCCACTCGATCGGACCAGCCCATGATCTCCGCGTTCAAGCTCGTGGCCGAAACGATCGCGGACATCGGGGACTCTCCCAGCTCCACCCGGAGGGAGAGCTCCCGGGCGTTTTTGCCGTGAGGGTAGACGGGGGCATCGGTGGCGACGCCGATGGGAAGACCGGCGGCGAGGGCTCGCTGGAAACCGCCGAGCATGACGTCGCGGATCTGTCGCGCTCGTTCTTTCTCCGATTCGGGCACTACCTCCATTCCCGCCTCGGTCACCACGAGGGTAGGCACGTAGAACGTTCGGCGTTGGCTCTTCTTCAGGAGCTCGACGGCTTCGTCGTCGAGATAAGAGCCATGGTCGATGGTGCGGACGCCCGCGCGGATCGCCGCATGGATTCCCTGGGCGGCATGAGCGTGAGCGGCGACCTGACGTCCCCAGCGAGCGGCTTCGGTGACCGCGGCCTCGATCTCGGCGTCGGAGTACTGCTGCGCCGTCGGCGCGATTCCTTTCGAAAGCACCGCCCCCGTGGCCAGGATCTTGATGAAATCGGCACCGTACTTGAAGTGGGTGCGTACGGCTTTCACGATCTCCTCGGGGCCGTCGGCGAGGTTGCGCACGATGGGAACGTCGACGTAGATCGAGAACTGGCGCGCGTCTCCCGCTCCGCCGGTCGAGGTGACATAGTTTCCCGAGACCATCATGCGCGGTCCGGGGACGACCCCTGACTCGATGGCGTTTCTCAGCGACACGTCGACGTAGGGCCAGGTCGGGCCCATGTCCCGGCAGGTGGTGAAGCCCGCCATCAGCGTCACCAGGGCGTTTCGAGCTCCGTGGAGCGCCGCGTCCGGAGGGGTGGTTTTCAGGAGCCCCTCTTCCCAGTGCACGTCGGCGCGATCGACCAGGTGGGTGTGGAGATCGATGAGACCCGGAAGAAGCGTGGCGTCGCCGAGATCGATCGCCGCGGCGCCCAGGGGGATGGAGAGGTTTCTACCGACCCCGCGGATTCGATCGCCCTCGACGATCACCATCGCCGGCTCGAGCGGCTCGCCTCCACGGCCGTCGATCAGGCGGCCCGCTTTCACCACGGTGACTTCGGCCTCAGAAGAACTACTGAGGGCGAGAGCGAAGCCAAATACGACGACTGCTTTCATGAGGGTTCCTTTTTCCCTTGCTTCCTTCCGCGCAACGATAACACGTCCATGGGCGACGAGAAGAACCGCGAGGCGGAGACATCGACCCCAGTTCATACCAGCCCCTTTCTCGAGATCTCCTCAATCGTCTCCGCGAAGAAGTCCACCTCCTCGAGCGTCGAGAACACGTTCGGCGTCGCCCGGATGCAGTTGAGCTCGCCCTCGACGACGCGCGGCCGGACGTGAATGCGGTACTTCCGCTCGAGGTGCCCCGTGAGCGCGTTCGCGTCGACACCCTCGAGGCTCACGGCGCCAATCCCGCAGCTCTCCCGCGGGTCGTCGGAGTTGAGCACCCGGACCCCGGGAAGATCGCGCACCCGGTCGGACCATCGTCGCCGCAGAAACCGCAACCGCGCCGCCTTCCTTTCGGCGCCGATGCCGTCATGAAAGGTGAGGGCCTCGGTGATGGCGCCCTTGATCGCAATCGGGTGGGTCCCGATCTCCTCGAACTTGCGGATGTCCTCTCGCATCGAGAGCGGCGCCGCCATGAGGGGCCAGAGGTCCCGGATCCTGTCCCGGCGCACGTAGAGAAACCCCGTTCCCACGGGGGCGTAGAGCCATTTATGGAGGCTCGTGGCGTAGTAGTCGCAGTCGAGGTCGTCTCGGGTGAAGGGGAAGTGGGCGAAGCCGTGGGCGCCGTCGACAAGAGTCTCGATGCCTCGCTCACGCGCCATGGCGCAGATGGCCTTCACCGGAAAAATCTGCCCGGTGGTATAGGTCGCGTGACAGATCAGAATGACGCGCGTTCGCGGCGTGATGGCCCGCTCGAGGCTCGAGACGATCGCGTCCGGGCCGTCCGACGGAGTAGGAAAGGAGACCGTCTTGAGAACGATTCCGTCGCGGGCTTCGCGCTGGCGCCAGGCGGTGAGCATTCGGGGATAGTCCTGAGTCGTGGTCAGGACTTCCTCGCCCGGTTTCAAATCGAGCCCGAGCTGGACGATCTCCATCGACTCGGAGGTGTTCCGGGTGATGGCCATCTCATCGGGATCGCAGCCGAAAGCCCCCGCGAGCCGCCGTCGCACGACCTCAATCCTCGGGCCGAGCATCTCGTCGACATAGTAGGACGGGCTCATGTTGGTGATGTCCCAGTACTGGTGCATCGCCGTCTGTACCGTGCGGGGAGCGGGGCTCACGCTTCCGCTGTTGAGGTTCACCGAGTTCCGGTCGATGGTGAAGGAGTCACGAATGCGGAACCAGAAGTCCTCGTCCTGGGCCGCGGTTTCCGGACTCGCGGAGGGAAGCGCTCGAAGCCGGGCGAAGGCTTCCCTGGAGAGCGCGGTCAGGCCCCCTCCCGCCGCGGCGAGAAAGGCGCGCCGGCTCCCTTCCATGGCAGAACCGTATCAGAGAAGCGCGCGGGGACGCGAATCGAAGCGGCTAGTCCGTCGAGAGCGCTCGCACCGGCTGGATGCGGGATGCCCTTCGCGCGGGAAGATAAGTCGCGACGAAGGCCACGCTCGCGAGCACGACGACAACCATGAGCACCAATTGGGGCGTCGCGCCGCTCGTGGTCACGAACGTCGAGCCCACGAGCCGGGTGAGGGCGAAGGCGAAGGGAGTTCCCAGGACGAGGCCGAGGGCGGTGAGGCGCATTCCCTGCCGGGTAACAAGCTTCACCACGTCGTCTGCCGCGGCGCCGAGCGCCATGCGGATCCCGATCTCTCGAGTCTTCTGGGCGACTCCATGCGCCATGACTCCGTAGATGCCGATGGCCGAGAGCAAGAGCGCGGTCGCGCCGAAGATGGTGAGGACGACGGAAATGATCCTCGGGCCGGAGAGCTCGGTATCGATGTGCTGCGTCAGAGTCTGGACCTTGCTCACCGGCTGCTCGGGGTCGACGCTCCAGATGGCGGCGCGCAGCTCGGGCGCGAGGGCTTCAGGATCGCCTTTCACCCGGAGGGCGAAGGCCTTGCTCCTTACCGCCTGCTGTTCCATGGGGACGTAGACCACCGGTCCGAGCTTTCCGCCATCGTCCGGCATCCGCGCCTGGTAGATGTTTTTCGAGACCCCGACGACGCGGCGCGGTCTTCCCATCAATACCACGCTTTTTCCGATTACATCTCCTTCGGGGAAGAACGTCTGGACGAAGCTTTCGTTGACGACGGCCACCGCCTCCGTGTCTTCGCGATCCTCTTCGGTGACGCCGCGGCCCTCCTGAATCGGCACTCCGAGCGTCGTGAAGTAAAGGCCGTTCACCGCCTGCCAGCCGGTCACCGGCTCCTCGTTGTGACGCAGGGTCGCGCGGCCTTCGATCGTAAACTCCGTCGTGCCCGACGCACGGCTTCGCGGAAGCTCGTTCATCGCCGCGACGCCGGTCACTCCGGGGATCTCCGAAAGCCGAAGGAAAACCTCGCGGTAGAAGCGCTGGACGTCTCCGTCCTCGGGGTGGCGGTCCTCGGAAACGGTGAGCTGGGCGGTCAGGATGCCTTCCACTTCGAAACCAGGGTCGGGCATGACGAACTCGCGGAAGATGTTCAAGAGAGCGCCCGAGCCGATGAGAAGCGCGAGCGCGGCGCCGATCTCCGCGATGACGAAGGCGTTCCGGAGACGATTTCTTTTGCGGGTCGCCGTCCCGCCGCGAGTGCTCTCCCCGAGCGCCTCACGCAGATCATCGCCGAATGTGTGGAGCGCGGGCGCGATCCCGAAGATCATCCCCGCGAGCATCGACGTCGCGAGCGTATAGAGGAGCACCGTCCGATCCATTTCCGGCAGGAACGAGAGTGGGAGCTCGGCAGGCATCGACTGCCTCACCCACCGCACGCTGTAGAAAGACAGAAGGGCGCCCAGGGCTCCTCCCATGAGGGCCAGGAGCACGCTTTCGGTCAGGAGCTGCCGCAAAATGCGCGCGCGTCCGGCGCCTAGAGCCGTGCGCACCGCCACTTCCCGCTGCCGGACTTCGGCCCGCGCGAGAAGCAGGTTCGCAATATTCGCGCAGGCGATGAGAAGGACGAATCCCGAGACCGTGAGCAGGATGTACATCAACAAGGTATCCGTGCGGCCGGGAAAGTAGTCGCGGAGAGGCACGGTGACGGAGTGGTAGCCTTCGTTCTGCTCGGGGTGCTCCGCCGCGAGCTGGCTCGAGATCGCGGAAATCTCCGCCTCCGCCTCCTCCGGGGTTCGCCCCGGCTTCAAACGGCCCATGACCAGGAGGCCGCGCTCGCGGTCGGAGCTGCGGTCCTCCCAGTTCGCGGGGATGAAGAGGTCCACGTTCGCGGGAAGGAAATCGAAGTCCTCGGGCATGACGCCCACCACATCGAAGGTCTCGCCGTCGATGGTGATGCTCTTCCCCAAAATGGAGCGATCCGCGGCGAAGTATCGCTGCCAGAAAGGATAGGACAGCACGACGACTCTTCCCTCGCCCGCGACTCCCTCTTTGTCCTCGAAGTCGCGACCGAGAAGCGGACTCCGCCCGAGGACGGCGAAGGTTTCGGGACTCATCTTCACCAGGCGCACCCTCTCGGGCTCGTCGCCACCCGTCAGATTCGAGGGCAGAACGTCATAGGCGATCATGCTCTCGAAGACGGTCACTCGCGCCCGGTAATCCAGGAAGTTCCCGGGAGAGGGCCATTCGTCGTCCGTGCTTTTAGAATGGACTTCCGAGATCAGAACCAGCTCGTCCTGGTCCCGATACGGGAACGGGGCAAAGAGGAAGCCGTTCGCCACCGCGAACGTCGTGGTATTCGCGGCGATTCCCATCGCCAGCGACGCTGCCGCCACGGCGGCGACCACCGGGGTCTTGGCCAGCATCCGGACGCCGTAGCGCACGTCGAGCAGAAAGTCGCGCATACGATCGATTACGCGCGCCGCCGGGGGAAGGTTCCCGGAGATCTAGCCGTTAAAGATCTCGCGGAAGTAGCGGAGCCAGTTGCCGCCCAGGAGCTTCTGGATATCCTCATCCCGGTAGCCGCGGCGCTCGAGCCCGCGGGCGACGTTTTTGAAGCGCTCGGGTTCGTCCAGGCCCTCGATCCAGGGTGGCCAGCGAACGTTGTACGTCGGCTTGAAGGTCTTGAGCCGCGGCTCGTACCAGGTCTCCTTGGTAGCCCAGGCCTTGATGCCCCGGATCTCGAAATCGGTCGCCAGGCCCACGTGGTCGATCCCGGCGACCTTCACCGCGTGATCGACGTGGTTCAAGTAATCCTCGATGGTGGTGTCGGGGCTCGGCCCGATGAAGTATCCGAGGGCGGCGATGCCGGTCATCCCGCCTCGATCCGCCATGCCCTTGATGAGCTCGTCGGTCTTGGCCCGCGGATGTCCCCGATACAGAGCCTCGCAGAAGGTGTGGGTGAATGCGGGCGGCTTGCGGGAGACCTCGATCCCGTCGGAGGAGGTCCTTTGACCGCAGTGCGAGAGGTCGACGATGATGCCGAGCTCGTTCATGCGCTCGACGACCCCCACTCCGAAGTCCGAGAGGCCGGCGTTGGTCCTCTCGGTGCAGCCGTCGCCCAGGAGGTTTCTCGCGTTGTAGGTGAGCTGGATGCAGCGCGTCCCGAGCTCGAAGAGCGCGTCGAGGTTCTCGACCTTCCCCCCGAGCATCGTCGCGTTCTGGAATCCGAAGACCACCGCCATCTTCCCTTCGGATTTCGCCCGCTCGACGTGGGCCGCTTTCGTCGCGCGGACGAGCTTGTCGGGGTTTTCGCGAACCCTCCGGTTCCACTCGGCGAGCGCCCGGATCGCGATCTCGAGGCTCTCGCTCGGGAGCGTCGTCTGGATGCCGGTGTAGCCCGACCGCTTCACGGCTTCGTACTCGACCTGGTCCCACTCGTGCCCCACCGCCAGAGAGTCGATGACGATGGCTTCGTCGAATAGCTTTTCGAGCCTCGAGCCTTGTCCGAGCACCCCTCGTGGGAAAAGAGCTCCCGCCGCCATCGCCTTCAGGAACTCGCGCCGTTGGACAGTCACCCGGTACCTCCAAATTGTTGTGCCCGCTCGGTTGGTCGCGAGTCATCTTACGGCCACTCGCATCGCGGGAACAACTGGATCACTTCGACGGTTCCTTATAATGTTGCCCTCGGGAGGAACATCGTGACCAATCGAGGGTGGGCTCGTTTCTTCGCCCGGGGAATCGTTGGGATTCTCTTCTTCATGGCGGGATGGTGGAAGTGTTTCGAGCTCACGCCCGTCGGCCACACCCAGAGGTTCTTTCTCGAGGCCTACGCCGAAACCTGGATCCCGGAAGCTCTGCTCTGGGCCTTCGGCCTTTCGATTCCGGTCCTGGAGCTCGTGGCCGGAGGGCTCGTGGTCATCGGCTTTCACACCCGCGAAGCGCTGATCGTGCTTGGTTTCATCCTGCTGGTCGTGACCTACGGCCATACGCTGGCGGAGCCGCTGTTCAGCATCCAGGGCCACATTCTGCCCCGGGGGCTCATTCTGCTAGCGGCTCTGGTGCTTCCCGCGGAGGAAGATCGACTTTCGATCGATTACTGGATCGGCGTCAAGCGCAGCGCTACTTGATGAAGTACCCCGAGACTCGAAAGGTGCCGTCGGACTCCTGCATCGGGGTCACGGTCTCGACCGCGGCCTTTTTGTTCTCGAACGACGTATCGAATTCCAGGACCACGTACTTCCCGTCGGGCGCGCCGGGGAGGCTCTCGGCATAGGTCCGCGATTTCACTTTCCGCGAGAGCATTTTTCCAAAGGGCTCTCGCGCGCCTGCCATCGCTTTCTTCCAGTCTTCCTGGCTCACCGCGCCGCGAAAAAAAGACGCAGCCTGCTTCCAGCTCTCCTCGTAGTTCCCGGCGTCGACCAGGGCGAGCCAGGCGAGAGCGCTCTTCTCGGCGAGATCCTCGGGGGATTGCGCCGCCGGGAGGCCGGTGACGAGAGCGAGCGATACGAGCCACATCCAGATAGTCATGAATCTCCTCCTGAAACTCACCCCAGAAAACGGTAGCCGAGCTTGTGGACGGTCACCACATACTGCGGCCGCCCGGGGTTGGGCTCGATCTTCTGGCGCAGCCCCGAGACGTGCACGTCGACGGTGCGCGAATGGATCGCGGCGTCGTAGCCCCAGACGCGGCTCAGGAGCTCCTCTCGGCTCAAGGTCGCGCCGCGGTTCTCGATGAAGTATTTGAGGAGCTTGAACTCGAGCGCCGAGAGCTCGACGGGAGTCTTGCCGCGCGTGACCTCGGCCTTGCGGAAGTCCACTTCCACGTCTCCGAAAGCATAGCGGACTCCCGCCGCTGCCTCCGGCGCGCTCCTGCCCGCGCGCCTCAAGAGCGCCTCGACCCGGGCGGTCAGCTCCATCATGTCGAAGGGCTTGGTGAGGTAGTCGTCGCCTCCGAGCTTGAGCCCGACGACCTTGTCCGGCACCTCGCCGCGGGCAGTGAGGAAGAGGATCGGCGTCGACGACCCGCGGCTTCTGAGCTCGCGGCAAACGTCGAAGCCGCTCTTCCCCGGAAGCATCACGTCGAGGAGGATGAGATCGTAGGGACCGTCGGCGGCCTTCTTCAACGCCTCGCCTCCCTCTCGAGCGGAGTCGACGACGTAGCCTTCGCTCTCGAGCCGGTCCGTCAGCGTGAGGACGAGCCCCGGCTCGTCCTCCACCAGAAGGATCTTCTTGTCCCTCACTCTACGCTCCCCTCGGGGCTTCGGGCCATGGGGAGGATGAGCGAGAAGCGGCTTCCCTTCCCGGGATTCGTCTTCACTTCCACCCTCCCGCCGTGCTCGCGGGCAATCTGCTGGACCAGACTCAATCCCAACCCGCTTCCCCGCACCTGGCGCTCGCGCGCGCGCCGGCCGCGATAAAAAGCTTCGAACAGGTGCGGCACCTCCGAGGGAGGGATCCCGGGGCCGCGGTCCGACACCGAGATCGAAACCTCGCCGGAGAGCCCCTCGACCGAGACCCTCACGGAGTTCTTGTCGCCGCCGTGCTTGATTGCGTTTTCGACGAGGTTCGCGACTCCGCGCCTGAGGCCGTCCTCGTCCCCGAGCACGAAGAGATCTGCTGCGGGAAGGTCGGCTTCCACTTCGATGCCGCGGTCGCGGGCCTCCGCGGCGCTGTCGGCGATCGCAGACCGCGCGATTCCGGTGATCGAGACCCGCTCCCGCGGGGAGTGCTGATTTCGCGATTGCACGCCCGCGAGCTCGAGCACCTTCTCGACCAGGTCCTCAAGGCGACGGCCCTCGGCCTCGATGAGACCGCCGTAACGCCGGACTTGCGGTCCTCCCGATACCGAGCCGTCCGCGAGGTTCTGGGCCGCGGAACGAATGACAGCGAGCGGGGTACGGAGCTCGTGGGAGACGCCGGCGACGAACTCCATCTTTCGCTCGCTGAGCTCCGTCGCCCGCCGCGCGGAGACCGTCAACAGAACGATGCTCGTCCCCAGGAGGAAGAGCACCCCGGAACCCAGGGCGAGGTTCCGCGCGCGAGCTCTTCGCACGACCGTGTCGAGAGAGCCCGCCCGATGGCGGACGAAAGCCCTCCAAGGACCCTCTTCGCGGCGGAGATCCGGAGGGGGCAGGGGCGGCGCCTCAGGCCCGGGCCCGCGGTCTCGGCGCGGGCGGGGCCTTCCGAGCGTGGGCCTCAAAGAGAGAAGGGTCGAGGAGGCGTCGGCCGAACGGATGACCTCCGCCGCGTTCTCTCGCGAGGAGAAGACGACGCGGTCCGTTTCGTCGACGACGACGACATCGAAGTCGAGGGTCTCTTCCGAGCCGAAGACGCGCGCCGCGAGATCGGGAAGGAGGCGCTCGGCGATGACGTCGTTGCTGAAGACCACCATCGTGGCCGCGGGCTCGCGGGCGTCCCCGGGCTCCCATCGCGCGGGAACGACGATCGAAATCGGATCGCTCGAGACGAGAGCGAGAGGCGGCCCCAGGGTGCGACGCCGGTGAGGGTGGCGGAGCGCCTCCGCGCGAACGGCGAGCCGCTCGAGCCCCGGAGGGGGGCCGGTCCTCGCGAACGTCCCGTCCTCCTCCAGCTTCGCGAGCTCGAAACGCCCCTCTTCGAAGCCGAGGCGATAGAGGTCGGAGACGATCTCCGGGTAATGAGCCTGGCGCCGGAACTCCGCGAGCGCTTCCGGAAGCTCGGAGGGTGAGCGCATCGAGAAGGATCGAAGGATTCGAGCGATCTCCTCATCGAGCTCGCCGCGGAAGCGGGCGAGAGAGCTGCTCACGCCGGATTTCAGCCTCTCGGCCTCCGCGCGGCTCAGCGCCCCCGTCCAGCGATACTGGAGCCAGGCGAGAACGAGAAGAAGAGCGAGGAGCGACAGAGGCAAGACGAGGTCGAAGCGCCGCCTCGACTTCGCTATCGCCATGATTCCATTCTACGCGACGCCCGCGCGCACCATGGCATCGGGCGCCCGCCTTTTACATCCTTTACAAAAGATTTGCAGCATCTTGATTCCGATCCGGGCGCGGGTTCGCTACTCTCGAGGGGAAGGAGAATGAACATGTCGAATCGCACCCGGATCAAGCTTCTTGGAATCGCGCTCACGAGCGCGCTCGCTCTCGCTTCCACCGCCGTCGCTCAACACGAAGGCAGGCACCGCGGGGGTGAGCGCGGCCCGCAGGGCGAAGGCATGGGGCCCATG
>Ga0326597_10014781_pt1 | contig 10222 bp, 7 predicted proteins | sample RVTome_12_FD_203789 | JGI IMG/M metagenome (GOLD analysis project Ga0326597, IMG submission 203789) | Soil microbial communities from uranium-contaminated site in the Upper Colorado River Basin, Wyoming, United States - RVT100D185 | ecosystem: Environmental > Terrestrial > Soil > Contaminated >...
CGCGCTCGCCGTGGACACGCTCCGCGGCGCGAGCGCCACCTTCGACGAGGGCGCCCACCTGCCCGCTGGCTACACCTACCTTGCCCTCGGCGACCACCGCCTCAATCCCGAGCAGCCACCCCTGGTCAAGGTCCTCGCCGCCCTGCCTCTCCTGTCCCTTCGTCCGGTGGTCGACCGCCACCACGTCTCGTGGACGGCCGCGCGCCAGTGGGAGTTCGGCCGGCGCTTCCTGTACGCGTGGAACGACGGCGACCGGCTGCTCTGGCGCGGTCGCCTCGGCGTGGTCGCCCTGTCCCTCGCGCTCGTGGCCGCCGTGTTCCTCCGCACGCGGAGCCTCGCCGGGCCTCGCGCCGCCGCGATCGCGCTCCTCCTAGCCGTGCTCTCGCCCGAGCTCCTCGCCCACGGCACGCTCGTCACCACCGATCTCGCGGTGGCCCTGTTCGTCTTCGTCGCCGTCACCGCCTTCGACCGCCTCGCCACCCGGGCGACGCCGGCCGCGGTCGTCCTCCTCGGTCTCGCCACCGGGGCCGCTCTCGCCAGCAAGTTCTCCGGGGTCGTCCTCGGCCCCGTGCTGCTCGTCCTCGGGGGGGTGGTGGTTCTGGGCGAGCGGCCCGTCGAATCGGCGCTGTGGCCCGGCGCCCCCCGCGCCCTGACCGCGCCGGCCGCCCGCGGACGGCACGTCGCGCTCCTTCTGCTCCTGGCGGCGGGGGTGGCGGTGCTCACCCTGTGGGCGAGCTATGGGTTCGAGCCGGCGCTGTCCCCCGATCCCGCGGTCCGAGCCCGCCTGCGCGCTCCGCTCGACCAGCCACCCTCCGGGTTGTGGCAGCGGGGGCTCGTCGCCGCCGCCAACGCGTCCCTCCTCCCCGAGGACTACGTGCGCGGCTTCGTCTTCGTCACCGAGCACTCCGAGAGCCGCCGGAGCTTCCTTCTCGGCCGCATCTCCGAGGAGGGGTTCTCCTGGTACTTCCCGGTGGCGTTTCTCCTGAAGACCCCGCTGCCGCTCGTCCTCCTCGTGGTCCTGGCCCTCGCGCGCGTCCCCCGACTCGCGCCGCGCACCGCCGCGTTCCTCTGGATCCCCGTGGCTCTCTACCTCGGCCTCACCGCGAGCCGCGGGCTGCAGATCGGCTACCGTCACCTGCTCCCGATCCTGCCCTTCCTGTTCGTGGCCGCGGCCGAGGCCGCCGCGCGCCTGCTCTCGTGGAGGCGCCCTCTCGGAGCGCTCCTCGTCGCCCTTCTCTGCGGCTGGTATGCGGTGGGCACGCTGCGCACCCATCCCCACCACCTCGCCTATTTCAACGAGATCGCGGGAGGACCGGCGAACGGCTGGCACGCGCTCGTCGACTCCAACATCGACTGGGGCCAGGACCTCAAGCGTCTCAAGGTCTGGATGGACGAGCACGCGGTGACGCACGTGAAGCTCTCCTACTTCGGCAGCGCCGACCCCGCCTACTACGGGATCGACTGCGAGCGTCTCCCCGGATACGCGGCCCCGCACCCGCCCCGGGTCACCCGCCAGATCCGCCCCGGTGACGTGGTCGCGGTGAGCGTCACCCACCTGCAGGGCGTGTACCTCGATCCCGGGGATCGGCCGATGATGGAGCGCTTGCGGAGGACGACACCGATCGGCCGCGCCGGCTACTCGATCCTCATCTTCCGGCCGGACTTCGCGTGGCCGCCCCCGCCGGGGCCAGGAGCGGTCGAGTGAGGGTCCGCTTCGGCGCGCTCGCCGCCAACGTCGCCCTCGCGGTGGCGTCGACGCTCGCGGTACTCGTCGTGCTCGAGGTCGCGCTCCGCCTCTCCGGCTTTGCTCCCGATCTCGCCACCCGGCGGATGGTCGACGCGCTGTGGACCCGGCTCCTCGACTGCTACCCCACGAACCCCCGCGGCTATTTCGACATCGACCTGCGCGAGCCCGAGAGCCGCGAGCTCTACTACGCGGTCGCGCCCCGTCGATTCGACGAGATCGCCCGTGACCACCCCTGGGCGGTGGAGTCCCGCTACAACGAGCTGCGCTTCCGCGAGGTGCCGCCCGCACCCGTCGGGCCGTCGAAGCTGCGGATCGTGATCTTCGGCGACTCCTTCGCCGAGGGACAGGGCGTCAAGGAGAGAGACACCGTCGCCCGCGTGCTCGAGCGGCTCCTCGAGGAGCAGTCCCCGGGCCGCTACGAGGTCCGCAACTGCGGCCGCCGCGGCCTCGACTTTCCCGCCCTGTTCGAAGGGTTCGAGGCGTCGCTGCGGTACGAGCCCGCTCTCGTCGTCTATGCCCTCGTCCTCAACGACGCGGTGCAGCCCCCCGAGTTTCACGCCCGGCAGAGCTACGTCGACGACTGGATCCTCGACCGCGAGCGTCTGCCCGAGGAGGAGGACGCGCCCCCCGGGTTCCTGCAGCCGCGCCTTCTCGACTTCGTGTCGCAGCGCATCGGCGCGTGGCGAGTCGGCCGGGCCACGACGCGCTGGTACTTCGACATGTGGGGCGAGGGCAACCCGGAGGGTTGGACCCGCACCCAGGAGTATTTCCGCGAGATGGACCGCCAGATCAACCGCCGGGCCGCGCGCCTGCTCGTCGCCCCCTGGCCGCTGTTCGTCGGTCTCGAGTCGGGGTACCCCTTCCGAGAGGTCCACGAGACCCTCCGCCGCTTCTGCCTGGGCTCGGGCATCCCGTATCACGACCTCCTGCCCGTCTTCGAGGGCCACAGGAGCGCGGACCTGTGGGTGCATCCGGTCGACCGCCACCCCAACGAGATCGCCCATCGCCTCGCCGCGGAGTCGCTGGCGCCGGTCGTGCGCCGCCTGCTCGAAGGCTCCTGAGCCCGGCTCAGACGATCCAGTAGCCCGCGATCACGAGGGTGAGGAGGGCGAGGAGCGCCCCCTGCCCCAGCGCCTCGCGGCGGCTCGGGCCCTCGACCCCGGTGACGAGGGAGCTCGCGAGGAGTGCCGGCATCAGGGGGATCCAGAGGCGCCCCACCTCTCCCCGCGTCACTCCCGCGAGGACGAGGAGGGCCAGACCGCCGAGCAGGGCGAGGCGGAAGCGGGTCACGAGCGCGCCCCTCTCGCCGGGGAGGACCGACCGGAGGAGGAGAGTGAGGGCAACCGGGAGCCCGAGGAAGAGCGCGAGATCCAGGGGGTTGAAGAGCAGCCACAGGGCGTAGCTTCGAGGCGCGGTGTAGACCTCGCGGTGGATGGACAAGGCCGTGGCCATCGCGCGCAGCGGGCGGTGCCCCAGGAGGGCGGGCAGGGCGAAGGCAACGGCGGCGGTCACGGTTCCGCCCACGAGGGCAAGCCCGACTCGCCGGCCGAGCACGGCTCGCGCGCTGCTCTCGCGCCCGCCCGGGGGCGCGGCGACCAGCGCGGCGGCGCCGCAGACGGCGAGGAACGCGGCGGCGCCGTAGGACGTGAAGACGCACAGCCCTCCCAGGGCACCCGCCAGGCCCGCGAGCCTCGGCCCGCGCCGCTCATCGAGCGCGGCCCGCAGCATCAGCAGGGTGGCTCCCGCCACAGGGAGGGCGAGGGCCTGGTCGAACTGCGGCGTCATCAGCGCGGGTCCGGGGAGCAGCCCCCAGAGGATCGCCACCCGGGACGCGGCGAGAGGAGACGCACCGAGCTCCCTTGCGAGATGGAAGACGGGCCAGGCAGTGGCGGCCCCGAGGAGGCCGAGGGCGAGCGCGCCGAGGAGCGCCGCCGCCCACGCGGGTCGTGCCGGCGGGGGCGGGGAGTCCGGGTCCTCCCGGCCCGCCGCCGCGAGCAGCGTCTCGCGCAGCGCGGCCGAGCGTTCGCAGGCAGCCAGGGCAGCGCGGTAGAAGAGCACGGGTCCGGGCGGGTGGGTGGCGGAGTGCTTGGCCGAGCGGACGTGGGTCGGCAGCAGCTCCGCGTGCCGGCGCAGGAAGGCAATCGGGTCTCGCGCGTCCTCGGACACCGCCACCGCGTGGTGCGACGTGAACGACCGCGACCGTGTCCGCGACAGCGCCGTCGCGAGGGGCGACCCTGGCTCACGGGCGAGGAGCGCCAACTGGAACCCCCAGGCGAGCAGCACCGCTCCCGCGACCAGCACACGCGAGGCGACCCGGGAGTGCCTCCGGGCCCAACCCGTGCCGCTCGCCCCGAGCAGAGAGAGAAGCAGCGCCGCGCACGCCGCCGCGGCCAGCAGCGTCCGCGACGGGCCACCCGGCCGAAACGCCCACTGCCATTCCGGAGGGTAGGGGGCCGGCCCGCGCAGCCACGGCACGAGGTCGAGGGGGACGGACACCGCCACCGCGAGCGACGCTGCGACCACCAGGGCGCGTCCCCAGCGTTGGATCGGCTCGGGCGCTTCGTGTCTCAGCGGCGCCCCCGCTCAGCGCAGCGGCGAATCAGCCCGTTCTCCGCAGTCGAGGGCGAGCTCGGCCCCCTCCTCGGGGAGCCCGAGGCACTCGAAGAGGTTGCGCACGTTGCGCCCCAGGCGGTCGCCCCGCAGGGGTGTCGCCAAGATCGCCTCGACCAGCTCCCGGGCCCGGGTGGCCACCGCGTCCGCCGCCGCGAGCGCCTCCTCGGGCGGCGGGTCCGCTTCGAACGGCTCGAGGGCGAGGTCGAGGGCGCCAAAAGCCTCCGTGAGGGGAGCGGCGTGCCCGTTCCCGGAGACGCCGGTGGCCCCGAGAGCCTCGAGGCTGCGGCTGATCCGGAAGGCGATCGTCCGAGCGTGGGGGAGATTGATGCGCACCCAGCGCTTGCGGTCCTCGTCGCGCATGGTCCCCGGCGGGGAGTCTAGCATGCTAGTCTGTCTCACCACTCTGCGGCCCCGGGCCGCCAGCCCCCGATGATCGTCAAGGAACGCCTCGACAACGGTCTCACCCTGATCACCGAAGAGATGCCGGCCGTCCGCAGCGTCGCGATCGGCGTGTGGCTCAAGCGCGGCAGCCGACACGAGTCGCTCGCCCAGAGCGGCATCAGCCACTTCATCGAGCACATGGTCTTCAAGGGCACCAAGCGCCGCTCGGCGGAGACGATCGCCGCCGAGATCGACTCGATCGGCGGTCACATGGATGCTTTCACCGCCCGCGAGTACGCCTCGTTCCACCTCAAGGTCCTCGACGAGCACCTTCCCCTCGCCGTCGAGATACTCGGCGACATCGTCACGAACCCCCTGTTCGACCCGGTCGAGATGGCCCGCGAGAAGAAGGTGATCTTCGAGGAGATGGGCATGGTCGAGGACACCCCCGACGAGCTCGTCATGGAGATCTTCGCGCGCTCGTTCTGGCCGGAGCACGCCCTCGGCCGCCCGATCCTCGGGAGCCGACGGACGGTCGGCGGCTTCCAGCGGCGCGACCTCGCCGCCTTCTTCTCGCGCGTCTACAACCCGGCCAACATCGTGATCTCCGCCGCTGGCCACCTCGAGCACCGCCAGACCCGCGAGCTCGTGCGCCGGCAGTTCGGTCCGCTGCGTCCGGGCCGGCCCGCCACGCTCGGACGCGCGCCCCGGGTCAGGAGCCGCGTGGTGACGCGATCGAAGGACCACCTCGAGCAGGTCCACATCTGCCTCGGGTCGCGCGCCTACCCCCAGAACCATCCCGACCGGTACGGGTGCGCGGTGCTCAACACGCTCCTCGGAGGCTCGATGTCCTCGCGCCTCTTCCAGAACGTGCGTGAGAAGCGCGGTCTGTGCTACGCGATCTCCTCCGGGATCACGTCCTACTCCGACTCCGGGCTCTTCAGCGTCTACGCGGCGACGAGCCGGGAGCAGGCGCCCGAGGTCATCCGCCTCACGATCGAGGAGCTGCGGAGGCTGCGCCGCGAGCCCGTCGGCGACGAGGAGCTGCGGCGGTCGCGGGACCACATCAAGGGGAGCCTGCTCCTCTCGCTCGAGTACAGCGGCGCCCGCATGAGCCAGCTCGCGCGAGAGGAGATCTACTTCGGCCGCACGTTCAGCCTCGACGAGCTCGTGGCCGGCATCGAGAGCGTCAGCGCCGACGACGTCCAGCGTATCTCCCGGGACCTCTTCGACGCGCCGCTGGCGGCGTGCGTTCTCGGCGACCTGCGTGGCTGGCGGCCGCGGTTGCGAGACCTCACCGTTTGAGCGAAGCGCTCGCGAGGGGCCTTCGGTTTCGAGTCCTCGGGAGCGGCAGCACGGGCAACGCGACCCTCGTCGAGGGCGGTGGCGCCCGGGTCCTGGTCGACGCCGGGCTCGGGCCGCGCCAGCTGGCCGACCGGCTCCTCTCGGCCGGGGTCGACCCGGCCTCGATCGACGCCGTGCTGGTGTCGCACGAGCATGGGGATCACTCCCGGGGAGCGGTGGCCTTCACCTCGAAGTGGGGCATGCCGGTCGCGGGCACCCCCGGCACGTGGCAGGCGGCCGGCTTCGGCGCGGCCTCGCTGCCCGGCTGGGTGCGCTTCGAGCCGGACCGGTCCCGGATGTTCCGGGAACTCTGCGTCCGCACCGTCCCCGTGCCCCACGACGCCGCGTCTCCCGTTGCCTTCGTCCTCTCGGCCGGCGACGTCTCTCTCGGCCACGCAACGGACCTCGGCCACGTCCGCGCGGACCTCGTCGAGGCCTTCCGCGGCTGCGAGGCCCTCTTGATCGAGTCCAACTACGACCCCGCGATGCTGCGCGACGGGCCCTATCCCTGGGCGCTCAAGGAGCGGATCCTCGGGTCGCTCGGCCACCTGTCGAACGGAGACGTGGCGCGGTTCCTCGAGCGCGGTCTCGGAGAGGAGTGCAAGAGCGTCGTCCTCGCCCACCTCTCCTTGAAGAACAACCACCCCGAGCTCGTCCTCCACGCCGCCGAGCAGGCGCTGGCCCGGGGGGGGCGGTACGGAGTGAACGTGGTTCTGGCTTCGGCGGAGGGGACCGGCTGGGTCGAGGTGGGGCGGGGAGCCGGTCGGCCCGGGCGAACGGGCGACGAGCAGCTGCGTCTCTTCTGAGCCCGCCCCGGGAGCCCCGCGCATGCTAGTCTGCTCGGAGATGGCGCGTCTTCGGGCCGTCTGCGCGTTGGTGGCGCTTGTTCTCGGCGTCGGTTGCACGAGCCCGCGGGTCAACCGCGACAGCGCGGCGCTCGCCGAGCCGGTGGATCCGGTGGTGCTCCGCCCGGCCGAGCCCCCGAGCGCGGATGCCCTGCTCGTCGCCGCCGTCTTTCCGACTCTCGGCCGCTACGGGGTGTCGGGTCTGCAGTCGCTCAACGGCGTCCGGCTGGCCACCGACGAGATCAATCGCGGCGGTGGTGTCCACGGCCGCCTGATCGAGCTGCGGGAGTATCGGACCGGGAGCTACTTCGTCGACGCACAGAAGGCGGCGTCCCTCGCCGCGGACGAGGGGGCCCTCGCCATCGTCGGCTCCAACTCGAGCGAGCTGTCGATGGTGCTGGCCGCCGTGGCGGAGAGCCGAGGCGTGGTGCAGGTCTCCAACGTCTCCACCACCCAGGACCTCACCTGGGACCCCCCGACCGGCCAGAACCGCGAGTTCGTGTTTCGGGTCTGCAGCTCCGACGTCGTGATGGGGGCCCTTCTCGCCGACTTCGCGACCCAGAAACTCGGGTCCCGCCGCGCGGCCGTCCTGTACGAGGTCGGCCGCACCTACAGCGCGCGGCTCGCCCGCAGCTTCGTCGACCGGTTCGAGGAGGTGTCGGGGCGCGTGCCGGCCGAGTTCTTCTACCTCGCGCTCGAGACCGACTTTCGTCCCCAGCTGCGGCGGATCGCCGGCTACCGGCCCGACGTCCTGTTCGTTCCCGGCTCGTTCACGGACGCGACGCTCGTCGGCGCCCAGGCCACCGCTCTCGGGCTCGACGTCACCCTTCTCGGGGGCGACAGCTGGTCGAATCCCCTGCTCTTCCGACGAGGAGGCCCTCCCGGCGCCGCCTATTTCGCCGAGCTGTGCTCGCCGTCGGCGGATTTCGAGCGCGCGTACCAGTCCGTCTTCGGCGAGGAGACCCAGGGGTGCCGGGCAATGCTCGCTTACGACGCGGTGAGGGTGGTCGCCGCGGGTCTCGATTCGCTCGGGCCCCTCGAGGACGACGCGCTCGAGGGGGACCTCGCCGCGACCCGACGGCGGCTGCGCGACGCCGTGGCCGCGGTCGACCTGGCGGGGGCGAGCGGGCGGATCCGCTTCGACGCGCACGGCGACCGCCGCCTGGGCGTCGCCCTGAGCGCGGTCGAGCGGCGAGCGGGCGGGCCGCCGGTCGCTCTCGCCCGCGGCTGGCTGGGGGAGCAGTGAAGAGCCTGTGGCGTACGGTCCGCGACCTCAGCCTCAGGGTCAAGGTGACGCTCACCCTCTTCGCGGTCTTCACCGTGAGCGTCGCCGCTCTGCTCCTCACCCTGGTGCCTGTCCTCGGCGAGCAGCGCCAGCGGCTCGTCGACCAGGACCGCCGCCTCCTCACCACCCTCCGCCGCAACTACGAGCGCGACTTCATCTATGACCTGCTCCAGCAGAACCGTGAATCCCTGGCTGTCCACCTGGCCGACCTCGCGCTCCAGGACGGCGTCGTGTGGGCGCGGGTCGAGGCGGAAGGGATCGATCTCGGCGCCACCGGTGACGCCGAGGCCATCGAGCGCCTCATCGGCGACGACGCGAAGCCCTACCTCGGCCAGCCCGGCGTCGTGCTCGTCGTCGATCGGGAGGGACGGGCCGAGCTGCTCGGGGTGGGGGGGCGTCCCCTGCTCACCGACCGCCACGTGCGCCGCGAGGAGGCGCAGCCCGGGCCCGGCTCCCGGGACACCGACGAGTTCCGGGAGACGACGTGGGGCGAGGAGCCCGTGCTCGCCCTCGCCACCACCCTCTCCGCGGCGGGAGACACGTACGGACGTCTCCACCTCCTCTACAGCCTCGCCCCCCTCGAGCGCAGCGAGGCGCTCACCCGGTCTCTCTTCTACGGGGGAGTGACGCTCTCCTTCGTCCTCCTCCTGCTCCTCTTGAACCTGCTTCTCACCCGCATCGTCCTCGCCCCCATCCGTCGCGTGCAGGACGCCATGTCCCGCGCCGCGACCGGGGACCTCGAGGCGCGCCTCCCCATCCCCTCGCGAGACGAGGTCGGCAGCATGGCGGAGTCGTTCAACCGGATGGTGGGCGAGCTCGAGGCCAGCCGCCGCGAGATCGAGGGTTACAGCCGCAATCTCGAGGCGATGGTCGAGGCGCGCACGGCGGAGCTGCGCGAGTCCCAGGCGACGCTGCTCGCGCTCAAGAACCACCTCGCGACGGTGATCGCCGACGTGGGCACGGGCGTCTTCTCCCTAGACGCCGGTGGCCGAATCGAGGCGTTCAACGACCGGGCGGGGGAGATCCTCGGTATTCCCCCGTCCGCCGCCCACGGGCGGACTCTCGAGGAGGCCCTCGGCGCCGCGGAGACGGCCCGTCTGGTGGAGGTCGTCGCGCCGGTGCGCGACGGGAAGGAGATGCGGCGCGAGGCCCAGGTCCTGTGCCAGCTGCCGCGCGGCCGGCGCACGCTTTCCGTGGTCGCGTCGGTCCTGCTGGGGGAGGGGCGACGGCCGATCGGGACCGTCGTCGTCTGCGAGGACCTGACCCAGATACTCGCGAGCCAGCGGCTCGAGGCGTGGAAGGAGGCGGTGGAGCGGGTCATCCACGAGATCAAGAACCCTCTCACCCCGGTCGGTCTCGCCGCCGACACCCTGAAGACCGCGTGGGTGAGGGACCGCGCGCGCTTCGCGGAGCTGTTCCCCTCCGCGATCGACATGATCCAGGGAGCGGTGCGGGACCTCAAGGCGCTCATCGGGGAGTTCTCGCGCTTCTCGCGCGTTCCGAAGATGCAGCCTGAGCGCCAGAGCGCCAACGATCTCGTTCTCGAAGCCCTCTCGCCCTACTCGCAGGGGCCGCCCCCCGGGGTCGAGGTGAAGCTGCAGCTCGGGACCGACGTGCCGCAGATCGAGGCCGACGCCGACCAGCTCAAGCGCGTTCTCTTCAACGTCATCAACAACGCCCTCGAGGCGATGAGCGAGAAGGGGGGGAGGCTCCGCCTCCGCACGGCCCTCGAGGCATCCGAAGTCGTGATCGTCGTCGAGGACGACGGCCCGGGGGTCGAGGACGTGGAGCGCATCTTCGAGCCTCACTACACGACCAAGGTGAAGGGCACGGGCCTCGGCCTCGCCATCGCGCGTCAGATCGTCGAGGAGCACGGGGGCCGGATCCGGGCTGAAAGCGCCGCCGGGCACGGCACCCGAGTGAGGATTCACCTGCCGGCGGCGCCCGAGGCGTCCGCCCGCGGAGAGAGGGGCGAGCCGGCTCCGAGGTCGTGACACCGATTCACCC
>Ga0326597_10014782_pt1 | contig 10222 bp, 9 predicted proteins | sample RVTome_12_FD_203789 | JGI IMG/M metagenome (GOLD analysis project Ga0326597, IMG submission 203789) | Soil microbial communities from uranium-contaminated site in the Upper Colorado River Basin, Wyoming, United States - RVT100D185 | ecosystem: Environmental > Terrestrial > Soil > Contaminated >...
GTCTGCGCCGAATCCATCAGGGGATTCAAGAAGTACTAAAAAAGTTTCGCCCCAGCGGCGTGAGCCTGGAAAGGGTCTTCTTCGCCCGCAACCCGGCGAGCGCGCTCAAGCTCGGCCAGGCGCGCGGCGTGGCGCTCTTGGCGGCGGCGGAGCACGAGATCGCGGTTTTCGAGTATTCGGCCGCGGAGATCAAAGTTGCGGTTACGGGATTTGGCCAGGCGACCAAGCAGCAGGTGCAGAAAATGATAACCGTTTTGCTCTGTCTTCGCGGCGAGGTCGCGGTGGATGCCGCGGACGCTTTGGCCGCCGCTATTTGCCATATCCACCGCCGAGATTTCTCGGCGCAGGCGCGCCGCGCGGCCGGAACTCGTGGCAAAGTGTTGCGCTGGCGGGACTACCTTGAAATCGCCGGGAAAAAATAGGCTCCGCGGAGCGTGGTCCCAGTAACGGTGGCTATTTCTACGTGATCGCGCAAATCAGCGGCACTCTGGCGCACAAAGTGCCGGGCGAAATCATCGTCGACGTCGGCGGCGTCGGATATCTGGTTTTCATTCCGCTGACGGTTTTCTATCGCCTGCCCGAGGTCGGCGAGCCGGTGAGTCTTCAGATTCATACCCATGTGCGCGAGGACGCGTTGCAGCTTTTCGGGTTTCACGATTTTTCAGAGAAGCAGGTGTTTCTTTTGCTCAACAGCGTGGCCGGCATCGGGCCGAAGCTCGCCCTTAACATCTTGTCGGGCATGCCGGCTGAGGATCTCACCCGCGCGCTCAAAGAAGGCGATCAGGTCCGGCTAGTGTCGATCCCCGGTGTCGGCAGAAAACTCGCCGAGCGGATGATCGTCGAGCTGAAAGACAAATTGGCCGCCTTGGCTCCGGACTTCTCGGAGTTTAAGAAATCGGCGGACGGTTCCCAGTTGCTGCAAGACGCAGTATCGGCGTTGATCAACCTCGGCTATCGCAAGCCCGACGCCGAGAAAAGCGTGCGCGACGTGCTCAAGCGAGGGGAGAGATCCCTGGAAGAGGTCCTCAAAGAATCCCTGCGCCGAATGAGTCCGTGAGCCTAACATGAAAGACGAACGGGTCAAAGCCAACATTATGATCGACGGGCGGGGAACCGACGAAGACCTGAATTACGACCTGAGTCTGCGGCCGCGCGGGTTCGACGAATACATCGGCCAGGAGCAGGTCAAAGAAAACCTCAAGGTCTCGATCGCCGCGGCCCGCGGCCGCAACGACGTGTTGGACCACGTCCTATTCCATGGTCCGCCCGGTCTGGGCAAGACGTCGCTGGCCTACATCATCGCACGCGAGATGGGCGTGAACATCAAGGCGACCTCGGGGCCGATCGTCGAGCGCCCCGGCGACCTCGCCGCTCTGCTCACCAATCTCGATGAAGGCGACGTGCTCTTCATTGACGAGATTCACCGGCTCAATCACATAGTCGAGGAAGTGCTCTATCCGGCGATGGAAGATTATCAAATCGACATCATGATCGGCCAGGGTCCGGCGGCGCGTTCCATCAAACTCGATTTGAAGCGTTTTACCCTGGTCGGCGCGACCACGAGGTCCGGCCTGTTGACGTCTCCGCTGCGCGACCGGTTCGGACAGATCTTCCGTCTGGACTTCTACGATGCCGGATCGCTGACGCGGATTCTCCAGCGATCCACTTCGATTCTCGGCGTCACAGGAGAGCTCGAAGGCATCGGGGAGATCGCCCGGCGCGCGCGCGGGACGCCACGCATCGCCAACCGGCTGCTGCGCCGGGTGCGGGATTACGCCCAGGTGAGGGCCAACGGTGTGATCACCCGCCTGGTGACGGAAGAAGCGCTGAAAATGTTAGAAGTCGATCCCATGGGGCTCGACAAAATGGACACCATGTTGCTGGTAACGATGATCGATAAGTTTGCCGGCGGCCCGGTGGGAGTGGAAACGTTGGCGGCGGCCATCGGCGAGGAAAAGGATACGATCGAGGATGTCTACGAGCCGTTTCTGATTCAGGCGGGATTTCTCCAGCGGACACCCAGGGGACGAGTTGCGACGGCCTTGGCCTATGACCATCTCGGCAAAAAACCCCGGGCGGAAAACGGCGGCAGGCCGAAGACTCAACAGAGTCTGTTCTAGGGCCTCATATCAGCCGCCGAATCAGAAAAGCAAGAAGAACTTGACGCGTTAGAGGAAAATTCATGGGCGGAATCGGTAGGATCCTAATTTATCTCGGCTTGTTCCTGGTGATTGTCGGCATAGCTTTTACGCTCATCGGTAAGATTCCCTGGCTCGGACACCTGCCCGGAGACATCACCATCGAGCGAGAGCGGTTTACGTTCTACTTTCCGCTCGCCACCTGCCTGGTCATCAGCGTTGTTTTATCGCTTGTTCTTTACCTCTTGAGAAGGTAGAATTTTCTCGTTTTTTCAGCTCCTTAACCGAGTCTAATCGATGGAAGCCGTTAGCACCGCCAGGTCGCATGAGGAAGCCCTCCGGCTGGAAGAGACCAAGCGGCGTAAGCGCGAAGGCGTGGTCATCCTGGTGGCCACCCTCATGGTGCTCGCGTTCGCTTATTTTGAGGTACAGGCGCCCGAGGTCTCGCCCGAGTATTCGTTAAGCGGCAATATCGCGTTCTTCCTGCTCATCAACATCAACATCATACTGCTCGTTCTGCTGGTTTTCCTGGTCTCAAGAAACCTGGTGAAACTGCTTTTCGAGCGCAAGCGGGGTATTCTCGGATCACGGTTGCGCGTGCGCCTGGTGCTCGCGTTTGTCGGGCTTTCTCTAGTGCCGACGTTATTGTTATTCACGATTGCCGGCGGTTTCGTCACCCGCTCTTTCGAGCGCTGGTTCGATCTGCAGGTGGAAACGGCGCTGCAGGGATCGCTGGAGATTGGCCAGACCTACTACCAGAATTCGGCCAACAACGCGCTCTTTTACGCGCGCCAACTGAGTCGGCGCATTACCGAGGAGGAGCTTTTCAACTCGCAGAGCGTCGACCGGCTCAAGGAATTCGTGCGCAGCAAGCAACGGGAATATAATCTCGGCACCGTCGAGCTGTTCTCCCCGGACCGCCAGCCGCTGGTGGTGGCGTTCAATGAACAAGTGCCGACCGGAGTCACCGTCAAGCCGGAGAACGAATTTCTCAACCGGGCGCTGCGCGGGCTGGAAGTGACTCGCACGCAGGCTTTCGGAGAAGGGGACGTCATCCGCGGCGGGGTGCCGGTATACAGCGCGGACAAACGCATTTTGGGCGTGGTGGTGGTGGACTACTACGTGCCCAAGAGCATCACCAAGCGGGCGCTGCAGATATCGCGCTCCTATGAACAGTACAAATACCTGGCGTCGCTAAAAACTCCGGTCAAAAACAGCTATATCCTGACGCTCCTGCTGATCACACTGGTGATTATTTTTGCCGCCACCTGGTTCGGCCTTTACCTCGCCAAAGGGATTACGGTGCCGATTCAAAGACTCGCGGAAGGCACCCATGAAGTCGCTCAGGGTAATTGGGATTACCAGATCGAGTCCAGCGGCGACGATGAGATCGGCACGCTCGTCGGGTCATTCAACCAGATGACGCAGGATTTAAAGCTAATGACTCTGGAGCTGCAACGACGCGGCCGCTACATGGAGATGCTGCTGGCCAACGTGGGCGCCGGCGTCATCTCCATCGACCCGGCCGGAGTGATTACCACCTGGAACAAAGCCGCTGAGCAGATGCTCGGCATCAAGGCGGGCGAGGCGTTGGGCCAGCCGCAAGAGCAGGTCTTCGCGTCCGAACAGCTCCAAGTGATGCGCGAGATCATGGACAACGTAACTCACGGAGAGGCCGTGGAGCGGGAGATCAAGATCTCGTTGCCGGATCGGGTTTTGACCGTGGTGACCAATGCGGCCACGCTGCGCGACGACGAGGGACGGAGCCTCGGCGTCATGATGTTTTTGGAGGACATTACGCAAATTCAAAAGGTCCAGAGGATGGAGGCCTGGCGCGAAGTGGCGCGGCGCATCGCCCATGAAATCAAAAACCCGCTGACGCCGATCCAGCTTTCGGCCGAGCGCTTGCGCAAACGTTACGCCAAACGGTTGGAGGGCGACGGCGCCGTTCTCGACAAGTGTACGACGACGATCATTCGGCAGGTCGAGGAGCTTAAAAATCTCGTCAATGAGTTCGCCCAATTCGCACGGCTGCCCTCCGTCGAGCTGGCCGCCAACGATCTCAACGAAATCGTGCGCGAGGCGCTATTTTTGTTTCAGGAGGGGCATAAGGAAGTAGGTTTTCAATTTCGTCCGGGTACCATACCGTCCCTGGATCTGGACCGGAACCAGATGAAGCGGGCCTTAATGAATCTCCTGGATAACGCGGTGGCCGCGGTGGACGGCGATGGGGAAGTCAAAATCGCGACAAATTACGATCGTTCCCTCGCCGTCGTCAGTCTGGAAGTGGCCGACAACGGCCGCGGCCTGTCGCCGGAGGTGCGGGCGCGAGTCTTCGAGCCCTACTTTTCGACCAAAACAGACGGGACGGGACTGGGGTTATCGATCGTCAATGCGATCGTCGAGGATCATCACGGCTATATTCGCGTGCGCCCCAACGAGCCAAGAGGCACTAAATTTATCATCGAGTTGCCGGCGCGGGAGCAGATCGCCGCCTGAGCTAGGGCAGGGCGCTGGCGGATTTTAATAAACGGACGCGGAGGACGGGGTGAACAAAAATCTTGCGGAGAAAACGATTCTCATCGTCGATGACGAAGGCGCCGTCAGGGAATCGGTGCGCGAGGTGTTGAGTGACGAGGGCTACCGGGTCGTGGACACCGGCGATGGCACGAGGGTGCTGCGCATGATCGAGGAGGAAAAGCCTGGTCTGGTTCTGCTCGATATCTGGATGCCGCAGACGGACGGCATCGAGCTTTTGAAGGAGATTAAGAACAAAGAGCCGGACATCAACGTGGTCATGATTTCCGGCCACGGCAACATCCACACGGCGGTCACCGCGACCAAGGCCGGCGCCTTCGATTTTATCGAAAAGCCGCTGTCCCTGGACGGCCTGCTGTTGACGGTGCGCCGCGCCTTTGGCGAAGCGCCGGGGCTGCCTGACGCGGACGCAGCGGACGGCAGCAAAAAAACCCGCGCGCGCAAGCGGCCGGCGGCCGCGCGCGCGCGTGGCCGCATGAAGCTCAAGCAAAAGACGCTCAAAAAAAGCGTCGTCACTTCGGGCCAAGGACTTCATTCGGGGGTAAAAACGGGCCTGGTGCTGCATCCGCTGCCGCCCAATAGCGGGATTGTCTTTACCGGCATCTCGGCGGATACGAGCGTGCGCGCTCACCTCGACTTTGTGACCTCGACGGGATACGCGACCTCGCTGCGCCACAACGGCATGGCGGTGGCAACCGTGGAGCACCTATTGGCTACCCTTCACAGTTACGGTATCACTAATCTTCTCGTGAAGGTGCAGAGCGAGGTGCCGATCCTGGACGGTTCGGCCATCGAGTTTTGCCGCCTGATCGAAGAAGCGGGAATTGAGGAAGAAGAGGAATCATGGTCGGAAATCGTCGTTGACCAGGCATACCGGGTCGGCGCCGAGAGTGGAGAGTGGATCGGCATCGAGCCGGCGGAGAGTTTTTCGGTGCGCTACGTCATGAATTATCCGAAACCCGTCGGCCATCAGGAATATAGCTACACCGATCAGGGGCCTGAAGGTTTCAAAGAGGAAATCGCGCCGGCGCGGACGTTCGGCTTTCTCAAAGACATCGCTAAGCTTGAAAAGATGGGCCTAGCGGCGGGCGGTCGATTGAGCAATTTCATTCTGATCGACGACGAGAAGATCGTCAACACCGAGCTACGTTTTCCCGACGAACTGGCGCGCCACAAGATCCTCGATATTATCGGCGACTTTTATTTGCTCGGCAGACCGGTCCGTGGCGCGATTACGGCGCATATGACGGGCCACTCGGACAATATCGCATTGCTGCGCAAGCTGCGCGCGAGCCTGAATTTATAATGGCGGCTGGCTCACAAGCAATGACCGTCATCTGTGCTTCAATGATAGCAAACCCGGCACAAACCCACACCGATGGAATCCGCCGCTAATTTTCCGCGCCTATTTACCGTCGAAGAAGCGAACGGTTTGCTGCCGGCCATACGTCCGTTGATCGAGAACATCCTCGAAAATCTGCGCCGGCTCAAGAGCAAGAGCGAGAGCGTCATTCGTAACGAGCAGCTCGACCCCGAGGCGCCGGACCTTATGCGGCGACTGCGACGGGACGAAGACATCGCCCGGCTCGTCGGACAAATTAAGGGCTGGGTCGAGGAGATCCAAGGTCATGGTTGCGTGTGCAAAGGCATCGAACAGGGGCTCATCGATTTTCCCTGCGTGCTCGGCGCCGAAGTGGTCTTTCTTTGCTGGCAGTACGGTGAGCCCGGCGTCGACCACTGGCACCGCATCGAAGACGGCTTCGCCGGCCGCCGGACGCTGCTCGAGATCGGCGACACGGATCCCGACGGCAACACCTCGGTTCATTAAATGCCGCCGGTGCCGTTCGGACCGGCGGACAGTCGCTCCGCTTTTCCTCTCTCGCGTCGCTCACCGGTTTCCCGAGCGAACCCCATGAAGTCTACGCTGCCGCGAAAGCGCACCGCATCGTCCGCGCGCATCAAAGAGGAAGCGCAGCGGCTGGGCTTCGAGCTGGTCGGCATCTCCCCGGCGAAACTCCCGCCCCACGAAGAATCGTTTGCCGAATGGCTTCGCCAAGGGTTTGCCGGCGAGTTGGCCTATATGGAACGGACCGAGGATTTGCGCCGCGATCCCGGCGTGCTCGTTCCCTGGGCTGTCTCAATTGTCTCCGTCGGGATGAACTATTACACTCCTCATCCTCGACCCGAAACGACGAAGAATGAGAAGGGTTGGATTTCTCGTTACGCGTGGGGCGACGATTATCACGGGTTAATGAAGCAGAGGCTCGAAGCGCTGCTTGAAACGATTCAGACTATGCACGATGGTCCCGTCGAGGGAAGAGCGTTCGTCGATTCGGGACCGGTGCTGGAGCGAGATTTCGCGGGTGTCGCCGGGCTCGGCTGGATCGGCAAGAACACGCATCTTATCTCGCCGAAAAAAGGTTCGTGGTTTTTCCTCGGGGAACTGTTTCTCAGCGTCGAGTTGGATTACGACCGGCCGATGCGCGACCGCTGCGGCAAATGCGCTCTCTGCCTCAAAGCCTGCCCCACGAGCGCGTTCGTCGGACCTTATATATTGGATGCGCGCCGTTGCATTTCCTATCTCACCATCGAATTAAAAGGTTGGATGCCGCGCCACCTCCGCCCGCTGGTGGGCAACCACATTTTTGGCTGCGATATCTGCCAGGAAGTTTGTCCGTATAATGTGAAAGCGCCCCCGACTTCGGAGCCGGCCTACGCGCCGCGCACGGGTCTCTATGCGCCCGATTTGATCCCGTTGCTGGCGCTCACCGAGCAAGAATTTCGCGGCCGCTTCCGCGGCAGCCCGATCCTCCGCGCCAAGCGGCGTGGATTTCTCCGCAACGTCGCCGTGGCGCTGGGCAACATCGGCAGCGTCGAGGCGGTTCCGGCGTTAGTTCGTGCTCTGAACGACGAAGAACCACTGGCCCGAGGCCACGCCGCCTGGGCGCTGGGGCGGATCGGGACAACTGAGGGGCTTGCCGGATTACGCCGACGGCTGGCTATCGAAGAGGACGCTCACGTCAAAGTGGAAATCGAAGAGGCGATCCGTGAGGCCGAGAAGCGTTGCTCGTTGGTCCCAGGCTAAGATTACTGATTCTGCTGAAAAACCCTAGGAATGCTTCGACGGGCTCAGCATGAACGGAAAATTCTCAATCTTATCAATTCAATTTCCGTTCGCCCTGAGCTCTGTCGAAGGGTGAACGTGGTTTTTCAGCAGAATCGATTACTGATGTCTAACGTGGCCGCACACTTTTCTCACTTCGGTTCTTTGAGCTGCCCGGTCACAAACTTATGTAAGGTGCTGGCAATGAAGGTTTGGTAGGGCATCCCTTCCGCTACCGCCCGTTTTTGAATCATTTCCAGGTCACGAGCGGATAACCGAATATTGATGCGCCTATCCTTCTGCAGCGTGCTTCTGGCAGATTGCTCCAGCCGCCGCTTTTCCTCTCGAAAATTCTGTATGCTCTCGAACTCTCCACGCTCGAAGTCTTGCAGGATCTGCAACTCCTCCTCGTCTAGTTTGAGTTGATTCCGGCTCATTTCAGATACTCCTTTGTCGCCTTGCGGCTGGGAATGATGGATTTGAGGAAACGAGTGCCTTATGTCAACATCTCCGGAAGAGAAACCACATGCTGTCTAACGGGGACACCTGAGTGACTCCCTTTTTTTTCTTGGCACGCCGAATGACAAAAAGCCGCTGGTCAGAGACCACGTCGCCTGGGCGCTTGGCCGGATCGGCGCTGCCGAAGGGCTCGCTGGATTACGCCGACGGCTGGCTATCGAAGAGGACGCTCACGTCAAAGTGGAAATCGAAGCAGCGATACGTGAGGCCGAGAAAAGTTGCTCCGTAGTGTCCGACGAAATTCAGTATTAGCCCTGCCGCTTGATGATTCGCTCATACTCATCATGAGGACCGATCCAAACCCAGATAAAGTCCGCTCCATCCTCGACTGCCAGCGCACGGTGATGAGGCCCAGCTCTCACGGACCACAATTTGCCAACCTTTTTGAAGTGTAAAGAAGAGTGTGCAGGATTGTCTTTCAGGATCTTGAAGTTTCTTTGGGCTACTCTCTGAACAGCTTACGGAAGACGGGCATAGCAAGCCCAAAATCGTGCCGTTGTGCGATGTTTCACAAGTCCTTGAGAGTTCCCTTTGCTTTCGCGTCCAGTGCCTCACGGACTAGGAAATCGAGCTTTCCAGCCTTAGAGTCGGCTTCGATCTCCCTGTCCCACCTCTCCCAATCCTTTTCTGATAGCCAACGGACGAGTTCGGTGAACTCCTCGCTGGGAAGTCTCTCGATCTCCGTTTTAAGGTCGTCTACTTTTGACATAACCTTTCCTTTCACTCGACGATGCCTTGGCAACTACGATTCATCGGGCCTCGCCTCTCCCGGCTCTAGAAACAGCTCTCTTTATTGACGCAGTATGCCACCGTCGCCTGCTGAGCGCCACAGTGAGAGCGCTGCGAGCTACGGCTCTTGGTATTCCGGCTTGAGCTGGCTGCGGTCGAGCAGCAACTCGCGCTTCTGCCGGATCATCTCGCGCTCCTGTTTCAAGAAGCGCTCCACCGCGCGGCGAAAATTGCCATCGACGATGTAATGCATACTCGTCGTGTGTTCAGGATCGAGTCCCCGCAGTTGCTTGAAGCTCCCGCCGGCGCCGGCTTCGAAGCGCTCCAGTCCCATGTGAATCGAGTGCTCGATGGCAGAGTAATAGCAGACGTTGAAATGGAGGAACGGATGCTCTTCGAAAGCGCCCCAGTAGCGGCCGTACATCGCGGTCTGGTCGCGCACGTTGAAAGTCCCGGCGATGATTTTTCCCTCCCGCTCGGCGAGCACCAGACAGACATTGGCGCGGAACCGGCGGTACATTTCATCGAAAAATTCTTGGGTGAGATACTGCCGGCCATAGTAGAGCCGGTCGACGTGGCCTTTGTATAGCCGAAACATTGTCCGCAGATGGCGCTCGGTAATCTCCTCGCCTTCCACCGCCCGGATCGCGATGCCCCGTTGTAAGATCTCCCGCCGCTCGCGCTTGACTTTGTTGCGCCGATCGCTGCGGAAGCTCGCGAGGTAATCGTCGAAGGACTTGAAGCCGCGGTTCTGCCAGTGGAACTGAATTCCGGCTCGCGCAAGGAAGCCGACCTCCTCCAGCGCTTTGCGCTCGTCGTCGAGGCAGAAATTCACGTGCGCAGAAGAGATCTTGTTGTCCGCCGCAATCTTGGCCAGCGCCTGTCCCATGAAGCGAATCAACTGGCGGCGGTCTTCGCCCTGCTTGGTCAAGAAACGATGGCCCGTCACGGGAGTGAAGGGCACGCCGACCAGCATCTTCGGATAGTATTGAATGCCGGCGTGATGGGCCGCCTCGGCCCATTCATAATCGAAAACGAACTCGCCCTGGCTGTGAAGTTTCAAATACATCGGTGCCGCCGCGATTAGCTTGTTCGCTTTTTCCACCACGAGATGATGCGGCAGCCAGCCGGTTTTTTCGTTGACGCAGCCGGATTGTTCGAGGCTGTCGAGCCAGTCCCATTTCATGAACGGGGT
>Ga0326597_10014783_pt1 | contig 10222 bp, 5 predicted proteins | sample RVTome_12_FD_203789 | JGI IMG/M metagenome (GOLD analysis project Ga0326597, IMG submission 203789) | Soil microbial communities from uranium-contaminated site in the Upper Colorado River Basin, Wyoming, United States - RVT100D185 | ecosystem: Environmental > Terrestrial > Soil > Contaminated >...
ACAGGTTGTCGCCAAGGAACACGACCACCGCCGGCGATTGCGTCGCGGCGAGATCCGACTGGAGCGCCGTCAGTACGGGCTCGCCTCGAGGATCCGGATCGCCAGCGTCACCGATCAGGAAGAACGTCGTCTCCACGTCCCGCGCGACCGGCGCGGCCGGGACCGGCTGCTGGCGGTGCCCGCCGCAGCAAACGGCAATGGAAGCAAGAACGACGAGGACCGGACGCGCCCGAACGTTTTCGCCACCCCGCCTGACTGTCATCGACCCGTCCCGTTCACCATCGCGGGCGACGCCGCCCCGGCTATCCGTCATTGGCCCGTTCCATGTCGTCCTGGCATCCGACCACCCCCCCGAGGCGGCCCGCTCAGGCTAACGGCAGCGCGCCCCCGGGGTCAACGCGGCGGATCCCCTGCTCGGGGGGTGCGGTTTCCCGAAGCGCAGCGGATCAGCTGTCCCGCAGGCCGATGGCGAGGGCGAAGAACGCGGTCGGCGGCATGGGTTTGCCGAACAGGAAGCCCTGCATGCGCGTGCAGCCCTGGAGCAGCAACCGGTCGCGCTGCTCGGTCCGCTCGACGCCCTCGACGACGAGCTCGATGTCGAGGCGTCTCGCCAGCTGGATGATGGTCTCGATGATGGCGGCCTGGGTCGGGTTGGCGAGCAGCTCTTCGGTGAACGAGCGATCGATCTTGAGGCAGTCGAACGGGAACCGCGTCAGGTAGCTGAGCGACGAGTAACCGGTGCCGAAGTCATCGAGCGCAATGCGGTATCCCCTGCCCTTCAGGGCGCCGACGGCGGCGACGCCGCCGCTGCCCTGGCCGATCAGCACGCTCTCGGTGATCTCGAACTCGACGAATTGCGGGTCCACGCCGCAGCCGCTGACGATCCGGTCGATGGATTCGGCGACTTCCGGCTGTTGCAGCTGTTCGCCCGACAGGTTGATCGCCATGCGCAGGCCGTCGAGCCCGCCGGCGTGCCAGAGGCTCAGCTGCTCCACCGCCGTTTCGACGATCCACGGCAGGATGTCACGAATCAGGCCGGTCGTCTCGAGCACATCCATGAAGCCGGCCGGTCCGACAATGCCGCGGTCCGGATCCTGCCACCGGAGCAGCGCCTCGGCGCCGATGATCCGACCCGCGGCCGCGTCGAACTGCGGCTGGTAATACAACGTGAACCCCTGCTGCTCGACCGCTGTTCGCAACTTCTTCTCGAGGACGACGCGATCCATCGTGGCGGCACTGAGTTCCGGACTGTAGAACTCGTACGTGTTGCGGCCGCGGTCTTTCGCGTGGTACAGCGCCGAGTCCGCGTTCTTCAGCAGGTCATCGACATCTTCGCCATCCTGCGGGTACACGCTGACCCCGACGCTGCCCGAGACGCGGATCTCGCCGTCCTCGGTCATGATCGGCAGATGCAGGGCCGAAACGATGCGGGCCGCGACGACAGCCGCGTCGCCCGGATCGTCGAGGTCGGTGATCGCGAGCAGAAACTCGTCGCCGCCGAGCCGGCCGATCGTCAGCGTCGGACCTTCTTCTTCCGTCCGTGAAATCGGATCGTATTCCCGCGTGACCTGCCGCAGTCGGGCCGCGATCTTCTCGAGCACGCGGTCGCCGGCGCGATGACCGAGCGTGTCGTTGATGATCTTGAATCCGTCGAGGTCGAGAAACATGACGGCGACGTGATGGCGACGCCGCCGCGCCCGCGACAGGGCGGCCTTGAGCATGTCGGTGAACAGGACGCGGTTCGGCAGGCCCGTCAGCGTGTCGTAGAAGGCGAGCGCGCGGACCTTCTCCTCGGCTTCGACCCGCTCCGTCACATCCTGCAGGGTACCGGCCAGACCCGTGATGAAGTCACCCTCCCGGATCACGGTCGCCCGGGTGTGCAGTACGATCTCGCCGTCCGGCGTCCGGAGGCGGTGATCGAGTCCGAACGGAACGCCGCTCAACAGCGCCGCGGAGATCTCGTTGGCGAGCTGTACGGCGTCAGCGTCAGGCAGCGCGGCGAAGAACCGGTCGAGCGCCATGCCGGTTCGCGGCAGTCCCAATCGCTTCGCCGCTTCCGCCGAGATGCGCAGCCGGCCGGAGTCGGCGTCGTAAGCCCAGTGACCGATCCTCGCGATCGACTGGGTCCAGGCGAGTCGGGCCTCCTTCTGCCTCAGCTCATCCATCTCCCGTTTCGATCGCAGCATCCGACGAACTCGATGCGCGAGCTGCGCGGGGGCGACCGGCTTGCCGGCAAAATCCGTCGCGCCGGCCTCGAACGCGCGATCGAGCGAGGCGTCGTCCTCGCCGGCAAGAACCAGGATCGGAATTTCCTCGAGGCCCTGTGTCCGACGGATGTGCGCGCACGTCTCGAATCCGTCGAATTCCGGCACGAGCGCATCGAGGACGACGAGATCCGGTCGCATCGACCGGATCCGGTCGATGGCCTCCCGGCCGTCGGCCACCTCCTCCGTGTTCAGACCCTCCGCCTGAAGCACCTGCGTGATCAACAAGCGTGTCACAGGATCGCCGTCCGCGATGAGAACCAGCCCTTCTTCGCGCATCAGGTCGGGCATGGTTCGTCCCGCGCCATGAGGTCGGACAGCTTCGCCATGGCCTGCGCGCACGCCTCGACGAGGGCCTCGATTCGCCCGGTCTCGAATGCGGCCGGCGCATCGGCCGCTGCCAGCGTGTCCAGCCCCTGGCACAGACTGGCGACCCTGGTCGCGCCCAGCGCCCGGCTCGCGCTCTTCATGGTGTGCACCGTGCGGCGGAATCCGTTGATGTCACCGCGCACGGCGGCATCGCGCAGGGCGTCGCATTTCAGAGGCGTGTCGCGCAGATACGTTTCGACCATGCGGGCAAGCACGTCGATGTTGCGGCTGCGCAGGCTGAGCAGCGCTTCGATCGCCGTTTCATCGATGATCACGTCCTCGGCGGCCCCTGCGGCGGGCAAGCCCGCGGCCGCACCGGTACGCGACCGGTCCGTCGTCCAGCGGGTCAGAGTGGCCCTCAGCTCGTTACCGCGCACGGGCTTCGTCAGATAGTCGTCCATTCCGGAGGCGAAGCAGCGATCGCGGTCTTCCTTGAGCGCGGCGGCCGTGAGCGCGATGATGGGCGTCCGGCGGGCCGCGCGCTCCTGCTCGATGCCGCGAATACGGGCCGCGGCGGTGTACCCGTCCATGACGGGCATCATGCAATCCATGATGACGGCGTCGAACGGCCCATCCTCGGTGAACCGGTCGATGGCCTCCTGGCCGTTGCGCGCGACTGCGACGGTGTAGCCGGCCTGGCCCAGCAGCGCGAGCGCGACTTGCAGGTTCACGTCGTAGTCCTCGACGAACAGGATGCGCGTTCCCGCCTGCGCCCCCGGCATCTCGATGATCGAGGCCACGCGCCGCGCCATCGTCTCGCGCTGTCGCGCTTCCAGCGTCTCACACAGGCTGTCGCACAGGGCCTGGCGCCGCACGGGCTTGTCCACGTAAGCGCGGATGCCGGCCGGACCGATCGGATCGTCCGGCGCATCCGCGGCTCGAAGCAAGACGATCGGTATGCCGCCGATCGATGGGTCTCTGCGGATGAGTCGGGCCAGTGTGACACCGTCGATGTCCGCCAATGCACTGTCCGCGATGAGTGCCTCGAAGCCGAGCGGTCCGTCGGCCTCGGTGCGAATCACGCGAAGCGCCTCGGCCGCCGTGGCCACGCCGCGGGCATCGACGCCCCAGGCCAGCAGTCGATCGAGCAGACCGTTGCGGGCGGTCTCGTTCGATTGCGCGACCAGGATCCTCCGGCCGGCGAGCCGGCCGCTCCGTTCCGCGACCGCGTCGTCGGCCGCCGGCCGGCCGGCCAGCGGAATCTCGAACCAGAAGTGCGAGCCCCGGCCTTCCACGCTGTCGACGCCGATATCTCCGCCCATCGCGTGCGCCAGCCGGTGCGAGATGGCAAGGCCGAGACCCGTGCCGCCGTATCTGCGGGTGTTCGAATCATCGACCTGCATGAAGGATTGGAACAGCCTGCCCAGCGCGTCGCGCGGGATGCCGATGCCCGTGTCACGGATGTCGAAACGGTAGCGCACGCCGCCGGACCCGCCCCGAGCCGTGACGCCGACGAATACCTCGCCGCGCTCCGTGAACTTGATCGCGTTGCCGCTGAGGTTGGCCAGGACCTGACGGATACGCGCGGCATCGCCGACGGCGAGCGACGGCAGATCCTCGGGCAGGCTGCAGATCAGCTCGATCGGCTTCGTCGCCGCGCTCGCCGCCAGGCCCGCACACGTCTCTTCGACCAGCGTGCGGAGATCGAACTCGGCCTCGTCGATGGACAGCCGGCCGGCTTCGATGTGGGCGAATTCGAGAATGTCATCGATGACGCGAAGCAGGCTCTCAGCCGACATGCAGGCCGTCCGCGTCAGCCGGACCTCGTCCGGACTCAGATCGCCCTGGCCAAGCAGCTCGAGCGTGCCGATGACGCCGTTCATCGGCGTGCGAAGCTCGTGACTCATGTTCGCGAGGAACTGCGACTTCGCGCGGTTCGCCTCGTCGGCCTGGCGGGCCAGCTCGACTGCGCGCTTCGTCGTCTGCTCCAGCTCGAACGTGCGCTCCTCGACCTTGCGCTCGAGACCGCGCTGGTTCTCTTCGAGCTGCGCTCGCGACGCCCGCAGCCGGCGCGCCATTCCGCCGAAGGCATCGGCCAGCAGCTCGATCTCGTCGCCGGTGCGGACATCGAGGTCCGGTTGCAGATCGCCGTCCGCGATCGCGACGGTTGCGCCGACCAGCCGGTGGATCGGGCGGGTGATGCGCCGGCCGAGCCACAACGTCCCACCCAACCCGAGCAGCAACGAAAGCACGGTTACGCCCGCAAGCGGAATCACGATGGCGCGGACGCGCTGGCGCGCCGAATCGAGACTCAGCCCGATATGGAGCCGGCCGATCGGATCGGCGCTGCGAGCCGCCGGACCCCCCAGCGGATCCGCGGCCCCGCCCCCACCGCCGATCGGAGCAATGATTTCCAGGTACTCGCGGCTCCGCCGGCGGTGCACCGTTCGATCCGACGGCTCGATCCGCTCCGGCGAGCCGAGTGCGGCCGGCGCCGCCGCGAAACGCCGCTCGACAACCACCTCGCCACGCCGGTCCATGAAGCGCGCGTACGCCACTTCCGGATGCGTGTGCAGACTCTCGATCACTGGATCGAGCAGATCGATGCTGCCTGTGTAGACGCCGAACTCCGCGCTCTGCGCCAGCATCGTCGCCAGCGTGGTGCCCTCGCGGTCGAGATCACGGTACGCGGCCCGAACCTCCCGGATGCCGAGGATCAGCGCCGCTGTCAACGTCACGACGATCGCCGCCGCCGCCAGGCCCGCGAATCGCGTCGTCAGTCGCCTGCGAACCCGTTGGTCGCTCATCAGTCGAACACGGCCCTGGCACCCTTCAGGATCTCATCCGAGACCTGGATACCGAGCACGTCAGCCGCCCGTTGACTGACGAAATACGTCACTTTCCTCGGTGGCTGCGGCCGGATCGAGACCGGCGTTTCCCCCTTCAGAATTCGAACCGCCAGCTCGCCGCATTGGCGGCCGACGTCGCCATAGTCGCGGTCCAGCGCGTAGATCGCGCCAGCCCTCACCCACGCCTCGGAGATCCCGAAGAACGGGATCCGGTTGCGCAGCGAAAAGAGTAGAAACGGCCTTGCCGTCTCCGGCGTGAGCGTGAGCGAATCCGCGAGGCCCCACAGGACGCTCGCATCGTTTTCGAGGCTCGCCAGCTGCCCCGGAATGTCCGACGGTGAGACGACCTCGCGCGCGAACAGCCGCAGCCCGGCCGAGCGGGCCGCGGCTTCCGCCCGCTCGATGGTGGCACCGTTCTCCGCCCTGTTGTAGAGAACGCCCACCCGCGACGCCGCCGGCATCAGCTTGCGCAGCCACTGGAATTCGACGTCCGGCGGGAATTCGAGGTACACGCCCGTCATCTGCGGCCCCGTGACTTCGCTCGCCTTGAGCACCATACCCGCGACGATCGGCGTGCCGGCGAGGACTCGCCTGGACAGGCGAACGGCAGGCGAACCCAGCGCGAGGACGAGATCGACGTTGCCACGCATGCGTTCTGCCATGCGCGTGGCTGCGGCCGGATCGCCGTCCAGCACGCGCGTCTCCAGCGTCACCGGCCGGCCGGCCTGGGTCAGAACCGCATGGAAGCCCTGCGCCACGGCCAGATACGGTGGCGAGTCCTGGCTGAGCAGGACGGCGACACGGACCGTGCCCTGCGCGGCGAGGGGAACACCGGGTGACAGCGAGGCCATCGTCGCAACGCCGGAAAGCAGAGTCACCCGGAAGCGACGGCGCATCAGAATCGGTAGCGCACAGCGACGCGGAAGCGCCGGCCGTCCTGCGGGATCACCCGCTGCAGGTGTTCTTCGGAAGCCGGATCCGCGTACGCCCTGTCGAACGCATTGTCGATGCGGCCCTCCAGGCTCAGTCCTCGCCAGAAGCGGAGCGTGCCCGCATTCAGGTTCGCGACCGCCCAGCCCGGCGTGGTTCCGCCATCCAGCGTGCGCCGCGACGACATCGCGAGTACCTCGCCACCGACCGAGCCCAGTCGGGCGACAGGAAGGTGGACGCGCATCTTGCCGAGGTGAGCGGGTGAATTCGTGAGACGCTCACCGCTCTCCACGTCGTGCGCATTCTGCCAGGCGTAGCTCACGTTCGTCGTGACGCTGCCGAACGCAGCCTCGATCTCGGCCTCCACACCGAGCGCCCTCGCCGCCCCGAGATTCTCGAACACGAGGAGATCGTCCGACGCATCGACCGTCAGGCTGATCAGGTCCTGAATGTCGTAACGGTAGACGCTCGCGATCACGCGCATCCAGCGCGTCACCTGACGCTGGACCTCGATTTCCCAGGTCCGCATCCGCTCGGGCTCGAGTCGCGGATTCGCCTTCTGCGTCGTCTCGTCCGCATAGTAGAATTCGAAGTTGTTCGGTGCCCGGAACGCCGTGCCGAAGAGCAGCTTCAGCATGGTTCCATCACTGGCGCCCCAGAGCAGGCCGATGCGTGGATTGGTCGTTCCACCGAACGTCGAGTAGTGATCGTAGCGGATGCCGGCGTTCACGATGACATTGCGGACGGGTCGCCATTCATCCTGGGCGAAGAGCGCGTACACGTTGTGGTGCGTGTCATCGAGGAAATCGGGTGGAGCCCCGGCGTCGGCCGCGCCCTGCTCCTGTTTCAGGTTGACGCGCGCGCTGCCGCCGATGACGAGACGGTGACTCTTCCCGAGCGCGCGGCCGTGACTGATCTCGGAATCGAACCAGCGGCCGTACGACCAGTCCTGCGAGAGTACGTCCTCGTACGGATAGCTGCCCTCGTAGTCGTAGCCGTGGAAGGCGAGCGAGCCTTCGACGCTCGACTTGTTCGCGAGGCGTTTCGCCCAGTTGAGCGCAATGAGGGACTGGAGATCGAGTGTTTCGAACCGTGGCTCGCCGAACGTCGTCCCCCACGCCGCCGTCGGGACCTGCTTGCGACGGCGGCTCCAGGCGCCCTCGAGCGTGAATTCGCCCATTGTCGCCTTCGCGAGCACCTGATCACGACTGTCGCCATCGATGGAGCGGGCAAAACCGTTGCTGCCGGCCGCGGCCAACTCCGGGAAGTACAGGTCGGCGCCCTCACTGCGGTACGAGACCGCGGAAGCGAAGGCCTCGACACCATTCGGGAACCGCCGGCCTGCGGATGCGCGAACGCTTCGCGTGCCCAGGCTACCGGCCTCCGCTTCCACGGATAGTCCCGGCGCATCACGGCCCCGCAGTGTCACGATGTTCAGAACGGCGAGAAACGCGTTCGTGCCGTAGAGCGATGAACTCGGCCCTCGAATGATCTCGATGCGGTCGATCGATGCCGGGTCGATCAGCGACTCCGTCCCGACGTAGCCGCCGTCGTAGACGTTCTCGTTGAGCCGGTTCCCGTCCATCAGCAGCAGGACCCGGCCGTTGTAGTCGCCCGGCCGCCCGAACCCGCGGACTCCGACGTAGCTGTAGTTGCGATCGTACGTGACGAAGAACCCGCGAACCGTGCGAATGATGTCCGCCACCGTGCGCCATCCGTGGTCCGCGATGTCCTGAGCAGTCAGCACGGTAACGGATGCCGGGGCCTCGGTGACGAGCTGCTCGAAGCGTGATGCGCCGAGCACGGACGGAATCGACTGGAACAGAATCGACTCGCCCGCCTTCGCGTCACCGCGTACCTGCGCCCGCGCTGCCGGTGTCAACGCATGCAGCAGGACGAGGCACACGAACGCAGCCATGGCAGCGCGTTTCGTCCGCCACGCGGGTACACTCATGAGCATCACCTCCGATCGGAGTTCTGCTCTCTAGGTTCGGCTCGGAGGGCGAGTCTGTGAAGCGCGGAACGTGAGACACCGCTTGCCTTTCGGTCGGCTGCCGGGCGTCCGGACGGGAAGCCCGGCCGGCCCGCGATTCGGGCCGGTGCAACCGCTTCATCCGGGAATGGCCGCCCGCGACGACCCAAGACGCCGGGACCGCCTCAGGAGGGCGCCGCGACCCCCGCGTCGAGCCGGTCGCCCGACGCCGCTTCGAAGAAGTGAAGGCGGGAACGATCGATGAGCAGATTCACGGTCGAGCCGGGAGCCGGCAGGTCTCTCGGCGCAAGACGGACCGCCACCTCGGCCTCACCGGCCCGGCCGTAGACGATCATCTCGTTGCCGAGCGGCTCGATCACGTCGATCACGAGCTCCGCCGTGGCGGGCGACGCCTCCGCCGTGATCGTCGCGTGCTCCGGCCGGAACCCGAGCGTAACCGCGGTGCCCGGCTCCGGAATCCCGGTCGCTCCGTCGAGCGCCAGATGAAGCCCGGGCCCCGAGGACCGGAACCACGGGCCGTCCTGCCGGACGACGCCGCCAACGACCAGGTTCATGGATGGATTGCCGATGAAGCCGGCCACGAAGCGGTTGGCCGGCCGGTCGTAGAGCCTGGACGGCGTCGCGATCTGCTGCACGACTCCGCCGTCCATCACGACGATGCGGTCGCCCAGCGTCATCGCCTCGACCTGGTCGTGTGTGACGTAGATCATGGTCGCGCCCAGGTCGCGGTGCAGCCGCGCGATCTCCTTGCGCGTCTGCGCCCGCAGCTTCGCATCCAGGTTGGACAACGGTTCGTCGAACAGGAACACGGCGGGGTCGCGGACGATCGCCCGGCCCACGGCGACGCGCTGCCGCTGGCCGCCCGAAAGCTCCGCCGGCCTGCGCTCCAGCACGGCGCCAATGTCCAGCGTCGCGGCCGCGGCCCGGACCCGCTCGTCGATCTCGGCCCGAGACAGCTTCCGCAGCTTCAGACCGAAGGCGAGATTAGCGAAGACCGTCATGTGCGGGTAGAGCGCGTAGTTCTGGAAGACCATCGCGATGTCGCGATCACGCGGCGCCACGTCGTTGACCCGGCGACCCCCAATGTGGACATCGCCCGTCGTGATCGATTCCAGGCCCGCGATCAGGCGCAGAGTCGTGCTCTTCCCGCAGCCGGACGGACCGACCAGGACGAGCAGCTCGCCATCGCCGGTCTCGAACGAGACGTCCGACACGGCGTTCACGCCGTTCGCATACGTCTTGCCAACGCTGTCGAGCCTGACTTTCGCCATGAACGCGATGCCTCCGTCGCCGGATCGCCCGGCCCGTGCGCCCGTGCGTTCAGAGCCGGATACGCACAGGCCCGTCGTCTCCAGCCGCTGCGAACAAACGGCGAGCCGTTCGATTCTGTCAAGTCGATGCACCGCCGTGTGGCCGGTCGGCGCGCGGTCGACAGCTGCGCGAGAAGCAGCCCATCCCGCGACACGCCGCTCGAACCGTCTTTCGCGCGGCCACCTCGCGGAGCGCCTTGCCGCACCTTCGCCGATCGCCACCCCTTCTGCGCGCCTGCGCCCGCGAAACTCCGCCGCTCCCGGCCGCGTAGAGCCTGCGACAACCTGAACGGCCCGCATGATGACACGCTCACGATGATTCGAAGCCTCCGTCTCGCCATCCACCAGTTCCGCAGGGAACGGGCGTTCACCGCGACCGTGCTCGGCACCCTCGCCGTCTGCGTCGGCGCCAATGCCGCGATATTCTCGGTGGTCCATACCGTGCTGCTCTCGCCGCTTCCCTATCCGGATGCGGACCGCCTCGTGGTGCTGATGAACAGCTATCCGGGCGCCGGGTCGCCGCGCGGAAGCGCGGGCGCCGTCGATTATTTTCTGCGGCGGGGACGC
>Ga0326597_10014784_pt1 | contig 10221 bp, 9 predicted proteins | sample RVTome_12_FD_203789 | JGI IMG/M metagenome (GOLD analysis project Ga0326597, IMG submission 203789) | Soil microbial communities from uranium-contaminated site in the Upper Colorado River Basin, Wyoming, United States - RVT100D185 | ecosystem: Environmental > Terrestrial > Soil > Contaminated >...
GCCCTGCTGTGGTTCTGGTTCGGTCTTCAGAAACGCGACAAGAACATCTACCTGCCCTGCGTCGGCTGGATCGGAATGAACAGCGCCGTGATCGCGGGAGCCCTGGTCTACGGCTAGGCGACGTCCAAAGGGCGATATATGTTCGAGCGGCAATGCTGGTGGATTACCGGCGCATCGTCGGGAATCGGTGAAGCGCTCGCGCGGGCGCTTTCAGCGCGGGGCGCAAGCGTCATCCTGTCCGGGCGGAACGTGGCCGCACTCGAGGCCGTGGCCCGAGACTGTACGGATTCACTCGTGCTTCCTTTCGAAGCAACCGACTTCGACCAGATCCCGGGCATCGCCGATCGCGCATGGTCCTGGAAAGGCCGCGTCGACGGGCTCGTGAACAACGCGGGCGTTTCGCAGCGCTCGCTGGCAGTCGAAACCGCGTTCGCGGTTTACGAGAAGATGATCGCCGTGGATCTCCTTGCACCAATCGCGCTGACGCAGGCGCTCCTGCCCAGAATGGTGAAAGCTGGAGGAGGCAGGATCGTAGCGATTGCGAGTGTGGCTGGGCTCGCCGGTATCCCGCTGCGTTCCGCGTACTGCGCAGCCAAGCACGGGCTGGTCGGATATCACGACGCGGTGCGCGCGGAAAACGAGCATCTCGGCATCCAGGTCCACGTCATCGCGCCCGGATCGATCAGGACCAACGTGTCGAGGAACGCGCTCACCGCCGACGGCTCGAAGCGCGGCGTGAGCGATGCGGCGATCGACAATGGCTTGCCGCCGGCGGAAGTGGCTCAATCGATTCTGGCCGCCGTCGAATCGGGCAAGCGCGAGCTCGTGCTGGCAAAAGAAGCGGAGTTCGACATCGCCGTTTTGCGCCGCAAGGATCCCGAGGCGCTGTTCGAGCGCATGTCGGCCATGGTACGGGAGGGATATGCGCGGAAGCTGGCGGCCGACAAGCGCCAGTAATATCCTGATGCATTGCGGGGGGTTCGCACCGTGCCGAAGAGGGCGTTACCGGCTCACGACGAAAGCGAGATCGGGCGGCTGCGGAAAGCGAATGCCGAACTGGCAGAGGAGCTCGCCGAGGCCCTGGATCAGAAGACCGCCATGGCGGAGATCCTCCGGGTCATCAGCAGCTCGCCCACCGATGCGCTTCCGGTTTTCCAGACCATCGTGCGCAGCGCGGTGGCCCTGGGTCGATGTCTGTTCGCGAATGTGTTCCTGTTCGACGGCGAACTGCTGCACTACGTCGCCAGTCACAGCACCGGGCCCGACTACGAGCATCTGCTTCGTGCCAAGTACCCGATGCGCCCCGACAAGTCGCAGGTATCCGGCAGGGTGCTTCTCAGGAAGTCGGTCGTCCGCCTGGAGGATGTGAGCACCGATCCGGACTACGACCGGCGATTTCCTGAAGCCATGGGTTGGACATGGCGCATGCTCGGCGTGCCGATGTTGCGTGACGGCAGGGCGCTGGGCGCAATCGTGGTCGGCTGGGCCGAGGCCGGACCGATCACGAATTCGCAGGAGGAACTGCTGAAGACTTTTGCCGACCAGGCGGTGATCGCACTCGAGAACGTCCGGCTGTTTGACGAGACGCAGGAAAAAAGCCGTCAGCTTGATCTCGCCAACACGTACAAGACGCGCTTTCTCGCCGCCGCGAGCCACGACCTGCGGCAGCCCCTGCACGCGCTGAACCTTTTCGTCGCGCAACTGCAGGGCGAGCCGGATCCGGCGGCGCGCAGCCGCCTGGTCGCGCAGATCGACGCCGCCGTCGGCGCCATCAACGAGCTGTTCAATGCGCTCCTGGACATGTCCAAGCTCGAAGCCGGCGTACTCGAGCCGAACCTGGCCGAGTTTCCCGTCGCGCAGCTTTTAGGCCGCGTGGAAACGACGTTCGCCGAGTCCGCGCGCGAGAAAGGACTTCGACTGCGCGTGGTGCCGAGCGCGGCCTGGATGCGAAGCGATTTCATACTGCTCGAGCGGATCCTGTTCAACCTGGTTTCCAACGCAGTGCGGTACACCGAGCGTGGCGGCATCGTGGTCGGTTGCCGCCGTCGCGGCGGGTGGCTGCGCCTCGAGGTATGGGACAGCGGACCGGGAATCCCGCGCGATCAGCAGAAGTACGTCTTCAGCGAGTTCTATCGGCTTGCCGCGCCTGACCGTGACCGGCGCAGCGGCCTTGGCCTGGGGCTGGCGATCGTCGAGCGGTTGGGCCGCCTTCTGCAGCACCCCGTCGAACTGAGCTCGTGGCCCGGCAGGGGGTCGCGCTTCGCCGTCTCGGTCCCGCTGGTTGCGGGGCGCGGTGAACTTGCCGAATCGCCTCCGTCCTCGCCGATGGCCGCCGATCCGGCGCCGGGCAAGGTGATCGTCGTGATCGACGACGACGCGCTCGTTCTCGAGAGCATGCGCGGTCTTCTTGAAAGCTGGGGATGCATCGTGGCCACTGCGGAGTCCGGCGAGGGGGCGATCGTGCGGCTCGCGGAGCTTGGGCAGAACCCCGACTTGATCGTCTCCGACTATCGCCTGGCCGACGGGAAGAGCGCTATGGAGACCATCGAGTTGCTGCGCGGCGCGCTCGGTGTCCCGGTCCCGGCGTTCCTGATCAGTGGTGACACGGCTCCCGAGCGGCTGCGCGAGGCCAGCGCGAGCGGCTTTCTCCTGCTGCACAAGCCGGTGCCGGCCATGACGCTGCGCGCCGTGCTGAACCGCTTCCTGGCGCTCGCGGAACCGCGGTCTAGCCGGCACAGCGGCGCGGATCCACGCCCCTTGCGCGCGCCGCGATAACCGCCTCGGTGCGGTTGGTCGCCTTCAGCGCTCTCAGGATTGCCGAGACATGATTCTTCACCGTGGGCTCGGCGAGGTCGAGCACGCGGCAGATCGCCTTGTTGCTCTTGCCCTGCATCAATAGCGCGAGCACATCGAGCTGCCGCCCGGTAAGGCCGAGATCGGCGCCCGATCCCGGATTTTGCGATGCGGGGTCCACCGCCGGTCGATTAATCGGCACCGCGTCCCGATGGCCGAGAATCACGGGCGGAATGTACATGCCGCCGGAAACGACGAGATTGAGCGCACTGAGCATGACTTCACGCGACGCCGACTTCGGAATATAGCCAAGCGCGCCCAGATCGAGGGCCCTGGCGACGCTTTCGCGGTCGTGACGGCCAGAGAGCACGACGATGGAAATAGCGGGATAGCCTTCGCGCAGCTCGGTCAGAGCCTCGAAACCATCGCGATCGGGTAGTCCGAGATCCAGAAGGACCAGGTCGAAATCCGGGTTCTTCTCGAGTTGCAGACGCGCGTGGCGCCAGTCGGGCGCCTCTGCGACTTCGGCCTCTCTCAACGAATCCCTGAGCACGCCGCGCAACGCCTCGCGCACCAGCACGTGATCGTCGATTACGAGCACCTTCATGCGGGAGGCCTCGTGCGTCGCTCCGTCAAAACCATACTTTAGTACTGCAGCCGCCGTAAGGCTACGGAAGTATCGAGACGCCTGACTGATTTATTCGCTTGTCATGGGTCGCCACACTCTGCCCATGCTGACGACCATAACGACATGGCTCTCCATGCGTGCCGGCTTGGCGCTCGCCGTCGCCGCGATGCTCCTCCTCACAGCCGCTGCGCCGTTCGACCGGCACACCTCTCCCGCGCGCATCGCCACGCTGCACCACGACCCGCAATTCATCCTGCAAGCCGTGGCGCGGCGCATGGGGATCACGTTGCGGCCGGAGATCCCCGCACCAGACGTCATGCTCCAGAGCAAGACGCCACTGTCGCGTATGCAGGCAGCCGCCGAACGGCAATGGGGATTCCGGCCCGACGTGTTCGTGACCGCTTTTGCGCAGGCCGGAAACGAGATCTACCTGATCGACGATGCGGCCCTCCATGAGCGTCGCGGGAGCACGCTCGACGATGCTCTCGCCCACGAACTCGTGCATTACCTGCAGGCGAAATACCGCAAGGACATCCTCGCGACGGATTGGTCGGAGTCCGAGGCGGTCGCGATCCAGACCTGGTTCCGATCGGAGTACATGGAGCCCGACCTGGTCACCATGTTCCGCACACGCTCAAGGTGACGACGCCAGCTCGCGCAGCGGTGTCGGTGACCATGAGCCCCGGATAGCCCTGTTCCCAGAACGAGGCGTGGTCCGACCATGTAGGCTCTCGCGATGGACTCCCTGATCGCCGCCGCCGCGCGCGCCCTCGCCGTCGGCGACGCGCTCGGTGCCCTCAAGCGCGTAGGCCTGCGCGAGGACCCGCCGGCGCTCGCCCTGCGCGGCATCGCCATGGCGCAGCTCGGCGAGCACCCGCGCGCGCGCGAGCTTCTGCGGCGCGCCGCCCGCGGCTTCGGCGCCCACGAGGAGCTCTCGCGCGCCCGCTGTGTCGTCGCCGAGGCCGAAGTGGCCCTCGCCATGCGCGACCTCAGCGGCTCGCCGCGCACGCTCGCGGCCGCCGCGGCCACGCTCGAGGCGCGCGCCGATCGCGCCAACGCGCTGCAGGCACGCCTGATCGCGGTGCGCCGGCTGCTCCTGCTCGGCCGCCTCGACGAGGCCGCAGCCGCGCTGGCCCGCCTCGACGCGCGCGGCCTGCCGCCGTCGCTCGCGGCGGTTGCCGAGCTGGCTGCGGCCGAGGTGGCGCTGCGCTCGCTGCGCACGGCGCCGGCGCGGGCGGCGCTCGCGCGCGCCTTTGATGCGGCCGAACGCGCGCGCGTGCCCGCGCTCCTCGCCGAGGTGGCCGAGGCGCGCGCCGCGCTCGATCGTCCCGCCGCCCGGTGCGTGCGCGCCGGTCACGAGCAGCCGCTGCGCCTCTACGAGGTGGAAGCGCTCCTCGCCTCGGGCGCGCTGGTGGTCGACGCCTGCCGCCGGGGGCTGCGCGCCGGCGCCACCTGGCGGCCGCTCGCGCGCCGGCCGGTGCTGTTCGCGCTGGCGCGCGCGCTCGCCGAGGGCTGGCCCGGCGACGTCGATCGGCACGCCCTGATCGCGCGCGCGTTTCGCGCCCGCCGGCCCAACGAGTCGCACCGGGCGCGCCTGCGCGTAGAGATCGGCCGTTTGCGCGCGCTCGCCGCGCCGCTCGCGCGCATCGAGGCCAGCGCGCGCGGCTTCGCGCTCACGCTGCGCGGCGAGCGCGACGTCGTCGTCCTCGCGCCGCCCATCGATGGCGACCAGGCGTCGCTGCTCGCGCTGCTCGCCGACGGCGCGGCCTGGTCCACCTCGGCCCTCGCGCTGGCCCTCGGGGCGAGCCAGCGCACGGTGCAGCGCGCGCTCGTTGAGCTGGAGGCCGCCGCACGCGTGCGCTCGATCGGGCGCGCGCGCGCACAGCGCTGGTTGGCGCCGCCGCTCGCCGGATTCACGACGATCTTGTTACTCCCTGCCTCGCTGCCGCTCGGGTAGATTGCGTCGCAAGGAGACACGCAAATGACCCGCAAGCAAGCAACGGCGCACGCCGCCGAAATTGTGCGTGAATACGGCCCCTTCCCGGGCGCCGACAACATCGCCGGCGTGACCCACGACGGCCAACGCGTCTGGGCCGCCGCCGGAGCGAGGCTCGTCGCCTTCGATCCCGGGAGCGGCCAGCTCGCGCGCACGCTCGAGCGCGCCGGCGACGCCGGCACCGCCTTCGACGGCACGCACCTCTACCAGATCGCCGAAGCGCGCATCGACAAGATCGATCCCGCCACCGGCGAGGTCGTGGCGTCGATCCCCGCGCCCGGCCACGGCAGCGACTCGGGCCTCGCCTGGGCCGAGGGGAGCCTCTGGGTGGGGCAGTACCGCGATCGCAAGATCCACCGCATCGATCCGCAGACGGGCGCCATCCTGCGCACCATCGAGTGCAGCCGCTTCGTCACCGGCGTGACCTGGGTCGACGGCGAGCTGTGGCACGGCACCTGGGAAGGCGACGAGAGCGACATCCGCCGCATCGACCCGCAGAGCGGCGCCGTGCTCGAGCGGCTGGAGATGCCGCGCGGCGCCGGCGTCAGCGGGCTCGAGTCCGACGGGGCAGACCTTTTCTATTGCGGCGGCGGACCCACCGGCAAGGTCAGCGCCGTGCGACGTCCGAAAGGAGAGAGAGCATGAACCAAGCAACCCCAACGGCTCTTCGAGCCAAGGAGCACACGATGAACACCGCCATTGCCGATGCGAGCACCCTGAACCATCCCGTCGTGTCCACGGACCGATGGATTGCCGAGCGCAAGGCGCTGCTGGCGCGAGAAAAGGAGCTGACGCGCCTGCGCGACCAGATCGCCGCCGAGCGCCGCGCGCTGCCATGGGAGCGGGTCGAGAAGCACTACGTCTTCGACACGCCCGAGGGCCGGCGCACACTCGCCGAGCTGTTCGAGGGCCGCCGCCAGCTGATGGTGCAGCACTTCATGTTCGGTCCGGGGTGGGAGCAAGGTTGCCCGAGCTGCTCCTTCATGGCCGACCACATCGACGGCATGAACGTGCACCTCGCGCAGCGCGACGTGACGCTGCGGGTCGTCTCGCGGGCGCCGCTGGCCGAGATCGAGCGCTTTCGCCAGCGCATGGGCTGGCGGTTCAAGTGGGTGTCCTCATACGGCACCGACTTCAACCGAGATTTCGGCGTCACCTTCACGCCGGAAGAGCTGGCCCAAGGCGAGCTCCACTACAACTACGGCGCGTGGCGCCAGCTGTCGGAGGAACTGCCCGGCATCAGCGTGTTCTACAAGGACGAAGCGGGCGATGTCTTCCACACCTACTCGACCTACGGGCGCGGCGTCGAAGTGATGATGGGCACCTACGACATGCTGGACCTCACACCCAAGGGCCGCGACGAGGACGAGCTGAGCTACACGATGCAATGGGTGCGTCACCACGACCGCTACGAGCCGGCACCGTCGGCCAAGGCGGCGCCGGCGGACAGTGCCTGCTGCGCAGCGCACAGCTGAAACCGCCCCGGATGCATGCGCGATGGCGAACCTGTGGCCGTGGCTGGCCATCGCCGGACTCGGCGCCTTCCATGGACTGAGCCCGGCGAACGGCTGGATGTTCGCCGCCGCTTGGGGCGTGCGTGCCGGCGGCGGTTCGCAGGCGCGGCGTGCCCTGCTGCCCATCGCCATCGGGCACGCCGCGTCGGTCGCGGTCGTGGCTTACGCCTTCGCGCAGGGCCTGTCGATGGACCGCGCGCTGGTCCGGGATCTGGCCGGCGGGCTGCTCGTTGGCGCTGCGTCGTACCGCTTGCTGCGCTTGCCCTGCGCGACCCTCAGCGCGCAGGCCGGCCACGCCGGCATCGCGCTGTGGTCCTTCCTGATGGCCACCGCGCACGGCGCCGGGCTGATGCTGGTGCCGGCGCTCGTGCCGCTGTGCCTTGCCGAAAATCCGGCGCGCGAGATCACCGCTTCGGGCTCGCTCGTCCTGGCGCTGGCGGCCGTAGGCGTGCACACGGCCGCGATGCTGGTCACGACCGGCGTCATCGCCACCGGCGTGTGCCGCGGCGTCGCTTTGAACCCTCGATTGTCGAGCGGCACTGTCCCCCGCCAGGCCTGGACTGCGGCGCTGGCTGTCACAGGAGTGCTGTTGATGGCGCTTCGCTAATCGCCGAGCTTGACGGTCCGGCCGACCCCGACGTCGAGCGCGCATGGCTGGAGGAGGCGCAAAGACGGCATCGAGAGGTAGTCGAAGGAAAAGTGCAGCCGGTTCCCGGCGAGCGCGTCTTTGAGAATCTCCGCGCGCGCCTGAAACGGTGAAGCTCGAGTTCCACCCGGAAGCGGAGGTGGAACTCATCGAGGCGGCGGCGCATTACTACCAAATGGAGCCGCACGCCGAGTACGACAAGCTGATCGGCTAACCCTTTCGCCTCGCGGCGGGCTTCCCCCGAATTAGTTGACACTTCGGGCTAACAGCTCGGAGGTGCTCTTTACCGCCTCCGGCGGCCTCGGCGACATCTATGGGCAAACGAGAGTACGAGTTGTTTTGCCGCATCTTAGCCGACGGCGGCGTAACTTTAGGATGACTTAAGTATATGGTTGTATTGTTGTTTATGGCGTTTTTCTGTCGTATGTTTGTGCGCAGTGCGAAGGTCATTTGCGTTTTCTAAGTGTTTGTTTTATTGTTAGAATATTTGAATAAATTGTCGTATTTTTGATATGCCACGCAAACGCGACCTCACCGACTTAGTCCGAGACCGCATTACCCGCAACCGACGAGCAGCGGCGTTCGTGCGCGAGGACTTTCTTGATCTTGGCGATTACGACCAAGTTGGTCGCGCGCTGCGGGAGTTGGTTATGCGCGGGGAGCTCGTACGGGTTTCCTATGGCATCTACGCCAAGGCCCGCCGCTCAACCGTAACGGGGAAGCCGGTTCCGAAAAAGCCGCTTATTGCGATCGCGACAGAAGGACTTCGAAAGGCCGGATATAAGGTTTCTCGGAGCGAAGCGGCCCAAGCATATCGAGAGGGGCGCTCTACCCAAGTTCCAGCTCGCCTAGCGCTCAATCTCGGTACCCAAAGGGTTTCACGCGTGATCCGGTTCGGCCCCGACAAGGTGGTCTATGAAACAGCTAAGCCGCGCCGACGCAGCGCTGCTTAGCGATCTACGGCAGGCCGATGAGAAACTCGGCCGCCTGCCCGAAGCGATGCTCGAGAAGGACGTATTCATCACCGAGGCGACGCTCGCTCTATCGCAATTGAGTTCTCCCGAAATCGGCATGGTCTTCTGTGGAGGAACGAGTCTCTCCAAAGCACATTGCCTAATCGAGCGTATGTCCGAGGATGTGGACTTCAAGGTGGCTATCCGCGTGCCGGATCTTTCGAAAAACGCCCGACGCACGTTGCTCAGGTCCTTTCGTAGCCGCGCGATTGGCGCGTTGAAGGGGTTGGGGTACGAACTTACAGACGAGCACATCGTATCCAGAGATTCGAACAGCTATATCAGCATTAAGCTGCCGTACGCGACGCAATACACGGCACATGCGGCTATCCGATCGCATGTCCAGATCGAGTTCAATGCGTCAGTGCCGCGTGTTCAAACCTTGCCTTGCACGATCCGGACGCACGTCTCGGACAAATTGAAGCTCTCACGCTTCGGGTCCTTGGATTGCTTCGATGTCTCGGAGACAATGGCCGAAAAGCTCATCAGCTTCACACGTCGTACGGCTCAGTATTTGGCAGGTAGGCATCGCGGGGGGTTTGATACCGCGATCGTTCGCCATCTATACGATGTCCATCAACTCTCGAAACCCGGCGTCGCGGATCTCAACGTTGTGGCACGGCTCGCGGGCGCAATAAGCGCCAACGACGGCGCGGAGTTCGCGAGCCAACATCCCGAGTACGCCGAAGATCCAGTCCGAGAGACCAACCGAGCGCTGGCTGCGCTGACCGATGACAGGCGCTTCGAGCAGTGGTACGAGGATTATGTCGAGGCCATGATCTACGGCGACGATAAACCTCACTTTCGGGATGTTGCTTCGACTTTCAAGGATGCCGTGTACAACGCAATGAACATTGCGCCTCCCTTATCGGCAACGAAGGCCCCGTAACTCAACGTCGACCTGCCGGTGCCGGCCAGCCCCGCCGGATGTGCCGTCCTTGAGAGCCGCGCCATACTGAAGGCATTGCCATGACCACCGTCTGCGTCTTCGGCGGCACGGGCTTTCTCGGCCGGCGGCTCGTGCGGCGGCTCGCCGGTGAAGGAGCGACCCTGCGCGTCGCGGTCCGGTCTCCCGAGCGGGCGCGGAGCGTCCTTCCTGATCCGGACCGTGTCAAGGTCTTGCGCGCCGACGTGCGCGACCCGGCCTCGGTCGCCGCCGCCGTCGCCGGGGCCGACGCGGTCGTGAACGCCGTCTCCGCCTACGTAGAGAAGGCGGGCGTCAGCTTCGAGTCGGTTCATGTGCAGGGCGCGAGGACGCTCGCGCAGGAGGCGTCTGCTGCCGGCGTCGCACGGCTCGTGCTCGTCTCCGGCATCGGCGCCGATCCGGAGTCGGCGTCCCCCTACATCCGGGCGCGCGGTCGCGGCGAGCTCGCCGCGAGGCAGGCGTTCCCGGGCGCCACCGTCGTGCGGCCGGGCGCGATGTTCGGTCCGGGCGATGCCCTGTTCGGCGCGCTCGCGGACATCGTCCGCCTGTTTCCCGTCGTGCCTTTGATCGGCGGCGGCCGCACCCGCGTGCAACCCGTTTACGTGGAGGACGTGGGGGAGGCGATCGCTCGCGTGCTCGCCGAGCGCGGGAGCGCCGGCCAGACCTATGAGCCCGCCGGCCCCGGCGCGTACACGCTGCGCGAGCT
>Ga0326597_10014785_pt1 | contig 10221 bp, 10 predicted proteins | sample RVTome_12_FD_203789 | JGI IMG/M metagenome (GOLD analysis project Ga0326597, IMG submission 203789) | Soil microbial communities from uranium-contaminated site in the Upper Colorado River Basin, Wyoming, United States - RVT100D185 | ecosystem: Environmental > Terrestrial > Soil > Contaminated >...
AGAAGTCGGGTGCCTGGTATTCCTACGGCGACCAGCGGATCGGCCAGGGTCGGGAGAACGCCAAGCTCTTCCTGCGAGACAACCCGCCGCTCCTGGCCGAAGTCGAGGTGAAGGTGAAAGAGCTCCTGGGCATGCATGCGGCCGCCGGCGCGGCGGCGGGGGACGGGGGGGGAGGCGCGTGAGTCTTCCCGCCATTACCGCGCTCGAGCCCGACCCGCGCCGGCGGGGGACCCTCCGGGTAGACCTCGACGGCGCTCGCTTCGGCGCCGTGGCTTCCGAGCTTGCGGCCGCACTGGGGCTGGCGGTCGGGCGCGCGGTCGATTCCGAAATGCGCGATCGGCTCTCCGCCGCCGCCGACGCTGAGGCGGCATTGCGCACCGCCCTGCGCGCGCTGGAGCGACGGGCCTTCGCCCGGGCCGACCTCACCCGGCGCCTGGTGCGCAAAGGGCACCCCCGCTCCGCGGTGGAGGATGCGATGGAGCGGGCGGCGAGCATGGGGCTGCTGGACGACGCGGCCTATGCGCTGAGCTACGTCCAGACTCGGACGGCCCGGGGGCAGGGCCCCGCGCGATTGACTCGGGACCTCCTGGCCATGGGGGTTGGGCGCGCCCTGATCGATCGGGCACTGGCGGAGGAGTGGCCGGAGGGCGGTGACCCGAGCGGGGTGCCGCTGGCGCTCGCGTCGAAGCGCGCCGCCCAACTGGGCTCGCTCCCTCGACCGGTCAAGCGACGGCGGGTGCTCGCCTATCTCGCTCGTCGCGGCTTCACCGGACGGGAGATCAGCAACCTGGTGGCCAGGGTGGTGGGGTAGGCGTATATTTTCCCCATGAAGTCCGCGGCCATCCGGCGCCTGTTCCTCGATTTCTTCATTGCCAAGGGGCACCGCGAGGTGCCTTCTTCGTCGTTGGTCCCCGCCGACGATCCCACGCTCCTGTTCACCAACGCCGGCATGGTGCAGTTCAAACGCGCCTTCCTGGGACAGGAACGGCGGGATTACGCCCGGGCCACCACCTGCCAGAAATGCGTGCGGGCCGGCGGCAAGCACAACGATCTGGAGCAGGTGGGGCATACCCAGCGGCACCACACCTTCTTCGAGATGCTGGGCAACTTCTCCTTCGGCGACTACTTCAAGCGCGATGCGATCGCGTACGCCTGGGAGTTCGTCACCAGCCCGTCGTACCTGGCCGTGCCCGCCGGCCGGCTCTGGATCACGGTCCACCATTCGGACGAGGAGGCGCGGACCCATTGGCGGGAGGTGTCCGGTCTGCCCGACCATCGGATCTACGGCCTGGGCGACGCCGACAACTTCTGGCAGATGGGCGACACCGGTCCCTGCGGCCCCTGCACCGAGATCTACGTCGATCTCCAGTGGCAGCCGGGCGATGTGCCGCGCGAGATTCCCCCGGCCGAGTTCGAGCAACAGGCCGAGGCGGGGCGGTTTCTCGAGATCTGGAACCTCGTCTTCATGCAGTTCGACCGGTCGGCGGACGGCACGCTCACCCCGCTGCCCAAGCCCTCGGTGGATACGGGGGCGGGACTGGAGCGGATCGCGGCGGTGATGCAGGGAGAGGACGACAACTTCCACACCGATCTGTTCCTCCCGTTGATCGATCGGGTCGGCGAGCTGGTGGGGGTGCCCTACGATCGAAGCGCCGACAACCGCGCCTCCTACCGGGTCCTGGCCGACCACGCGAGGGCGGTGAGCTTCCTGCTCGCCGACGGCGTCTATCCCGGCAACGAGGGCCGCGGGTACGTCCTCCGGCGGATCCTGCGTCGCGCGGTACGGCACGCCTGGCTTCTGGGCCGGCGAGAGCCGACCCTGGCGCCGCTCACCAACATCGTGGTGGAGGAGATGGGGGCCGACTATCCGGAGCTGGCGGCCAAGGGCGGCTACATCCAGGAGGTGACCGAGAATGAAGAGCAGCGGTTTCTCGAGACGATCGAGGGTGGGCTCCGGCGGCTGGAGGAGATCGTGGCCTCGGGTGCCCGGTCCATCCCGGGGGAAGAGGCCTTCAAGCTCTACGACACGTTCGGGTTTCCCATCGACCTGACGCAGATCATCGCCGGCGAGCGTGGCCTCACGGTCGACCTGCCCGGCTTCGAACGGGCGCTCGACGGGCAGCGCAAACGCTCCCGGGCGGCGCGCACCAGCGGGGGCGTCCCGGTGATCGGTCCGGCCGTCCATGTCAAACGGCCAGGCAAGTGGCGCACCGTCAAGCGGGGCAAGCAGAAGTTCGTCGGCTACCAGCGCACCGAGACCGATTCCGACATCCTGGCGTTCCGCCAGGACGGTGCCCGGGTCGAGCTGGTGCTGAGGGAGAATCCGTTCTACGCGGAATCCGGCGGCCAGGTGAGCGACATCGGCGGGCTAGCGGGACCGGGCTGGTCGATGGCGGTGGACACCGTCCGCAAGGATGCCAAGGGGACGGTGGTCGGAGGATCGTTCGCGGAGTCGTTCGAGCCGGCGATCCTTCGCGCGGCGGTCGACGCGACGCGCCGCCACGACATCGAGCGCAACCACAGCGCGACCCACCTGGTCCATTTCGCCCTCCGCCGGCATCTCGGCGGGCACGTGCGGCAGCAGGGCTCGCTGGTGGACCCGGAGCGGCTGCGGTTCGACTTCTCGCACCACGGTCCCATCGACCAGGCCGCGCTCGAGGCGATCGAAGCCGAGGTGAACGACCTGGTGCTGGCCAACGATCCGGTCTCGACCCGGGAGATGGCCTACCCCGAGGCGCTCGCGCTCGGGGCCATGGCGTTTTTCTCCGAGAAGTACGGCGACACGGTGCGGGTGGTGGAGATGGGGCCCTCGATCGAGCTCTGCGGCGGCACCCACGTGCGCAGCACCGGTCAGGTGGGCAGCTTTCGCTTTTCCGGGCAGAGCGGCGTGGCCGCCGGCGTCCGCCGGATCGAGGCGGTCACCGGACTGGGAGCGCTCCGCGCCGTGCGCGAGATCGAGCAGCGGCTGGCGCAGGTGGCCGGGAGCCTGAAGGCGCAGCCGGAGCACGTGCTGCGGCGCTTGGAGCAGCTCCTGGAAGAGCGCCGCCGGCTGGAGGCTCGACTCGATGAGGCGCTCAAGTCGGGCGGCGGCGGTGGGCCGATCGCCGGGGAAGTGACGGAGGTGGATGGGGTGCAGCTCACCATCGCCGACACCACCTCGGAGGATCGGACTGAAGTCGGCCGGATCGCGGATCGCTTCCGGGAGGGACGGCGCAACGCGGTGCTCGTGCTCTTCAGCTCCGGCGGCCGCGGGGCGGTGCACGTCACCCTCACCGACGACCTGGTGAGTGCCGGACGGCGGGCGGGTGACCTGGTGAACCGGGTGGCCGCCCTCAGTGGCGGGAGGGGCGGGGGGCGTCCCCACTTCGCCTCGGCCGGGGCGGGCGATCCCGCCAAGCTGCCGGCGGCCAGAGCGGCCACCCGGGAGTTGGTGTCGGCCTGGCTCGTCGGTCGTCGCGCAGCCGACGGGAGCCGGTCGTGACTACTGTGGCGCGCTGGCTCGACCGACACACGGGATCGGCCCCGGGCCCGCTCCGGGATCGGGTTCGGGCCCAGGTGCTGGCCCGAAGCTCGACGGGGTCGATCCCCCACGCCCTGGCCGAGGCCGGGTGGGATGCGCTTCGCCAGGTCTTGTCCCACGCGGGTGACCGTTCGGCCGCGCTGGATCTTCTGGCGGCCGACGCGCTCGTCACCCTGGCGCTGCTGGCCCAGGCGGAGGCGGCCCCGGAGCATCTCGACGAGTTCGCCGCGTCCATTCTGGGCGCGATTCGGCCCGTGGCGTGATCGATCTTCATTCGCATCTCCTCCCCGGGGTGGATGACGGCTCGCGGTCGGTCGAGCAATCGGTGGGGGTCTTGCGGGAGATGGCCCGTCGCGGAGTCACCGACATCTGTCTCACGCCGCACCTGCGCGCCAGCGAGATCGGAGGGGTCAGGCCCGAACGCCACGAGAAGGCGTTCGGGGCCTTGCAGGCGCAGGCCCCCTCTGTCCCCCGGCTGCACCGGGGGGCGGAGGTGATGCTCGATCGCCCGCTTCCGGCTCGGGTGCAGGATGCCAGTCATGTGACGCTGGGCGGAAGCCGCTACATCCTGGTGGAGTTTCCCCGGCTGGTCCCGCCCGACGTGGTGGCCAACGCTTTGACCCGGCTCCGTGGGAGTGGGCTCCTCGCCGTGGTGGCCCACCCCGAGCGCTACAGTTGCTGCACCCTTCCCGCGGTCTCCCAGTGGCGCGCGCTGGGAGCCGCCATGCAAGTGGATGCCACCACGCTGCTCTCCCCTCAAAAGCGCGGCCAGCGGGCCCGCATACTCGTGGCGGCCGGCCTGGCGGATATCCTGGCGGCCGACAACCATGGAGATGACCGCAGCATCGCGACTGGCTTCGATTTCCTCCTCGCGCAGGACGGCGAAGACCAGGCCAACCTGCTGACGGTTCACAACCCCGCCGCCATGCTCGAGGATGGGGCCCTCGCGCCGGTGCCACCACTCCAGATCCGGCGCAGCTGGATGCAACGGATCCGGCAGCTGATCGAGGGAGACGCGTGAGCCGCGAGCGGATCGAACAGGGACTCGACGCTCTCGGGGCGGTGGTGGCGGCGAGCAAGGCGCTGAGCCCGCAGGTGGCCGCGGTGGCGGACCGCTTCGCCGGGACGCTCCGAGGCGGTGGAACCCTCTACTTTTGCGGCAACGGCGGTAGCGCGGCCGACGCGCAGCATCTGGCCACCGAGTACGTCGTGCGCTATGGCAAGGCGCGCCGACCGCTGGCCGCGGTGGCGCTGACCACCGACACCTCCCTGCTCACCGCCGCCGGCAACGACCTCGGCTTCGAGCAGATCTTCGCGCGCCAGGTGGACGCGCTCTGCCGCCCGGGCGACCTTCTCGTGCTCCACAGCACCAGCGGACGGAGCCCCAATCTGCTGGCCGCCGCGCGGGCGGCCCGGGCCCGCCAGGTGCCGACCGTTGCCTTTCTGGGGAGCGCGGGCGGACCGCTGGCGCAGGAGGTTGACCAGGCGCTCCTGGTTCCCGCGCAGGAGACGGGCCAGATCCAGGTGCTGCATCTGGCGTTGGAGCACCTCATCGTGGGGCTGGTTGAAGAGGCCCTGCTCCCCTCCCTCGCATGATTTCGCTGGCCGGGCGCTGCGCGCTGGTAACCGGCGGTGGTCGCGGCATCGGGCGCGCGGTCGCCGTACGGCTGGCGCAGGCAGGCGCGGACGTGGTGCTGACCTATCACACGCGGGCGTCCGACGCGGAAGCCGCCGCCGACGAGATCCGGGGGCTGGGCCGGCGGGCGGTGGTCAGCGGAGGCGATCTGGCCGACCCCGCGGTCGCACCGCTGCTGGCACAGACGGTCGGCCGGGAATTCGGCCGCCTCGACCTCTTCGTGGCCAACGCCGGGATCTGGCCGTCCGACGATGTGCCCCTTTCCGAGCTCTCCCCCGACCGCTGGCGCGCCACCATGGCGGCCAACCTCGACGCGGTATTCCTGTCCACCCGGGCCGCGCTCGGTCTCATGGGTCCGGGAGGGAGCGTGGTGATCGTCTCCAGCACGGCGGGCCAGCGGGGCGAGGCATTCCACAGCGACTATGCCGCCACCAAGGGGGCACTGATCGCGCTCACCAAGTCGCTGGCCGTCGAGTGCGCGCCCGACATCCGGGTCAATTGCGTGGCGCCGGGGTGGGTCGACACCGAGATGTGCGCCCCCGCGTTCGCGGGCGACGGGAGAGAGCGCATCCGGCGGACCATCCCCCTGGGCCGGATCGCCACTCCCGAGGAGATCGCGGACCCGATCCTCTTTCTCGCCAGTGATCTGGCGCGGCACGTGACGGGCGAGGTGCTGAACGTGAACGGCGGCAGCGTGCTGTGCGGGTAGGACGGCGAGTCGCGTGATCCACCTCCTCTTCACCGGCGGAACCATCTCGATGCAGCACGACCCGGCCGCCGGCGGCAACGTCCCGGTGCACGGTGGCGAAGCGCTGGTCGACTTGGTCCCCGGGCTCGGCCACATCGCCCCGTATCGGATCGAGAACTGGTCCAAGGTCCCGGCCTGTCACCTGGGACCGGACCGGCTCTGGGCCATGCGGGAGCGAGTCCGGGTGCTGGCGGAATCGGGAGAGGTACAGGGGATCGTCGTCACCCACGGCACCGATATCATCGAGGAAACTTCGTACCTGCTCGACCGTACGCTCGAGTTGCCCGTGCCGGTCGCCATCACCGGCGCCATGCACACGTCGGGCAACGCAGACTGGGACGGTCCCCGGAATCTCCGGGATGCGGCAACCGTCGCCGCCAGCCCCGAGAGCGTCGGGCGAGGTGCCATGGTGGTGTTCAACGGCGCGATCTTCTCCGGCGTGACCGCGGTGAAGACCCACGCGACCGATCTGGCGGCGTTCTCCGCTCCTCACGCCGGGCCGGTGGGACGGGTGGGAAACGGGCACATCATCTTCCGGGAGGTGCCGCCGCGGGGCAGGACCACGCCGAACCCGGCAGGGGGGCTTACGGCCCAGGTCGCGCTGGTCGCGATGGTGGTCGGCGATGATGGCCGGATGCTCGACCTGGCGCGACCCGGCCACGACGGCGTGGTGGTGATCGCGTTCGGAAGCGGAAACGTTCCCCCTGGCGCCGTGGGGGCGATCGGCGGCTGGCTGGACGAGGGGAAGCCGGTCGTGCTCGCCACCCGGTGCCCCTTCGGTGAAGTCACGCCGCTCTATGCCTTCGAGGGCGGGGGCGCGCGAGTGGCCGCCATGGGCGCCATTCCCGCCGGACCCCGGTCGCCCTCCCAGGCCCGGCTCGAGCTGACCATCGCGTTGTCAGCCGGCATTCCTTACGGCGCACCATGAGCTTCCCGCCGACCCTGGAGATCCCGCGACAGGTGCTCGAGATCGCCCGCCGGCTGGAGCAGGCGGGTCACCAGGCGTGGTGCGTTGGGGGAGCCGTGCGCGACGCGCTCCTCGGTCATTCCCATAGGGACTACGACCTCGCCACCTCCGCCACCCCGGACCAGGTCCGGGCCCTCTTCCGCCGGACCGTTCCGGTGGGCGAAAAGTACGGCACCATCGGCGTCCTCGACGCCGATCGCGTGCTGCACGAAGTCACCACCTTCCGACGAGACGTCGCCACCGACGGGCGGCACGCGGAGGTGGCCTACGGGGTCTCGCTGGAGGACGACCTGGCCCGGCGGGATTTCACCATCAACGCCATCGCCTATCAGCCGCTCACCCATGAGTGGAGGGATCCGTTCGGCGGCGACCCCGATTTGCGGCAGGGGGTGGTGCGGGCGGTGGGCGATCCGGCCCGGCGGTTCCGCGAGGATTACCTGCGCGTTCTTCGGGCGATCCGGTTCGCTGCCCGATTCGGCTTCGCGATCGACCCCGCCACCTGGAATGCGGCCCGGGCGGCCGCAGCGAGTCTCGACCGGCTCTCGCCGGAACGGGTGAGGGAGGAGTGGTTCAAGGGGCTCTGCACCGCCCGGTCGGTGTCGAATCTCGTCACGCTGTGGCACGGGGTCGGCGCGGCTGGGGCGTGGCTTCCGGAGCTTCGCGTCCCGCCGCCGACTGAGACCAATCGAGTCGACGCGGCGGAGGGGCAGCGCGACCCGGTGCTGCTCACCGTGTTGTTGTGCCGCGATGCCGCCGCCGTGCTGCGCCGGCTCAGGGCCTCGAACGCGGACATCGATCACGCCGCGGCGCTCACCGCCGGCCCCGGTCAGCCGAGCGGCTCGTCCGAGCCGTCGGTCCGCCGGTGGCTCTCCGCCGTGGGAAGCGCCGCCGACGACCTCATCACTCTCTGGGGACTGCGTCACGGAGGGGAACCGGCGTGGGCCGCCACGGTGCGCGCTATCCGGAGGCGGGGAGATCCGCTCACCCGGGGCGACCTCGCGGTGACCGGTCATGACCTCACCGCGCTGGGCGTCACCGGACGACGAGTGGGTGAGGTCCTCGCCATGCTGCTCGACCGGGTGCTCGAACAGCCGGGGCTCAACACTCGGGACACGCTCCTCGCGCTGGCGAAGGAACGGTCATGACCCCGCTGATCTACGCCGTGGTCGCGGCGCTGGGGAATCTGGCCGGCGCCATGGCGGTGATCCGAGGGCAGCGCCGGAGCCTGCGCGCCATCGATGCCTGCCTGGCGTTCGGCGCCGGCTTCATGCTGGCCGTCGCCCTGCTGGGCGTGATGCCCGAAGTGCTCGCCGACACCCCGGGCGAGGCGATCTACGTACTCGCGGGCTATCTGGCCGTCCATCTGGCCCAGCATGTCCTCACTCCCCATTTCCACTTCGGCGAGGAGACCCACCGGGTGAGCCGGTCGGCCGGCCTCTCCGCGCTGGGCGGGCTCACGCTGCACACCTTTTTCGATGGCGTGGCGATCGCCAGCGGGTTTCTGGTGTCGGGCCGGCTGGGCGTCCTTCTGTTCTTGGCCGTGCTGCTGCATAAGCTGCCCGAGGGGGTCACCATCGCGAGCGTCATGGTGGCGGGTGGACAGACCCGGTCGCGGGCCATCGGGGCAGCGGTCGTCCTCGGATGTGCCACGATTCTGGGCGTGCTTTTCACCGACCAAGTCGCGCCGCTGGCTCGGCACGGGCTGGCTATATCGGGTGGGGTGACCCTCTACGTGGCGGCCTCCGACCTGGTCCCCGAATTTCAGGCCAAGCGCGGATGGCTCACCGCGGTGGCCTTCTTCGGCGGGGCAGTGGGCTTCTTCCTGGTGGAGCATATGCTCCACCGATGGGTTCGCTGATGCCCAGGGTGCCACGTGCTGACGGGGCGGAGGCGTCGCTCTTTCCCGGCCGGCGGGAGGCACAACCTCTGGCGGCGCGGATGCGGCCGAGGACGCTGGACGAATTCGTCGGGCAGCGCCACCTGCTGGCGCCGGGCAAGCCGCTCCGGGATGCCATCGAACGGGAGGTTCCGGGGTCGTTCATCTTCTGGGGTCCGCCCGGCAGCGGGAAGACCACGCTGGCCCACCTGGTGACCCGAGCCGGGGGACGCGTCTTTGTCCCCTTCAGCGCGGTGGCCGAGGGCGTGCCGCGGATCCGGGAGATCGTGAGCGGCGCCCGGGCTCGCCTCGACGCCGGCGGGGGACAGACCGTCCTGTTCATAGACGAGATCCATCGGCTGAACAAGGCGCAGCAGGACAGCCTGCTCCCTCCCACCGAGGAGGGCGTCCTCACCCTGATCGGGGCGACGACGGAGAACCCCAGCTTCGAGATCAACGGCGCGCTGCTCTCCCGCACCCGGGTGTTCGTGCTCGACTCGCTTGCCGCGGAGGACGTCGAGGTGCTGCTGCGGCGGGCGCTCGACGACGATGACCGCGGTCTCGGGAGCATGGCGCTCCGGCCCGATGTGGAGGCACTCCATTCCATCGCCGTGGAGGCCGACGGCGACGCGCGACGAGCCCTGACCGTGCTGGAGGCCGCGGCGGCCCATGTGGGGACGGGCGGCCGGTTGACGACGGAGGTCGTCCGCGAGGCGATGCAGAAGCGCTTTGCCCGGTACGACAAATCGGGAGAAGAGCACTTCAACCTGCTCTCGGCCTACCACAAGGCGCTGCGGGGCAGCGACCCCCAGGGCGCGCTCTACTGGATGGCCCGCATGCTGGACGGCGGGGAAGACCCGATGACCCTGTTCCGGCGAGCGATCGCCATGGCGGCGGAGGACATCGGTCTGGCCGACCCGCACGCACTCCAGCTGGCCGTGGCCGCGCGCGACGCGTTCCACATGTTGGGGCCGCCCGAGGGCTATCTCCCCCTGGCCGAGATGACCGTGTACCTCGCCACCGCGCCCAAGTCCAATCGGGTGAAGGTGGCGCTGGATGCCGCTCTGGAGGCTGCGCGGGAGACACCGGCGGCGCCGGTGCCGCTGCCCATCCGGAACGCTCCTACCGCGCTCATGAAGGACCTGGGTTACGGCCGGGGTTACCGATACGCTCATGACGACCCCGAGGGCTACCTGCCGCAGGAGTACCTGCCGGAGCAACTGCGGGGAACCACGTTTTATGAGCCGGGGCCGTTCGGATACGAGCGGAAGGTCGCCGAGCGGCTGGAGTGGTGGGAGCGGCGGAAGGCAGAGGGCGGAGAGGGGTGAAGAGTGAAAAGTAAAAAGTGGTGCTTCCGGCTTTCGTGTGGGTTGACGGGTAAACATCTGCCTGATCTGGCGGTAAGTTCGGAGGATGCATGACAAGGACCTCTACGCCAGGATCTTAGGGATCCAGCTGCCCTGGCGCGTGACGG
>Ga0326597_10014786_pt1 | contig 10220 bp, 5 predicted proteins | sample RVTome_12_FD_203789 | JGI IMG/M metagenome (GOLD analysis project Ga0326597, IMG submission 203789) | Soil microbial communities from uranium-contaminated site in the Upper Colorado River Basin, Wyoming, United States - RVT100D185 | ecosystem: Environmental > Terrestrial > Soil > Contaminated >...
CGCGAGCACCTCATCCGGCTTTCGCGTCGAGACCGGCGGCCTCGGGACGCCGGCCGCGCACTGCTCGCTGTACAGGCTCACCTGATTCGGCTGCAGGGCTGGCAGCTCCTCACCCCTCGACAACACGACGCCCTCGCATGGCCGGCGGCCGCAGGACGTCTGAATCGACAGCACGCCCGGCGCCAGGCTCGCGCCGGTGAGACGATACCAGTTGGTGCCGCCGGCTCCGGTTCCAGTCGGACATCGGGCCCGCTCCGCGCTGATTCCGAGCTCGGCCAGCGACTCCAGGATCGCGGCTTCGGTGAAGGGCGCCGACCCGTTCCGCAGGTACACGAACGCCACGATGGTCCTGGCGCCGGTGGCCATCGCCACCAGGTTCCTGCCGCTCACAACCGCCTGGCCCTGGCGCGTGTAGCACCCGCCGTCCGGCAGGCAGTTCGGAAGGTCGGTCGGGGGGAGCGGCGCCCACCGGATGGAGGGGAGCTGCTCGAGGTCCTCCCAGCCGTTGCCCATGTTCTCGGCCAGAAACGCTCTCACGATCCCGGCGAGTGCCGCCGCAGGCTTGGACTGCGCGGCTCCCGACGACAGTACCGCGCTCGACGCGATAGCCACGGCGACGGTGGAGGCGATTCTCATGACGATCTCCCGGTCCGACCGCTCTTCTCGGCATTGCGCAAGACCGCGCCGCGGTCCGTCACGCGCCGGGAGGTATCATCGGCTCGTCGCTTCGATCTCCGCCCGGTACCGCGCCGCGTCCTCCGGTTTGCCGAGCGCGTCGTAGATGGCGGCGAGGTCCGTGCGCGCCGACTGCAGCCAACTGACCGACGGCGTCACCTGCCCCGCGAGGATCCGGTATCCGGCGAGCGACTCCTGTTCGGCTTCCACCAGGCGACCCTGGCGCAGGAGGACGCGGCCCAGCTTGATGCGGCCGATGCCCGCGTTGAGGTGCGTCGGCGACTGCGCGCGCTCGTAGATCGCGATGGCCTGGCGGTACAGCCGCTCGGCCTCGCGGTACTGCCCGCGCTCGGTCAGCACGCTCGCCAGATTGGACGTAGCGATGCCGATGAGGTAGTGGTCGGCGCCGTAGACCTGCCGGTAGACGTCCAGCATCCGCGTGAACATGGCCTGCGCTTCGTCGAGCCGGCCCTGCTGCAGAGCCGCGGACCCGAGGTCGTTCACGGCGGATGCCACCCGCGGGTGGACCGGGCCGTGGATCCGTTCCTGGACGGCGAGCGCCCGCGCGAGCAGGGGCACGCCCTCGTCGAACGCCTTCTGATAGACCAGGGCCCGTCCCAGCATCGTCATGGCCGAGGCCGTCCGGTAGTGATCGGGCCCGTAGAACGAGGTCAGGGCATCGAGCGCCCGCCGGTAGAACGCCTCGGCCTCGGCGTACCGACCGCGGTCGTTTTGCGAGGCTCCGAGGTTGATCAGTACGTCGGCCACCCTGGGATGCGCCGGGCCATAGAGTGCGCGGCTGCCCTCGAGCACGCGGGCGTTGAGGGCATCGGCCGTGTCGTAGTGGCCCGCGTAATAGTGGCTGTCGGCAAGCTGGCCAAGCGCCGCCGTCAGCTCGGCGGTGCTGGTGCCCTGCAGAGAGTGCAGGCGCACCGCCTCTTCGCTCGCGGCAATGGCGTCGGGATACTGGCCGCGCGCCTCGAGCACCTGGCCGAGAGCGGCGGTCGCGCGCGCAAGTCCGGGATGACCGGCGTCCAGGCGGGCCCGCGCGATGTGGAGCCCGTCGCGCACGAGCCGCTCCGCCTCGTCGAGCTCGGCCTGATCGACCCGCAGCAACCCGAGATCCACGAGCGCGGCGCCCACGTCGGGGTCGTCCGGACCGGCGAGCGTCCGCAGTTGGTCGAGCGCGGACTGCAGCAGGGAGTCGGCTTCGTCGAACTTGCCGAGCTTCTGGTAGATGCCGCCGAGCGTCCGGTAGAGCTCGGCCCGCACGCGCGGCTCGGCTTCGAGCACGCGTGCCTCCCGCACGCCGCGCTCGACGAGCGTGACGACGCGAAGATCGTCGGCAGGTCCGGCGACGACGTCACCGCCCTCGAAGAGATTCAGCATGAACTGCTGGATGCGCTGCGCGCGCGCGGCCTCCGTCACGGCAGTCGTGCGTGCGCCGGCCAGCCGCAGCGTGTAGAACCCGACGAGCCCGACGGTGGCCGCCAGCGCGACCGCGGCCGCGGTGACGGCGGTCCGGTGCCGGCTGACGAACTTGCCCACACGATACCCCACCGCATCGGGACGCGCTTCGAGCGGCTCGCCAGCCAGGTAATGCGCGATGTCGCGCTGGAGCGCTTCCGCCGTCTGGTAGCGGCGGGACGGGTCCTTGTGCATGGCCGTCAGGCACAGCACGTCGAGGTCGGGCCACGACAGGCGTCCCGACGCGCGCGGGCGCACCGCCGTGCCGGCTGACGCGCGCCGCGCGATCGCCGACGGCCGCTCGGGCTCGCGCTCCGCGACGATCGACGCCACCTCGGCGGGCGTCGCGTTCGACAGGTCGAACGGCAGCGTGTCGGTCAGCAACTCGTACAGGATCACGCCGAGTGCGTACACGTCCGTCTGGATGCCGACGCGGCCTCCGCGGATCTGCTCGGGGGCCGCGTAGGCGGGCGTCAACAGCCGCAGGCCGGTCCGGGTCTGGTCGACCGGTGTGTCCAGGCTCTCGAGATGCTTCGCGATGCCGAAGTCCAGCAGTTTGACCGCGCCGTCGGCCGTCACGAGGATGTTCGACGGCTTCAGGTCCCGGTGAATCACGGCCTGGCCGTGCGCGTGCTGCACCGCGTCGAGCACCCGCCGGAACAGCTCCAAGCGCCCTTCGATCGACGTCTGCTTCGCCCGGCAGTACTCGGTGAGCGGCAGGCCCTCGACGTACTCCATCACGAACCACGGCGTCCCGTCGGCGAGGGAGTCGGCGTCGTACAGGCGCGCGATCGACGGATGGCTGAGCTGCGCCAGCGTGCGCTGCTCGGCCGAAAACCGCTCCCGCCGGGCGGGGGAGAGCCACGCGTCGCGCAGCACTTTGAGGGCCGCCACGCTGCCGAGGTCGTCGCGCACGGCGAGATAGACCACGCCCATGCCGCCCTCGCCGAGCAGGCGCTCGAGGCGATAGCGCCCGAACGCGTGGCCCGGCACGGCCGCGGGCGGGCCTGCGCCGATCATTCGACCGGCCACGGAAGCCAGGGGGCGGTCGAGCAAGGAATCGCCGCGCGCGTCCTCCCGGACGAGCGCCTCGACCTCGGCGGCGAGCGCCGCGTCGCCGTCACACGCGCGGGCCAGCCGCGTCGCGCGCTCGTCCGGCGGCAGATCGGCGACGGCGTGAAACAGCTCCTGGACTCGCGCCCAGCGTGCCGAGTCCATCACCTGCTCTTGCGGAGCGTCCTGGCCAGCCACGCTCGGGCGGCGCGCCAGTCGCGCAGGACCGTCGCCTCGGAGATCTGCAGCAGGGCCGCCGTTTCGGCGACTTCCAGCCCGCCGAAGAACCGGCTTTCGACGATGGTGGCCTGCCGCGGACTGAGCGCGGCGAGGGCGTCGAGGGCGGCGTCGAGCCCGACGAGATCGTCGGCGCTGGCATCCGCGACCCCGACTCCCTCGTCGAACGTCACCATGGCCTGGCCGCCGCCGCGCTTGTCGGAGTTGCGCCGGCGCGCGGCCTCCACGAGGACCTGCCGCATCGCCCTCGCCGCCACGCGCTTGAAGTGCAGGGGAGACACGAGCCCGGCCGGCGGCGACTTCACGAGTTTGATCCACGCCTCGTTGACGAGCGCCGTCGGACTGATGGTGGCGCGGCCGTCGCGGCGCCTGACGCTCGATGCCAGGCGGCGCAGCTCTTCGTACGTCAGGCTGAACAGCTCGTCGAGGGTCTCGCGACTTGCCACCCCGCCGCCCAAGTCGACCAGTTCGTGGTTCATGCGTGCCGCCGCGCTCAGTCTGGAGAATCGGGAGGCTATCACCGGCGCGAGCGCCCCGCCAGAGGAAAGCTGCCCGCCCGGGGCTCCCGACCGTCCGTGACGGTTTCTCACCCCCTCGTGCGCAATGCGGGGTAGCCAGGCTCCAAACGACCAGATCGATCCAGAAGGAGGACCCGTGCAGCAAGCGATCCAGAAGAGCCCGTTCCTCAAGCTCGACAAGTCCACGGTCATCGGCTACCTGAAGTCCACCGGGTCGCGCGATCCCGACGTCCTGCACACGCAGAAGCGGGAGATCATGTCGGCCGCGAAGTTCCCGAAATATGCGGGCGTCTACGTGATGGTCATGGGCGGCCTGCTGACGCTGCTCATCATCATGGCTTTCATCGGTATTCCGATGCTGATTCTCGGCTGGTGGATGCGGCGACGCGGCGTGGCCAACATCGCGGTGGTCGAGGAGGCGTACACCGAGTACGTCGGCGCAAAGGCGGCGTAACCCTCGGCCCCTCGGACCCTCGCGATCTGAGCGGAGCACGCGCCGACGTCGCTCACGATCCCGCGCCGCGACCACGGCCCCGGGTGCCGCCGGGCAGCGTCGCGAGCACGCGGGCCGCAGCGGCCGCGTACTCGTTCTCCGCCGGTACCAGCTGCAACTGGCGGCGCGCCTCGGCGGCGTTGCCTTGCGCAAGGCGGGCGAGGCCGAGAAAGTAGCGGGCCGCGTGCAGATCGGGCTCGAGCCGGAGGCTGGCTTCGAGCGAGCTGACGGCTGCGTCCGGGTTCCGGCTCAACAAATGGAACTTGCCGGTGTCGAGCTCGACGCGTCCGTCGTCTGAGAGCAGCGCCGCGCGCGCAAGGTAGTCGCGGCGCGCCTCCTCGAAGAACGGCGCTTTCGCGGCCGGCAGCGTGGCCACCTGCATGTTCGTCAGCCCGAGCATCGCGCTGACCCGTACGACCCGGGCGGGATCGCCGAGTGCGTTCACGAGCATCGGTCGCGCGCGCGCGGCCTCGTCGGGCCGCTCGGCCAGCCCGAGGACGGCGGCGACCCGCATCGCGGCGTGCTCGCTGACAACGGCCTGGGCGATGGCGGCGTGCGCCTGCGGTCCCGGATAGAACCGGAGGTACCCGACGGCGTTTGCGCGGACGAGCGGCGGCTCGTCCCGATCGCGTGAGATGGCGACGAGCGGCGCCAGCCCGGCCGGGTCGCGCTTCCGCCCGAGCGAAAACGCGTCCGCGCGCCGCACGAGGGCGCGCCGGCGGCCCTCCGGATACCACTCGGCCAGCGCCTTCACGGCCCACTCCGCCCCCTGGTCCGCATGGCACTCGGTGCAGGCGTTGGGGATGCCGTGTGTGACGGTGTTCTCGGGCGCCGGCACGCTCAACGTGTGGTCGGGCATGCGCGAGCGGAGGCTGATCACCGTCGGCGGCATGTGGCAGGCGACGCACGAGCTCCCGGCGCTCCCCGAGGCGTGGCGCGTGTGCGCGGCGACGTCGGCCGCAATCGGTTCATGGCAGCGCGTGCACAGCCCGTTGTTGGTTCGGCCGAGCTGGGGATTGCGTTCGATGTTCGGCTCGTGCGGATCGACGTGGCACGTCGTGCACGTCGCGCCGCCCTCGAGGTAGCACCGGCTCTGCCAGAGGCCGATCGCGTCGTTCGAGAAGCGCCGCGGCCGCCCGTCGGCCCAGTACGCCGGATCGACCCGGTGCTCGTCGCCGTACTCGAGGACCGGCGTGAAGTGGTCGAAGTACTCGGCGCCCGCTTCGAATCCGGGGACCGTCAGATCCCGCAGCGAGTGGCACTGCGCGCACACCGCCGTCGCCCGTTCCTTCGGCAGGTCGGTGGGCACGACGATGGCGTGCGCGCCGACGGCCGGTGCGGCAGCCGGCGACGCGTACCGGGCCGCATGCGCCGCGCCAGGGCCGTGGCAGCGCTCGCAGTTCGTGCCGAAGTCCGTCCACGTCGTCGCGTAGGTGTCGGCTTGCGCGTCGAAGCCCTTGACCTGCGCCGAGACATGGCAGCCGAAGCAGTTCCGGTTCCAGACCTGGACCGGGATTCCGGCCGGCTGGTTGGGGTTGACGATGTCGAGGTTGTGGAACCACTCGCGTGTCTCAACGTCCCACGTGGGCGGCAGGACGACGATGCGACCGTCGGGCAGCGTCGTCAGGTAGTGCTGCACGCGGCGGCTGCCGAGCGTGTAATCCACGCGGTGCGTCGCGGGCGCGGCCGTCGGGAACGGTCCGCGGACGACGAAGCGCTCGCCCTCCTGGCCAAGCGCGAAGGTGGTCCCGCGAAGCGTGACCGTGGCCTGAGTGAAATCCCCGGCGACGGTGGCCGGCGACGCGGGCTGGAGCATCATCGAGTGGCGCGCGCCGCTCCAGGTCCGATGCTTGTCGCGGTGGCACTCGGCGCACCGGGCGGCGCCCACGTACGCGCTCGCGCCGGTCTGCCTGGCGTCGGCCGGGCGCACCGCGCCCGCGTCCGGCGGCTGGCTGCGCACCAGCGCGCCACCGGCCGTCGCCAGCACCAGGCAGGCCATCAACCACGCTACTGGGCGCGTCATGCGCGTCACCGATCCGGGCGAGTGGCCGCAGTCTAGCACGTGGCCCCCGGATTAGAATCCTGCGCAGTGCGTGCGCGCGCCCTCTTCCTCCTGCTCTTCGGCCTCTCGGGCGCCGCCGGCCTCGTGTACGAGGTCGTCTGGACGCGGCAGCTCACGCTCGTCATGGGACATTCGCTCGCAGCCGTCAGCACCGTGCTGGCGGCGTTCATGGGCGGGCTGGCCGGCGGCGCGGCGCTCGCCGGCCGCGCGGTCCGCCGCGTCACCGAGGCGCAGGCGCTCCGCGCCTACGCCGCGATGGAGCTCGTGATCGCGGCGAGCGCGCTCGCCGTTCCGGCGGCGCTTGCCGCGCTGCGGCCGCTGCTGGCGGCGGCGTACGACGACGGTCAGGGCGCCTGGTTCGGGCCCGTCCGGTTGATCGTGAGCCTGGTCATCCTGTCGGCGCCGGCCGCGGCGATGGGCGCGACCTTGCCGCTCGCGGCCCGGTGGTTTCTCCGGCGGGTCGAATCGGCGGGCGCCGAGGCCGGCGACCTCTATGCGGCCAACACGATCGGGGCGGCGATCGGCGCGGGTGCAGGAGCCATCGTGCTCGTGCCAATGCTCGGCTCGACGCTGACGAGCGCCGTCGCCGTCGGGCTGAACGTGACGGCGGCCACGGGCGCCTGGCTGATCGCCGCGCGCGCGGCTGGCGGCTCGGCGGCGAAGGAGGTCTCGCGCGAACCGCCGCCGGAGGCGGCCGGCCGGGAGCTCATGCGGCCGTCGGGCCGGCCCTGGCTGGCCACCGCCGCGCTCGCGCTCACCGGCTTCGTCGCGCTCGCCAGCGAGGTGGCCTGGACGCGGGTGCTCGCGCTCGTGATCGGGCCGACGACCTACGCGTTCGGAATCATGCTCGCGGTGTTCATCACCGGGCTCGCGCTGGGATCGTTCGCGGGTGCCCGGCTCGTGGCGCGATCGCGTGACGGCCGGCTCGCGCTCGCCTCGGTGATGATCGGGTTCACCGCCGCCACGGCTCTGGCGCTGTGGCGACTGCAGGGCCTGCCGCTCGAGGTGGCCACGTCGGTGGCGCGCCTGGACGGGCAGGTGACACGGATCCTCTGGGAACAGGCGCTCACGGCCGGGTCGATGTTGCTGCCCATTGCGGTCATGCTCGGCGCCGCGTTTCCGGTGGCCGTGCGCGTCGCGGCGCGCGCGCGCGCCGATCTGGCCGGCGACGTCGCGCGGCTGTACGCCGGCAACACCGTCGGCGCCATTGCCGGGTCGCTCGCCGCCGGGTTTCTGCTCGTGCCCCGGCTCGGCCTGCACGGGACGCTGGTGTTGTCGGCCGCGCTCGCGGGCCTCGGAGCCGTTGTCGTCGTGGGGCTGTCGCGGACGGCCCGGCTCGCAGGCGTGGCCGTGGCCGCCGTCGGCGCGGCGGCGGTCGGCTTCGCCTGGCAGGCGCCGCGGCTCGATCCGGCGCTGCTGTCGAGCGGCGCGTACAAGTACTTGACGTACCTCGAGAGCCCCGACCCGGAGTCCATCCTGACGGCCGGCACGCTGGAGTACTACCGGGAGGGCGCGTCCACGGTGTCGGTGCGGCGGGCCGCGGGCGCGCGGATGCTGGCCATCGACGGCAAGGTGGACGCGTCGGATGCGGGCGACATGCTCACGCAGAAACTGCTCGCGCACCTGCCCCTGCTGCTCCATCCCGCGCCGCGCGAGGTGGCCGTCATCGGCCTCGGGAGCGGCGTCACGATGGGCGCGGCGCTCGCGCATCCGATCGCGCGCGCCGACGTCGTCGAGATCTCGCCGGAGGTGTACGAGGCGTCGGCCCGGTTCGCGGACGTCAATCGCCGCCCGCTCGACGATCCGCGCGCGCGGGCCATCGTCGGCGACGGCCGCACGCATCTGCTGCTCGGCCGCGGCACGTACGATGTCATCATCTCGGAGCCGTCCAATCCCTGGATGGCGGGCATCGCCTCGCTGTTCACCCGAGAGTTCTTCGCCGGCGCGCGCGCGCGCCTCGCGTCGGGCGGCATCCTGTGCCAGTGGGCGCACACCTACGACATCCAGCCGGACGACCTGCGGTCAATCGTCGCGACCTTCGCGTCCGTGTTCCCGGACGGCACGATGTGGCTCGTCGGCGACGGCGACCTGCTGCTCGTCGGATCCGACCGCCCGCTCACCGCGGAGCTCGACGCGGTGGCCGGGCGGCTCGAGCGCGGTGACGTGGCGGCCGATCTGGCCACCGTCGGCGTTGCCGACGCGCCCAGCCTGCTGTCGCTGTACGTCGGCGGGCCGGACGAGATCGCGCGCTTCGGCTCCGGCGCGCTCGTGCAGACCGACGACCGGACCGCCCTGGAGTTCAGCGCGATTGCGGGCCTTTACCGCCGGACCTCGATCGACAACAGCGAGACGCTGCGTTCGCTGATGCTCGCGGCCGAGCTGCCGGCGCCCGTGGCGGAAGCCGCTGCCTCCATCGACGGCAGCCACTGGCTCAACCGGGCGCGCATGCACCGGCAGGCCGAGGCCTTCGGGCCTGCGGCGGATGCCCTGGTTCGGGCGCTGATGCTCGCGCCGGATCACGACCAGGTGCCGGGGGAGTTCGTGGAGGGGATGGCGACCGCGGGGCGCACCGAAGAGGCCGAGGCCATGCTGCGTGACGTGGCACGCCGGAGCGCTAACGTGCCTGCCAGCCTCGCCCTGTCACGACTGCTCGCGTCACGAGGGCGGTCGGCCGACGCCATTGACGTCGTGGTCCCGCTGACGGTCAGCCATCGCGAGGACCCGCGTCCGATCGAGCAGCTCGGATCGATTGTGGCGGACCTGGGCGATGCGGCCCGGCTCGCACGCGTCGTCGAGCATCTGCAGGCCGTCTGGCCGGAACGCCCGGCGAGCGCGTACTACGCCGCCACGCTCCGGCTGATGTCGGGCGCTCCGCTCGAAGCGGTCCGCGAGGCCGAGCGCGCCCTGGCGCTCGACGCGGCCGACGGGCGGAACTGGGATCTACTGGGTGTGGCGTATGCGAGCGCGGACCGGCCGGAGGACGCCCGGCGCGCCTTCGAGACGGCGATCGACGCCGACGGCCGGAACCCGGCCACGTACGTGAACCTCGGCCTCCTCGAGCTGCGGGGCGGCCGGCCCCGGCAGGCGGCCTCCCGGTTTGCCGAAGCGCTGATTCTCGACCCCCGGTCAGGTGGCGGCCTCGCCGGTCTGGCTGACGCGCTTGGCCGGATGGGTGCGGCAGAGCGGGCGGATCGCGTCAGAAATAAGCCAATAACGCCGAAATAACACGATACTAATACCCAGTATTGTGCTTACTACTACTTGGGCGTAGTTTCTGCCTCCAATCACACTGAAGGGGCTTGTCGGGTGCGCGGCGCGCAGAGGGTGGCCGCGCCTCCGCGACTGGTCCAGCGAGGAGGCGGAAATGCGAAGGGGCGCTCTTGCGTTTGTTCTGATGCTGCTCCTGACAACGCCCGCGTGGGCGCAGACGACGGGCAGCATCAACGGGACGATCACCGATGACACCGGGGCTATCGTGCCCGGCGTCACGATCACAGCCACCAGCCCGGCGCTGATGGGCTCGCAAACGGCGGTCTCGAATGCGGACGGCATCTACCGGTTCCCGTCGCTGCCGCCCGGCACCTACAGCCTCAACTATCAGTTGAGCGGGTTCTCGACCGTCAACCGCGAGCAGATCATCGTGAGCCTGGGGTTTGCGGCGACGGTCAACGTCCGCATGGTTCTGGCAAGCGTCCAGGAGACGGTGACGGTCGAG
>Ga0326597_10014787_pt1 | contig 10220 bp, 9 predicted proteins | sample RVTome_12_FD_203789 | JGI IMG/M metagenome (GOLD analysis project Ga0326597, IMG submission 203789) | Soil microbial communities from uranium-contaminated site in the Upper Colorado River Basin, Wyoming, United States - RVT100D185 | ecosystem: Environmental > Terrestrial > Soil > Contaminated >...
TTCGGAGCGCTGGGCCGCATCGCGCCAAGTTTCTACGTGCAGGATGGGGTCATCCCGCGGACGCGCATCGCCGAGACCTTGCGCTTCATCCAGAACGTGTCGGAGCGGCTTGGCCTTCAGATCGCAAACGTTTTCCATGCCGGGGACGGGAACCTCCATCCCAATATTCTTTACGACGCTCGCGACCGCGAACAGAATCGCAGAGTAGTGCAGGCGGGAGCCGAGATTCTGGCGTTTTGCATCTCGCTCGGCGGCTCCATTACCGGAGAACACGGCGTGGGAATGGAAAAGAATGAGCTGATGCCGCTGATGTTCACCGAGGAAGATTTGACCGTCATGGGCAAGCTGAAATCGGTCTTCAATCCCGCCGGCCGGTTCAATCCCTCGAAGATGTTCCCGACGACGAAAGGTTGCGGCGAGATTCGCGTGCCTCCGCAAGTCCAGCTTTGAGACGTTCACAAGAATCTGCTGAGGAGTCCATGATGGAACCGAAGTTCTTTGATCTTGCTGCGCTGGAGACGCAACGAGCCGGCACGCGCATAGCGTATCTGGAATTTCTCCGCGTAGCGGCGATGAGCGCAGGCATATATGTGATTCCGGCCGGCGGCGATGATCCACAGCAGCCGCACCGCGAAGATGAGTTTTACTACGTCCTCAAAGGAAAGGCTCGCATGACCGCCGGACAAAGCACTCGAGCCGTCAGCGCCGGAAGCATCATTTTCGTGCCAGCAGCGGTTGAGCATCGCTTTCACGATATCGAAGAAGACCTCGCCGTGCTGGTTGTCTTTGCGCCTGCGGAAACGTCATGACCAAAATTAGCAGCGAGACCTGGAAGCAGAAGCTCGAAGGCATTCTGGGCACCGGGAACCTGAGCTTCCAGCCTGACGGGCGCCACGAAGGCCTCTGGGCTTCGCTTTCACCCAAGGCTGTCGCGATTCCTGAAAATCGCGAACAGGTTTGCGAGTTGATCCGGCTGGCAAGCTCAGAGCGCCTGAGAGTTCTATCGTTCGGAAGCGGCACAAAGCTTCGCCTGGGAGGCATTCCGCAGCCGGTGGATCTGGCCATTTCACTCGAACGGCTCAACAAGATCTGCGATTACCCGGCGAGCGATCTCACCATATCGGCGGAAGCGGGCGTGCCCATTCGTGCCATGTCTGCCACGCTCACTGCGAAGGGACAGATGTTGCCGCTCGACGTTCCTTTCGCAGAGCGCGCCACCATCGGGGGAACCATCGCCGTAAATATCAACGGGCCGCGGCGCCTCGCGTATGGAAGCTGGCGTGATATCGTGCTCGGCGTGCAGTTCGTCACTGCGGAAGGCAAACTCGCCAAGGGCGGCGGCAAGGTCGTCAAGAACGTCGCGGGATACGACATCCCTAAATTGATGATTGGTTCATTTGGAACCCTGGCCGTGATCCTAGAGATCACCTTCAAGGTTTTCCCGATACCGCCCGCGAGCTTGACCATCGCACTGCAGTTTCCCTCGGCAGAGCTGGCGGCGCAGGCTGCTCTGCGCATTGTGCACTCCGCGCTCCTTCCGCAGGCCTTGGATTTGGCCGACTCTCGGGCGGGCGCTTTAGTGAATCACCCGGAGTTAAGCAGCGCACCCTGCACGCTTCTGGCTGGCGTCGCCGGACCCGAACCGGTTCTCGAGCGTTTCGAACGCGAGCTGCCTGCCCTGGTTCGCCCGCAGAGTCTGGAACGATTCAAATTGTACCGCGGGGAAGACGAGTCAAAATTGTGGAACGCCATTCAGGAAATGCCCGCTGCATTCTTGAAAGCTCATCCGGGTGGAATGGTCGTGAAAGCATCGATTCCACTGAGCAAAACCGGCGGCTTCATTCAAAAGGGGCGCGCAATTTGCGATGAGCAAGGGTTGGCACATGCAACGCTGGCACGCGCGGGCTCGGGGATCGTTTACCTGCACCTGTGGCCGGAGTCTGTGGAGCAAGACATTGTTAACAGGCCGCTCGTGACTGCGTCCGACAGACTGATTCGGGAGGCGGAGATGCTTGGAGGGCGCGCCATCGTCGAGTGGTGCCCTTCGGAGCTGAAGAGTAATGTGAATCTCTGGGGGACGTTAGGCGATGATTTCACTTCGATGCGCCAGCTAAAGGCAGCGCTGGACTCGCAGAAAATCCTCAATCCCGGGCGGTTCTACGGCGGAATTTGATCCGAGCCGCGACCGTGAGGGAGCGGGGACTGGAAAAACCAAAGCAGATTCTTCGCTGCGCTCAGAATGACATCGTTAACAGGCGAGCGGCTGAAGCTGTTTCAGGGGAAGTGGAGATAGGTGAAAGCACTGTGACTGTTACGCAGACCAAGGAAATCGCGCCAAGCGGTTTCGGCGGGGCGGACCGGCCCTCGTGGGAGTACTACAACCGCTGCGTTCACTGCGGCCTGTGTCTGAATGCATGTCCCACCTACCGCGAATTGGGCGTAGAGATGGACTCTCCGCGCGGACGCATCTACCAGATGATCGCGGTGGATGAAGGACGGCTGGCGATTGGCGAGAGCTTTGTCCGCCACATGGACTTGTGCCTCGACTGCCGCGCATGTGAGACGGCGTGCCCTTCGGGCGTCGAATACGGCAAGCTGATTGAAGCCGCGCGAACGCAGATTGAGCGGCAATATCCCCGGCCGTGGCTCGAGCGGTTAGCACGCCAACTGGTCTTCCGGCATCTGTTCCCATCACCCGCCGCGCTGAAGGTCGCCGGATTTCTGCTGCGCTGCTACCAGGTGTCGGGCTTAGAGGAAATGATTCGCGGCAGCGGCCTGCTGGAGGATTTTCCGCGACTCGCCGAGCTCCAGGCCCTGTCCCCCAGGTCTGAATCGCCGATGTTTTTCTCTCAAATCGGAGCGACATTTCCCGCGCGCGGAGCGCGCCGGTATCGCGTGGCACTGCATGCCGGTTGCATGGCCAATTTTGCCTTTGCGCGCTTGCAGGAAGCCACCGTGCGCGTGTTGCAGGAAAATGGTTGCGAAGTGGTTGTGCCCGCCGGACAGATCTGCTGCGGCGCGCTGCACGTTCACGCCGGGATGCGCGACCTCGCACGCCAGCTTGCCCAGCGCAACATCGATCGGTTTCAGGCGGCATTCCAGGCTGAGAAATTCGATGCCATCCTTACCAACGCCGCCGGCTGCGGCTCTACTCTGAAGGAATACGATTATCTTTTGAAGGATGATCCGCGATGGGCTGCTCCGGCACAGGAATTTTCGCGCCGGATGAAGGACGTCACCGAGTTCCTTGCCGAGGCCGGGCTGACGCAGCAGTTTGCCCCGCTTCCCGGAACGGTGACCTATCAGGATTCCTGCCATCTGGCGCACGGACAGAAAGTCCGACAGGCGCCGCGCCAGTTGATGCAGTCGATCCCTGGACTACGGCTCGTCGAAATGCCGCTCTCTGATCTGTGCTGCGGCAGCGCGGGAATCTATAACGTTACCGAGACGGAACTCTCGATGCGGTTGTTGAAAGGAAAAATGGAGGCGGTGAATTCGACTGGCGCCGGCGTGATCGTCACGGCGAATCCCGGCTGCATCCTGCAACTGCGCGCGGGGGTGAAATTGCACGGCCAGGAGCAGGAAGTGCTGCACGTCGTCGAATTGCTCGACCGCGCGCGGGTCCGGTCATGATTGAGCCGAGCATTTGACAGGCAAGCCCCGCGCCGGTAACATTCTTCTGTCCGTGCACGGCTCCTGCACGCTGAGGTCCCCATCGTCTAGCCCGGCCTAGGACATCGCCCTTTCACGGCGGTAACGGGGGTTCAAATCCCCCTGGGGACGCCATTCTCATCCAGGTTGGGTCCGCACTCACTGCGCGCAAGAGATTCTGCTTCAAACAGACTAAATCAACATACCAATAGACCTTGTGCGACTGGGCGCTCGGCGAGGAGTGAGGGAAAATCTCAGGAATGGCGGGCGCGGCCCCTGATCTGATGCCGGATCTGATGGATGACCACCGCAGCCGCGCAACCGGCGCCTAGCAAGTCTGTCGAGATCCCCGGCTTGATGAGGAGAGCGCCGCCGACTATGGCCAGCACCCGTTCCCAAATCGCCAGCCGCGACATCATCCACCCCTCCAATCCCGCGGCAAGAAGGATGACTCCGGCCGTAGCGGATACTGCCGCGATGGCTATTTCCATTACGCTTCCCCTCATGAGGAGAACGGGTTCGTAGATGAAAACAAATGGGATGATGAAGGCGACGATGCCTAATCGCACCGCCTTGAAGCCAACCTGGTTGGGATCTGCCCCAGCAATGCCGGCCGTGGCGAAGGCAGCCACCGCCACCGGAGGCGTAATTGCCGAGATACAGGCAAAGTAAAGGACAAACATGTGCGCGGAGATGGCCGGAATCCCGAGGCGCAGCAGGGCGGGCACAGCGACCACCGCGGTCAGAATATACGCCGAGGGAGTCGGCATCCCCATCCCCAGAATCAGGCAGATCACCATGGTAATCAGCAAAGCAGGAAAGAGACTCCGCCCCGCCATATCGAATAACATGCCGCTGAATTTCCCTCCCAAGCCGGTAATTCCGAAGGACCCCACCAGGATCCCGGCGGATGCGGTGGCGGCCACGACCACGACTACAGCGCGCGCGCTCTCCTCAAAAATTTCGGCCAGCCTGCGGAACCCGATGCGAGTCTCACGGCGTACCCAGGAGGCTGCCACCGTCAGGGCGAAAGCTGCCGCTGCCGCTTTGGTCGGGGTCATGCCACGAAGCAGCAACCAAGTCAGCGCGGCGATCGGTACCACGAACTGCCAGTTCCGGGCCAGCAGGATTCGCAGAGGAGGGCCAGCTTCCTCCGGGGCGCTCTCTCGATGGAATCGCAGGGCTTGAAAGTGGATCTGAGCCAGGGGACACAGATAATACAAGAGGCCCGGCAGGGTCGCTGCAATGGCAATGTTCACGTAGCGGATGCCGGTAAATTCCGCCATCAAGAAAGCGGCTGAACCCATAATCGGAGGCATAATCCCGCCTCCGGTGGCCGCTACCGCCACAATCGCTCCGGCGTCCACCGGCGTGTAACCCACCCGTTTCATGAAGGGAATGGTGAAGGTTCCCGTGGTCACCGCGTCGGAGGTGGGGCTGCCGGAAAACATGCCGAACAACCCGCAGGAAAGCACCGCCACCTTGGCCGCTCCACCCCGCGCACGCGCCGCCAGGGCCTGGGCCACGCCCATGAAAAACTCCCCGGCCCCGGAGTGGAACAAGGCCACTCCGAACAGAACAAACAGATAAACATAGGTGGCGGCGACTGCCAGAGGAGCGCCAAAGACTCCGTTAATGGTAAACACCATCTGATCTGCAAACTCAGAAAACGGAAAATACCGGTGGGAAAAAGGGCCCGGCAATAGGTGACCCTCCAGCACATAAAGGGAGAATAAGACGGCGATCGCCGTCACGGCCCAGCCCGCGTACCGGCGCGTAAGATCCAATACCAGCAGGAGAGCGCAGCCTGCTACGAACAGATCCGCCGTCGTCAGCGCATCCACAAGCGGCCAGCGCCAGAGAATCCGATCAAACTGGACTATGTAATAGCCGCCGATCAGAAACGACAAGGCCGCTTCCATGAATTCCAACACGTTCGGACGCTCCCGGAATTCGCTGCGATGCGGACGGTATCCCAGGAAGGCGAACGCGGCGGTCCAGGAAAGAAAAATCGCTCGCTGGAGGAGTGGGTCGATGGTGCTAAAGACCACTGCCCACATCTGAAAAACAGAGAGGCCGACGCCAAACCAGAACAGAAAAGTCCTGAAACCAGAACTGCGGGAGGGGGAAGAATGGTCCATGAGTGTCTCAGTGGAAAGATTCATTGCGGTCTACGGCAGCACACCGGCTTCGCGGTAAAACCGTTCTGCGCCGGGATGCAGCGGCAGACCGTTTACCCCGGGCATGTCGGCAGGATTCAGTTTCGCCAGCGCGCGGTGAACGCCGTGCAGATAGTCGAGATTGCGGAACAGCGCGCGGGTGATGTCATAGGCCTCCTGCTCCTCCAACCCTCCATAGGCGATCAGCACGCAAACATCGCTGAACGTGGGAATGTCGTGGGTCGCGAAACGGTACGTCCCTGCCGGAATCGTAGAACGGTAAGTGCCCAGTTTCTGATTGACCGCGGCAATGGCCTGCTCGGAAATGGGCAGGAGCCGAAACTGATGCAGGACGCTGGCTTCATTGATCTGTGTCTCGGGGAACTGCACCGCAAGACTGATGCCGTCCAGTCCGCCATCCTGCATCAATTCCAGCGATGGTGCTAAGGCACGGAAGTACACCCGGCCGCCCCAGGATTCAATATCGGCGTAGCTGATCCCGTAAGCTTCCAGCATGGCCTTGCTGGAAGTCTCCATCAGCGACCCGCGATACATCACGCTCAACCGCAGCGGATATCTTTTCTGCTTGATGTCGTCAATGGAAGTCAGGCCCGTTCCTTCATTCACCAGGAAGTGCAGCGCGGAGTCCGCATAAACCCGCGAGATGGCTCGAATGTTCAGCTTGTTCGGGTAGGGATACTCACCCGCGAGCGCCAGTTGGCCCATCGCCGAGTGGAGCATCCCCAACTGTACACGGCCGGAACCGACCAAAGCCGCGTTGGCGCCATCCATCCCGACTTCATGCGTGATCGCTGCCCCCGGCATTTCCCGCCGCAGGGCGTTGGCGACTCCTTCCGTGATAGCCGACCATCCCCCCGCCAATGAGCCGCCCGCCAGCGTGATCTTCCGAGTCGTGCCGCCTCCGCACCCGGTCGAGGCGAGCAGCACCAAACCACCCAGTAGAAATCGGAACGTCTGGCCGAGACTCGATGAACTGAAAATTGCTACTGGATTTCTCAAAGGACTCCTTTCGTCGCCCCAGAGGCGCTTGCAGTCACTGCAAAATGTGGTGCGAATGGCAACGCAAAGTGGTATTCCCGCGGCCATTCGGTTTCCCGGATCAACTCCATAGCCTCCCTGCGGCTACCGAATGAAAAACGTGCGCATTCGGAGGAGCGGCGAGGGACACTGCTCCTCGACAGGAACGTCCACGAGAAAGAAGGGGGATCCATCGTCGCACTCATAGACGCAGGTTTTCTTCCTGGGTTCATCCTGGGCGATGTTTCCGCCGTTGTGGTAGCACATGGTGGACAGGCTGTCCAGGATGTCGGCCAGCAGCACGATGGTGGCGATCCTGGCCAGTTCGATCAGAAACCTGCCTTCCGAAAGAATGAGCGGGATGACCTCTGTCAATGCTGGGCTGAAGGCGGCGAGCATGCGAAAGTCAGTTTCCGACATCGAGATGCTAATGCCGTCGGGGGTAAGCTCGTACCTCGGAACGCCTTGGGAATACGGACCCAACCGGATGTCGGCGGAATCGAGGGCCGATTGCACCGTTTCCATCGCAGACCTGCCGCGTCTGCCACGCAGCGGAGAGGAAGTGATGGGTATCTCAAGATGCAAGTTGCCATTGGCAAAATTGATAAATCCCGCCGGCGCCGACTTGAGCGTCGCGCGGGAGATGGCGAGGGCTTGCTGTCGCAGCTTTACGGCTTGCCGGTCCGACTCAAGGGCTTGGGTAGGAACAGGCAGCGCGGCGATCAGTACCGAAATCATAAGCAGAGTGGTCCGGATCATCAGCTAGCCCTCTTTGAATCAGAACCGGAAAGCGCCATCGGCGAACGTAGAATTCGCTGGATTTTACTGTACGCCAAATTGGTGGTCAATCGCAATCGGCTGATTTTTTTCTGCAACCGGAGCCGTTTTGCGGGATCAATGGCGACTGGTTCGATGGCTCGAACCGGCCGGAGGTCCATAAACATCCTCGTCGTCGACGCAAGAGGTTCCCAATGAATTTAGGTCCGGAAGAACTGTCGACGGAATAGAGGCGGAGGTTCTAAGAGTGTGCCCGGCGAATACGATGCACGAATGAAGGGAAGGAGAGGGGTTCTGCAGAAGAGATGCCGATGGCCGGCGAGGTCGGGCGGAAGTGCAATTCGGTCATGAAGCTTGGCAAAGCAGGCGGGGCGATCTCTTGCGCCATAGGAAGACGATCATTGCGAACGTCGCCGGAAGCTACGCAACGGTCTCAAGAATTGGGGGGTTAGTTCGAGCGAATCCGTTTGACGCTGGTGGCCAGACCGACCGCCTCCATGGCGCGGATGAAATACCATCCGATATCCACCTGCCACCAATGCCAGCCGATGCGTGCCGAGCCGGCGGCGGTGTGGTGGTTGCGGTGCCAGTTTTCCCCCCATGCGGCCAGTTCAAACGGCCCCAGCCACCAGATGTTCTTGCTCGAATCGCCTTCTTGAGCATGGTCCAGGTGCATCAGGCTGTTGACAAAGCACTGCATGTGGAGGGAATACACCAGGCGGATGGCGCCAATCCAGAAAAATCCCTGCCATCCAAACGGCACGCCGCACAGAAACGATGTCAGAACGATATAAAGCTGTGCGCGAGTCCAGAAAGCGTACATGGGGCGGTTCAGATCCGGACACCACTTCCGCTCATCGGCGGGAGGCAATTGATAGAGCCAGCGCAGATGCGCCCACCAGAAGCCGCCGTGCCGGGGACTGGAAATGTCCTCCGGGGTGTCCGAGCGGGAATGATGCAACCGGTGATAGGCCACCCAGCTTGCCGGCGCTCCGGAGCCATTGAACATGGCCCAGAAGATGAGCGAATGCTCCACGATGGGATGTAACTTGAAAGTGCGGTGCGCCAAAAGGCGGTGGTAGCAAACGGTAGTGCCCAGTCCCCCCAGAATCGCAAGAAGCATGGCGCAACTGAGCACCGGCAAGCTGGGTAGGGGATACAGAATCAGGCCGGCCACAGCCAGAACGTGAGTCAGTACGAGGAAGACGAAAGCTCCCGCCTGGCCGGCAGCGGGCTTCCAAAGCGGCTGTTCCCAGGGACGATTCGCTGGGAGGGCAGACTGGTTCATTCTGGCTCCATCCACTGAAGGAATCTTGTTCTCCGATGGTGTTGAAAGTCGTAAGCGTCCCGATTCGACGGGCTCGCGCTTACAGTCTATAGGCCCACCACATTGGTGGCTTGCAGGCCCTTGGGGCCGGTGGTCACTTCGAACTCCACCGCCTGCCCTTCGTTCAGGGTCTTATAGCCCGACGATTGGATAGCGGAAAAGTGAACGAATACGTCTTCACCGGATTCACGCTGGATGAATCCGAATCCCTTGCTCGCGTTAAACCACTTTACAGTACCTTGTTCTCTCACTGATATACCTCTACTAGTAAATCTATTTGTTGCCACTCCGCAGTTGAGGGCTTCGAATACAACAAAGGGGCTACAAGAGCGATCTTGCGGCCCCCGAACGAATCCTTCAATCTTGTAAAAGAGCAACAAACGCGAATGTATTCTACCACAATGGGCATCGGGTGGAACAGCGGGCGGGCAAATTTTTTCGCTGGAAACGGAAAAGGCACTCACGAGGGTTGACAAAGCAGGCAGGAATTTATAATAATAGTAATCGTTATTATTATTATATATGCTTGCTTCGACCACTCGTCATGCCCGGCGCTGCAGCGTTCAACGACAGTTATTGCAGAGGATTATTGAACAAAGCCGGGATCATCCGACAGCGCTAGTTGTCTTCGAAAAAGCTCGCGCGCAGATGCCCACGATCAGCCTGGGAACGGTCTATCGCAATCTACAGCTTCTCGTTGACCAGGGTGTACTTCTAGAACGTAAGAACGGCAACCAGCCGGCGCGGTATGAGGCCAACCGTCAGCGCCACTATCACATTAGCTGCGTCGAGTGCGGCGCACTCGAAGACCTTTCGGTTCCTTATCAGGAGGTCCTCGACCGCCGCGTGCAACGGATGGTGCGCTACCGTTTACAGGAACATCGAATGGAGTTTTACGGCGTCTGCCCGCGATGCCAGGAGCGTTCAGAAGGCCATGTTCAGGGCCGTCGCGGGGCATCGGCCTGATTCCGGGCTCAACCGCTCGGCAACGCTTTTCAGTACATCGTCCGAAAGAAGCAAGGCTTATGGTTCTCTTTCTCGCGGAGCGGGCACCGTGATGGACCCACATTTTGGCCACATTTTGGATTGAAGAATAGAGTGCAGAAACATCGGATCGAATAAATCGTTAACCCCAAGTAGAAAAGGAGAAACAACATGGCACGAGTAGCACGAGAAATGGTGGAGAAAGCCGGCGTGGATGTGAACAAGCTGCTGGATATGCTGGTTCGCAACGCCTCGGCGGAACTGACCACGTTTTACTATTACAC
>Ga0326597_10014788_pt1 | contig 10220 bp, 8 predicted proteins | sample RVTome_12_FD_203789 | JGI IMG/M metagenome (GOLD analysis project Ga0326597, IMG submission 203789) | Soil microbial communities from uranium-contaminated site in the Upper Colorado River Basin, Wyoming, United States - RVT100D185 | ecosystem: Environmental > Terrestrial > Soil > Contaminated >...
GTTTCCAGAGCCGATAATGGTAACGTACGGTGTGGGCTGGGAACGCAGGGAAGTCGCCCCGGGTGCGGCCCATTTGCGCGGGTACGTGCCGCTCGAGCGCCAGGCCGCGCTGGTCGCTGCCTGCCGGGCGCTGGTCGAGGGTCCCGTTCCGGCGTACGTGCCTGTTGTCCGCGGGGGCGGCAGGATGCACGTCCAAATGCTCTGCCTCGGCCGGCATTGGAACGGACAGACCTACCGGTACGAGGCCAGCCGCACCGACTTCGACGGTCAGCCTGTGCCGCCCCTGCCGCCCGAGCTCTCCGCGCTGGCGCGTGAGATTGCGGCGGCGGCCGACATGCCGTTCGATCCCGATCTCTGCATCTTGAATTTCTACGACCAGCACGGGCGGATGGGTTTGCACCAGGACAAGGACGAAAGCGAAGCCTCGCTGGCGAGGGGTCTGCCGGTCGTGTCCCTTTCGCTCGGCGACACTGCGCGCTTTCTGTTTGGCGGGACCCGCCGGCGCGAGCCCGTGGCGGCAATGGCGCTCGAATCGGGCGACGCGTTCGTGTTCGGCGGCCCCGCTCGGCTGCGCTACCACGGCGTCTCGCGCATTCTGCCGGGAACGGCGCCGCCGGCGCTCGGGCTCGAGGGCCGATTCAATCTCACGTTCCGGCAGTACTAAGTGGCCTGTCTCGGCTGACGCGCACGGCCCCTTTTCTACTCCCGTCCCCTCGGCAGGCTGAATGCGATGTATTCGCCCGAGTAGTTGCCGCCGCTCACCGCGACGATGATGTACTGGCGGCCGTTCATCATGTAGGTCATCGGCGATCCACTCTGTTGCGCGGGCATGAATACGGCGCCCACTTCGGCACCGGTCGCCTTGTTGTAGGCGCGCAGCATCGCACCGCGCGGCCGCCCCGGCAGGGTGGTGGCCTGAGGCTCGCCGGCGATCACGAGCGTCCGGGTGACGAGCGCGCCGACCGCACCCGCCTGGCCGGTGCGCGGCACGTTGAGCCCTTTGAGCGCCGGGTGGTTGCGCACCGCGTCGGGCGTCTCGCCGTGTGGGATCTGCCAGACGAACTCGCCCTTCGTCATGTCGATGGCGGTGATGCGGCCGTACGGCGGCTTCAGATACGGCAGGCCCTGGGGATTCGGCCCGCCGCCCCCACCGCCTTCCCCGCCCGCGGCTGGAGCCGTCCTCGACGGCGGCGGCGCGTCGGCGCCTGCGTTTTCACCTGGCCCCATGATGTAGCGGACGCCGGTGCGCGCATCGCCCAGGACGAAGCGGATGTCGGAGAACTCCTGGTCGGGCGGCGGCATCAACCCAACGGGCACGAGCGACGTGTACGACGGCGCGTAGAGAATCTGCGTTTCCGGATCGAAGGCGCCGCCGGGCCAGTTCGTGCCGCCCGAGGAGCGAAACGACGCGATCGGCCCGTCGGCCCTGCTCAGCGGCGGCGGCGTGAAAATGGGGCCCATCTTGTATCGCGCCATCAGCGTCACCGCTTCGGCGCGGAGCGCGGGCGTGAAATCGATGAGCGCGTCCTCGGTGACACCCTGATGATCGTAGGGCGGCGGCTTGGTCGGGAACGGCTGCGTCGGGGAGGTCTTCTCGCCCGGCACGTCCGACTGGGGCACGGGCCGCTCGAGGATCGGCCAGACGGGCCGCCCGGTCGCGCGATCGAAGACATAGACCATCGCCTGCTTGCCCATGATCGACACGGCTTTGATCGGCGTGCCATCGACCGTGATGTCCTCGAGAATCGGGGCGGTCGAGACATCCATGTTCCAGAGCGGATGGTGCACGAGCTGAAAATGCCAGCGCCGCCTGCCGGTCTTGAGATCGACCGCCACGAGGCTGTCGGCAAACAGGTTGTTGCCCGGGCGATGGCCGCCGTAGAAATCGGACGTCGGCGTTTCGACCGGCAGGTACGCGAGTCCGAGCTCGTCGTCGATCGCCAGCTGATTCCACACGCCGACATTGCCGTTGATGGCCCACGAGTCCCCTTCCCAGGTGTCGTTGCCGAACTCGCCGGGCCGCGGAATCGTGTTGAAGTTCCACAGCCGCCGGCCCGTGCGCACGTCGAACGCCTGCACCAGGCCCTTCGTGTTGTTGTGGGTCCTGGGCGTGTGGCCTTCCCTGAACGCGGACCCCACGAGCACGACGTTGTGCCCGACGGCCGGCGTCGCGTGGAGACCGATTTCGCCGGTGATGGGATCGATTGGCTGTCCGGTGCCGTAGACGGCGGCCGCTTTCAGGTCGATCGCGCCGTTGCTGCCGAACGACTGCACTCGCGTCCCCGTCTTCGCGTCGAGCGCGACGAGAAAGAATCCCGGCGTAACGTAGAGAATCCGCTCGTCCTTGCCGTCGGTCCAGTACGCGACGCCGCGGCCCGACAGCTGCCGCGGCGCGGCCGCGCCGCGGGCGCCCTCCGGCTCGCCGTGCACCCAGCGCAGCTCGCCTGTCGCCGCGTCGAGCGCCACGACCGCGCGCCGCGTACCCGCCGTGGTGTAGACCACGCCGCCGACCATGAGCGGCGTGCCTTCGAGCTTGTACTCGGGGCGGTTCCCCAGGCTGTCCGTCTTGAACCGCCACGCCACTTCGAGCGAGCTGAAGTTGCCCGCGTCTATCTGCGCGAGCGGCGAGTAATGGTGGTTCCGGCCGTCGCCGTGATACGCGGGCCACGCGCCGTTAATCGTCCCCGACGGGCGCGACTGCGCGGGCGCGTCCGGGCTCGCCCACCACAGCATCGCTGCCCCGATCACAACCGCAACCGGCATGGCGCGCCGTGCGATTCGATGGCCGATCATCACCGCCTCCTGACAGAACAGCTTAGCGCTTGCCGGCCAGGTCGGCCTTCGACGCGGCCTCGTCCTTGAGCGGCGTCACCTTGTCGGGATCGATCCGAATCATCAGATACGAGATGTGATCGTCGATCTTCGTCCACCAGTGGCCCGTTCCGGCCGGAATCACGACGACATCGCCCGCCTTCACCCGGTGCGTGACGCCGTTGTTGATCGACTTGCCGTTGTTGCCGGGACCGTTGAGCAGCCTGACGGCGGTGTTGTCGGCCGGGCGACGCTGCTTGCCGACGAGATCGGGTCCGGTCACGAGCGTGCCGGCGCCGTCGATCACGTGGTAGACCTCGCTGACCAGATCATGCTCGGCCACCTCGCCCGGCGTCGTGAGCCGTCCGCGGTGCACGATACCGATGTCGACGTGGGACTTCCCGATGTCGATGGCGCGGATCTGCTGGTCGACGATGCGTTCGGCGACCGCGCGCTTGAGGTACGCCTGGAGCTCTGCGTTGTCGATGTGCGTGCCAGGGCAGTTTTTGCAGGTCGGCTGGATGTCCTGCGCCGAGACGGCGGCCAACGCGAGGATCATGGCGGCTGTGGCGCCTCCGAGCCGTTTGTGCATGACGCTCTCCAATGGTTAATCGTGAAACGACGGCCGAGTATGCTTGCTTCGGAGGAGGCAATGCAAAGATCTTTTGTGCCGATGTGTCGCGGCTCGGGGGCGGGCCGACGAGCCATGCCATGGCCGTAATCGTGATTCAGGGCGCGGATGACGACCGTCTGGCCGAGTACCGCGACGTGCCGGCGCCCGACGCCGTCCGATCGCGCGGGCTGTTCGTGGCCGAGGGGCGGCGCGTCGTCGAGCGCCTGGTCGGGACGCGCCGTTTCAGGATCCGATCGCTGCTCGTGAGCGAGCCGGCGCGCCGGGCGCTCGAGCCCACGCTGGCGCTGCTCGATCCGGACGTGCCGATCTACGTCTGCGGCGCCGGCGATTTCGCCGGCATCACCGGATTCGACCTCCATCGCGGGTGCCTGGCGCTCGTCCATCGACCGTCCCCCGTGCCGCCGGCGGCGTTGATGCAGGCCGCGCGCACCCTCATCGTGCTGGAAGCCGTCGCGAACGCGGACAACATCGGCGGGGTGTTCCGCAATGCCGCGGCGTTCGGGGCCGGCGCCGTACTGTTGAGCCCCTCGTGCTGCGACCCGCTGTATCGAAAGGCGATCCGGACGTCGATGGCGGCGACGCTGCGCGTGCCGTTCGCGCGCGTCGAGGACTGGCCGGACGGGCTGTCCGAGATCCGCGCGCGAGGGTTCGCGATCGTGGCCCTGACGCCACGCGTCGGGTCGCAGCCGCTCGACGTGTTCGCCGGGGGCCCGCGGCCCGACCGCCTGGCCCTTCTCGTCGGCGCCGAGGACCAGGGCCTCAGCGCGGCGGCGGAGGCGGCGGCCGACTACCATGTCCGCATCCCCATTGCACCGGACGTGGATTCGCTGAACCTCGCCGTCGCCACCGGGATTGCGCTGTCATGGTTGCTGCGCGGCGGCGGTCTCTGATAGAAACAACGGATGTTCGGAAGCCCCGCGTCGACTCCGGTCGAGTACGCCTCCCAGCGTCAGATCCGCGAGCGCAACAAGCTGTACTACCGCTTCAACCACTGGCCGATCTGGATATTCGTCTTCTTCATCGCGCCCGGGCCCCTTACCTTCGATCTGTTCGAGCGCGGGTTCGACGTCCGGATGGCGGCCTGGTTGGCGGCGGTGGTCGTCGGCACCGGCATCGCCGGACTGTGCGGCCGGCTGCCCGGTGTCGAGCCCAGGCCCTACATCATTCGATTCACCGAGGATCGGCCGAATCCGCTGTACCGGCGCGTCTGCTACACGTTTGCCTGGAGCGAGGCCATCACATTCGCGGTTCTCAACATCGCCGGTCTGGTCGTCGCGATCGTCACGGGCGAGTGGATGCTCAAGCAGATCTACCGAACCGCGTACTTTCCAATCGCGGGATCGATCTGGCTGCTCGGGTCGCTGGGTCGGCTGCCCCGTGTGAAGGCGTCCACCAAGGGTGAGGGGCACGAGCGACGGTATTTCTACGGATCGGTGTGGGCGGTCTGCTGGGCGCAGCCCGTGCTGTGGTTGATGTGGAAGGCGCTGCCCCAGACGCGCGCCGCAGACACGCTGAAGCTCGTGGTATTCGTGGGCATCCTGGCCGGCGTCGGCCACCTGGCGCGACTTGGCCGTCTGCCGCGCACCCGCCCCATCGTTCCCGGCGAGCTCGCCGTCTCGGACTAGCCACTAGCGGCGAAGCTGCGACCGGGCAACGTGCACAGCGCCGACGAGTGGGACGAGCTGTTGGTGCCGGAGATCGAGCGCCAACAGGCGGAGGGCAAACGTGTCGCCTTTCGCGCCGACGCGGCTTTTGCCAAACCAGACATCTATGACGCGCTGGAGAAGCGTGGCGTGGAGTACGCGATCCGCATGCCGGCCAATGAAAATCTGGAGTGGGCGACCGCCGAGTTGCTGGTCCGACCTCCGGGAAGGCCAAGCCTGAAGCCGCTGGTCCGGCACAAAAGCTTTTCGTATCAGGCCGGGAGTCGGACGAAGGTGCGACGCATCGTGGCCAAGGCCGAGCACCACGCCGGCGAGTTGTTCCCGCGTGTCGGATTCATCGTCACGAATCTCCACCTGCTCAGTCGCGCGGTCGTGCGGTTCTACAACAAGCGAGGCACCGCCGAGCAATGGATCAAGGAGGGCAAGCAGGCGGCGCATTGGACGCGGCTGTCCTGTCACCGGTTTCGCGGGAACGAGGTCCGGCTGCAATTGAGCGTGCTGGCCTACAAGTTGGGCAACCTGTGGCGGCGGCTGGTGTTGCCCAAGCGGATCGACAGCTGGTCGCTGACCAGCGTGCAGCAACGCCTCGTCAAAACCGGCGGGCGTTTGGTCAAACATGCGCGGTACTACTGGCCGCTGCTGGCAGAGAGTCATCTGACCCGACGCCTGTTCGGGGCGATGCTCCAGCGGATCTGGGCGCTGCCGGTCCCGACGGGCTGACGCGCGACGACGATCACACAGGGCACGCCTGGCGAAGAAGGGCACAAGCGTGGAGAGCGGTCCGAGAAATGCCTCGGAGCCGTGGTGTTCCAGGCAGTTCTCTCTGGACGCGGACCGAGCTGACGGCCTCGGGAGCCTGAAGAATGCGCGGACGAAAAAATAGGCCGCACGCGAAACCCTTTGGGGTATAAGGGTGCGGATCCGGACGGCCAAAATGGAAATGTCGGATAATGCCGCGTCTATTCCGACGGCCAAAATGGAAATCCCGGTTTTACAGGAAAAATGGGACTTGACCCAGTCATGCCATTCAGTCTGCACGAAGTTGGGGCATGCATTCTCACGCGCTGAGCCCGTAACACTACGTCGGTTGGACCGACGCACAAAGGAGGAGAAGATGCGACGGATTATCTTTTTTGCACTCGTTGCCGCCGTTGTGCTAATTGCGCTCCCTATCGTGCAGTTTGGCCCTGTTCGCCCCTCAATCGTCGGGGCACACCCGGGGGTACATCCGCCGAGTCCACCTACCTACGATTACAGCACTGATACACCCGGCACGCAGCCCCCGACCTCGCCGTTCCTGGCTAGCCCCACACTGCGGCAACTGCGCACATTGCGACTCAGCGTTCCCGCAATTGTCAACGTGGGAGACCTCCAGGCCATCCTGCCAGCGGGTTTCAACGCAACAGAGTTCCCCGCTGGTTCTGGCCTGGCCGTCATGCCTCTGAACTTCGACTTTCAGGGGCGATGCGAGCGACTTGGGGTGGGAACCTTCGGGCCGGCCTCGGGAGTGCAGGTGCTTCACACCGCCCTCAATACCGCGCTGAACCGGAACGAGCTGCTTAATCTTGCGAATTGGTTCTCCGAGGCATCAAGCGTCAGTTGTTTCAACGCCGTCTTTGGACCGGGCAGCAGTCGCGTAGCCGATGTGGAAACAGAAATTCGAGAAAATCGAGGCCAGCTTCAGATGAAGTTTGACGTCAAAGACACGGCTATCGGTTTCCGTGTCCAGGTACAAGCCGAGGGTCCCGCTGCCATCGTCACTCGAGGCCATGCTGATCCGGCGGGAAATCCTCTCCGGGGCCTGAACGAAGGGATCTTTGCTAACCCGGCCGTCAGGTTTTCCACCCATTTTGATGCCCTCGCAGTCCCCATTACTCCAGCCAACCTCCATCTCAATGCGTTGATGGGTGGTCAGCTGAACCTCCCAGGTGGCAGCCTGCCGATTGTGGGGGTGGGGACGGCCTTCACGTTCTTTCGAAATTTTGAAGGCTTCTTCGACCCGGAGTAACAGCAGCAGTGCCCGCCGCCCGGGCGAAAAGGGCGCTAATCCAGAGCGTTTTTCGGGGTCTTCACCGATTTGAGTGCAGCTGAAAGGCCAATACGTCTGTCAGGAGCGGACGCTGGAATCACAATCTGGCCTGATATATATACATGATCAGCGCACCAATACGCTAACACCATCACGACTGGGAGGCCCATGGTGGGGATCACGGCAACGGGGCGGTCACGTCGCCGTGCATCGGGCCCGCCTGCTCATGCTGATCGCTTCCGGGTTGTTCGAGGGGCGGGAGTCCCGTGGTTGGGCCACCCGTACGCTCCGGCTCACCACCTACGCGGGTCGCTGAAGGCCGCCCTCGCGTTAGGTCAATTCCGGTCTGTGGACATTTCAGGCTAGCGCTGTTGCCTGCGCCCTCGTCCGGGTCCCGCGCTAAGGGCCCGTCCGGGAATAACTGTGCCATTCTGGCCGCCGATGCATCCCGGCTGGCTGCGTTGCTCGTCGCTTACATAGTCCCGCTATGCTCGCTCCTCGCGCCTTGCCAGCCGGGCGCCTCGACGCCCAGGAATGACACACCTATTCCCGGACGGGCCCTAAGTGACGAGGGTGCCGGCCGGTCCCTCGTCCTCATAGTCCTTGTTCGCGACTATGTCGGCGATCTCCGCGACGAGGCGATCGATCTCGTCCATCGTGTTGTAGAAGTGCGGCGAGATGCGGATGCCCACCGGCGGCCGGTAATCGACCAGGAATTCGCGGGCCTTCAACGTGCGCGAGACCCGTGCCGCGTCGGGCACCGAGACCGCGACGGTGCCGGCGAGCCGCTCGGGATCGCGGCTGGCCGCCGACGTGAAGCCGTAGCGATCGACGAGGTCGAGCAGCCGCGCCGTCATGCGCTGCGACTTCTCGCGGATGCGCGGCACGCCGACATCCTGCACGATGTCGAGGCCCGCGAGCGCGGCGTAATAGGCCGGAATCGCCGGCGTCCCGTTCATCAGCCGCATCGCGTCCTCCCGCGGCTCCCGCGCCGTCGTCTCGAAGGCGAACGGCTGCCGGTCGGACAGCCAACCGGTGAACGACGGGCGCACCGTCTTCAGCAGATCCGGCCTGGTGTACATGAACGCCGCGCCCGGGCCGCCGCAGAGCCATTTCAGGCAGCCGCCGACCGCGAAGTCCACCTGGAGCGCCGACACGTCCACCGGCACGATGCCCGCCGATTGATAGGTGTCGAGAATGACGGTGGCGCCGACCTGGTGGGCGCGCGCCACGATCGGGGCGGCGTCCATGAAGTAGGAGGTGCGGAACAGCACGTGCGAGAAGGCGACGGCCACGGTCGACTCGTCGATCGCCTCGAGCATCCGCTCGGTGGCCACCGAAAGGTCGGCCTCGGCCGGTACGACATGCAGCTCGAAGCCGCCCGCCTGCTGCGCCCGATACAGATGGATCATCGAGGGGAAGTCCATCTCCGAGCAGACGAGGCGCCGGCGCGACGCGATCGGGCGGAGGCACGAGAGCGCGATCATGTGGGCGGTCGTCACGTTCTCGTGCATGCTCACGGTGCCGTACGGCGCGCCGATGATCCAGGCGATCTTGTTGCCGATCTCCAGCGCCATCTCCCACCAGCGCTCTTCCCACGCGCGGACGCCGCGCGTTGCCCACGTGTCCGCGTAGTCGGCCAGGTTCTGCGCGGTGCGACGCGGCATCGCGCCGAGCGAGTTGCTGATCATGTAGACCGTCCGCGAGAGGATCGGAAACTCGTCACGCCAGCGTTCAAGATCATCCATGGCCAGCTAGTATGATGAACCGTCGATGCCGAAACGGGAAGGCTGGAAGGGATGGGACGAGTACGCCCCGTTCTACGACTGGGAGAACGCGCGCACGCTGGGCCGCCGCGACGTGCCGTTCTGGGTGCGGATCGCCGCCGGCGTCCGCGGCCGCGTGCTCGAGCTCGGCTGCGGCACGGGACGGATCGCCCTGCCGCTGGCTCGCGCGGGGGTGTCGCTCGTCGGCATCGACCGTTCGGCACCGATGCTCGAGCGGGCGATGCGGCGCGCGCAGTCGCTGCGCGCCAGGCGAGCCGGGCGGGCGCGCGGGCGCCTGGGCCTGGTCCGGGGAGACATCCGGACCCTGCCGTTTCCGGATCGGGAGTTCGCGATGGTGCTCGCCCCGTACGGGCTGCTCCAATCGCTGGTTCGAGAACGCGATCTCGCCGCGGCGCTCGCCTCCGTCTCGCGCGTGCTGGCGCCGGGTGGGACGTTCGGCATCGACCTCGTGCCCGACGTCCCCAATTGGCGCGAGTACCGCGACCGTGTCCAGCTGCGAGGCGCGACGTTGGGCGGCGGCCATCTGACGCTGATTGAATCGGTCCGTCAGGACACGCGGCGCCGGCTGACGACGTTCGAGCAGCGGTACCTCGAACGTCGCGGCCGGCAGACCCGCGAGCACCGCTTCGAGCTGACGTTCCGGACCCTGCCGGTCCCCGCGATGACCAGACGCCTCGAACGGGCGGGCTTCGCGATCCGTGCGGTTCTCGGCGACTATCGAGGCCGGCCCTGGGACGCGCGCGCGGACGTGTGGATCATCCTTGCGGAAAAGGTGTAAGATTTGTTCCGATCTCGTTGATTCTTCTGGAGTTTTGACATGTCAGGCCATTCCAAGTGGGCGTCGATCAAGCACAAGAAGGGCGCCGCGGACGCCAAGCGCGGGAAGATCTTCACGCGCCTCATCAAGGAGCTGACCGTGGCGGCGCGCGCCGCCGGCGGCGATCCCGACATGAACCCCCGGTTGCGCACGATCATCGCCGACGCGAAGCAGAGCAACATGCCGGCCGACAACATCAAACGCGCCATCCGGCGGGGCACGGGCGAGGAGCCGGGCGTGTCGTACGAGGAGGCGCAATACGAGGCGTACGGGCCGGGCGGGGCGGCGGTGATTATGGACGTCCTGACCGACAACAAGAACCGGACGGTCGGCGAGCTGCGGCACCTCCTCACGAAGCACGGCGGGAACCTGGCGGAAACCAACGCGGTCGCCTGGATGTTCACCAAGCGCGGCTACATCGTCGTGCCCAAGACCAAGGCGGACGAGGACGCGCTCATGAGCGCGGTGATCGACGCGG
>Ga0326597_10014789_pt1 | contig 10219 bp, 9 predicted proteins | sample RVTome_12_FD_203789 | JGI IMG/M metagenome (GOLD analysis project Ga0326597, IMG submission 203789) | Soil microbial communities from uranium-contaminated site in the Upper Colorado River Basin, Wyoming, United States - RVT100D185 | ecosystem: Environmental > Terrestrial > Soil > Contaminated >...
GTGGAGTGGACACGCTCGCCTTCGCCGGAGGCATCGGCGAACATGCGGCACTGGTCCGCGAGCGCATTTGCGAAGGGCTGAGCTTCCTCGGCATCGAGCTGGATACGTCGCGCAATGCTGAGGCGGCGGGCGTGATTTCGACGGACACCAGCCGCGTCATGGTTCGGGTCATTCGCACAGACGAAGAACTGATGATTGCGCGCTCGGTGTGGCGTTTTCGTGCAGCGGTCACGGCAGAGTAATCGAGTTGCTCAATATGAAGAGAGACACACAGACGCTGACTCCGGAACAGGTGCGCAAGCTGGACGCGTATTGGCGCGCGGCGAACTACCTGTCGGTCGGGCAGATCTACCTCTACGACAATCCCCTGCTGAAAAAGCCCCTCACCGTGGCGCACATCAAGCCGCGTCTGCTGGGTCACTGGGGCACGACGCCGGGGCTGAACTTCATTTATGCCCATCTGAACCGCGTCATCAACGCGCACGATCTGAACGTGATCTACATCACCGGACCGGGCCACGGGGGACCGGGCATCGTCGCCAACACGTATCTGGAGGGTACGTACAGCGAGGTGTACCCCAATATCTCGCAGGACGAGGACGGGATGCGCCGGCTGTTCACGCAGTTCTCCTTCCCCGGTGGCATTCCGAGTCATGTTGCGCCGGACACGCCGGGGTCTATTTACGAAGGCGGCGAGTTGGGGTACTCGCTGTCGCACGCGTACGGCGCCGCGTTCGACAATCCCGACCTGCTCGTCGCGTGTGTCGTGGGCGACGGCGAGGCAGAGACCGGCCCGCTCGCAACCAGTTGGCACTCGAACAAGTTTCTCAATCCCGTCCACGACGGTGCCGTGTTGCCGATTCTGCATTTGAATGGCTACAAGATCGCTGGCCCCACGGTCTTGGCCCGCATTCGTCGAGACGAGTTGGAGGCGCTCTTTCGCGGGTACGGCTACACACCGTATGTGGTCGAGGGCGACGACCCGATGGACATGCACCAACGGATGGCCACGACGCTCGACACGATCGTCGCCGACATTCGCGGCATCCAACGGGACGCCCGCGCGAACGGGTTTACCGTGCGTCCGCGCTGGCCCATGATCATCTTGCGCTCCCCAAAGGGCTGGACGGGCCCGAAGGTGGTCGATGGCAAGCGGACGGAAGGGACCTTTCGCTCGCATCAGGTGCCGATGGGGGACATGAGTCGTCCTGGGCACGTGAAGATTCTGGATCAGTGGATGCGGAGCTATCGTCCGCGGGAGTTGTTCGACACCGCCGGCCGGCTTGTTCCCGAGCTCGCGGAACTCGCCCCCAAGGGCGAGCGCCGCATGAGCGCCAATCCCCACGCCAACGGCGGCCTCCTGCTGCATGATCTGCGGCTGCCGGACTTCCGCGGCTACGCCGTGACCGTGCCACGGCCGGGCGCCACCGCCGCGGAGGCCACGCGTGTTCAGGGCGAATTCATCCGCGACGTCATCACCCGTAACGCCGACAATTTCCGCGTGTTCAGCCCGGACGAAACGAACTCGAATCGGTGGAACGCCGTGTTCGAGGTGACGAACCGCTGTTCAACCGCGGAGATTCTTCCCACCGACGACCACGTCGCGCCCGATGGGCGCGTGATGGAAATGCTCAGCGAGCACCAATGCGAAGGCTGGCTCGAAGGCTATCTGCTCACGGGGCGCCACGGGTTCTTCTCCTGTTACGAGGCATTCATTCACATCGTCGATTCCATGTTTAACCAGCACGCCAAGTGGCTCGAGATGGCGAACCACATTCCATGGCGCCGGCCGATTGCCTCTCTGAACTACCTTTTGTCGTCGCATGTGTGGCGTCAAGACCACAACGGGTTCAGCCATCAGGATCCCGGCTTCATCGACGTGGTCGCGAACAAGAAAGCCGAAGTCATTCGTATCTATTTGCCCCCCGATGCGAACACGCTGCTCTCCGTGACCGACCATTGCCTCCGTAGCCGGAACTACGTCAACGTCGTCGTCGCTGGGAAACAACCGTCGCCGCAATGGCTCGACATGGACGCGGCCGTGACGCACTGCACCGCCGGCCTCGGCATCTGGCCCTGGGCCAGTAACGATCAGGGCAGCGAGCCGGATGTCGTCATGGCGTGCTGCGGCGATGTGCCGACGCTCGAGACCCTGGCCGCCGTCGGGTTGCTGCGAGACTACTTTCCAGAGCTGAAGGTCCGCGTGATTAACGTGGTCGACTTGATGAGGCTCCAGCCACCGAGTGAGCACCCTCATGGGTTGAGCGACAAGGAGTTCGACGTCCTCTTCACGACCGACAAGCCGATTATCTTTGCTTTTCACGGGTACCCGTTGCTCATCCATCGCTTGACCTATCGCCGCACAAATCATCCGAACCTGCACGTGCGCGGTTACAAAGAAGAAGGGACGACGACCACTCCCTTCGACATGGTCGTCCTGAACGACCTCGATCGCTTTCACCTCGTCGCCGACGTCATCGATCGCGTGCCTGCTCTTGGGGCTCGCGCCGCCTACGTCGAACAGGCCATTCGGGACAAGCTGATCGAGCACAAGCAGTACATCGCGACGCACGGCGAGGACATGCCGGAGATTCGGAATTGGAAGTGGGGCACGAGTGAGGCGCAGAAACAAACGCCGCGAAAGAAACAACCTCGGGCCACATGAAGCCAGGGACTGCCGGCCCAACGCGTTCATCGAATCGTGGCGCAGTCGTGTCGGTACATGCCGCCGTACGCTGGCCGAACGTCCCTGGCCGACGACGCGCGTACCCGAAGTGATGGGGGGGCGATACCGCGACCGTTCGGCGTTCATCCGCGAATATCTGTTCGTCTCATTGTTCCGGGCGTGCGCCGAATCCCTCGCCAGCGAGAACGCGAGTCACCTGCCGGCGATGCAGCGCGCCGACGAGAACATCGACGCACTCCTGGAGGACTTCAACGGAAGATTTCATCGTGTACGGCAGAGTGCCATCGATGAGGAACTATTCGACGTCATTGCGGGCGTCGAAGTGCTGGCCAAATAAACCAGCGCCGAACCAGCCCACCGGGCCACGTACAAACCACCAAAGGCACAGAGATGAAGATCGAGACACAGGACTTTCGTGTGCCAGCAGGGGACACGGTTGGTCGCGCACGTTGGCCGACCCGCGTGAAGCCCGCGTACACGTCGAAGAAGACGTACCACAAACGTCTTGACGAACAGGTAGAGGAACTGAGCTCGTTGCAACGTCTGCACTACGCATCCAACGGTTACGCCGTGCTGCTCATCTTTCAGGGGATGGATGCCGCCGGAAAGGATGGTGCCATCCGGCAGGTCATGTCCGGTGTCAATCCGCAAGGCTGCCAGGTGTTCAGTTTCAAAGAGCCGAGCGCCGAGGAGTTGGATCACGATTTTCTGTGGCGCACGACTTGCCGTCTGCCGGAGCGCGGACGCATTGGCATCTTCAACCGTTCCTACTACGAGGAGGTGCTCATCGTTCGCGTGCATCCAGAGATTCTCCGAGGCCAGGGCCTTCCGGACGACGTGCTCGATGAGAACACCATCTGGAAGGAACGGTATCGCTCCATCGTGGATCTCGAGGCGCATCTCCACCGGAACGGCACACGGATTATCAAAGTGTTCCTTCACCAGTCGGAAGACGAACAACGGAAGCGCTTCCTCGAGCGCATCGATAGCCCGGAGAAGAACTAGAAGTTCGGTCGGGCCGATATCGAAGAGCGAAAGCTGTGGACGGATTACATGAAGGCGTATGAGGCGTGCCTGAGTGCCACGAGCACCGCCGACGCGCCATGGTATGTCGTCCCTGCTGATGACAAGAAGAACGCCCGGCTGATCATCGCCGAAATTATTCTCGACGTCTTCCACAGGTTAGGAATGACCTTCCCCCAAGCCCACCGCGAAACGCCTGCGTGAGCTTCAGGTCATCCGCAAGACACTTGTGAAATGACTGAGCCACGCGCGGTCGCCAATGATCCCGTGAGCGAAGATTGGCACACGCGATCGCCCGAGGACGTGCTCGCCCAGCTCGGTTCCTCGGTGAGCGGACTGGCGGCGACGGACGCCGCACAACGTCTCGCGACCAACGGCCGGAACGAGCTGAAGGAAAGCACGGGCGTCAGCCCTCTGCAGATGTTCCTCGGCCAGTTCAGGAGCCTCATCATCTGGATTCTCATCGCAGCCAGAGGCATCGCCACCATGCTGGGCGAGGTCGTGGATGCCGTCGCCATCCTCGCCATTGTCGTCTTTAATGCCGTCATTGGCTTCTACCAGGAGTTCAACGCGGAGAAGTCGATCGCGGCGCTCAAGAAGATGACCGCTCCACAAGCCAAGGTCCGACGCGACGGGGCGTTCACGTCCATCCCTGCCTCGGACATCGTCGCGGGCGACGTTCTTGCGCTGGAGGCCGGGGACCTGATCGCGGCTGATGCCCGGCTCCTGGAAGCCGCCTCGCTCAGGTGCGTGGAGTCCGCGCTCACCGGCGAGTCGGAGGCGGTGACCAAGCAGCCCGCGACGTTGACACCGGGCGATATCCCGCTCGGCGATCGCGACAACATGGTGTTCATGGGCACGAGCGTGGCGGCGGGCACCGGCCAAGCCGTCGTTGTGGCCACGGCGATGAACACCGAATTGGGCCACATCGCAGGTCTGATTGAGCAGGCGGGCGAGGACACGGGGACACCCCTTCAGCAGAAGCTCGATGCATTCGGGCGCATCTTGTTCTGGGCGGCGTTCGGCATCGTCGCGCTGCTCTTTGGGCTGGGGCTGCTTCGGCGGACTCCGCTGTTTGAATTGACGATGACTGCGGTCAGTCTCGCGGTGGCTGCCGTACCGGAAGGGCTGCCGGCCGTCGTCACGGTGGCGCTCGCGCTCGGCGTGTTGCGCATGTCCCGCCGTCGCGCGCTCGTGCGCAAGCTGGCCGCGGTCGAGACGCTCGGGTCTACCAGCGTCATTTGCACCGACAAGACCGCACCTTGACCGTCGGTGAGATGACTGTGCGCGCGCTCTACGTCGCGGGCCGCAGCTACGAGGTCACCGGTGAAGGCTACGGGCCACAAGGCGAGGTGCGCTTCGAGGGCCAGAAGGCAGGAGCGCCGCATTCCGGGCCGCTGCTCGAACTCGCGACCGTTCTCCTTGGCTGCAACAACGCGCACCTCGTTGAGGAAGGAGGGACGTGGAAGACCGTTGGCGATCCCACCGAAGGCGCACTCTTGGCGGCTGGCGCCAAAGCCGGCGGTGACCGGACGCGCATCGAACAGGAACTGCCGAAGCAGCATGAGATTCCGTTTGACTCCGATCGCAAACGGAGCGCGGTGATCCGCCGGATGCCGGACGGGACGCTCCGGGCGCTCGTGAACGGCGCGCCGGGCGGGCTGTTGGAACGCTGCACTCGTCTTTACACGAGCACAGGGATTCGCCCTCTGACTGACGAGGATCGCGAGCGGGTGCTGACGCGCACCTCCGCGATGGCGACGCAGGCCCTGCGCGTGCTTGGGTCGGCCTATCGCGACCTCGACAACGCGTCGTCCGCCGACTTCACGGCGGACACCGTGGAGCACGATCTCGTGTTCGTCGGGTTGACGGGAATGTATGACCCGCCGCGGCCGGAGGGCAAAGACGCGATCGCGACGTGTCGTGCCGCAGGCATCCGCGTGGTGATGATCACCGGTGATCATCCGAGTACCGCGACCGCCATCGCGCGCGAAATCGGCATTGCCTCGGACTCAGGCGTTGCGGTCGCCGGTGTCGAACTGGACAAGATGTCCGACGAGGAGCTGCGGCGGCACGCACCAGACGTCGCCGTCTACGCCCGCGTCACGGCCGGGCACAAGCTACGCATCATTCGCGCCTTGAAAGCCAGTGGCGCCGTGGTGGCCATGACTGGCGACGGCGTCAATGATGCCCCGGCCATCAAGGGCGCCGACATTGGCACCGCCATGGGGATCGCGGGGACGGAGGTCACCAAGCAGGCGGCGGACATGATCATCACCGATGACAATTTCGCCACGATCGTCGACGCCGTCGAAGAGGGTCGCGGCATTTACGACAACATCCGCAAGACCCTGCAATACCTGCTTGCCGGCAACACGGACGAACTCTCCTGATGACCGTCTGTGTGGTCGTGGGCCTTCCGGCACCCCTGCTGCCGATTCACCTGCTGTGGATCAATCTCGTTACGGACGGAATGCCTGCGCTCTGCCTGGCCACCGACCCCATTGACCCTGCCGTGATGATGCGCCGGCCACGCGATCGGTCGGAGCGTCTCACGAATCGACGCTTCCTCGTCAACATGCTCCTTACCGGCCTCCTCACGGCTGGGGTGGCGTTCGCCGTGTATTTGTACGTGCTGAAGACGGGAACTCCAGAAGAGGCTCGCACATACGCGTTCGCGGTGCTGGTGTTTGCCGAACTCTTGCGGTCCTTCGGCGCTCGCAGCGAGGTCAAGCCGGTCTGGCGCATCTCACTGTTCACAAACGTCAACCTGCTCATCGTGGTGGCGATTTCGTTCGGCCTCCAGGTGTGGAGTCAACACAACGCGACGTTGGGCCGCTTCCTGAAAACGTCTGCCATGCCGCTCACCGACTGCTTGCTGCTTCTCGCCGTGGGTGCCATCCCACTCCTAGTTCTGGAGATTGTGAAGGTGGTGCGGCTGGCCCGGAGGCAAAGAGGGAGTGAGCAATGACCTTGACGATCTTGCTTCAATCGCGCACCGCTCTTGAGATCCGAACCAGACGGCATGCGAATTTGGACGAATGTCGGTCTCCCCCGCAGATCCGGCCGCTGCGCCCTGAGCGCATCGATCCAAAGATGGTCTTGTTGTCGCGAGCCAGCTAGAGGGGCAGGTAGATGTCGAAGTTGGCCGTGCGCTGTTCGGTATAGCCAGCTGCCAGGCCAGTCAGCGGACACCGGCCCTGATTCGCCGCCAGAATGATGCACTCGATCAGAACCATCCCGGTCAAGGCCACCGCCCAGACGAAATGCCGCCCCGCACCGGCGACGGGGATCGCGATCCTACATTTGGCAAAGAACCAGACCGCCGTATGCAGAAGCTTGATCTTGATGAGTGCAGGAGCCTAGTTCCGGGTGCTCAATCGGACTCAGCGCCTGGCGCGATCGTCCAGGTCGGCGCGGACCGCTGCCGCTCACACGCGTGGGAGGCCGACGGTAAACACGCAGCCGTGCTCCGGCAGGTTGCGTGCCGAGATGAGACCACCATTGACCTCGGTTCCCCACCGGCACATGGTGAGACCGAGACCGAGCCCTGTTCGATCGGCGCTGCGCTGTTCGAACGGCCGGAACAAGTCGTCGATCGTGCCGTCGGGAAGGCCGCCGCATTCGTCTTCAACCGCGATCAAGACATGGTCCGCTGTCGCACTGCCACGCAGCGTCACGCTGGACCCGGGACGGGTGAACTTGAAGGCATTCTGCAACAGGTTCGTGACCACTGCGGTTAGTACTGGGCGGTCAGCGTCAACGCGTGCGTCGAGAGCCCCGCCCGCCAGGTGGAAGTTCAGGCCGCGCGCACCCGCCTCTAAGACTGCCGCGGGCGCGAGCTCCGCGATGAACTCGTCAAGTTCGAACCGGCTCCGATCCCGGACGCTGTGTCGCAGGCGTACCTCGTCGACCGATCGAGTGATGAGATCACGGAGCGCTGAGAGACTCCGCTGGAGCACGCTGCCGGTACTGCCGCCGACCCCGACATTCCCGGTCTTGAGCACCTCGAAGGCGACGGACGCCGTGCCCACGAGGTTTCGGATCTCGTGCGCGAGGAATGCGAGGCGTTCATCGTCGCCGGTGGGTTCGTTCGGCGGCAACCACCGCCTGGTTGCCACGGCCGTACTCTGTCACGGCGCTCGGCGCTCGCGATGGCGTCGTCCAAGTATCGGTTCAAGGTGCGAAAGTTCTCGACGCGGATGGGCGCCTTCAGTTCCAGCGCGAGATCGGTGATGGATTGGCAGACGTCGCCGTAGTCGTGCACTACCTGGGAGACCGTGAATCCTTGGAGATGCAGATCGCGTCCGTGGCGTGCGGCGCTGGCGCCGATATCCGATCCCGAAGACGAGTGGTTTTGCAACGCATCGACGAGCTGATCGAGGAAGCGGGGGACGCCGTACTCGAGTTCGGCCGGTGTTGGCGTTGGAATCGAGCGCAATTCGACCTTCGCCCGGCACCGGCGAATAATCTCGTCCCGGTTTTCTGCGACAAACGCGTCAAGCATGGCGCGAACACAACTTCTCAGCGGCCGACCTGGGAATCGAACCAGCACCGCCTCGAACCCCGCACGCGCGGTCTTCAGGAACGGGAGGATTGCTATCGGCTGTGTCTGGTTGCGGCAGCCTACTCGGAGCCGACGCACTCGCGACTCTACGCGTGCCGCGGTTGAGTCCGCTGTCTCTTTGTGCACAGCCGATTGCGCGAGTCGCGCGACGTCCCGGCCGAAGACGCCCCCCGAATATTCGCGCCATCGGCCGTCTGAAAGCTGGTAGACATATTTTCGGACAGCCACTCTTCGTCATACGCGGCAACTCCCTATTCATCATCGAGTAGGGGGTGTTTGCTCACGCCGCCGTGAGCAGGTAGTTGCGGATTCCGTCCCACCCAGCAAACTGGGATTCGAACGCTTCAGGCGGCGTCACGGATGAGCCAGGGTCGAAAATCTCTCCCGATCATGCCCGGCTGCTCGATGCAGCCGGGATAAGTTCGACGCTGTAGCCGAGACTTCGCAGTTCGCGGATCATCTTGCGCGCCCGCACTTTCTTCGCCTCTGCGCTGACGGCTGCTCCGCGTTCCTCGTAGCGAATGCCCTGGTGAAGAATCTTCCAGATAAGACGGCACAGGCGGTGAGTGATGGCGCCGATCGCCTGGGCATGGCCGAGGCGCGGGACCAGCCGGCGGTACACGACGTTGAAGATCGTCCCTTTGGCCTTCACCGCGGCATTGGCGGCTTGGTTGAGGACGCGTCGCATCTGGCGATTACCTTTCGGGCAGCGATGGCTGTAGTTGACACCCGCGCTCTCCTCGTTGCCGGGACAGGCGCCCATCCAGGAGGCGAGATGCTTCGATGAGGGGAAGGTCGCGGCGGTCGGGCCGACCTCCGCGATGATCTGCTGCCCGGAATCGACGCCGAGTCCGGGGACCTCGGCGAGGCGTTGCACCGCGTCGTGGTGGGCCGTGAGAAGGTCGGCCATCTGCTGATCGAGTTGGCCGAGGTGATCCTCGATCACGCGCAGTTCTTCCAGCGTGAGCTTCAGCAACCGACGGTAAACCGGATGCAGCGTCGGACAGGCCTGGAAGGCATCGCACAGCTGCTCGGGCGTGGCACGCAGGCGCGCGGTCGCGAGTGTCGCCAGGGCGGCCGGATCGGTTTCGCCGTCCGCCAGCGCCTGCAGCATGCGGCGGGCACTGACGCCGAGCAGGTCCGACACGAGGCTGGACACCTTGATGTGCGCTTCCTCGAGCAGGGCCTCCAGGCGATTCTGGAGTTGCACGCGATTGCGGGTCACCTGGTACTTGCGGCGCATCACGGTGCGCCAGAGCCGTTGTTCGGCGTCGGGCACGAAGCTCAAGGTGAGTTCCTGCGCGACCAGACGTTTCACCAACCGCTCCGCATCGGGGAAGTCCTTCTTGCGTCCCCCGGGTCCCCGATTCGATTGTGCTTGGGCGAGATGGAGCGTGCCCGCGAGCCGCGGCGCGCCGTCCCGAGTCCGGCGACGGGGTCGCCAGTGTTGTTCCAAGGCTTCCCAGACCGGCCGCCAGTACTGCGCCGTCGACTCCATGACGACTTCCTCGACCTCATGCGCGACCAGCCAGTCGGCCAGGCGACGCAGATCGGCCGGCGTCGTCCCGACCTTCTGGCGCTCGAAGTGGAAGTCGTCGTCGACCTCGACGTCGGCGACCACGACGGCCAGCATCTTCTTGTGCACGTCAATTCCCGCGATCCGGTAGGGCATCGGTCTCTCCTTCGGAGAGCGGAGAGCGTGCCTCGTCGTATCAGTCAGGGTCGCGGGCTGTCGTCGGTGCCCTTTGGAACTCGACGACGCCCAATTATTCGGTCAATCACGCACGCTCCGGATCAAACAGTTGCTCGGCCTCGACGGCTCCACTGGCTCACTTCGATCTCGCCGCTCTCGGCGCTATTCTGACGCACTGATTTTCATAGCGTTTCGCGGGCCGCAGGCCCAGGTTAACCAGTTGCGGAAATCGTCCAGTGCGGCGAGCCAA
>Ga0326597_10014790_pt1 | contig 10219 bp, 9 predicted proteins | sample RVTome_12_FD_203789 | JGI IMG/M metagenome (GOLD analysis project Ga0326597, IMG submission 203789) | Soil microbial communities from uranium-contaminated site in the Upper Colorado River Basin, Wyoming, United States - RVT100D185 | ecosystem: Environmental > Terrestrial > Soil > Contaminated >...
CGAGGTGAAGCTCGATTCCGCCACCTGGAATGATGTCCCCTGGAAGTTCGAGGCCGGTACGCCGAACATCGCCGATGTGGTAGCCTTCAGCACGGCGATGGACTACCTGATGGCCATCGGAATGGACAACGTCCGCCGCCACGAGGTCGAACTGACCGCGTACGCACTGGACCGCCTTCGCGCGCTGGGGCACGTGACCTTGTACGGTCCCGAGTCGGCCGAAGCGCGCAGCGGTGTAGTTACGTTCAACGATTGCGACATCCACCCCCACGATCTGGCGACGATCCTCGACCATCACGGAGTGGCCGTGCGCGCCGGACACCACTGCGCGCAGCCGCTCATGCGTGTCCTTGGCGTTGTGGCCACGGCGCGGGCGAGCTTCTACCTCTACAACGATCGCGACGATGTCGATGTGCTTATCGACGGACTCGGGGAGGCGAGAAGGTACTTTGGGTATGCCCTCAGTACCTCTGGATGACATGTATCGCGATGTGGTCCTCGACCACTATCGCGCACCCAGGGGGAAGAAGAAACTCGCGCACTGCGACCTCCGGAACGAGGGACAGAACCCGGTGTGCGGAGACGAAATCTCGCTCTGCCTCGCCCTGGCCGGCGATCGAATCGTCGATGTGGCCGCCGACTGCCGGGGCTGCTCGATTTCCGTCGCGTCAGCGTCCATGATGGCCGAGTTGTTGCCGGGGAAGAGCATCACCGAGACCGAGCACCTGCTTGAAACGTTCAAAGGGATGATGCACGGCATCTCCGCGCCCGCCGATCTCGAGATCGGCGACCTTGACGCCTTGGAGGGGGTGCAGAAGTTCCCGGTGCGCGTCAAGTGCGCGCTTCTTGCCTGGACGACGCTGGAGGAAGCGCTGAAGAGCCGGAAAGGATCCGCCTCGGGAAACCGGTCCCATTGCGGCGACCATGAATAGCAGAGAAGGCCATGGCACCTATGATTACTAAGGACGATGTGCTTCGCGCGATACGCCCCATTCAGGATCCGGAAATCAATATCAGCATCGTCGATCTGGGACTCATTTACGATGTCGATATCGCCGACCTAGGGCGGAAGGTGGAAATCCGCATGACCTTGACTTCGCCCGCGTGTCCCGTGGGACCCGAGATTGTGGCGCTGGTCAAAACGGCGGTCGAAGCCCTGGAGGAAGTGGAGGAAGCAGCGGTTCACATGGTGTGGGAGCCGCCCTGGAATCCCAAGACCATGGCTTCGGATGATGCCAAGGATCTGCTCGGCATCTGGTGAACGCCTGGGCCGTTGACCCGGGACGGATGCTTTCGTAATCTACCCTGCACGTATGAATTTGCAACAGGGATCGAGCCTGTCTCATCTCACGGACGCCGCGCCCGGAAAGGCCGGTGCCATGCCGCTGACCCGGGCGGTGGTTGTAGCCGAAATCTCGCACCGGTACGGCGATCGGGTCGCGCTCGCCGGGGTCTCACTGGCCGTAGCCGCCGGGGAGATCTTCGGCCTGCTAGGGCCCAACGGCAGCGGGAAGACCACGCTGTTCAAGATCCTGACCACGCTGTTGCGACCGACGTCAGGTACCGCTTCGGTGTTCGCCTCCGATGTGACCACCGATCCCGCCGCCGTGCGCCGGCTTCTCGGCGTCGCGTTTCAGCACCCGAGCCTTGACGGAAAACTCACCTGCATGGAAAATCTCGTGCACCACGGGCACCTCTACGGCATGCGGGGCCATCCGCTGGCCGCGCGCGCAGAGGAGCTTCTGGCTCGCTTCGGCCTTGGGGATCGCCGCAACGACCAGACCGAAAAATTGTCCGGCGGCCTCCGGCGACGCCTCGAACTGGCGAAAGCCATCCTGCATCGCCCGCGGCTCTTGATCCTCGACGAACCCGCCACCGGGCTCGATCCCGGGGCTCGCCAGGATGTGTGGCGCGATCTGCTTGCGCTGCGCCAGGAAGAGGGCATCACCGTCGTCCTCACGACCCACCTGATGGATGAAGCCGAACGATGCGACAAGCTGGCCATTATGAACGGCGGCCGCGTGGTGGCTCAGGGTTCTCCGGATGAGCTCAAGGCCGAAATCGGCGGTGATGTCATCTCGGTGGAAACGGCCCAGCCGGAAAAACTGGCCGCCGACATCTCTGCGCGCTTTCCTGTCACGGCGCAGTGCGTGGAGCACGCCGTTCGCATTGAAATGCCGCAGGCTCACAAGTTCGTGGCGACGCTCATCGAGGCCTTTCCAGGCGCCGTCCATTCGGTGCGCATCGGCAAGCCGACGCTCGAAGACGTATTCCTGCACCACACCGGCCGGCTGTTCGCCGAAGCCGAAGAGGCGATCCCTTGACACCCGCCAACGAAGCCGGGCTGCGGCTTGTGCTGCCGGCTGCGTCGCTCACCTGGCGCGAACTGCAGCGTTTTGTTCGCCAGAGAAGCCGGATCATCGGCGCCCTGGGAACGCCGATCATCTTCTGGGTTCTGATCGGCGCCGGCCTGGGACGCTCGTTCACCACCGAATCGATCACCGGCGACGTAAGCTACCTGGAATACTTTTTCCCGGGCACCCTGGCACTCATTCTTTTGTTCACCGCCATCTTCAGCACCATTTCCGTGATCGAGGATCGCCACGAGGGCTTTCTGCAGTCCGTGCTCGTTGCGCCTGTGGGACGCATGAGCATCGCCCTGGGCAAAATTCTCGGCAGCACCGCTCTGGCGGTGATCCAGGGATTTCTCTTTCTGGTTTTTGCCCCACTGGTCGGTATCCACATTTCACTGTGGCAACTGGGTGAACTCGCCGTCGTCATCACGCTTTTGAGTTTTGCACTCTCCGGGCTGGGATTTCTGGTGGCGTGGCGATTGGACAGCGTGCAGGGCTTCCACTCCGTCATGAATCTTCTGCTCATTCCCATGTGGCTGCTTTCCGGTGCGCTCTTCCCGGCCTCCGGCGCGTCTCCCTGGCTGCGGTTTCTGCTCGTGATCAACCCGCTCACCTACGGCGTCGCCGCCCTTCGCCACACACTCTATCCCGCCGCCATGATTGCTCCCGGGCATCTTCCCGGACTGGGCGTGTCGCTCTTCGTTACCACGGCCTTCGGCTTGGCCATGTTCGTGGCGGGAAGCCTCCTGGTGGCACGTTCCGAGTCCAAGTAGTAATCAGACTTACTCAGTAACACATTAAGTCACAACTGGATATCGCCCCATGGCAGGCATGGGGAATTTGCACCGCCACATTGTTGTCGACCCATGCACGGCTGACACTGGACTTGGCAGCCGGCAAGGGGTTATAGTATGCGGGAGATCCGTGCGGACCAGGTTCGATCACGCCCGACCCACTCCGGGAACGGCGCCGACGGACGCCGAGCAAGACTCTTCGCCCTCACACGTTGGGTCGAAAGACCAAGAGGTGCTGAATGCATAGCTTCAGATCGTTCGTCACGCCGGCGCTGGCCATCGTTCTCACGACGGCCGTTTCGGTCGAGAGCAAGATAAGCTCCGAGCGCCCGCGCTCTTCAGGCTATCGGGCGGAAGGCGCCGTGGCGCAGCCGTACACCTACAATCGCGTGCATCGCATCGGCAACATCGCTTTCAACGTCACCAACTACGGGTTTTTCGGCAGCGAACTGCGCCGCCAGACCGACCCCTGTACGCGGCGCCCGGCACCCTCGTTCGAATTTCCCATCGGTACCGGCGTTGAGTATCTCTACCAGGGCGCCATGTGGGTTGGCGCCGTAAAGGGGCGGGACACCCTGGTGTCCGTCGGCGCGGACGGCTGGCAGGACACCAACGAGATGTTTCCCAGGCCGTATCCCGAAGGGGACATGATCGAGCGAACCATCCGGCCGATCCTCCGTTCGGCGCCCAACTCCCCCTGTCCCGACGTCATGGGTTCGGAAGATGCCGTGTCGGAGCAGGACTTCATCAGCGTATTCTACGACACGGTCACCAACGCGCAATTCGTCAACAATGATCCCTTCGACGGACCGCACGCTCCGCTCGGCATAGAAGTCACACAGAGGTCCTACTCGTGGTCCTTCGACTACGCCAAAGATTTCATTCTCATGGATTTCGGGATACGGAACATCTTCGACCGCGTGCTCACAGGTACGTACATCGGGCTGTACATGGATCATGACGTGCATCATCAGTCCACCAGCGAAGGCGCACAGGACGATATCACCGGATTCACGCCCACGGTGCCGTCTCCGGTGGGCGAAGGATTCCTCGACACGATCAACATTGCGTGGATTGCCGACAACGACGGCGACCCGAGAGGCGGGCGGTTCGATTTCTCGTCCCCCACAGGGGTGAGCGGCGTGCGCGTGGTGCGGGCGCCCAAACCGGGCCTGCAGTTCTCCTTCAACTGGTGGATCGGCAGTACCAACAGCGGCCGCGACTGGGGTCCCAACAAACGCAACAGCAAGGTGGTCTACTTGGTCGGCAACCGGGGCACGCCCGAGGGGGACAAGGCCAAATACCAGGTGCTCTCCAACGGCGAGTTCGACTACAACCAGATCGAATCGGCGATCGACCATCAGGTCGACGGCTGGCTCCCTGCCGTGACCGATCCCACGCTGGCGGCGGACCTGGCCGACGGCTTCGACACGCGCTACCTGCTCAGCTTCGGGCCCTTCGATCTTGCGCCCGATTCCGTCATCCCGCTGACCATCGCCATCGTGGCCGGCGCCGATTTCCACACCGATCCGCGCAACTTCACGGCCTTTTTCGATCCTGGAAACCCGGAGGCGTTTCTGGAGCGCCTCGATCTTACCAACTTTGCGCGCAACGCGCAGTGGGCCGGCTGGGTATACGACACGCCGGGCTTCGACACGGACAGCAACGGCACGCGCGGCAGTTTCCGGATCGTGAGCGGGGACACGATTTACTACACGGGCGACGGTGTGCCCGATTTTCAGGGTCCGCCGCCACCGCCGGCTCCGTTATTGCGCTTTGAGACGTTCGAAGGCAAAATTGTCATGCGCTGGAACGGCGAGAAATCCGAGACGACCAAGGACGTCTTCTCCAATATCGCCGACTTCGAGGGCTATCGTGTCTACATGAGCCGCACCGGACAACTGGCGGACTTCGCACTGCTCGCTCAGCGGGACAACATCAACTTTATCCGCTACCAGTACAAACCGGAGGCGCTGCGGTGGATCGTGAAGGATCCCCCGTTCGAATTGGACTCGCTTAAGACCCTCTACGACAGCCTCTCACTGAGCACGCGGGGATTCCCCTTCTACCCGGACAGCTTCAAGGTCCCTTCGGTCGACTACGCGTTGCGGGAGATCCTGCTGGACGATATCGACCCCTCCAAGCTGGACACGAATCACTATTACTTCGCTCCCTTCGATGCCAACAAGATGGTGGACGACAAGGCGGCGGCATACTTCGCCGATTCGCTCGGTCGCGATGTGGTCGGAGTGATACGCAAGCGTTTCCCCTATGCCACCCCGCCGGACACAATCATCGAGTACGGCGAGCCGTACGCCATGTACTACGAGTATGAGTACGCCATCGACGGCCTGCAGCTTGCGGAGCCGGTGCATCTCGCTGTAACGACGTTCGACTTCGGCAACCCGGCGGCGGGCCTCACGTCTTTGGAATCTTCGCCCCTGGCCAACGAGAAAGAAGTCTGGCCCTTGAACTCGGCGGCCGTCGTCAAGGAAACCCGCCCCAAGCCCGGCGTATATCCGAACCCTTACCGCCTGGCGGACGACTACAACGCTTTGGGCTGGGAGGATCCTGGACGCCAGGGCATCGATCCCGAACGGGCGCGCAAGGTGACGTTTACCAACGTTCCCGACACCTGCACGATCAAAATCTGGACTTTGGACGGCGACCTGGTGCGCAAGATCGATCACGCCGAGCCGCCGCTCGACTCCAGGGCGAGCGTTGTCGTCTGGGATCTGATCACGCGCAACACGCAGGCTGCGAAAACAGGGCTCTACATTTACACGATCGAAAGCCGTTTCGGCACCGACGTGGGCAAGTTGGCCATTATAAAATGAGCGCCCGGAAACGGATCACCCGGCCGGCCGTACCCCGCATACCGCCAGGCCGGGCTCTCCTGTGAGCGATGCCGCTAATTGGAGGACCCTCCCCACCCGTTTTGCGGGAGGTTACGGCAGCGCCACGGGGGAGACGGGCCCTAGCAGTAATTATTCCCGGATTTTGTTACGGACCATGCCGGTCGCGACCGGTCGGCACCTGGCCGTGGCGCGGGTAGGAAGGGCGAAGTCTCGCCGCCTGTCCGCCGGGCCGAAAAATCCGGGCTAGTTGGTGAAGCTGGTGAGGGCTTCCTCGACGTTGTCGTGAATGTCGAAGACCTCGGTCAAGCGGGCGATCACGATCAACTCCTTGATGCGCGTGGTCAGGCCGGCCAAGGTCATCTGAGCACCCACATCTTCGTACGACTGCCGCGCACCGATCAGAGCGCCGATTCCCGCGGAGGCCATCCACTCGGTCTTGGACAGGTCCACGACGACCTTACGAGTGCCCTCGGCCAGCAGGCCGCGCAGGAGCTCCTGGATCTGTTTTTTCTCCGGCTCGCCCGGAATCCGGCCGATCGGAGTGACCACTACGACATCTCGGACTTTACGTGTATCGATCTTCATTTTCCCTCCTGCCGGCCGGAAATTAACGAGGGATACGCAGTGAGTCAAGAAGGTTGAAGGTATCTTCGGCTCAGTTGGTGAGCCCCTGCAAGGGAGCCGGAATGCGCCCGCCGCGGGCCACGAAGCGGTCGGCCCGGAAACGTGAGATCGGCATGACCGGCGCCGAGCCGAGCAGCCCGCCGAATTCGAGGCGGTCCCCGACTTCATGGCCGATCGCGGGGATGATCCGCACCGACGTCGTCTTGTTGTTGATGCAGCCGATGGCCATTTCGTCGGCGATGAGGGCCGCGAGGGTCTCCGGCGACGTATCCCCCGGCACCGCCACCATGTCGATGCCTACCGCGCAGACGGAGGTCATCGCTTCGAGTTTCTCAAGCGACAGCGCGCCTGCCTCGACCGCGGCGATCATGCCCGCATCTTCTGATACCGGAATGAAGGCGCCGGACATCCCTCCGACCGACGACGAGGCCATGGCGCCCCCCTTTTTCACCGCGTCGTTGACCAAGGCCAAGGCGGCGGTGGTGCCCGGTGCGCCCACCCTTTCGATGCCCAGAGCTTCGAGCACGTTGGCCACGGAGTCGCGGTCCGCCGGCGTCGGGGCCAGCGAGATGTCGATGATCCCGAATTCCACGCCCAGGCGTTCGGAGACCATGCGGCCCACCAGTTCACCCATGCGCGTGACCTTGAACGCCGTCTGCTTGATCGTTTCGGCGATGCTGCGCAGGTCCGCGTCACCCGCTTTCTCGATGGCCGCCAGCACCACGCCCGGCCCCGAGATCCCCACGTTGATGACGGCGTCCGCCTCGGAGACCCCGTGCATGGCGCCGGCGACGAACGGGTTGTCATCGGGCATGTTGCAGAACACCGACAGCTTCGCGCAGCCCACCGAGCCCCGTTCCTTTGTGGCTTCGGCTGTGGCCTTCACGATGCGCCCCATGCGCGCCACGGCATCCATGTTGATGCCGGCCTTGGTCGAGGCGACATTCACCGACGAGCAGACGCGCTCGGTGGCGGCAAGGACCTGCGGAATGGAGTCGATCAGCGTCCAGTCCCCGCGCGTGGCCCCTTTCTGCACCAGGGCGGAGAAGCCGCCCAGGTAGTCGATTCCCAGCCGCTCGGCGCACCGGTCCAGTGTGCGCGCGACGGCCATGAACCCTTCGGCGTCGAAACTGTTTGCGACCAGGGCGATCGGGGTGACGGATATGCGCCGGTTGGCGATCGGAACCCCGAACTCGGCCTGAATTCCATCCACCGTCGCCACGAGGTTGGCCGCGACGTCCATCAGGCGCGCTTCGATGTTGGCGCAGGTGTTGGCCACGGATTGATCGGCGCACGAAAGCAGCGATATACCCAGCGTGACCGTGCGGATGTCAAGGTGCTCCACCCGCGTCATGTGGATGGTCTCGAGGATTTCCGCGGGATCGTAGGTCATCGCCTCAATATGCGAACAGAGACGGGGGCGGGCAACAGGCCTGTCGGGCGGCCGGGGGACAGGCATCGAGAGCGGGTGGGACAAGTAGCTGTTGCGACCGCCATCCCTTTATGGAATATTCAAAACGCCACGTCAATCCAATAGATATGGAACAACGACCCTTGCACGCTTCAGAGACGGCTTTTCTTCGGACGGACGCCGGAACACCGCGGGTGTCGGTCATCGTTCCCTGTCGAAACGAGCGCGCGCACATCGAGGCCTGCCTGAACTCCATCGTGAAGCAGAATTCGCCGGCCGGCGGCTTCGAAATCATCGTGGTGGACGGCAAGAGCGACGACGGCACCCGCTCCGTGCTCGAGACCTTGCGGAACGACGCGCCAAACCTGGTCGTGCTGGACAATCCAGAGCGCATCACCGCCGCCGGTATGAACGTGGGTGTCCGTGCGGCGCGCGGCGAATTCGTGGCCATCCTGGGAGCGCACACAGTGTACGCTCCGGACTACCTTGACGTCTGCCTGGGACTCATGCAGAAACATCCCGAGGCGGACTGCGTCGGCGGCCCCATCGTCCACGAGGGTAGCTCGGCCTTTGGGCAGGCCGTGGCGCTGGCCATGTCCCACCCGCTGGGCATCGGGAACGCCCTGCACCGTTATCCCGCTTACGAGGGGTACGCCGAGGGCGCGTGTTTCCCTCTGTTTCGCCGGCGCGTCTTCGAGCGCATCGGGCTGTACGACCAAACGCTCGTACGCAACCAGGACGACGAGTTCAATGCACGGCTCGCCAAAAGCGGAGGGAAAGTGTACCTGTCTCCTGGAGCCCGCTCGGTATACCGGGTGCGCGAGACCCCCCGCGGACTGTTTCAGCAGTTCTTCCAATACGGATACTGGCGCGTGGCCGTGCTGCGGCGCCATCGCTTTCGCACGTCCTTGCGCCGCTTCGCGCCGGTCCTGCTCTGGGGAGTCTTTGCCGCGCTGGCGATCGCGGCTTGGATGCTGCGGGGGCCATGGATCGCCGCCGCAATTGCTCTTCCACTTTTCTACATGGCGACCTTCGGAGTCATCGGCCTGCGGCTGGCCGGCCTGCGGAAACTCGGCGTGGCCGTCCGCTTTCCGCTCGCCGTGGGAATCATGCACGCGGCCTACGCCTTTGGATTCGTCTGGTCCTTCTGCGTCGGCGGCGCAGATGCCAGGCCGCGCCCGGCGCAAAAGACCGAATGAGCACCCCAACGGATCGAAGCGCGGCCCGGTTTTTCGACGGATTTGCCCAGACCTTCGATTCGCTTTACGACGGCCGCCGCAGTGCGCTGTGGCGCTGGATCGATCGGCGCTTCCGAAGCGACATGTTCGTGCGCTACGCCTGGACGTTCGAGCAGCTGGGCGATCTTTGCGGCAAGACCGTGCTTGATATCGGCTGCGGATCGGGTCCCTACCTTGTGGAAGCGCTGAGGCGAGGCGCCCGGAAGGTGACCGGCGTCGATCCGGCTCCGGGGATGCTTGCTCTGGCGCGGGAGCGCCTGCGCAACACCGATGCCGGAGAACGCGCTCAACTCATCGAGGGGTCGTTCCCGGAGGTCGAGACCGGCCAGCACGACTTCGGGATCGTCATGGGTGTGATGGACTACGTGGACCGCCCGGAGGAGTTCCTGGCTGCGCTCAGACCCGTTATTCGCCGGTCGGTGGTGCTCTCGTTTCCGAGCACGCACTGGCTGCGCACACCGCTCCGTAAAGTGCGTTACCGCATGCGTGGCTGCCCCGTGTACCTTTTCGACGAGGAGCGTATCCGGCGCCTTCTCCCCGCCGCCGGATTCGCCGTGGCCGAAGTGCGGAAAATCCCTGGTGCCGGAATGGACTACCATGTATGTCTGAGCGATCCGACCGCAACGTCGCCGTCATCACGGTAGACGTCGAGGATTGGCCGCAGTCGACCTGGGATCGGCAGTTGCCGATTACAGAGCGCGCGGCGGGCAACACGAAGCGACTCCTCGATCTGTTCGACCGGCTTCAAATCCGCGCCACCATGTTCGTGCTGGGCAAGTTCGCCCTGCGCTTCCCTGACGTGGTTCGCGCCATAGACTCAAGGGGCCACGAAGTGGCGTGTCACGGGTCCGATCACGAGGAGGTCTTCCACCAGTCGCCCAAGGAATTTCGCCGCGACGTCGAGGCGGCCAAATCCACGCTTGAAGATCTCATCGGAAGG
>Ga0326597_10014791_pt1 | contig 10218 bp, 10 predicted proteins | sample RVTome_12_FD_203789 | JGI IMG/M metagenome (GOLD analysis project Ga0326597, IMG submission 203789) | Soil microbial communities from uranium-contaminated site in the Upper Colorado River Basin, Wyoming, United States - RVT100D185 | ecosystem: Environmental > Terrestrial > Soil > Contaminated >...
CTCGGTCGTGGTGGTCGTCTCTGCCTCGCCGCCGCAGGCCGCGACCGTCAGGAGGATGGCGACGACAGAAACCGAAAGGCGTTTCATGGGTACTCCTTCTCTCGTTCCCATTCTTCGTATCCGTCGGGGGGAGGGGTAGAGCCACATGTCCCGACCCAGGCGGGCGGGCCTTTCGACTCTGGCGGTGGGATCCGGCGGGGCGGATCATCGGGGTGACGGCTTTGCGGCCGTCCAGGGGGCAGTGTGAATCCCGCCCCGGGACGCGCGACCGCCGGCGGGGTTCACGCTGATCGGCTTTTTAGCGCAAGAACGGTGCAGAAATGCACCGTTCTGCGGTACAGAGCCATTCCCCGACCTATCGAGGCTGAATCACCTGATCCGGACTGAGAGACACGTGACGCAGCCTTCGAGCTTCTGGAACTCGGAGATGTCGACCGTCACCACCTCGAAGCCCTGGGCTCGCACGACCTCGACCGATCCCGGGCAGTCGGCAGCCATGAGCAGTTTCCCGTCACCCAGATCGACGACTGCCGACCCCGTCTCTTCGGGTACGGCGAGAAATCGTGCGAACGACGAGGCGTCGTCGATCACCGGCTCATGGCCGATGACCGTGCCATCCGGCAGGGCGGTGACGGCAGACTTGAGGTGGAGGACCTTGGTGACAGGCACCGGGACGATCGAGCGGTCGGGGAGAAACCGGTGGAGTTGATCGACGGCGGCCGGGTTGGTGCGTTCCGACAGTCCAACGTAGACGGTCGAGCCGACCTTGAGGACGTCGCCACCGTCTAGGGATGCGGGTGCTTCGATGTGGACGACCCGGTTCATGTGGCGGCGGATGGCCCGCTCGGTGCCGATGATCTCCGGCTGGCGGATGTCGGCGCCGGGACGGGTGATGACTGCGAGGTCGCCGAAGACGACGACGGTGTCTTCCACGAAGACGGCGTCGGGACAATCGTCGGCCGAGTCGACGTGGTCCACCGTCCAACCGTTCCGTTCGAGGACGGTCACGTATCCGTGCCACTGCTCCAGCGCCGTCGGGTAGTCGACTTCGGTCCGCTCCATGTGGGTGAGCAGGCCCTGGGGGAGCAATGGGCCGGGGCGACGGACGAGCACGGTGGTCACGAGGCACCCGAGCGTATCAACTGCCCCGTGATGCACGGTGGACGGGCGCGGCGCGGTGACGCGGACTTCACGCGCCTGATCCGCCGTGAACCCTGGCGGACTCGGCCGTGCTCAGGCACTCGGACACCCTCGGCTCGTGGATGGCGAGGTCGGTGTTCTGCTCTGCGCTGCGGTACATCCATGTGCCGCTGCCCCGCTAAAAACGGCTAGACCAGCTCGCGTTCGAGGCGGTCGAGGGTGCGTTCCTCGGCGATCCAGTTGAACCAGAGCTTGGCGATGAGGCCGAGGAGGTAGAAGCCGCCGCCCAGCTTCATGACGATGCCGGCCAGCGTCTGATCCTCCACCGGCGTGAGACCCCACGACAGCGGGGCGTCGCCGTACACCGGGTACAGCACCGAGTCTCCGAACGTGAGGAACGAGGCGGGCACGATCGGGATGATCGTGTTCAGGAAGAGATACATCATCTGCCCTGGCCGGCCCAGGCGGGGCAGCGCCGGCGTCGGACTGAACACCGGCATCCACAACGACACCGCCGTCAGGAAGAACACGACGTGGACCACGAAGTGCGCCCACTCGGTGGTGTTCTGCCAGGCGATGGCGGCCGGCCAGTGGATGGAGACGATGGCGATGTTGAAGGCGAAGAACCCGACGACCGGCGTGACGAACGGTCGGACGAACCCGACGATCCGCCGGTGGGCGATGGTCTGCTCCGCCAGCCAACGGGGCAGGCCGATGAGCAGCAGCGGCGGCACCACGTAGCCGAGGAGCATGTGCTCGATCATGTGGAACGAGATGAGGGTCTGCTCGGCGAGGTCGTGGATCGGATAGCCGGAGGCGACGAGCATGATCGCCACCCCCGAATACCAGGCACGCCGCTGACCGCGGGTCGCCGGCGGGGCGTCTGGCGCCACCAGCGGGCGCAGCCGTGCCTCCGCCCACCACCAGCCGGCGGCGAGGACGACGACGAGCGAGAGAACGTCGAGGTGCAGGTGGAAGTCGGGGAGTGGTGGCATGTCGCCCTAGCGGGTGATCAGCCCCACGAGGAACGACCCGACGACGATCCCGTACAGCGACAGTGCCAGCAGGAATCCTCCGGCGAAGAAGCGGGTCAGCACCGGCTTTTCGAACCGCAGGTGCATGAACCAGCCGATCACGACCACGAACTTGAAGAACGACAGGGCGATGAGGAGCGGTCCGTCCCAGCCGCCCATGTCGACCGCGTCATCCAGGTAGAACAGCGCTACCTCGAAGGCGGTGACGATCGCCAGCAGGATGGCGATCTTGACGTACTGACCCGTGGTCGGGTGCGGAGCGTGGTGGGCTTCGTCGGTCATCAGACGGCTCCCAGCAGGTAGACGACGGTGAAGATGACGATCCAGATGATGTCCACGAAGTGCCAGTACAAGCCGACGAGCTCGAGATTCATGCCGTGTTGCTGGGACAGCCCGCCCTGGCGTTTGGCCATCCCGAAGAGGGACAGCAGCATGATCACGCCGATGGCGACGTGGGCGCCGTGGAAGCCGGTGAGCATGAAGAACGCCGACGACGCCGGGTTGGTGGTGAGGGTCATCCCCTGGACGTTGATGAACTCGTAGAACTCGAAGACCTGCCCACCGAGGAAGATCGACCCGAGCATGGCGGTGGCGAGCAGCCAGGTGCGGGTCCCGTTCTGGTCGCCGGTGGTCAGCGCATGGTGGGCGAGGACCATGGTCAGCGAGCTCATCAGCAGCACGAACGACGACACGGACGTGAAGGGGATGTCGTAGACCTCCCGCGGCACCACCGTGGCGCCGAAGGTGTCGCCGCCGTACACCAGGTAGTTGGTGATGAGGGCGCCGAAGAAGAGGAACTCGGAGCTGAGGAACAGCCACATTCCCAGCTTGCGGTTGTCGATCCCGAAGGACTCGTGGTCGGCGGCGTGCGTGTCGGCGGTCGCCACGGTCTCGGCCATCAGTGCGCCTCCGCCATCGCCGGCTCGTGCTCGCCGCCGCCATCGTGCGGCTCTTCCAACGGCTCCATCCCCCACCCCAGCAGGGAGCCGATGGAGATGACCGCTCCGATGAGGATGAGGAGCTTTCCGGCCACCCCCCGGTGGTAGATGATCCCGTAGGCGATGAGCGGTACGCCCGATGCCATGAGGATGGGGAAGTAGGACGGGTTGGGCAGGTGGATGGGTGACGACGGGTTGCGGCCATCGTGTTCGAGCCGGGCGATGGTGTCGTCGGCGTCGTCGCGCCGGACGGCGCGGCCTTCGGAGTCCTCGGTGTACTTCATGTGCCAGAAGTGGTCGAGGCTGGTGACGGTCGGGTTCTCGGCGTAGTTGTAGTGCGGGGTCGGGTTGGGGATCGACCATTCGATGGTGCGGGCGTCCCACGGGTCGAGTCCCGAGTTCGGGCCTTTCCGCTTGGACCAGCTCCAGTTGAACATGAAGACGAGGATGCCGACGGCGATGGTGAAGGCGCCGATGGTGACGGCAAGGTTCCATGGCCCGAAGTTGGTTTCGGGGGCGTAGCGCCAGGTGCGGCGGACCATGCCCTGCAGTCCGAGCCAGTGCATCGGGGCGAACGTGAGGTTGAAGCCGACGAACTGGATCCAGAAATGGGTCTTGCCCAGCGCCTCGTTCATCATCCGACCGGTGAGCTTCGGGAACCAGTAGTACAGCCCGGCGAAGAGGCCGAAGATCGAACCGCCGAACAGCACGTAGTGGAAGTGGGCGACGATGTAGTACGTGTCGGTCTGTTGCCAGTCGGACGGCACGATGGAGTGGGTGACGCCGGAGAGCCCACCGATCACGAACATCGCCACGAAGCCGACGGCGAAGAGCATGGGGGTGGTGAACCGTATTCGTCCGCCCCACATGGTTCCCAGCCAGTTGAAGATCTTGATGCCGGTGGGGATGGCGATGGTCATGGTCGACAGGCCGAAGGCCGCCTGGGCGACGGGGGTGAGCGCCGAGGAGAACATGTGGTGGGCCCACACCCCGAAGCCGAGGAAGGCGATGCCGCCGCCGGCGAAGACGATGGCGGCGTATCCGAACAGCGGCTTGCGCGAGAACACGGGCAGCACCTCGGAGACGATGCCCATGGCCGGGAGGATGAGGATGTACACCTCGGGATGGCCGAACAGCCAGAACAGGTGCTGCCACAGGATGGGGTCTCCACCCCCGGCCGCCTGGAAGAAGAGGGTGCCGAAGGCTCGATCGAAGGTCCCCATGAACAGGGCGACGGCGATGATCGGCAGCGAGAACAAGAGCAGGAAGGCCACCACCATGGTCATCCAGATGAACACCGGCATCCGCAGCAGGCGCATGCCTTTGGCCCGCATGTTGAAGATGGTGGTCAGGAAGTTGACGGCCGAGACCAGCGAGGCGATTCCCAGGATCTGCAGGCCGAGCAGGGCGAAGTCGACCGCAGTTCCAGGGGAGAAGGAAGGGCCGGCATTGGGTTGATACAGGAACCAGCCGCCGTCGGGCAGGCCTCCCAGCAGGGTCTGCTGGGAGGGGTCGATGTTGCCGGGGACGCCTTCGACGCCGAGCGGCGGGGTGACGTCACCGAAGAAGATGACCGAGTAGATGAAGAGGGCGCCGAAGAAGAACAGCCAAAACGACATGGCGTTGAGGCGGGGGAAGGCGACGTCGCGAGCGCCGATCATCAGCGGCAGCAGGTAGTTCATGAAGGCGGCCGAGATCGGCATCACGAACAGGAAGATCATGGTGAGGCCGTGGGTGGAGAACATGGCGTTGTATTCGGCGGCGGTGAGGAAGTCGCCGTTGGGACCGGCCAACTGGATGCGGAGGAGGAGCGCTTCGAGACCGCCGACGATGAAGAAGATGAAGGCGGCGTAACCGTACATGATGCCGATCTTCTTGTGATCGACGGTGGTGACCCACGACCAGAACCCTTCCGTGGACTCCGGGCGGCGGAAGATCGTCATGGTGGTGCTGCGTTCGGCGGTGGCGGTCACGAGAGGGTCTCCATCCAGGCGATCAGGTCGTCGATCTCTTGTTGGGTGAGGCCCAGGTCCGGCATGAACGATCCGGGCTTGACCTCGGGCGGGTTGGCCAGCCATTCGGTGAGCGCCTGGCGATAGCTGAGGCCTTCATACGGCAGGTAGGCGCCGGCGAAGACGCTGCGGCTGGCGAAATGGGTGAGGTTGGGTCCGTTGAATCCGGGTTCGGCGACGATGTTGTCGAGGACCTCGCGGTCGTTGTCCTCGAAGTCGACGGTGTGGCACTGGGTGCAGCCCTTGTTGAGGTAGACCTGGAGCCCATCCCACGCCGGGGTGCCTTCGGCCGGCACCGGCGCCGCGGCCTGCTGGGCCGCCACCCAGGCGTCGAAGTCGGCCGGTGCGAGCACCAGGGCTCTGGCTCGCATCAGCGAGTGCGACAGTCCGCAGAACTCGGCGCAGTGGCCCCAGAAGTCGCCCGGTTCGTAAGCCTCGAGCCGCAGAAAGGTCTCCTGGCCGGGAACGAGGTAGCGCTTGCCGTTGAGCGCCGGGATCCAGAAGTTGTGAAGGACGTCCTCGGAGGTCATCACCGCGCAGACCTCCTGGCCGGCCGGCATGACGAGGACGTTGGCGGTTTCGATCCCCTGGTCGGGATACTGGTATTCGAACCACCACTGATGACCGATGATCTCGATGGTCATGGCGTCGGGGGCGCATTCGGTGAGGTCGAAGACACCACGGACGGTGGGGATGGCGATGCCGGCGAGGATCAGGGCGGGGATGACCGTCCAGGTGATCTCCAGCTTGGCGTTGCCGTGCGTCTGCTTCGGCTCTTGGCGCCCTGGGCGGTCACGGAAGGCGATGGCGGCGAAGACGATGGCGCCCTGCACCACCAGGAAGATGGCGGTGGCGATCCAGAACACCGGCCAGAACAGCCCGTCGATGCGGTCGGCGATCGGTCCGGCCGGTTCGAACGTGGTGAGCGGCGAGTCGATCTCGATGAGCGAGCACGACGACAGCACCAGGCCCAGCAGGGCGACACCGGCAAATCGGAAAGGGCGCGTCGGCCTGACAGAGCGGCGCCGCCGAGGGTGCTGAACCATGGGGCGAGTGTAAGTGGCGGCGGGGTCGTCGGCCAAGCCAATCAGAACGGGCGCTTTCGGCCCTTTCAACCGACGTTCTCCACCGCTCGGCGTAGCTCGTCGGGGCCGGTGGCGCCTTCGAATCGGGCGGTGACGATCCCGTCGGAATCGATCACGAACACCCAGGGCTCGGACGGCAGCTGCCACGCCTCCACCGCGGGCGCGGCCTCGAGGCGGCCGCTGGCGGCTGCTTCCAGATCGGCGTAGATCTCGACGTGCAGCCAGTTGACGCCGGGGTACTCGTCCATGACCTGCCGGACGACGTCGAGCGTCGGTCCGCAGGAGGCGGTCTGGCAGAAGGCGGGGGTGGCGAAGGCCACGACCGTCGGCCGCCCGTTGCCGAGGGCGTCGTCGAGGGACAGCTCGTACAGCCGAGGGTCGGGGTCCCGGTCCGAGGAGATGGATTCCAGCGGGAACTCGGGGTGGGTGCGGGTCGGGGTGGAGATGGCCGGATCTCCGACATCGGGTACCGGGCTGGACGTCTGCACGCCGAACGGCGTGGGAGCCGTCGGCGGCGAGCCTTCCGGCTCGAGCACGACGTCCCAGCGTCCGGGGGCGGTCAGCTCGACGTTGGCGACGAGGAACCCGCGCACGTCGGGGATGGCCCACACCCATTCCGTCTCGACGACGGCAACCTCGTCGCCGTCGTGGAAGAACCGGGCGGTGGTGGGCACGTCGGGGCCGGCCAGGAACGAGCCGTCTTCTTCGGAGACGATCGCCATGAGGAGCCGGTTGGGTCCCGGCGTGAGCGTCTGCTGGGTGTTGGCGACGACGGCGAGACCTTCGGTTCCCCCACCGCAGGCGGCGAGGACGAGGATCAGAGCGATGGTTGCCGTCATCCTGTCGCGCATCGGGATCCATGTTGGCATCAACCGGCCGGTGTGCGTCTCGGTATCGCCCATCGTCGTGGGTTGTGGTCCGGGCCGGGGCAGGCGACGAACGTCGACGGCTCCGTCAACTCCGTGAGTGCCGCGCCGACGGGTGACCATCAAGCGTTCTGGAAGTGGGAGACGAGGCGGCGGGCGAGCTCGTCGTGCAGCTCCGGGGGTAGGTCGTGGCCCACCCCGTCCATCACCCACAGCTCGGCCCCGGGGATCGCCTCGGCGGTGGCAATGCCTCCCGAGACGTCGACGAGGGGGTCCTTCTCGCCGTGGATGACGAGGGTGGGGGCGGTGATCGTCTTCACCTCGCCGGTGCGGTCGCCGGTGGCGAGGATGGCGGCGAGCTGGCGGCCGGTGCCTTCCGGGTAGACGACCCGATCCAGGTTGCGAGCGGCGGTGGCCCTGGCGCGCTCTTCGTCGAAGTAGTCCGCCCAGGCGAGGCGGGCGTAGTCGACCGTGGACTGGATGGCGGCCTCGCGTTCGGTGGGAGGAGCGGTGAACAGCGACTCCGTCATCTCGGGGGTGGGTTGTCCGACCTCACGGTTGCCGGTGGACGACATGATCGAGGTGAGCGTACGGACCCGTTCGGGGTGACGGGCGGCGACGGCCTGGGCGATGTAACCGCCCATCGAGACACCGACCACGTGGGCGCGGTCGATCCCGAGTGCGGTGAGCAACCCGACGGCGTCGTCGGCCATGTCGCCGAGCAGGTAGGGGACTTCCGGGGTGCCGCCCGCTGCGATGATCTCCACGACCCGCATGACGCTCGCCCTGGCGCCGTCGAAGTGGTGGGAGTACCCGGCATCTCGGTTGTCGAAGCGGATCACCTCGAACCCGGCGTCGACGATGGGCTCCACCAGTCCGGCCGGCCAGTAGACGAGCTGGCCGCCGAGACCGGCGATGAGGAGAACGGCGGGGTCGTCGGGAGTTCCTGTCCGCTCGTAATAGATGGTGATTCCGTTGGCGACTGCTTCTGGCATGGCGGCGAGACTATCCGGGCCGGGGAGTGAGCCCGGATCCACCGGTAGGCTGACCCGGCAATGGGAGCCGCCGTCACCACCTCCGCGCCTGCCCGCGGTCTGGGCCATTTGCTCGGGCCCTACGTGGCGCTGATGAAGCCGCGGATCATCGAGCTGCTTCTCATCACCACCCTCCCGGCCATGGTCCTTGCCGCCCGTGGCTGGCCGGGAACGTGGCTGGTGGTGGCCACTCTGTTGGGCGGGACGCTCTCGGCCGGTGGCGCCAACGCCCTCAACAACTACTACGACCGTGACATCGACGAGATCATGAAGCGGACGTCGAAGCGGCCGCTTCCCAGCCACCGCATCGAACCGGTCAACGCCCGCAATTTTGGCTGGGGGCTCGGTGTCGCCGGCTTCGTGGTGCTGTGGCTGACGTCGAACCTGCTGGCGGCGGCTATCTCCACCGGGGCGCTGCTGTTCTATGTCTACGTCTACACGCTGGGGCTGAAGCGGACCACCTCGCAGAACATCGTCATCGGCGGTGCCGCCGGTGCGGCGCCGGTGTTGGTCGGCTGGGCGGCGGTGACCGGTGGCCTCGCCACCCCAGCATGGGCCATGTTCGCCGTGGTCTTCGCCTGGACGCCGCCGCATTTCTGGGCGCTGGCCGTCCGCTACCGCGACGACTACGCCGCCGCCGGCGTCCCCATGCTCCCGGTGGTGACCTCCATCGAGTCCACCACCCGCCAGATGGCGCTGTACGCGGGCGTCACCGTCCTCTTCTCGCTCGCCCTCGTGCCTCTCGCCGGCCTCGGCTGGCTGTATCTCGTCGCCGCCATCGCCTCGGGTGCGGTGCTCATGCTCGAGTCGGTGAGAGTGATGCTGGCACCGGAACGGGCGATGAAGCTCTTCACCTACTCCACCGCCTACCTGTCGATCGTGTTCGCCGCCCTGCTGGTCGACGCGCTCTGAGCCGCGGGTCGTAGCGTGGATCCGATGAGATCCGGGAAGGTCCGGGAGCTCCGCACCAGGTTCGTCGACCTCCACCGGGAGGGTCTGTTCGTTATGCCCAACGCCTGGGACGTCGGCTCCGGCCGGATCCTGGAGACGATGGGGTTCGCGGCCGTGGCGACGACCAGCTCGGGCCTTGCGGCGGCGCTGGGACGGATGGACCAACACGTGACCCCCGATGAGCTGGTCGACCACGTCGCCGGTCTGGTGGCGGCGATGGAGATCCCGGTCAGTGTCGATGCCGAACACGGCTACGCCGCGAGCCCCGGGGGCGTGGCCGAGTTCTTCGAGCGGATAGCGTCGGTCGGGGCGGCCGGCGTCTCGATCGAAGACTTCGATCCGGTGGCGGGGATCCTCCCCACCGCCGCCGCGGTGGAGCGGGTGGCGGCGGCGGCGGAGGCGGCGCGACGTCACGGCCTCGTCCTCACCGCCCGCGCCGAGAACCACCTGTACGGGTCGGACGACCTGGACGACACGTTCGACCGGCTGATCCGCTTCCGTGACGTCGGCGCCGACGTCGTGTACGCCCCCGGCTTGGAGGACCTCGGCCAGATCACCCGTCTGGTGTCCGCCGTCGGGATACCGGTCAACGTGCTGCTGCGACGTCACGGCCCGTCGGTCCCTGCTCTCGCCGCCGCCGGTGTGAGACGAGTCTCCACCGGGGGTGCTCTCGCCTTCGCCGCCTACGGCGCCCTCCACGCCGCCGCCGGCGAACTCCTCTCTGCCGGCACCTCCACCTACCTGGACGCCACCCTCCCACCCACCATCCGGACCCAAGCCTTCACCCCCGACCACTGAGCGAGGTTTTCTCCCCCCAGCGAGCGCAGCGAGCTTTGGGAGGTGGCGTGTGGGAAGGTTTTCTCCCCCCCGCGGCCGCAGGCCGTGCTGGGGGGAGTCCCGCCGCAGGCGGGTATGGGCGGCGTGGTCGCACAGTTTCTCCCCCCTCGGCCGTAGGCCGTCTGGGCTCTCCTATGTCAATCCGTGGTCGGGGAGGACCTTCCAGACTTGGCGGGCGACGTGGCGTTTGGCGCCGCGGATGACGATGCGTCGTTTCTTGTTGTTTGCGGGGTTGCGTTGTTGGAGGTAGTGGCGGGCTTGACCGTCGTGTTTGAGTTGGGTGAGGACGATGGTGTGGATGGCGCGGTTGGCTTGCCGGTT
>Ga0326597_10014792_pt1 | contig 10218 bp, 8 predicted proteins | sample RVTome_12_FD_203789 | JGI IMG/M metagenome (GOLD analysis project Ga0326597, IMG submission 203789) | Soil microbial communities from uranium-contaminated site in the Upper Colorado River Basin, Wyoming, United States - RVT100D185 | ecosystem: Environmental > Terrestrial > Soil > Contaminated >...
TCCCTTTGGAGAGCACCGAAGAGTCGTGACGGGATCATCTCATGGAGCGCTTACAGAAAATACTCGCCAGGGCCGGTCTGGCGTCGCGACGGGAGGCCGAACGCTGGATCGCCGAAGGCCGAGTGACGGTCAACGGCGCCATCGTCCGGCTGGGCTCGCAGGCCGATGCGGCGCACGACAGCATCAAAGTCGACGGCAAAAGGATCAAGCTACCAACCTCACCGCGATATTTCGCTTTTCATAAACCGCCGGGGATCGTTACGACGCTGAACGATCCCCAGCGCCGTCCGGACTTGACCCGATTCCTCGCGCATATGGGAGACAAGCAGAGAGTGTTTCCGGTGGGACGGCTAGATTATAACTCCTCCGGCTTGCTGCTTTTGACCAACGACGGCGAACTGGCGCAACGTTTGTCCCACCCGCGCTACGGCGTCATAAAAATCTACCGCGTCAAACTGAGCGCCTGTCCGACCGAAGAAGAGCTGGCCCGATTGGGCAAGGGCATTTACCTCGACGATGGCCGCGCCGCTCCGGCGCGGGCGCGCGTGTTGGAGAAACTGAGAAAGAACGCATGGGTCGAGATCGAGCTGCACGAAGGGCGCAAGCGCGAAGTGCGTCGTATGTTCGAAACGCTAGGTTATTTCGTTGAAAAACTCGTCCGCGTGCGCGTCGGCACCGTCGCCCTCGGCCATCTGGCTCCAGGCGAACTCAGACCGCTCTCGGAAATTGAAATCAAGTCTTTGAAGAGAGCGGTTGGGTTATAAGGCGAGTTCTCAACCATGCGCGGCAACCAAAGGGCGATCCTCTCCGCTCCGCTGCGTGGTTCGGCCAAGCCCCTCTCGGCGTATAGGGTGCCTTGCTTCTCAGACTTCATACTGCCGTGAGTCATGATGCGGGAGGCTACGGCTAAGATCTCATCGATGCCAGTGCCACGGTTGGGGTACAGACAGTCAGAATGTTAACGAGCCGCGTCAGATGCTCATTGTCCAACGTGACAAGCGTACTTCCTGCGTCATGGGCGACCGCAGCATAAACCGCATCGGCACCGCGCAACCCGTGTTGTGCCGCCAAGGTGAGGGCTTGGATGGCGCTCATCTCATCCAGCACTCGGACCGTCACATGGGGCAACCGACTCAGGGCGAAGGCAAACGCTTGTGCCTGCACCGGCGTACGACGGGTGCGACTAATTGCGCCGGCCACCTCCACCAACACCAAATTGGGCAGAATGATAGGAAGCGACTGCTGCCGTATGACTTCAAGAAATTGGCGACTCACCAGATGGCCTGGTTCGCGTTGGTCGAAGGCGTTGACCCATACACTGGCATCGACTGTGTACATCGCGTCACCGCCGCATGGCCAACACGGCCGCCGTTAAGGTGTCTACCTCTGGCGTATCGCTGACAGCGAGCGTGTCGCCAAGACGGAAGAACTCCTCCCATGCCTCTGCAGCCTCTGACGGGGGTACAGCGACCGGGGCAGACGTCGACGTCATCACGTGGGCCATACGGAGCGCTAACGTGGATAACAAACGCGCTTGTTCCAATAGGGAGAGGCGCTCTACTAGACGCTGGACTTGGTCGAGTGTATTTTCTGCCATATTCTTCTCCTTGCCTAGAATACCGACATTATAGCACATGCTCGACCCCGCCAAGAAGGGTCTTCTCACTATCTCTATTGGAGCCGAACCAGTAATATGCAGAACGGCTTTTGTCGATATTAATATCTGCAAAAGCCGAGAAAAGACTCCCGGTACATTTTCTCCTCTGGATCGCCGAAGGCCGAGTGACGGTCAACGGCGCCATCGTCCGGTTGGGCTCGCAGGCCGATGCGGCGCACGACAGCATCAAAGTCGACGGCAAAAGGATCAAGCTGCCAACCTCACCTCGATTTTTCGCTTTTCATAAACCGCCGGGGATCGTTACGACGCTGAACGATCCCCAGCGCCGTCCAGACTTGACCCGATTCCTCGCGCATATGGGAGACAAGCAGAGAGTGTTTCCGGTGGGGCGGCTGGATTATAACTCCTCCGGTCTGCTGCTCTTGACCAACGACGGCGAGCTCGCCCAACGTTTGTCCCACCCGCGCTTCGGTGTCATAAAAATCTACCGCGTCAAGCTGAGCGCCTGTCCGACGGAAGAAGAGCTGGCCCGATTGCGCAAGGGCATTTACCTCGACGATGGCCGCGCCGCTCCGGCGCGGGCGCGTGTGTTGGAGAAACTAAAAAAGAACGCCTGGGTCGAGATTGAGCTGCACGAAGGACGCAAGCGCGAGGTGCGCCGCATGTTCGAAACGCTCGGTTATTTCGTTGAAAAACTGGTCCGCGTGCGCGTCGGCACCGTCGCTCTCGGCCATCTGGCTCCGGGCGAACTCAGGCCGCTCTCGGAAATAGAGATCAGGTCTTTGAAGAGCGCGGTTGGACTCTAGCAAGAGGCGAAAGTTAGGCTCGTATTGTCTCTGTCGGGGATGGGTGAAATCCCTCGCCTTCAGGCGAAGAGAAAGTTTGTCATGCCCGCGAAAGCGGGCATCCAGTGTGCCGACGGAGGGACAGAGACACAAAACCTGGATTCCCGCTTTCGCGGGAAAGACGGAACGGGAAGTTGACTTCCAGTCGACGTTATCGACATCCCTCGGCTTCGAACCGAGGGATGTTTAATTCGAGTGATGGAGTAATGGAGTAGTGGGTTTTGACCCCGATACTCCAGTACTCCAATATTCCAACTCCCTTGTTAGCCTTCGCGGGCGGGTTTGCGTCTTTCCCTCAGAGTGTGTGAAAAAATAGCCGATCGCCCTTCGACAAGCTCAGGACGAACGGCTAAGAACTTAAATTTTCATCTATGCCGTCCCGTTCGTGGTGAGCTCGTCGAACCATGAACGGATTTTTTCACACACTCTCAGTGCGCGCCGCGCAGGCTGCAAAACTCTTCGTAATCGATCAGCGCTTTGATCGTCGGATGATCGCCGCACATCGGGCAGTTGGCGTCGCGGCGCAGCTTCAACGTGTTGATCTCCATGGTGAGCGTGTTGAAGCAGAGCAATCGGCCGACAAGACTGTCGCCCTTGCCTAAAATCAGCTTGATCGCTTCCAGTGCTTCGATGACGCCGATGAGTCCCGGCAGAACCCCCAGTACGCCGGCCTCGGCGCAGCTCGGCGCCATCTCCGCCGGCGGCGGTTCCGGGTACAAGCAGCGGTAGCAGGGGCCTTTGCCCGGATAAAAGACCGTGGCCTGGCCTTCGAACTGAAAAATGCTGCCGTGCACGTTGGGTTTGCCGGCGAGCACGCAAGCGTCGTTGACGAGATAACGGGTCGGGAAATTGTCGCAGCCGTCCACCACCAGGTCGTAATCCTTGAGGATCTCCATTATGTTTTCCGAGGTGAGTTTCGCCTGATAGGGAATTACCTTGACGTCGGGGTTAAGCGATTCCAAGGTTTTCTTCGCCGACTCGACCTTCGGCATTCCGACGCGGTCGTTGGCGTGGAGAATCTGGCGCTGCAAGTTGGAGATATCGACGACGTCATTGTCGATGATCCCAAGCGTGCCGACGCCCGCCGCGGCGAGATAGTAGGCGGAAGGGCAGCCGAGCCCGCCGGCGCCGACCATCAGCACTTTGGCTTGAAGCAATTTTGCCTGTCCGTTTTCGCCGACTTCCGGCAGGAGAAAATGGCGGCTGTAGCGCACCAACTGCTCAGGCGTATATTGAAAGTCTTGCACCCACTTGAAGCCGGCATTCTTCCAGGCGCCGTAACCGCCCGCCATGGAGGTGACATTCTGATAGCCCAACTCCTTGAGCGCCTTGCCGGCGATTAGAGAGCGTACGCCGCCGGCGCAGTAGGCGATGATCGGCGTATTTTTGTCCGGCACCGTGCTCTCGACTTTGATTTCAAGAAAGCCGCGGGGTAGCGAAACCGCTCCTTCAAGATGCCCCTGGCGCCATTCGTCGCTCTCCCGAACGTCTAAGATTACCGGTGACTTGCCGTTGTTTCTTAAGAGATCGTTGACTTGTTGCGCGCTCACTTCCGGCACTTCCTTGCGCGCCTCGGCCATCAGTTCCTGAAAAGTTTTGGCCATGACTCCTCCAGAGCAATTCGTCAGCTTGTGAGACCTTAGAGGTCCAAATTAAGTCGCGCCGAGACCTAAGTCAAGTTGGCCCTGAAGCGAGGTAATTTTGCAGATCGATGAAAGGGTTTTGCACTACGAAGCACCCAGCGCGGTTACGCCGCAACCAAAATGAGAAAAGTCGGGTTCACCACGAAGGCACGAAGGACACGAAGGGTCTCGTAGGGTGCGCTTCGCGCACCGGTCGGTGTCGGAATATCTCCCGCAAAGAACGCAAGGGGCGCAAAGAAATGAAATTGATTTCCGAACTTGGCGTCCTTGGCGTCTTGGCGCGAGCAATATCCGAATCCGAGAGTTGCGGCGTAGCCGCACTGTGCTAATTTGGTTAAAACTTGGCTTTTGACCGCCTATGCCTGCCGCCGAAGCAGAAAAAACTCCCCAACCGTCACCGAGCGTCGCGCGCCAAGCCGGCGTGGTCGGCCTCGCGGTCATGGCCAGCCGCGTGCTCGGTTTGGTGCGCGACCAGGTGTTCGCTGCTTTTTTTGGCGCCGGGCTTCAGTATGACGCCTTTCTAACCGCTTTTCGCATACCGAATCTTTTGCGCGATCTCTTCGCTGAAGGCGCGTTGTCTGCGGCCTTCGTCACCACTTTTTCGCGGACGCTAGAAGCTAAAGGAAAGGATGAAGCTCAGCGGCTGGCGAACCGCGTCACCACGGCTATGGTTCTCGTCATCGCGGTCATTTCGATTCTGGCCTGGTTCTTTGCTCCGTCGATCGTCCATTGGCTCGCGCCGGGCTTCTTCGACGTGCCGGGCAAAGGAGAGCTCACGATCCATCTCACCCGGGTGATGATCCCGTTTCTGCTCCTGGTTGCCCTGGCAGCCCAGGCGATGGGCGTGCTCAACGCGAACAACCGTTTCGGCATTCCATCTCTCGCTTCGGCGTTTTTCAATATCGGTTCCATCGCCGGCGGATTGCTTTTAGGATTCTCGCTGGCCCAACCCCTCGGCATCACGGCCATCGAGGGCATGGCCTACGGCACGTTGATCGGCGGCTTCCTTCAGTTCGCGGTTCAGTGGCCGAGCTTAGGCCGTCTGGGATACCGCTACCGCCCTATGTTCAGCTTCAGCGATCCGGCGCTGCGCCAGATCGCCATGCTCATGGGCCCGGCGATCATCGGCGTCGCCGCGGTTCAGATCAACGTTTTTGTGAATACGAACTTCGCTTCGGCTATCGTCAATACGACTACCGGCCAAGTCGTCAACGGACCCGTCTCCTGGCTCAACTATGCGTTTCGCTTCATGCAGTTTCCCATCGGCGTGTTCGGAGTGGCCATCGCCACGGCGACGCTTCCGGCGATCTCGCGTAGCGCGGCGCGCGAAAATATCGTCGAGTTTCGCCAAACCCTGGCACATTCGCTGGTGCTGACTTTCCTTCTATGCGTGCCATCGGCCATCGGTCTCATCGTGTTGGGACGCCCGATCGTCGCGTTGGTCTTCGAGCATGGAAAATTTACCGGTTACGATACCATCCAAACCGCCGATGCTTTGGCTGCCTATTCCATCGGCTTGGCCGGCTACGCCGCGGTCAAGGTTCTCTCGCCCGCCTTCTACGCGTTGAAAGACGCGCGCACGCCGATGCTCGTCAGCCTTGGCTCCATCGTCGTTAATTACCTGATGAACTCGATGCTGGTTCGTCGCTACGGTCATGTCGGCCTTGCCATGTCGACCTCCATCGTCGCCCTGGTCAACTTCGCGCTGCTGATGATTTTGATGCGCCGCAAGCTGGGACGGATCGGAGGACGCCATCTGAGCCGGACCTTCGGCAAGATTTGTCTCGCCTCTTTTGTCATGGCCATTGCCGTTTGGCTGGTGAACTGGCAAGTCGGCGTGCAACTACCGCTGAGGGGAACTCTGCTTCGTCTAGTTCAAGTGCCCACGGCAATTGGCGCCGGAGCCCTCAGCTTTTATTTCCTTTGCCGAATGCTCGGGGTGCAAGAGCTCGATGAGGCCATCGGCTCCCTCGGCGGCAGACTATTGAACCGCCGCAGAAGTCGCTGACCCAATCGATCCGCCGATGAACATGGCCCGCGGCAAGAATTTACCGTGGCACTCTTGAGGGAGATCGTTAATGTCTCTTTCTAGCTTGTCTTTGTTCAAGGTTCCAGGTTCAAAGTTCAAGGTAGGGAACGGGGACGTTGAACATTGAACTTTGAACTTTTGAACGGCGCATTATCCATTTTATCTACCCTTGGGGTCGAGCCAATCGCGTAGCCCGTTGCCGAGAAAATTGAAGGCGAGGATAGTGAGAAAGATCGCCGCCGCGGGGAAAAAAAGAATGTGCGGATAGGTGCGCATGGCGCGCCAGCCGTCTTGCGCCAGGGTGCCCCAGCTGGTGCCCCACGAACTATACGGATCGTTGATGCCAATGCCGATGAAGCTCAGCGTCGACTCCGCTAGGATAGCGGAAGGAATGCTGAAGGTCAGCGTGACGATGATCGGCCCGGTAATGTTGGGCAGGATATGGCGCAGAACCAGACGCCGGCGCGACGCGCCCATGGCGCGGGCCCCTTCGACAAAGAGAAATTCCTTCGCTTGCAGCACCTGGCCGCGCGCGATGCGCGCGAAGCGCACCCATGAGACTAACCCTAAGGCGACTAACAGTCCGCCAACATTCCTGCCGAAGAGAAGTGAGAGCAAGATGAAAATGAGCATATCCGGCAGACCGTAAAAAATATCGACGAAGCGCATCATGAGCTGATCGATGGCGCCGCCTTTAAAGCCGGAAATGAGACCATAGATCGTGCCGATTACTAGCGCGATGAGCCCCGTACCTACTCCTACGGTCATCGACACCCGCGCGCCGTAGAGCACCCGCGTCAAAAGATCCCGGCCCAGGCCGTCGGTACCCATCCAGTGGGCGTAACTGGGCGCTTCCAAAATGCGCTTTTCTTCCAGCCCTCCGGCGCTGTACGGCGAAAGCCACGGTGCCAGCGCGGCGCTCAACGTGACCATGAGAACGAACCCCAGGCTCAGCGCGAGCCAAGGGTCGCGTCGGATAGGTCGGTTGTCAATAGGAGTGGCCATAGGAGTTCAGCGTTCAAGGTTCGAGGTTGAAAGTTCAATGTTCAACGTCCCCACCCCACACTTTGAACCCTTCGACATTGCTCAGGGCAGGCCTGGAACCTTGAACTTTGAACGCATCAGGTCATTCCGTTCTGATGCGCGGATCGACCAAACCGTAAAGCAGATCAACAAAAAGATTCGCTCCTACCAGGAGAGTGGTGTAAACCAGCGTGACTCCCATGATCAGCGGGTAGTCGCGGTCGGTGACCGCAGTGATGAAAAAACGCCCCATGCCGGGAATCGCGAAGACATATTCGACAACGAAGGAACCGGTGAGCAGCGCCGCCGTGAGCGGGCCCATCACCGTCAGCACCGGAATCAGCGAATGGCGCAACGCGTGCCGGAGCACCACGGCGCTTTCTTTGACTCCCTTGGCGCGCGCGGTGCGGATAAAATCTTCGCCGAAAGTTTCGATAAGCGTCGAACGGAGAAGGGCCGCAAGATAGGCCGCTGGCGCCGCGCCCAGGGTGGCCATCGGCAACACCGCGCTGGTCCAATCATCCCAGCGTCCGGCTTGCAGCCAGCCGAGCTGCAACGCGACTCCCCAAATCAGCAAGGCGCCCAAGATAAAATGCGGCACGGAAATACCGAGGGTCGAAATGAAGACGCAGAGACGGTCGATCCAGGAGTCGCGGAAATAAGCCGCGAGCAAGCCCAGGGGAAGCGCCAGCGCCAGGGCGAAACCGAGAGCGAGCAGGCCGAGCAGCGCGGAAGTCGGTAGGGTGTCGGCGATAATCTCATTGACACCGCGGTCGAGGTACTTGTAGGACGGACCGAAATCGCCGCGCGCGATCCCGGAAAGATACCGGAGGTACTGTGTCAGGGGCGGTTCGTCGAGGTGATACTTCGCTTCCAAATTGGCGATCACCTCGGGCGGCAGCTTGCGCTCGCGGTCAAACGGCCCGCCCGGCGCTAAACGCAGAAGAACGAAGGTCAGTGTCGCGACGACCCAAAGAACGATGAAGCCGTGGAAGATGCGCTTGAGGAAGAATGTGATCATTGGATTGATAAACGAGACAAATCGCTAACAGCGCCGAAGTGTAACCTAGACGCAGCCTTTTGTCATTCCGGCCGTACCGCACGAAATGGCGGGAAGCAGCGATGCGGGCCCTTGCGTGAATCGGGCTTCGCACTCGCGCGGAGGCTGTTCTCGCTCCGTTCAAGATTCGACGCCCAAAGCTCGGCGTTGAACATTGAACTTGGAACCTGAAACTTTAATCCCTCGCCGCGAACACGAACAACCGACGGAGGGTTGCCGCGTACGTCGCAAAACCGTGAAATAAAAAATCGTCATAAGATTGTAAGGTAGCGGGGCCGGTCACTGTAGTCTCGGCCGTTTGACGACTACGGGCTGCATATCCGATAAAATTGCCGGCTTTAGTTAGGCATCATTGTCCGGCCCGTGGCTCTGGAGAAGGAGCGGTGGGGTGGCAACGACTCATTTTTCGAGAGCTCGATTGGGTCCAACCCAGTCGGGTTTTTTTTGCTGAACCGGACGTGAAAAGCAAAACATCAAAGCCTGACACGGAAGACGGAAGATCAAAGCCTGACACGGAAGACACGGAAGAAAAGCAAAACATCAAAGCCTGACACGGAAGAGTAGCTTGCAACGAACTGAGCGCAGTCGCGCTCGATACCCGGCGGATTGACCGTGTTAAAGGAAATCAGCTTGCGCGTGAGCGACAGCGGATCGAGATTCGTCTTCGATTAGCCCGCCCCCCACAGCTTGTCGAAAAACCCGCTCTTCTCCATCTCTTCCAAGTAACGGCGGTCGTAGAGTTCCTGCGGTTTGAACTTTTTCGCGCGCGCGTCGGATGGAGCGATATCGTCAAGAATCGCCTGGACCGCTTCCAGCCGGAGATCCATGCGTGGTTCGAGCGCTTTGATTTCCGCGTTGTAAGCTTGGTCCAAAACCTTACGGTCTTCAATGCGCAGGTACTTGCTCAAGACTTTGAATACGATCTCCTTGTCGGTATGCAGAATCTTCGCGGCCTCAGCCATCGCCCGCATGAAGCGGCCCACCAGCGGAGAATTTTGCGCGATGAAAGAACGCCGCGTGATGAATGACACGGCAACGTGCGGGATTTTGAGGTCCGGTCCATAGACGACATAGCTGTAACCCTGAGAAATAGCGCGCGCGTCCCAAGGCGCCGACATGGTGCCGGCATCGATGGCGCCGGCGAGCAGCGCGGCGAGCATCTCCGGCGCGCCGCCGGTTTGGATCATCATATAGTCGCGCCCGGCCTCCATGTTGCGCCGCTTGAACGCCTGCACCGCAAAGTAGTGGGTCGTGGCGCCGACCCGTGTAACCCCGACTTTCTTGCCGCGCAAATCGTCCAGCCGTTTGATTTCCGGCTTGGCGAGAATGCTCTGCGTGAGATAATTCTTGATACCTGCGATGTATACCAATTCGCTATTGCCGCTCACCGCCGTGCGCACCAAGCCGACGCCGCCGTCAATCAGCAATTGCGCGTCGCCGCCAAGCATCGCCGCTGTCGCCAGCGGTGACGTGCCGATATAAACCAGCGGGAACTCCAAATTATATTTGCGAAAGATGCCGATCTCGTTTGCAATCCACGGCATCGACTGCGACATGACACGCGCCGACTGCACCCCTAGAAGACGGTCGGCGGTCCAGCCCGGACGGACGGCGCAGGTCCAGAGAGCGAGAGCCATTATCACTGCCGGTTTCGACATAAGCGAATCTCCTCTCTTGACCAAAGCGAATCTTCTCCAGCGCGTGCGGCGGCCGAAGCGCTTTTCCAACTCCTTCGAAGTCACTCAGCGCGCCGCGAGATTGGTGAGACACCACACCCGCCGATCTATCGTCACGTCGGTTCTCAGATCGCCGAATGCGAAATTTTTGAGCCCGCCTTTAGCAAAGATGATCTTTTCCAACGCTTGCTAACCTTCTCTGGCATAGGTCTCAACTGCATAAGCAGAAAAATGATTGTTTTCTTTGGAGACTGTCTTCAAAAACCGAGTTTTCGCTTTCGACCCTTCCTATTTCCCAATTAATTCAAGTCCTCCATAGCCCAG
>Ga0326597_10014793_pt1 | contig 10218 bp, 15 predicted proteins | sample RVTome_12_FD_203789 | JGI IMG/M metagenome (GOLD analysis project Ga0326597, IMG submission 203789) | Soil microbial communities from uranium-contaminated site in the Upper Colorado River Basin, Wyoming, United States - RVT100D185 | ecosystem: Environmental > Terrestrial > Soil > Contaminated >...
GTCCCCAGCCCGGTACCGGCCGCGTAGCGTTCCCAGTTCGGATCGGCCATGACGGCCTCCTCTCGGGCGGCAACGCGGTCGATTATCCCCCGGGCGGGGCGATGGCGGTCGAAAGGCCCTCGGGCCGCCAGGCCAGCTCGTGCCCGAGGGCCGCCACGGCGCCGACTACGAGCGTGGCCGGGGGGCCGATCGAAGCGGCCCGGGCCAGGGTGGGAAGGTCGGCCAGGGTCCCCACGACGGACCGCTGGTCCTCGGTGGCCGCCCACTGCACGATGGCGGCGGGCTCGTCCTCCGGCCGGCCGGCGTCGATCAACTCGCGGCAGGTCCACTCGAGCTTCCCCGCCGCCATCAGCACGACCAGCGTGTCGACGGCCATCGCCACGCGGCGGAGGTCGACCTCGTCTCCGTGGGCGCCGCTGGCCGTGACCACGGCGAAGCTCTGCGCGAGACCTCGGTGGGTCACGGGGATGCCCGCGTAGGCCGGGGCCGCCACCCCGGACGTCACGCCCGGCACCACCTCGAACGGCACGGCCGCCCGCGCGCACGCGAGCGCTTCTTCACCACCCCGGCCGAACACGAAGGGGTCGCCGCCCTTCAGCCGGACCACGACGTTGCCTTCGAGGGCCCTCGACACCAGCAGACGGTCGATCTGGTCCTGCGGGAGCGCGGCCTTCCCCGGTTCCTTCCCCACGTACACGCGCTCGGCGTGAGCGGGCGCCAGGTCGAGCAGTCGGGGGGACGCCAGGCGGTCGTACACGATCACGTCGGCCCGCCGCAGCACCTCGGCGCCCCGGAGCGTGATGAGCCGTGGGTCGCCGGGTCCGGCGCCAACCAGGTACACGATCCCGCTCATGCCACGTCCCCCGAGGAGAGGAGGCGTTCGACAAGGCGCGTCCGGAGCTCGTCACGTCGCCCCGATCCGACGAGCCGGACGGCTTCGTCCAGGTCGAGCGCGTGGTTCCAACGTCGCGAGCGCTCGCGGAGGTCCGGAAGGAGCGGTAGGGTCTGCCGGCGAACGTCCGTCAGGACCTCGAGCACGCCCTCCCATTCCGGGCCGAGCCGCTCCTCCAGCTCCTCTCGCAGCTTGCGGGCCAACGCGGGGGACCGGCCTCCGGTGGAGATTGCAAGCACGAGCTCTCCTCGCCGGACCACTGCCGGGGCCGCGAAGTCGCAGTTGGGGACGTCGTCCATGACGTTGACGAGCACTCCTCGCTCCCGGGCCGCCCGGGCGATGGCGTCGCGCTCGCCCGCCTCGCGCGAGGACGCCACGCAGATGAACGCACCGTCGAGGTCGGACGGATGCCAGGCCCCGTTCGAGAAGACGTCCACGATGGCGCCCGCGGCCTCCAGAGCCTCCGCCTTCCCTTCCACGACCGCGAGCGCGCCGATCACCACGGCGCGCCTCCGGGAGAGCTGGAGGAAGACCGGGTAGCCGAAGGCCATCGCTACGATGCCTCCTCGCGGAGCGCAGCCCGCTCCGTCTCGCGATCGCCGTCGGTCTTCGTCCCCAGGAGCTGCACCGAGCAGTGGATGCCGCATTCCTTGTCGGTGTCCTGCTCCCACCACCACCGCCCGGCCCGCTCCGGCTCGCCCGGCAGCACGGCTCGTGTGCAGGGCGCGCACCCGATCGACGTGTATCCGTGGTCGAACAGCTCGTGGTAGGGCACGTCGTGTTGGCGGATATAGCCTCGCACCCGGTCCAGGGTCCAGTCGGCGACCGGGTTGACCTTCACGATCCCGCCGTGATCCCGGTCGAGCTCGACCTTGGCGATGCTCCTGCGCGTCCGCCACTGCTCGCGCCGGAGCCCGGCCACCCACGCGTCCAGCGTGGCCAGCTTCCGCTTGAGCGGCTCGACCTTCCGCACCTCGCAGCACTCCAGGCGGAGGTCGAGGCTTCGGTACATCAGGTTCGGGCCGTGCTGCTTCATGAGCCGCTCGACCTCCAGGCGGTCGGGGAACTCGAACTCGACCTGGATCCCGTAGCGCTCTCGGATCCTCTCGAACAACGAGTAGGTCTCCGCCGGGAGCCGCCCGGTATCGAGCGTGAACACCCGGACCTGGGGGTTGATCCGCCAGGCCATGTCGATCAGGACCATGCCGTCCAGCCCGCCGGCGGCCGAGATGGCCATGCGGGGATGGAACCGGTCCAGGGCCCAGGCCAGGAGCTCCTCAGCGGTGGCGTCCTCGAACCGGTCGGCGGCCTCGTGCACCCAGGCCGCCTCCTCGTCGACGATGGGCAAGGCCGGCTCGTGGATCGGTTCGCGTTCGCTCATCCGCTCTCTCCCAGGCCGAGGAACGCGAGCTCGAACCACCGGTCGCACACTCGGCAGTGGTAGCCGCTCGGCTCGGCCGGGCGAAGGTCCTGCTCGCCGCAGTACGGGCAGTAGAAGGGCTGCATCCTCGGCGTGTCGCTCATCGCGGCTCCCACCTGGCGAAGTCGGCCAGGTCCTCGTCGGAGAGCGCGCCCACGAAGTCCCGGAAGCTCGCACAGCCGTTGCGCCTGGCCAGGTACCGCTTCATCAGGGCCTCGACGTAGTCGGCGGCGTCCTCCGCGAACAAGCGCACGCCCTTCGCCTTCCGGCCGAACCCCCCACCGTCCCCGAGCCCGCCGCCCAGGTGCACCAGGAACGCCTCCGACTTCGTGCCGTCGGGCCTTGGCATCACCGCGCCCATCAGGCCGATGTCGGCCACCTGGAACCGGGCACAGGAGTTGGGGCACCCGTTCACGTGGATCCGGATCTCCTCCTCGAAGTCCGGGAGCCGCTCCTCCAACTCGTGAGCCAGCCACACGGCCCGGCCCTTGGTCTCGGTGATGGCGAGCTTGCAGAACTCGATGCCGGTGCACGCCATGAGGCCCTTTCGGAACGCGCTTGGCCGAACCCGGAGGTCCTCGCCATCGAGAGCGACAACGAGGTCGTCGACCCGCTCCTCGGGCACGTCGAGGATCACCATCTTCTGCTGCGTCGTCGTGCGGACGCGCCCGCGGCCGAAGCCGTCGGCCAGGTCGGCCACCTGCCGGAGTTGGTGCCCGGGGATGCGACCGGCCTTCGGGGCGAACCCCACGTACATCCGACCGTCCTTCTGCGGGAAGACGCCGACGTGGTCGCGGTGCACCGTGGGGGAGGGCTCGGGGGCCGGGCCGTCGGGCAGCGCTTGGCCCAGGTACTTCTCCACCTCGGTCCGGAACCGTTCGGGACCCCAATCGGCCACCAGGAACTTGAGCCGCGCGTGGTTCCGGGCTCTCCGGTAGCCGTAGTCCCGGAACACGCCCGTAACGGCGGCCCACGCCTCGGGAACGAGACGGGGCTCCACGAACGCCCCGAGCCGCTTGGCGAAGTGGGGGTTGGTGGACAGGCCTCCGCCGACCCACAGGTCGAACCCCACCTGCCCGCCATGTTCGACGCCCACGAACGCCACGTCGTTGACCTCGTGCTGCGCGCACTGCTGCCGGCAGCCGGAGATCGAGGTCTTGTACTTCCGGGGCAGGTTCGAGAACTGCTTGTCGCCCACGTACCGGCACTCCGTATCCATCAGGTGCGGCGTCGCGTCGATCAGCTCGTCGGCGTCGACCCCGGCCAGGGGGCAGCCGATCATCACGCGCGGGGTGTCGCCGCAGGCCTCCTGGGTGGACAGCCCCACCGACTCGATCCGCTCCCAGATCCGCGGCACGTCCTCGATCCGGATCCAGTGGAGCTGGACGTTCTGCCGGTCGGTGACGTCGGCAACGTCGCGTCCGAACCGTTCGCTGGCCCAGGCCACGGCGCGGAGCTGTCCGGTGGTGAGCTGCCCGCCGGGGATCCGGATCCGCATCATGAAGAACTCGTCTTCCAGCTCGTGAGGCTCGGCGGTGGCCGTGGCTCCGCCGGGGACGCCCTGACGGCGCTGCGTGTACAACCCCCACCACCGGAACCGGCTCCGAAGGTCGGTCTTGTCGATGGACCGGAAGCCACCTTTGGCGTATTTCGACTCGATGCGGGCGCGCACGTTCAGCCCGTCGTCGTCTCGCTTGGCCCGCTCGGCCGGGTTGAGCGGCTCGAAGTAGCCAAGGCCCCACTGGCCCTCGCCGCGCTTCCTCGGTTGGGTTCTGGCCTCGGACATGCCTCGCGACCTCCCGGATGGGAAACGAAAAGGGAGCCGCGAACGCGGCTCCCTCGGTGGGTGGCCCGGTCCGTATCCGGGCTATCGCCGCACGCGACCCTCCGCGCCCGTAGCCCGGGCGCTCACGGCCATGCAACAGCAGCACAGGCGCGCCGGGATCATGGCGGCGACCTGCCCTGCGCAGCGCGTCCGGATCAAATCTCTATCCCCTGGGTCGGATTTGCAGGTGCAACCTACCGCCGGTCCGGCGATGTGTCAAGGGCCGGAGCAGGGGTAGCAGGTCAGTTTGAGCACTGACCCATTGCTCGGAGTTGAGAGACTCCGGGCGGGCTTGATACATCCGAACGAATCGGCGGCGGCCTTGACAGGTGTTCTGTCGGTTGAATGAATGAGCGGTCGAAAGGAGGGGAGATGGCGACCCTGGACGAGCTGCTCAAGATCGAAGGGGTGGTCGCCGCGGGGGAGTTCAAGCGCGACGGCACGCTGGTTGACTATCGGGCTAACATGGACATGTCCCGGGAGCTGGCATCGCAAGCCGCGCAGTTCTGCGCGACGGTGACGATGCTCTTCCAAACGCTCGGCGGGGCGTTCGAGGGGATCAGCGGGATGCCGTGGACCCCGCAGCAAGGATGGGCGTACAGCGGCGGCCAGTACACGGTAGCCATGGGCGAAGGCGGCACGAAGGGCGTCTTCATCGAGACCGCGAAGGCAGACTTCAACGAGTTGTTCAGGCTGCTCGTGGGGGGAAGTTAGGACGAAGGAGTGCGGGCGTAGGGCCGGGGCGTCGCCCCGGCCCTACGCCTCGCACCGCTAAGCGCGAGCCTCCGCGAAGTCCAGGAACACCGCCGGCTCGTCCCCCACGACCCAGGCGTCGTGGCCCGGAGGCACTCGCCACAGCTCACCCGGGCCCTGCTCATCCTGGGTGCCGTCGTCCATCCGGACGTGGATGCGACCGGAGAGCACGTGGAGGATGTGGTCCTTCGGGCAACTCTCGGTCCCCACGGCTTCCCTGAGCGACTCGGACCATCTCCAGCCCGGCTGGAGGCTCGCCCGATAGACGGTTCCGCCGCCGAGGGTGAACAGCTCGATCCTGCCCTTCGGGATCTCCCGGATCTCATCGGGCTCGTCAAGCGCCTTCCTAGCCATCCCCGCCATCGTTTCCTCCTTTCGCGCCGTCGACCATAGGGACGCACGCGGTTCCCGAAGCATTGCGTTCCGGTCGGATGCATCGAGGCCTTCTGGGGGCTACGGCTTGAGGGCCTTCGCGATCACGCTGATCGCCACGCGGTCCTGCCGCTCGGGCGGGAGCAGCCGGCGCATGAGATCGATGATTTCCGGTGTGAACAGCGGGTACAGGGCCGCGCGGTCGATCCCGAAGGGCGTCCGCTCGCCGATCCAGACTTCGCGGAACCCCACCTTCTCCATCTTCCGGGCGAAGACACGCTCCGCCATCGCGCCGGACACTCACCCGGCCCACGCGGAATCGCTGGTCAGGATCTCCGGGGGTAGGTCTTCCTCGACTGTGAGGTCGGCCACGCACATCCGGCCTCCCGGCTTCAGCACCCGGAAGACCTCCGCGAGTACCCGGGACTTTCGGGGCGAGAGGTTGATCACGCCGTTCGAGATGACCACGTCCACGCTCTCGTCCGGGAGCGGAACGTCCTCCATCTCGCCCCGCCGGAACTCGATCCAGCCGTGGACGCCAGCCTCGCGGGCGTTGACCCTGGAGCGATCGACCATCTCGTCCAGCAGGTCGATGCCGATGGCTCGCCCGGTGGCACCGACCCGCTTGGCTGCGAGGATCGTGTCGATCCCCCCGCCGCACCCCAGGTCGAGCACGGATTCCCCGGGCCGAAGGGCCGCGTGGCGGACCGGGTTCCCGACGCCCAGCGCCCAGGCGATCGCCCCCGGCGGGACCTCCGTGAGCTCCTCTTCGGAGTACAGCTGCCGGGCGACCGGCTCGCCTCCGCCCGCCGTGATCCGCTCGTAGACCGACCGGACGACGTCCTTGATCTCCTCCTGGAACAGCATGTCCTGGGACACGGCCGGCCTCCTTAGAGCCCCTCGACGAATCGATCGAGGCGCTTGCGGACGTCCGGCGGGATCTCCTCCACGTCGTTCGAGGCGAGGAACGTCCGCAGTTCCTTGGCGAACTCCAGCTCTCCGCAGCACCGCCTGCAGAACGCCAGGTGTCGCTCGACCTTGGCCTGGTCCTCGGGGGAGAGGGCCTGATCCAGGTACTCCCACAGCTGCCGGACCGCGTCCGAGCAGGGGATCATCCGCTCGCCCTGGCTCATGGGGCGACCTCCTTCTCCAGCAAGTCGGTCTCGGACGCATAGGCCCACAGCTCACGCTCGAACAGCTTCCTGCCCCGGTGGAGCCGGGCCAGGATCGTGCCGAGGGGCGCGTCCAGCAACCTGGCGATCTCCTTCGTGGCGAACCCCTGCATGTACCGGAGGACCAGGGGGGCCCGGTAGATGTCGGGCAACCGCATCAGCACCGCTCGCACGTCCTCCTTCCCGAAGGCCCGCAGGAAGTCCACGTGCAGGCTGTCCGAGTACGGGAAGGGGTCCTCCTCGGCGATGGTCCGGTACAGCGAGAAGTCGTCGACCTCCTCCACCGCCACCTCCTTCACCGTCCTCGACTCCTTCCGGAGCCGGTCCCGGAACGCGTTCACCAGGATCGCCTGGAGCCACGCGCCTCCGGCCTCCGCGTCCGCCAGGGTGTCGAAGGAGCGGTACGCGCGGAGGAGGCACTCCTGCACCAGGTCCTCGGCGCCCTCGTCAGTGAGCCGGCGGGCCGCGGAGTACAGCCGTGGGATGTGCTCGCGGGCCAGGCTCTCGAACGCCTCCTTCGAGGCGGGTTCGACCGTTCGCAGCTCCTCGGCCACCGGCTTCCCGTCCGTCGCGGTCCTCCTTCTAGACGATGACGGGGTCGAAGTTATTGCATCGGCCGGGAGATGCAATGCTGGAGTCTCGGCCGGGCGTCTTCTCCGGTGTCGGGAACCGATCCGAGCGAATGGAGGCCGGGACGATGGGTGAGACGGCGACCCTGGTGGGGTCCTACGAGGTCGGAGAGGTCGTTCCGGACTTCGAGCTCCCGGCCCTTTCCGGCGGCACGGCTCGGCTGTCCGAGTACCGGGGCAGGCCGGTGTTGATCTTCTTCACCGCGACGTGGTGTCCGTACTGCGGCGCCGAGGCCCCCTACCTCGAGCAGGAGATCTGGCAGCGGTACCGGACCCGCGACCTTCAGGTGATCTGCATCGACGTGAAGGAGAACGCCGGCATCATGGGGCCGTTCGTCGAGCGGTATGCGTGGACCTTCCCCGTGCTCATGGACGACGACGGCGAGGTGTCGATGCGGTTCGCCCCGGTGAAGGAGGGGCTGCCGCCGGAGGTCGCCATCATCAATGCCCACTTCCTCTTGGACGGGGACGGCGTGGTCCGGTATCGCGACTTCCTGAACATGGAGCGGTTCGACGCGAAGGCATCCCACGTGCGGGACTTCCTCGACGGGTTACTGGGGACGGAGGAATGAACGGTCCGGCGGTGGACGTCGCGAACTGGCTCGGTGTCCGGGCGAGGGTGGAGCCGGCGACCCTGCGGCCCGGCAAGCGGGGGCGTATCGTGGTCGAGGTGACGGTGCCGGAGGGTGGCCACGTGGAGTCCCACGAGCCCGGCGAGCCCTGGCTGATCCCGACGGTGCTTCGGGTGGAGGTGCCGCCCGGCCTGTCCGTCGGGGATGTCGAGTATCCGCCGGCCGAGGAGCGGACCTTCGACTGGAGCCCCGCCGCGCTGCGCGTGTACCGGGGGACGTTCGAGCTGTCGGCGCCCCTGGAGGCGGACCGGAGCGCGCCACCGGGGCGGGTTGCGCTCGTGGCTCGAGTGGGCTACCAAGGATGCACCGAAGCGCTCTGTCTCATGCCTTCGGAACAGGCGGCGGAGGCGTGGATGGAGATCGTCACGGAGTAAGGCGAAGGAGGTGGGGGACATGGCGACGGTTGCGGTCGGACGGGCCCGCGAGGAGGGCGCCGGGGCGCTCCGGGCCGGGAGCTGGCTGATGGGCCTCGCGGCCGTTGGGTTCATCGGCTACGCGGTGATCTTCTTCGTTCGGAACTTCACCGACAGCTTCCTGGAGCTCGGCATCGGGCCTAATGAGGTGAGCGTGGGGAAGGACGAGATCCAGTCCTTCAGCCCTTCGCTCTTCGAGTACATCGGCCACCTGCACATCGCGGTGGCGGGCTTCATCGCGGCCACGGGGCTGGCGGTGCTGTTCCTGGTGGCGTTCGGGGTGCGACGGGGGGCGGTATGGGCGTGGGTCGGCGCGGTGGCGGCGCCGGTGCTGGGCCTCGCGGTGGCGCTTCCGGCGCACTACCCGAACGACTTCGACACGCTGGGGCACCTCGGCCTGGTCTACCTGGCCACGGCCATCTTCGTGGTGGGGGCCCTGGTCTCGCTCACCGGGATCATGGCGAAACGGCCTTCGGGCTGAGCGATACGGCGTCGAGCACGCCGAGGGCCTCGCTCCGCTCCTCCTCGGTGAGGGTGCGGAGCGGGGCTCTCACGTCTTCTCCCACGGGCACACCCCGGGCCGCGAGGACCACCTTCAGCGCCGCGTGGAACGGGACCCGGTTCAGCCGGTCGCGCAGCATCACCACGATCCGATGGGCCTCCGCGCTGCCCTCGTGGGCCAGGGCCGCGACCACCTCGGGGAACGCGGCGGCGAGCCCGGAAACCGTGCCGACCGCACCCCGTTCGAGGCCCTGAAGCACCAGCGGCTCGGAGCCGATGAACACGTCCAGCCCCTCGATCAAGTACGGCTCCACCTTCTCGAACGGCCTGTCCGAAACCTTCAGGCCGGCGAGGTTCGGGGCTGCCTCCCGGAGCCGCTCGATCATCGGGATGGGGATGGCGTAACCGCTCCGGGCGGCGAACTCGTAGAGGTAGAAGGGGAGAGGCGCGCACGCCTCGGCCGCCGACCGGAAGTGAGGCAGCAGGCTGTCCGAGTCGAACGCGTAGTACGGCGGCCCGATCACAGCGACCGCGTCGGCGCCGGCTTCGGCCGCGTGCCGTGCCAGGGCCACGGTGTCCGCGGTGGTCTGTGCGCCGCAATGCACCGCCACGGCGAACCCCTCGGGCCGCGCCGCCAGGAACAGCTCGACGGCCCGCCTCCGTTCGTCGACGGAAAGCAGGATGCCCTCGCCGGTGGTTCCGCACGCCAGGATGCCGTCGAGCCCACCCGCCGCGAGGAAGGCGACGAGCGGCTCGAACGCGTCCTCGTCGAGGGACGCCCCGCCGTCCCGCAGCGGTGTGACCGACGCGGCGAGCGCTCCCCGCAGCATGGCGTGAACCCTACAGCGTGGGCGGCGCACGCTCCTCGAAGGTGCGGTCGAGGGCGAATGGGTTCTCGTGCGCCTTGCCGGTCAGGAGGTCGACCAGGAGGCGGCTCGCCGCTGGGGAGAGCATGATCCCGTGTCCGCTGTAGCCCGTGTTCACCCACAGGCCGTCGAAGGCCGTGGGACCGATCAGCGGCCGGTGGTCCGGTGTCACCGTGTACTGCCCGGCTTGGAGGATCCAGTCGATGGCGGGCCGGTCCAACACCTCGTGCCAGAACGGGACGACCCGCGCCACGGACAACGGGCTCGACGGGTCGAGGAGCTGGAGTGCGAATGCGGCGTCGGTCGGCACGTTGTCGGTGGGCGGGCTGGGCGGGGTGGTGGGGTCGGTGAACAGCAGCCACGCGCCCCCGAAGGCCGGCCGCCAGTGGACCCCGGTGTCCTCGTCGATCGTCATCGGCGCGTCGGGCGGCACCTCAGGGACGTTGGGGAGGATCAGCTTCTGGCGTCGGACGGTGACGGCCGGTAGCCCGATGCCCGCCGCCGCCGTGAGCGGGCCCGACAACGGGCCCGCGGCCACCACGACGTTCTCGGTGAGGATGAGGCCCTTCGTGGTCCGGACCGCGGAGAGCCGTTCCCCCGCCGTCACGAAGCCCATCGCCCGGCAATCCACCAGCACGTCCGCCTCCGACGCGTGGGCCAGCCCGAGTGTGAGCTCCTTCGTGTCGAGGAAGCCGTCCCCGGCCCGCCATCTCGCCTGGAGGACGTCCTCTCCCACGTAGGGG
>Ga0326597_10014794_pt1 | contig 10217 bp, 7 predicted proteins | sample RVTome_12_FD_203789 | JGI IMG/M metagenome (GOLD analysis project Ga0326597, IMG submission 203789) | Soil microbial communities from uranium-contaminated site in the Upper Colorado River Basin, Wyoming, United States - RVT100D185 | ecosystem: Environmental > Terrestrial > Soil > Contaminated >...
TTTAGATTCAGGTTCTCCCACAGCAGGTCCGGGCTCTCGAACATCAGCCCCTGGGGCGGTGCGAAGGTCGCCGGCGCGCTGGGGGTGGGCAGGCGCATGGCGGCCTGGGTGTCCGGGGCGGGGACCCGGCGGGCCAGGGCCTGATCGCTCAGCACCTCGAAGGGCGCATAGAACACCGGCTTGCCGGAGAGAATGTTGTGCTTGTAGTCGGGAGAGGTCACCTCCAGCTTCATCACATAGCTGCCCTGGGTGTCCGGTGCGCTGAAGTTGAAGTACACGCGCTCCTCGGCCTTGGCGCCCAGCCGCAGCTGTGCCGTCTGGGGGCGGCCGAAGCGCTGGCGCGACCGGTTGCGAATCTCCACCCGCACACCCACCGTGACCGGCTGCGCATCGGTGTTGGCCAGGGTGACCTGCACCAGCTGTCTGTCGCCGCTGCCCAGGCCCGTCTCACCCAGCACGAGCTGCTGCACTTCCACGCCCGCGGACTGTGCCGCCGCCGGCCCGGTCCACAGGGCGGTCAGCAGAAGCAGCGCCAGGCTACACGATGTGATTACCGCCTTCATGATTCGATCCCTGAATGACTTAGCTGCTTCCGGCGTCTGAGCCCTGCATGACGGCATCATTGCGGAAGAAGTACAGGCCTCCCTGCTCGGAGCCCAGGAACAGATCCAGGTCTCCATCACCGTCAATGTCCGCCAGCCGCGGCGTGGTGCCCGCGGGAAATTTCTGTGACGCCAGATAGTCGTCGCCCTTCTGCCACGTCTTGCCGTCCTGGCTCTGGTAGATGCTCACCAGCCCCTGGTCCGACCCGATCAGCAACTCCGGGCTGCCGTCCCGATTCATGTCACCGAAGAAGGGTGTTGCCGAAACCCCCACGTCGATGCCGAGAAAACGGCGGTCTATCAGCTTGAAATTCAAGGATTGGGCCGTATCGGCCGGTGTGTAGACCAAAATCTGTCCGGAGAGCGCGCCGACCATCAGCACCGGCGCCGCGCCTTGTGGCCCGCGCAGCAGCGCCGGGGCGGCGTTGCGGCCCACATTGACGCCGCCCAGGCTTTCCGGCGTCTTGGCCAGGGGCGGGCTGCCGCCGGCTGCATGGCGGTACAGCAGCACTTCGCCCCGCTCCGTGCCGACCAGCAGATCCAGTTTGCCGTCCCCGTCCATGTCCACCAGCAGGGGCGACGGATAGCGGCCCTCGTTGAAGCCGCTCACGCGGGGGGTGACGCGGGTCCAGCGGGGCGACTTGGCATCGCCGTCATTGCGCAGGTAGACCAGCTCACCGCTGCTCGTGCCCACGATCAGGTCCAGGTCTCCATCCCCATCCAGATCGCCGAAGGTGGGTGCGCTGCGGCCGGAAAAGGCCAAGTCGCCGAACTGGCGGCTGGCAAGCTGATACACGGGCGTGATCGGGCCGACGGTTTCCGGTGGGGGCGCCATGGCCGCACCGCCGGTCTGCGGCTTCTCTTCGCCGTTGCCCATGGAGAACAGGGCACTGCTGCTCTGGGCCGTGTCCGCCCCCAGCAGGGCGGACAGGGAGCCGGTGCTCGCCGCCGGCGCCGCACCGCCGGTCGCTGCGCCGCCGCCCATGGCCGCGCCGCCGACGGTCCCGCCCACCGCGCCGCCACCGGGCTGGGGGGCGGGGCCGGCCTGTGTCCCGCCGGCCGTGGCAGCCCCGGCGGCCTGGCCCCGGTTGTACCAGAGCTTCAGGTTGCCGTAGGCATCGGTCACTGCCAGATCGGGCTTGCCGTCGCCGTTGAGGTCCACGATACGCGGCACGCTGTTGCCGCCGGTGCGGATGTCATTCCAGATGCGGCTCACCACGTCCCAGGCGGTGTCCGTCGCGGCATTGCCATCGCCTGCTTTGGCCAGGGCCAGCGTCAGGTTGCCCTCCTTGTTGCCCACCACCAGGTCCGGGCGGCCGTCCCCGTTCTGGTCGAATGCGCTCGGTGCCGCGTCCTGCCCCACGCTGAGGCCGCCGAAGCGGGTGGAGGTGAGCACGAAGTCGGGGTCCCCGGGGCTGCCCTGGTTGCGGTAGTAGATGACCAGCCCCTGGGCATTGCCCACCAGCAGGTCCGGCAGCTTGTCCCCGTCCACGTCCAGCACCAGGGGCACACTGTTGGTGCCCACATCGATGCCGCCGTAGAAGCCGTTTTCCATCTGCCAGGCAGGGGCATTGGCGCTGCCCGTGTTGCGGATCAGCCACAGGCGCCCATCATCCCCGCCGGCCAGGATGTCCAGGTCGCCGTCCCCATCCAGATCGGCCAGCGTCGGGGCCATGTTGGTGCGGGTCACGCCGTTGATGAGCTGGCTCGCGCGCAGCTTCCAGTCCGGGCTTTCCTTGGTGCCGACGTTCTCCCACCACAGCAGTTCCCCGGAGCCCGTGCCCAGCACCAGGTCCGCATCGCCGTCCTGATCCAGGTCGCCGAAGGCGGGCACCAGCCGGGCGCGGCCACGGCCCAGGCGGGCGATCTGCAGGAAATTCTCCGTCACCTTCCACACGTCCAGAATGCGCCCCGTGTCCTTGTTGGTGTATAGCGGCACGTTGCTCGTCGTGCTGCCGACCACCAGGTCCGGTCGCCCGCGCCCCGTGGCATCCAGGAATGCCGGCGCGGCATGGCCGCCATCGTCTATCGACAGAAAGCGCGGCTGGCTCAGATTCCAGCGCCCGGCGAAGGCGCTGCCCTGGTTTTCCAGATAGGCGATCGTGCCATTGCTCTTGCCGACAAACAGGTCCGTGTCGCCATCCTGATCCCAGTCCACCAGGGCCGGAGATGCGTGGCTGTCGGGCTCCATGCGGATAATCAGCTGGGGCGCGGGGGCGCAGGGGGGCAACTCATCGGGTAGGGCATCGCGGGGCGGAAATTCCACGCAGAACACCGCCCGCTTCTTGGAACCCCGGTTGCTCAGCAGATACACCTGCCCATGGAAGTTGCCGATGAACAGGTCCGGGGCGCGGTCGCGGTCGATATCCACAAAGAAGGGCACGACGTGCTCGCCGAACTGACCGCTGATGAACGTCGCTGAAACGAGCTCGAAGGTGGGCAGCACGGGTGTGCCCACGTTGCGGAAGAAGGCCAGCTTGCCGTCCGCGGCACCGACGAACAGATCCAGGTCGCCGTCCCCGTCGATATCCACCAGGGCCGGCGCGGCGTGGGTGCCCACGTCGATGCGGCCGCGCTGGGTGGCGGTGTTGCTGCCGCCGCCCGGGAACAGCGCCGTCAGGTGCTCCTGCCGCAGCCGAAACCGGGGCTGGCCCGGCTTGCCCTCGTTGGTGAAGTAGCGCAGCGTACCGTCCTCGGTGCCCAACAGCAGATCGGGGTCGCCGTCGCCGTCCAGATCGCCGAAGGTCAACTTGCCGAATTGTGTGGTGTCGTTATAGAGCAGCAGCGACCGGCCGCCTAGGGCGCCGTAGAACTGCTGCTGCCACTGCGTGGTCATGGATGGCGTGGTCATGGACTGCGCCGCGCCGTCGCGGGTCGCGGGGAGGGCGACCAGCAGGACGGCCAGCAGGACCAGGGTGCATTTGGACAAACCCGTCATGGCGGCTGCATGCTGAGAACTGCTTCATCTGCTGCCCGGCGGCGGGGCGAGGGTTCCCCCTGGGGCGGGCATTGGCGTTAAGCGAGCAATTGCTGATCAGTTGTGCAATTCTTTGACCGCCAAGCGCAACTGGGCACCAGCGGGCAGGTGACACCTGGGCGCAACGCCCGGGAGCAGGGTGCGGGGGAGCGCGTCGGGCCGCACAACAGACCAGGCGGAGCTGCGCAGCGGGACGGTACCCGTGGGCCACGCGCTGCGGCCGCGTTGTCAGTGCTCCGGCGGCTATGCTGTAATGGTCGGTATCACCGCCGGGTTTCCCTGGCGGGCCACCGTTTCCGCGACACCCCCACGACAGATTGTCCACCATGGCCGCCGCTGCTGCACCGCTGATCGACCCCCTGGGCGGAGAGGCCGGCATTCATGCCTGGGTCGAGCGCTTCTACGCCCGCATCGGGGCCGACCCCCTGCTGGCCCCGCTGTTTCCCGCGGACCTGACCGCGAGCCGGGAGAAACAATACGCGTTCTTTGTGCAACTCTTTGGCGGGCCGCCCCTCTACGAGCAGCGCCACGGCAAGGCCTTTCTGCGCTTCAAGCACCGGCATGCGCGCATCGGGCGGGAGGAGCGCGATGCCTGGATGTCCCATCTGCTGCAGGCCCTGCGCGAGGGCGGCGCATCGCTGGAGCTGCTGTCGGCGGTGATCACCCGGGTGGCGCCCCTGGCCGATGCCATGATCAATCACCACCCCGGGCGCAAGGATGCGTATTTCTTCAACTAGCCGCGCCGCGCGCCGGGACAGGCGCCGCTCATGGCTGGTGCACCAGATCGTGGTAGATCAGCAGGGCGCTACAGAACAGGTCAAAGGTCTCCACGGCCGGATAGCGGGCAATCTCGGTGAGCGTGTCCATCAGGTCGTCCCAGTCCGCCAGGGTGGTGTAGGCCTCGTAGCGGCGGATGCGAATGCCGTGCTCGCCCAGCAGTTCCACCAGATCGGCCACGATCGGATCGAATTCCCCCGGGTCGGCGCGCAGACGGCGCAGAATGTCGGCGAAGAACTCGTCCACCATCCACGGCAGGCGGGTTGTGTCGCCCACGGCCGTCTCCGGGGTCTGGAAGCGGGGATTGGCCGGCGGCGTGGGCGCGGGGTGTTGCAGGCTGCGGCGTGTGGTGGCCGTGCCCGCGTTGGTGGGACTGACCTGATAGCCCAGGTCCTCCCGGAAGAAACGGAACAGTTGCTGCAATTCCCCGGCAGAACGGGTCAGCCTAGGCGGTGCCGGGGCGAGCACGCGGCGCACGAACGGATTGCGCGTGTTCTTGAACAGCCGATACACCGCCCCGGCGGGATCCAGATCCGGCCCGGGCACATGGGGTTCCACGCGCCCCCGCCGCAACAGCCAGGGCAGTCCCTGCTTGTCCTGCTCTTCACTCACGTGACCCAGAGCCTCTCGAGAATCCCAACGTGTTCAAGGTGATGCCGCCAGTCTACTGGAAGCCCCCAGGGGTGCCAAGCCGGCGCGCGCCGTGCCGCGGCGTCCGGCAGCGCCGCCCGTGGTGGCTGCGGACCGCGGCTATGGCGACCCTGCTGCTGCCGGTGCTGGTATTGCCGGGACTGGCCGGCGGCGCCCCCCAGCGGGATGTGGCAGCCCTGTGCAACGGGGCCAGGCAGTGGGAAGCGGGCTGGCGCACGGCCATTCCGGTGGCCCAGGCGGACCTGCGCGAACGCTACCTGGCCGGGCGCTGTCTGCTGGAGGCCGGCGACTTCGCCGGGGCCGAGGCCATCTTCGCGGAGGCGGAGACCCTGGAAGGGCCCCTGCGTCAGTGGTGGGAACTGCGCCTGCTCACGGCGCTGTTGGCCCAGCGCAAGTACACCCGCGCCGAATGGCACCTGCAAAATCTGCTCGACGGAAACCGGAGCGATGCCCTGCTGGAGGCCGTGCGCTCGCAGCTGCAGGGACTGGTGGCGGAGCATGCGCCCCAGGCCGCACTGGCGCGGCGGCGCTTGCTGGAGGTGTATCTGCGCGCCACGGAGCCCTCGCCGGAGGATTACCCGCTGCTGGTGGCCCAATGGCAATTGCTGGGCGGGGCGGAAGCGGAGGAGATGCGGAATGCCGTGCTGCTGGGACTGTGGCAGTCGCCGCGCTCCAAGGAGGAGGCGCTGGCCTGGGTGGGTGAGATGGAAACCTGGCGTCGCAACGGGGGCCGCGTGCCCGGCGCGGCCATGATCCAGCGCGCCCTGCGCCTGCGCACCTTGCGGCTCACCGCGCGCAACGCGGAGGAGCTCGCCGCGGCCGCGCTCGATGGGCTTGCGCCCCACCAGGCCCGGCGCGTGGGCCACCTCTACGTGGGGGAATTGCTGCGCCTGCGCCGCTACCAGGATGCCGTCGCGGTGGCGACCAGTGAGGCGGCCCGCGCGCGCTACGGGTGGAGCGAAACGGAACAGCTGGCCCTGGCCACCCGCGTGTCCCTGCAGCGCCGGCGGCTGGCCGATGCGCGGCAGCGCATCGCTGCCCTGGAACAGCGCGCGCCGCAGAACGATGCGTTGCCCGGCTTCTATCTCTCGATGGCCAAGCACTACCGCGACCGGGAAGACGGCGCGGCGGTGGAAGCCTGGTGCGAGCGTCTCATCGCCGCGTTTCCGCGGCACAGCCTGACCGGTGAAGCCTACTGGCTGCCTTTCTGGTTTCACTACCGGGCCGGTGACCATGCCCGTGCGCTGCCCTATGCGGAGCGCGCCCTGGCGGCCGGGGACGTGCTGGCCCATGGGGAGCAGGCACGCATGCTCTACTGGAAGGCCCAGGCGCTGCACGCGCTCGGCCGGCGCGAGGAGGAGGCCCAGACCCTGGCCGTGCTGCGGGCCGGCTACCCCAGCAGCTTCTACGGCCTGCTGGCCCACCGCCAGGAAGCGCAGTTCAGTGCGCCCCATCCGGACGAGGCGCTGGCCCCGCCGGCCCGGCAGGCGGAAATTCCGGTGCCCCAGGTGGCGCATGCCTGGGCTCAGCCCCAGTTGCGGCCGGCGCTGTTCCTGTACAGCGTGGCGGAATTCGAACTGGCCGGCACCCTGCTCAATGAGGTGATCGCGCAAAAGCTGCCCCAGCCCGCCGTGACGGAGCTGGCCGATCTGTCCCGTTACCACGGGCAGTACAATCTGTTGCAGCGCATCGTGGCCAACCATTTCCTCGGCGATCTGCGCAGTGCGCCAGCCCGGGTGGCGCTGCCCTGGATGGACGCCTATCCCCAGGCCTACTGGGATGTGGTGCTGGCCAACGCCCGGCAGGGCGGCATCGACCCGTTCTATGCCCTGTCGATCATGCGTGAGGAGAGCCATTTCCGGCCGGCCGTGGAATCGGCCTCGGGCGCCCTGGGGCTGATGCAGCTCATGCCGCCCACGGCCCAGCAGATGGCCAAGGCGCAGCGCCTGCCCTACGACGTGGAGGCGCTCACGACGCCGGAAGGCAACATTCCCCTGGGCGTGGCCTACCTGGCCCGCATGATCCGCCGTTTCGACGGGGACCTGATCTACGCCACCGCCGCCTACAATGCCGGGCCGGGCAACGTGAAGCGCTGGCTGCGCACCATGGGCGACCTGCGCCGCGACGTGTTCGTGGAGTCCCTGCCCTTCGAGGAAACCCAGCGCTATGTGAAGCGCGTGTACGGCACCTACCTCATCTATCAGGAGCTGTACCGCTAGGCAGACTGCGCAGGCGCACCCGCGGGTATTGACAATGGCCGGGCGCTATCCCCTAATTGTGGGCATTCGTGCTGGACGAACAACTGACGGCGCCCGGCCCCAGGCCGGTGCGGAAGCGCATCTGTGAGGAGTTGTCGACAATGATGAAGCCACTGGGAGACCGTGTGTTGGTTGAACGCATGGACCCGGAAGAGAAAACCGCATCCGGGATCATCATTCCGGATTCGGCCAAGGAGGCCCCGCAACAGGGCAACGTGATCGCCGTGGGGGCCGGCCTGCGCAACAAGGAAGGCAAGCTCGTGCCCCTGGCTGTGAAAGCCGGCGACCGTGTGTTGTTCTCCAAGTTCGGCGGCACCGATGTGCAACTGAACGGCAAGGACTACCTGATCCTGCGCGAGAGCGACCTGCTCGGTGTCCTGTCCTGAACCTGCCAACGGGGTTCGCTCTCTATTCAGCATCTGCGCCTACGGATTCGGCCGTGACATCCGCCACGCGCGCCCGGACCCGGCATCGCCGGCGCGGCGGCGTGTGCGCGTGCCCGGCGAGACCCGGTCGGCACAGGCGGCCGCAGGCGGCTGTCCCGCCCTCAAGCGCAGCGGCACTGCCATCGCACCCAGGTCATTTTTCATCACCCGAGGGGGTTGACCATGATTGACGTGAAGCATCTGACCAAGCGCTATGGCGACTTCTGCGCGGTCAACAATATCTCGTTTCAGGTGCAACCCGGGGATGTGCTGGGCTTCCTGGGCCCCAACGGGGCGGGCAAGTCCACCACGATGAAGATCATTACCTGCTTCATTCCCCCCACCTCCGGTGACGTGACGGTGGGCGGCAAGAGCATTCTGGATGATCCCATCGGCGTGCGGCGCCAGATCGGCTACCTGCCCGAGAGCGCGCCTTCCTATGGGGAGATGACCGTCGGCGAATTTCTGCAATTCATCGCCGGCGTGCGCCAGCTGGATACGGCGGAGCGGGTGCGCCGCACGGGCGAGGTGATGGAGCTGACCGACCTGGAGAGCGTGTCCAATCAGCTGATCGACACCCTGTCCAAGGGCTACCGCCAGCGCGTGTGTCTGGCCCAGGCCCTGCTGCACGATCCGCCGGTGCTGATTCTGGACGAGCCCACCGACGGACTGGACCCCAACCAGAAGCACGACATGCGCCTGCTCATCCGGCGCATGAGCGAGCGCAAGACGATCATTCTCTCCACGCACATCCTGGAGGAGATGGAAGCCGTGTGTAACCGGGCCATCATCATCGCCAACGGGAACATCGTCGCCGACACGACGCCGGAAGAGCTGGCCACCCGTTCGCGCTACCACAACGTGGTGACGGTACGCACCAGCGTCGGCGGACTGGAGGCGCTGCTGGGCGACCTGCGCGGCATGGCGGGCGTGGCCGAGGTGCAGGAAGAACTGGGCGCGGATGGACATACGGCCACATTCCACATTTTTCCCCGCGGCAATGCGTTGATCACCAAGGACGTGACTGCCTTGCTGGATCAGCGCGGCATTGCCGTGCAGGAACTCTTTGTGCAGCGCGGGCGGGTGGACGAGGTGTTCCGCGACGTCACGCTGGCCCAGCCCCATGGGTGATGCCACGCGCGCGACCCCAATGAACGGGAGGACCTGATGCAGTCGGCATTGACGATCATCCGGCGGGAGCTGTTCAGCTATTTCCGCTCACCGGTGGCCTACGTTTTCATCATCATCTTTCTCATCTCCACCACCGGGGCCACCTGGTATCTGGGCAAGTTCTACGCGACGAACGAGGCCGCGCTGAACAGCTTCTTCTTCTTTCACCCGTGGCTGTACCTGATCTTGATCCCGGCGGTGGGCATGCGCCTGTGGGCCGAGGAGCGGCGCACCGGCACGGTGGAACTGCTGCTCACGCTGCCCATCAGCATGTTCACCGCGGTGCTGGCCAAGTTCGTGGCGGCATGGATCTTCGTGGGTGTGGCGCTGCTGCTCACCTTTCCCATGATCTTCACCGTGTACTACCTGGGTTCGCCGGACGGCGGCGTGATCGTGACCGGCTACCTGGGCAGCTTCCTGATGGCGGGGGCCTATCTGTCCATCTCCTGTTTCACCTCGTCCATCACGAAGAACCAGGTGATCAGCTTTATCCTCTCCTTCATCATCTGTCTGGTGCTGGTGCTGCTGGGCTGGGGGGTGCTGACCGAGACGCTGGCCGACATTTTTCCGATATGGATCGCCGATCTCATTTCCCGCTTCAGCTTCACGACCAATTTCGACGGCATCCGCCGCGGCCTGATCGACATCGAGAACGTCGTCTATTTCCTTTCGGTCATCGTGTTCATGCTCTTCATGAACGTCGTGGTGCTCGAAAACCAGAAAGCATCCTAGGAGGATCCGCATGCCAACGCAGTTGTCTTCCCTGGGGCGCGGCGCAAAAACCCTGATTGTGATCGTGCTGCTTGTGGTGGCCCTGATTGCAGCAAACGTCATCGCGGGCTTCCTGCCCTTGCGCTTGGACATCACCGCTGACGGGCTCTACACGCTCTCCGAGGGCACCGAGCGCATCCTGGATTCCCTGGAGAATCCGGTGACCATCAAATACTACTTCTCCGATGACGTGCCCGACGTACCCATCGCGGTGAAGAACTATCACCGCAAGGTGGTGGAACTGCTGGAGGCGTATGAAGCGGCATCCGGCGGCAAGCTGGTGCTGCAGACCTACAGTCCCGAGCCGGACAGCGACGACGAGGTGTGGGCCGAGCGCTATGGGCTGAGCGCCGTCACCCTGGGGCAGGGCAACAAGCTCTACTTCGGCCTGGTGGCCCTCTCCGAGGACCGGGAGGCGACCCTGCCGTTCATCAGCACGCGGCGGGAAAAGTTCCTCGAATACGACATCTCCGAGGTCATCACGCGGGTCAATCAGACCACGCGGCCCAAGCTGGGCATCCTGAGCTATCTGCCGATCACGGGCCAGAGCAACAATCCCATGCAGCAGCCGCAAGGGGCCTGGGTG
>Ga0326597_10014795_pt1 | contig 10215 bp, 8 predicted proteins | sample RVTome_12_FD_203789 | JGI IMG/M metagenome (GOLD analysis project Ga0326597, IMG submission 203789) | Soil microbial communities from uranium-contaminated site in the Upper Colorado River Basin, Wyoming, United States - RVT100D185 | ecosystem: Environmental > Terrestrial > Soil > Contaminated >...
CGCGAACACCTCGCCGCCGAGGCTCAGGCAGGAGCAGCGCTCGAGCGTGACGGCGAGCGGCGCCGCCGGGACGCAGCGCTGGCCCTCGGCGAACGCGCCCTTGCAGTCGCCGTGACTCGGGATCACGACCCGGTACTCCGGACAGTGCGGCACCCGGAGGGCCACGACCACGCCGCAGATCGTCACACCCAGCTTGCAGCTCTGCTCGCCGACCTCCAACACCCCCCCGGGGCAGCTCGTCGCCTCCTCGTCCGGGCACTGCCTCGTCGCCGCCGCCGCTGCCGTGCCCGCGCCCAACGCCAGCACCAGCGCGGCCATCGTCTTCGCGCTCATCCTCCCACCTCCTCGTCGTCGCCTCGCACGCCATCCTCGAGCCCCGGCTCCGGCCGGGGCTCCGAGGAGAAGGACCTTGCCGCGGGGACATGGTTCCGCGCAAAAAGCCCCGCGACTCGGCGCAGCCGAGGCGCGCGGCCCCCGGCTGCGTCGCAGCCTGAGCGGACTACCCGCCGGAGAGGGCCTGGAAGATGTAGACGGTCGCGTCGGCGGGGACCCGGTCGGAGAGAGCCTGACGGTCCGCGATCATCGCGCCGCGGATGAACATGTTCACGTGCCGGCGCAGCGCGCCGCGCTCGTCGACCAGGTAGTCGGCCAGGCCGGGCGCCAGCGCGTCCACGGCCCGCACGACCTCGGCCGCCGTGCGGGCATCGACCTCGAGCGGCCCGTCCGCGAGGGTCGGGAAGAAGCGCTGCAGATGGCGGGCGAGAGTGACCGTGGGCATGGGGCGGCGCCGCGGCGCGGAGATCAGGCGAAGCGCAGCGAGTGCACCGGCGGGAAGTTGTGGCCTAGACAGCGCCAGCTCTCGCCCCGGTCCTCGGAGAGGTAGACGTTGCCGGTGGTGCTGCCGAAGCAGACGAGGTCGCCGCTCTTGTCCAGGGCGTGCCGAGAACGATCTGATCGGACATGAGCTCACTTCACCTCTCTTGGCTGGTCGGGTCGTCACGATACCGGGCCACACCCCTGGCCGCCAAGTCGCGGCGGGGTCGCACCGCACGGCGTCGCCTCGTCGTTCACGGGCGGGCGTCGGGTCGGACTCGCGCGCCGTCGTGCTGCCGGGCAAGCGCGACCGGGAGTGCGACTCCCGTGCTGTACGGGCGCCTGACCCTGCGCACGCCATTCGGCGAAGCGAGCCGCGCCGAGCTCGTGCGCCGTGTGCTGCACGCGCCGTTGGCGCGGGCACGGCGGATCCGGCGCGACCTCCCGCGCGACCCGAGAGCATCGCGGCCAAGGCGACTGGGAAGCTCGCGGACTCGAGGCCGCCGTGCACGGTCGTGGCTGACGGTCGGCCGGCCGTTCTCGAACCTCGTCCACCCCTGTCCTCCCCGGGGGTCCTGCCCGGCGCTTGAGGCGATCGCCGGGCTCCTGAGCGGCCCGGTAGGTGCTTCCGTGAATGGCCAAGGCGCGCTGAACTGGTGGGGATTGCGGGGGCTCGATAAACAACGCGTTGTTTGCCGATATAGGCTTGAAATACAACGCGTTGTTTCCCGATAGTCGGGGCGTGAATCGGCTGCTGAGCACTTTCCTGGATGGCTGGCTGGCCGACCCGGCGCGCCGCCCCCTCGTGCTGCGCGGGGCCCGGCAGGTCGGCAAGACCTGGCTCGCCCGCGATCTCGCGGCGCGCTCCGGTCGCTCGTTGGCCGAGGCGAACTTCGAGCGCGAGCCACGCCTGGCGCGAGCGTTCGGGTCGCGCGATCCGGCGCGGATCCTGGGCGAGCTGGGGCTGGCCCTCGACCTCGACGTCCAGCCGGCCAGAAGCCTCCTGTTCCTCGACGAGATCCAGGCCTGTGGGCCCGTCCTGGCCGGCCTGCGGTGGTTCGCGGAGGAGCTGCCCGAGCTGCCCGTCATCGCGGCCGGCAGCCTGCTCGACTTCGCGCTGACGGACGAGGCTTCCAGCACGCCGGTCGGACGGATCGCGTACTCCCACATCGAGCCGATGAGCTTCGTCGAGTATCTCGAAGCGCACGGTCGAGCGGCGCTCCTCGACCGCTTGCGCGAGTGGGCTCCGGGCGACGAGCTCGGCTCGCTCGCGCACGAACGAGCCTCGGAATGCTACGAGCGCTTCGCGATGGTCGGCGGCATGCCCGCAGTGGTCGCCGCCGACGTCGCCGGCGCCGATCCGCAGCGGTGCCGGCGCCTGCAAGTCGACCTGATGGCGACGTACCGCGATGACTTCGCGAAGTACACCGGACGAATGGATCCGGGTCTTCTCGACACGACCCTGCTGTCCGTGGCCGCGCAGCTCGGCGGCAAGTTCGTGTACGCGAAGGTCGGCGAGGGAGTGAAGCAGCATCAGGCCAAGCAGTGCTTGGAGCTTCTCGCTCGCGCGCGCCTCGTCACACTCGTTCGGCACAGCGTCGCCAGCGGCATCCCGCTCGGCGGCGAGATCAAGGGGCGCAACCGCAAGGCCCTGTTCCTCGACGTCGGTCTCACGCACGCGCTGCTGGGGACACCCGCTGGCAGCACGTTTCCGCGCCTGCGAGATGTGGCCCCGGCCGTGCGAGCCAAGCTCTCGGAGCAACTGGCCGGACAGCAACTGCGCGTGCTGTCTTCGGGCAGCGGCGACGAGCCGGTCCTGCACTACTGGCAGAGGGAGGGCGGTCGCCCTGGCGAGGTCGACTTCCTCGTGCAGGTCAAACAACGCATCGTGCCCGTCGAGCTGAAAGCCGGCGCCGCGGGCTCGATGAAGTCGTTGCACCAGTTCGTGCACGACAAGGACCTCGAGCTCGCGGTGCGCATCGACACGAACCCCCCGTCGCTGCAGACGGTCGACGTGAAGACGACCCGCGGGGACCGCGCTCGCTATCGGCTGCTCAGCCTCCCCGGCTACCTCCTCTGGCGCGTGGGGGAGCTGAGCGCGGAGCTGGGATAGGCGTACCGAGCCCGCGCAATTCCCACCAGTTCCGATTGCGGAACTGGTGGGGATTGCGCGGGCTCGGCATTCCGCGCATACTTCGCTATATGGCGAACCAACGGAATGACCAGGTCGCGGACGAGACAACCGACGTGGCGAGGCGCCTGTCGTTCCTCGATCGCTATCTCACGCTCTGGATCTTCCTTGCCATGGCGGTGGGGGTCGGCGCCGGGTACCTGCTTCCGGCTGTCGTTCCCTTCGTCAACCAGTTCAACGTCGGGACGACCAACAGCCCGATCGCCATCGGGTTGATCCTGATGATGTACCCGCCGCTGGCGAAGGTCCGCTACGAGGAGATGGGGCCGGTCTTCCGCGACACCAGGGTCCTCGCGCTGTCGCTGGTCCAGAACTGGATCATCGGCCCGATCCTGATGTTCGGCCTGGCCGTCCTCTTCCTGCACGACAAGCCCGAGTACATGGTCGGCCTGATCATGATCGGTCTCGCGCGCTGCATCGCGATGGTGATCGTCTGGAACGACCTGGCCAAGGGCGACTCCGAGTACTGCGCGGGCCTCGTCGCCCTCAACTCGATCTTCCAGGTGCTGCTCTACTCGGTCTACGCCTACGTGTTCATCACCGTCGTGCCGACCTGGTTCGGCCTCGAGGGCGTGGCGGTCGACATCACCATCGGCGAGATTGCGAGAAGCGTCCTCATCTACCTCGGCATCCCATTCCTGGCCGGGATCGTCACGCGGTTCTCGCTCATCCAGCTCAGGAGCAAGGACTGGTACCACGCGAAGTTCATTCCGAAGATCAGCCCGGTCACGCTCGTCGCGCTGCTGTTCACGATCGTGGTGATGTTCTCGCTCAAGGGCGAGAAGATCGTGGAGCTGCCCCTCGACGTGGTCCGCATCGCCATCCCGTTGCTGCTCTACTTCGTGATGATGTTCTTCTTGTCCTTCTTCATGTCGAAGAAGGTCGGCGCGACCTACGGTCAGGCGGCGACCCTGTCGTTCACCGCGGCCTCCAACAACTTCGAGCTCGCCATCGCGGTGGCCGTCGCGACCTTCACGATCAACCACGGCGCCGCGTTCGCCGCCGTGATCGGACCGCTGGTCGAGGTGCCCGTGCTCATCGGGCTCGTCAACGTGGCGCTCTGGCTCGGGCGCAAGTACTTCCACCCGCCAGAGTGAGCACGGGCTCGGTATCAGGCGGGCGAGCCGGTCAGGCTCTCGACCAGGTCCATCTTGGTGATGATGCCGAGCACCTCGCGCTCGGCGTTGACGATCACGCCGACCTCGTCCTTGGCGAAGAGCGCGAGCAGATTGCCCGCGTCGGCGTGCTCGGCGAGGGTGTCGACCTTGCGGAACATCACCTCGGCCACCGCGCTGGCAAGGCTGGCGTTTCCCTCGACCAGGCGCGAGAGCAGGTCGGACTCGGTCACGATGCCGACCAGGCGCCCGTCGTCGATGACCGGGAGCTGGCTGACGCCGTGCTCGCGCATGCACATGACCGAGTCCGCCACGGTATCGGAGCTCGTGGCGGTGATCAGCTCGCGCCGCGGCATGCGCAGCAGCAGATCTGAAACGGCCTGGTTCTGCCAGCTCTGCTCGGTGAAGCCGTTCTCCCTCATCCACTGGTCGTCCATGAACTTGGTCATGTAGTTGCGCACCGAGTCTGGCAGGATCACGACGATGCGCTTGCCCGGCCCCTCGCGGCGGGCGACCTCGCGCGCGGCCCAGACCGCCGAGCCCGAGCTGCCGCCGCACAACAACCCCTCCTGGCGGATCAGCCGGCGCGCCATCAGGAACGACTCGCGGTCCTCGGTCTTGATCCACTCGTCGACCAGCCCGCGATCGAGCACGTCGGGGATGAAGTCGTAGCCGATGCCCTCGACCTTGTACGTACCGAGCGGCCCGGGGCCGGCCAGGATCGAGCCGACCGGATCGACGCCGACGATGCGCACGTCGGGCAGCGCCTCCTTGAGCGCGCGCGCCACGCCCGTCACCGTGCCGCCCGTGCCGGCGGTCATCACGCACACGTCGAGCTCGCCGCCGCACTGCTCGAGGATCTCCCGGCCGGTCCCGGTGTAGTGCGCCTCTGGGTTGTCGGGGTTCGAGTACTGGTCGAGGATGTGCGCGTTGGGCAGGATCTCGCGCAGCTGCCTCGCCACCCCGATGTGACTCTCGGGCGAGTCCCAGGCGGCCTCCGTCGGCGTGCGGATGATCTCGGATCCGAGCGCCTCGAGCGTCACCTGCTTCTCGCGGCTCATCTTCTCGGGCATGGTGATGACCATGCGGTAGCCGTGCACGGCCGCGGCCATCGCCATGCCGATGCCGGTGTTGCCGCTGGTCGGCTCGATCAGCGTGTCGCCGCGCTGGATGCGGCCGCTCGCCTGCGCTTCCTCGACCATGCGCCGGCCGATGCGGTCCTTGACGGACCCACCCGGGTTCATGAACTCGCACTTGGCCAGCAGCTCGCAACCCGTGTCGCGCCCGACGCGACGCAGGCGTACCAGCGGCGTCTCCCCGATCGCCTCGAGGATGGAGTCGTAGATACGGGACACGAAATCTCCTCCGCGCAGCGCGCGTGTCGGGGGCCGGGAAGGTCCGTGCATTCTAGGCGCTCAATGCGTCCGGGCGCGACAGGATCAGGGTGCCGTCGGGCCCGACCCGCACGGCGCAACCGCGCAGCCGCGCGCGCTCGCCCTCCGGCGGCCCGTCCGTGCGCTCGCCGCTGGCGAGGTCGAAGGTCCAGCCGTGCCAGGGGCAGGTCAGGCGCCCCTCGTGCAGCGTGCCTTCGAAGAGCGGGCCGTCCATGTGCGGGCAGAAGCCCTGCAGGGCGCGCACCTCGCCCGCGACCAGGAACAGCGCGAACGAGCCCCACGGAGTGTCGACCAGCCGTGGGCGCTCCGGGTCGAGCTCCGCCGGCCGCAGGCCTGTGTCGTGCTCTTCTCCTTGCGTCATCCGAAGCGGCCCCGGCATGATCCCGGCGTGGCTCAAGAGACCCTCGTCCTGAAGCTCGCGCCCGGCGAGCACGCGACCCTGCGCCGGCGCCTGGCGGCCGAGGACTTCGAGTTCCGGACCGTGCCGCACGCGAAGTTCAGCGTCAAGGGCCCGCAGATCGTCGCCACGCTGTACCAGTCGGGCAAGCTCGTGATCCAGGGCGCCGACCCGGCCCTGTTCGCGGCGCGCTTCGTGCCCGGTGCCGTCCGGCCGGCGGCGCCGCCGGCGCGCGAGGAGCTCTCCGAGGCGACCCGCATCGGCAGCGACGAGTGCGGCAAGGGGGACTACTTCGGGCCGCTGGTGGTCGCCGCCGTGCGCCTCGACCCGGCCACGGCGCGCGCGCTCGCCGGCGGCGAGGTGGCCGACAGCAAGCAGCTCGACGACGCGACCGCGCTGCGCCTGGGCGCGGCCCTGCGCGGCCGCGTGCCGTACTCCGTCGCGCGCCTCGACCCGCCCGACTACAACCGCGCGTACGCCGCGGCTGGCAAGGGCCGCCTGAACGACCTCCTGGCCGACCTGCACGCGCGGGCCATCCGCGCGCTGCACGAGCCCGGCGTGCACGTCCTGATCGACAAGTTCGCGAACGAGCGGCTGATGCGCGAGCGCCTGGCGGACCTCGACCTGGAGCTGGAGCAGAGGACGCGCGCCGAGCGCTTCATCGCCGTGGCCGCGGCCAGCGTCATCGCGCGCGAGGAGTTCCTGCGCGCGCTGGCGGCGCTGTCCGAGGAGCACGCCGTCGACCTGCACAAGGGGGCCGGCGCCCCGGTCGACCGCGCCGGGGCCGGGTTCGTGCGACTGCACGGCGTCGAGAAGCTCGGCGCGGTCGCCAAGCTGCACTTCAAGAACACGGCCAAGATCCGGGCGCGGGTCGGCTGAGCCCATGCAGCTCCCGATCTACAGCGGGGCCGGCAACCGCTTCGCGCTGCTCGACGCGCTCGACGGGCAGGGCGGCGGAGAGCTCGACGCGCGGCGCGAGGAGGATCTGGCGCGCGCCTTCGCCGCCGCGGCGGGCGATCTCGACGGCCTGCTCGTGCTGGCGCCGCCACGTTCCGGGGGCGACACGCGGCTGGCGATCTTGAACCGCGACGGCTCGCGCGCGGAGAGCTGCGGCAACGGGCTGCGGTGCGTCGCGTTGCACCTCGTCAGGCACGGGCGCGCCGCGGGCGCGACGCTCTCGATCGAGACCGACGCCGGCCCGCGCACGGCCGAGCTGCTCGAGCGCGGCGCGGACGCGGCCCGCGTGCGCGTCGGAATGGGCGCGGCGCGCGTCTTCCCCTTGACGAGCCCGGTCGAGCACGACGGACGCCGCCTGGAGGCCGTGGGCGTCGAGGTCGGCAACCCGCACTGCGTGCTGTTCGTCGAGGACGAGCGCGCAGAGCCACTGGAGGAGCTCGGCCCTGCCCTGCAGTCGCACCCCGATTTCCCCGCCGGCGTCAACGTCGGCCTCGTCGCCGAGCGCGACGGCGGCTTCCACCTGCGCGTCTGGGAGCGCGGGGTGGGGGAGACGGCGGCTTGCGGCAGCGGCGCCTGCGCCGCGGCCTGCGCGCTGGTCGCCGCCGGGCGCGCGCACTTCCCGCTCGAGCTGCGCGCGCCCGGCGGCGCGCTGACGGTCGAGCGCGACGCGGCCGGCGCATTGCTCCTGACCGGAGAGGCGCGCGCCGAGGCGGGCTTGCTCGAGATCGAGCCCGGCTGCGGGCGTTGACCCCGGGGCATGGGCTACCTCGTCCACATCCTCATCGCGCTGGCGGCGCAGGGCGCGGCCGAGGTCGGCCTGGAGAGCGGCGCGCGCTTGGCGCTCGTGGTGCCGCTCCTGGCGTTCGTGCCGCCCGTGCTGGGCGCGCTCGCGCGGCGCGCGGCGCTGCGCGGGCGCTTCCGCCTGGCGGGGCTCGTGACGCGCGCGCTCGCGCTCTCGCCGGCGCTCCTGCACCTGGCGGCGCTGGCGCTGTGCGGCTGGCGCCTGTCGGTCTCGGCTTGGCTGGGCCTCGACGTGTCGCTGTTCGAGTGGCCCACGCTCGGGCTGCTCCTCGTCCTCGCGCCCTTCGCGCTCTACACGCTGGCCGCGATCGACGCCCAGGCACGCCTGAACGCCGAGCGCGCGCCGGTGCGCCGCAGCCTGCGCCGCTTCCAGGCGCGCATGTTCCTCTCGGGCCTCCTGCCCGTCGCGGGCTACATCTGCGGGGCGTCGGCGCTTGGACTGTTCCCCGAGCTGCGCCTGAACGTCGAGGAGGTGGCGCTGTGGAACGCGCTGTTCTCGCTCGCCTTCTTCGGCGCGCTGGCTCTCTGCCTGCCCTGGATCCTGCGCAACACGTGGGACACCGCGCCGATCGAACCCGGGGGCGCGCGCATGCTGCTCGAGCGCGTCGCCGAGCTGGCGGGCTTCCGCTGCCAGGACCTGTACGTGTGGCGCACCGGCAACCTGATGGCCAACGCCGCCGTCATCGGCGTCGGGCCTTGGAGCCGGATCGTGCTCTTCAGCGACTCGCTCTTGGCCCAGCTCGCGCCGCGCGAGCTGGCGGCGGTCTTCGCGCACGAGATCGGCCACGCGCGGCGCCACCACGTGCTGATCTTCCTGTGCTTCGCGGCCGGCTTCTTCATGGCCGCCGACCTGGTGGCCGGCGCCTTCGACCCCGGCGGCGAGCTGGTGGGGCTGTCGGTCATGGGCGCCGCGCTGGCCTTCTGGTTCGTGGGCTTCGGCTGGCTCTCGCGCCGCTTCGAGCTCGACGCCGACCTGTTCAGCCTGGGCCTGATCGGCGATCCCATGGCGCTGACCAGCGCGCTGGAAGCGGTCGGCGGGCACTTGCGCGACGTCGCGAGCTGGCGCCACTTCAGCGTCGCCGAGCGCGCCGTGTTCCTGCGCCGCGCCGCCTCCGAGCGCGGCTTCGCGCGCGCGTTCCGCCGGCGGCTCTCCGCCTTCGTCTGGCTCGGCGTGGCGCTGTTCGCCGTTGCGGCGGTCCTGCAGGCGCGCGACGTGCTGGCCGGCTTCGCGTCCGAGCGCGTCGTGGTCGAGCTGCGCCTGGGCCGCTACGCAGCCGCGGCGGAGCGCCTGGCGGGCGTCGCGGCGGCCGACGAGGACCTGGCGCGCATCGTCGCGCGCGCGCGCGACGCGCGACTGGGGGACTTCGAGGGCCCCGCGCCGGCCGCGCGCGAGTGCCGGGCGCGCGCGCGGCACGAGATCGCGGCCGACCGCGCGCAGGAGGCCTGGGACTGGCTGCGCCTGGCGCGGCTCGCCGGCGAGCGCGAGGCCGAGGTCCTGGCCGAGGGCCTCGAGCTGGCCGACGAGGGGGAGGTGGACGCTGCCCGCGAGCGCTTCGAGTCCGCCGGCGCGCGCGAGTACCTCGACTGGCTCGCGCGGCGCGGCCGCTAGCGGGGCGCGCACATCGTCAGCGGCCGGCCGGCGCGTCCCGTCCGTTCGCGGGATCCGAATACCGAGGCAGGGCGATCGCGATGGTCGTCCCCCGGCCCTCCTGCGAGACGACGTCGATGGAGCCGCCGTGCTCGGTCACGATCCCGTGGACCGTCGAGAGCCCCAGCCCGGTGCCCCCGTCGTTCATCCGCGTCGTGTAGAAGGGGTCGAAGGCGTGGGCGGTCTGCTCGGGCGTCATGCCGCGGCCGTCGTCGCGGACGATCAGCCTGATCTCGTCGCCCTGCGCGGCGGTCTCGAGCGTCACCTCGCCCCCCGCTGCGCAGGCATTGATGCCGTTGTGGACGAGGTTCACGATGAGCTGCTCGATCTCCGTCCTGTTGGCGAGCACCGGCGGGAGAGGAACGGCCAGACGCTCCGTCACGGACACGCGGTGCTTCAGCGCGATCTCACGGGTGAAGTCCCGGGCCTGTAGAACCGTGTCGTTCAGGTCCAGGGGCCGCTTCTCCGTCGGCTCCTGGCGAGCGAACCTCAAGACGCCATCGACGATGTCGGCGCAGCGCTTGACGCACTCCTTGGTTCGCAGGAGCAGCCCCTTGAGCTCCTCGTCGCCGTCGCGACCCGCCAGGGCCCGATCCGTGGCGAGCAGTATGATGCCTAGCGGGTTGTTGATCTCGTGGGCGATCCCGGCCGCCAGCGTGCCGAGCGAAGCCAGCCGCTCCGTGCGCCTCAGCATCTCCGTGGAGGCCCGCAGGGCCCTGGTGCGCTCCACGACGAGATCCCCGAGGCGTTCCCGGCACGCCATCACCTCGCTCGCCTCCGGATTCCGCGCGCTGACGTCGACGCCCGCGCCGAGCAGCGGACAGCCGTCTCCGTGGTCGAGCACCTCGCGCCGCGCCAGCTCCAGCCTCTCGATGCTCGCATGCCAGGCGCCCTGCGCG
>Ga0326597_10014796_pt1 | contig 10215 bp, 6 predicted proteins | sample RVTome_12_FD_203789 | JGI IMG/M metagenome (GOLD analysis project Ga0326597, IMG submission 203789) | Soil microbial communities from uranium-contaminated site in the Upper Colorado River Basin, Wyoming, United States - RVT100D185 | ecosystem: Environmental > Terrestrial > Soil > Contaminated >...
GAGCGCCGTGAGCCACCCCATCCGGAACACACCATGACTGAGCTCCGTCCGTCCAAGATCGTCTGCGTCGGGAAGAACTACGCGAAACACGCGGCCGAGATGGGCGGAGAGGTGCCCAAGGAGCCGCTGATCTTCCTGAAAGCGCCCTCCTCGCTCATCCGGGAAGGCGACAAGATCGTCATGCCCACCTGGGCGGGCCGCGTCGACTACGAGGGCGAGATCGCCATCGTCATCGGCCGCAGGGCCACGCGGATCTCAGCCGACGACGCCTGGGATTACGTCGAGGGATTCCTGCCGTTGAACGACGTCACGGCGCGTGAGATGCAGGCCCGCGACAGCCAGTGGAGCCGCGCGAAGGGGTTCGACACGTTCTGTCCGGTGGGCTCGGTGACGCCGCTCGCCGAGGTCGATCTCGACGGCCTGGCGGTCACGACCCGCGTGAACGGCGAGGTCCGCCAGCACGGAGAGATCTCGGATCTCGTCTTCCCAATCCCGTTCATCCTCGAGTACGTCACCCGCGTGATGACGCTCGAGCCGGGCGACATCGTGGCCACGGGCACGCCGGACGGCATCGGGCCGCTCCAGCCCGGCGATCAGGTCGAGGTCGAGGTCGCCGGCGTGGGCCTGGTCTCCAATCCGGTGGTGCGGGACGACCGATGATCCGCACGGGCGCCCGGTTCGGCAGGCTTCCCGCCTTTCCGTTGGCGCAGATGAAGGCCACGCGCGCCCTGCTCGAGGCCGAGGGCGTGGACGTCATCGATCTGGGTGCCGGGGACTCCGGCCTCGCGCCTCCTCCGGCCGCGGTCGCCCGTCTGCGCGAGGTCCTCGACGACCCCGCGTTCTCGAGCTACCCGTTCCAGCGAGGTCTGCCGGAGTTCAGGGAGGCCGTCTCGCGCTGGATGAAGCGCCGCTTCGGCCTGGAGGTGGATCCCTGGACCGAAGTGCTGCCGCTCATCGGGTCGAAGGACGGCATCGCGCACATGCCGTTCGCGTTCATGGACGAGGGCGACGTGGCGGTCATTCCCGACCCGGGCTACACGCCCTACGTCGGGGGCGTCACTCTGGCCGGGGGTGAGCCCCACCTGGTCCCCCTCAGACCCGAGCACGATTTCCTCATCCCGCTCGACCATCTGCCCGAGGACGTCGCGGCACGCACCCGCATCCTGTACCTGAACTATCCGAACAATCCGACCACCGCCGTGGCTCCGGACGCGTACTACCGCGAGGCCGTCGAGTTCTGCCGGGGGCGCGGAGCGCTGCTGGCGCACGACCACGCCTATTCGGAGATGGCGTTCGACGGGTATCGGCCCCGGAGCGTTCTGGAGTTCGACGGCGCCCGCGACGTGGCGCTCGAGTTCCACTCGCTCTCGAAGACGTACAACATGACCGGCTGGCGGATCGGATGGGCCGTGGGGCATCCTGATCTCATCGCGGCGCTGCAGACCGTGAAGACGTTCGTCGACACGGGTCCGTTCCTCGCCGTGCAGGCCGCGGCCGCGGCCGCGCTCGACGCGTGGGACACCTGGGTGCCGGGCAACGTGGAGACGTTCCGGCGGCGCCGCGACGCCCTGGGTGGAGCCCTGAAAGAGGCCGGCTTCGACGTCCAGCTTCCCAACGCGACCATGTACCTGTGGGTGCCGGTTCCGGACGGCGCGGGCTCCTCGGACGCCTTCGCGGCGCGCGCGCTCGAGGAGCAGGGCGTGATCGTGCTCCCGGGGGCCACGCTCGGGAAGGGTGGGGAAGGCTTCTTCCGGGCCGCGCTGACCGCGCCCGAGGAACGGCTCGCCGAGGCCGGGCGGAGGCTCGGAGCCTTGCTCTGAGCGGTCGTTCGGACCGCCGTGCCCCGAGGAACCGCACCCTCCGGCCGGTTTAGCAGGCTACATGAACGATCGGGCCCGCGGCGACGATACCTCCCCGGACCGGGCGGCCCGTTCCCGGCGTCCGGACCATGTGTCGCGCCGACTCGTCTGGATCACGCTCGGAATCTCCGCCGCGATCCACATGGTCGCGATCGCCATCTATCCGCTGATTTTCGACAGCCTCCGCCCCGAGGATGTCGACTACCCCTTCGCCACGGTCTCCTCGGAGCCGCAGGGCGTCGCGGTCATCCGCCTCGTGGAGATCGACGAGGAAGAGCCGCTCGAGACGCCGGCCCGGCCGGAGGACGTCACGGCCCCGGCCACGCCCGGCGTGGTCTTCGACGTCCCGTCGTTCGAACCGGGCATCGAGGTCGAGTACGCCCCGATGCCGCCCACGGCCGCCGAACGTCTGCGCCCGAACCTGGTCGACGCACGCATCTGGGCGCCGCTCGACCGCGTGCTGGGCGAGCTGACCCCCGCTCATCGTGATGAGTTGCTCGCTTCGGGTCGGTTGCAGGAATGGTACGATTCCGTGCGCGTGGCCGAGGATGCCGAGCGACGCCTGACGGACTGGACGTTCACCGACGAGTCGGGCAAGCGGTGGGGAGTGAGCGACGGCCGCGTCTATCTGGGCGATTTCTCGCTCCCGCTCCCGTTCGATTTCGGGGTGACGCCGGGCAACCGCGCGGAGGTCAACCAGCGTCTGTACGAGTTCGAGGAGATCCAACGCCAGGGCCGGCAGATGGAGATCCGTGACTCGTGGCGCGCCCGTTCCGAAGCGATCCGCGCGCGCCGTGATCGCGAGCGGGCGGGCGGGGATACAGTCCGGGGGCCCGACACGGACTGAGGGGACTCCGGGGCCTACGGAGGTCCGCCTGTGGCGTCACCGTGACACCCCCGCGACAACGTGATCATGGTGGAACGGACCCTTCGTCCCATAGCTTTGAAGGACGGGGCTCGGTCGCCCCCATGCGCCGGCGGTGAACCGCCGGGGCCGACGCGCACGCTCCGGGGGGTGACGTGCCGCCGGGACGAGTGCGCCCCCCGGGAGGGGAATCGAGATCGTGGATGACTCCGGATCGGGCCGCTCCTACTACACCGGCCTTCTCGAAGCGCTGACCGTGATCATGGGGTGCGCCAACCGCTATCTCCGGGACCATGGTCCCCGGGTCGCCACGCTCGCCTCGCGGATGGGAAAGGAGTTGGGGCTGTCCGACCGAGAGCGCGCGCGCGTCTTCATCGCCGCGGTCCTCTCGGATCTCGGCATGATCGGCCTCGTGGAGGACGCGTGGGAGCATCCTGCGCCGTCGCTTCCGCCCGGCGTCCGGGCCCGGGTCCGCGCCCATCCGGCGCGCTCGGCGGCCTGTGTCGCGAAGATCCCCCACCTGTCCGAGCTCGCGCCCATGGTGTGGGCGCATCACGAATGGTGGGACGGCCGCGGATACCCGGACGGTGTCGCGGCCGCGCGCATTCCCCAGGGCGCGGCCATCCTGAGGCTCGCCGACACCGTATGCGCGCTCGCGGAGGAGCGCCCACACCGCCCCGCGCTCGACCGGACACGGATCGCCGCCGTCGTGCGCGAGGAATCCGGGCGCGAGTTTTCGCCGGACGTCGCGGGCGCCTACCTGGCCCTCGATGCGGCCGGCGGGCTGCCCGCCCGCTTCGACCGGGACGTATACCGCGACGCGCTCGCAGTCGCCATGGCGCATCTGGTTCCGGAGCGCGTCTCGCCCCTCTCCGCCAAGCAGATGCTCCGCATCCTCGCCGATCTCATCGATGCGAAGGACCCTTACACGGGCGGCCACTCGCGCAGGGTGGCCGGGCTCGCGGTGGCGATCGCGGAGCAGATCGGGCTGATGGGCTCGGCCAAGGACCTGTTGTGGGCGGGCGGATATCTGCACGACCTCGGCAAGCTGCGGGTGCCGCTGCGGGTCCTGACCAAGGAGGGCCGCCTGACCGAGGAGGAGTTCGCGTTGGTCCGGCTCCACCCCGTGCTGGGCGCCGATCTGCTCGGGACCATCCCGACGCTCTGGCATCTCTCAACCGGCGTGCGCTACCACCACGAGCGGTGGGACGGCAGGGGCTATCCGGCCGGCCTCCGGGGAGACCGCATCCCGCTGGTGGCGAGGATTCTGGCGGTTTCGGACGCCTACGACGCCATGATCTCGAGCCGCGCCTATCGCTCGGCGAGGACGCCTTCGGATGCCATGGAGGAGGTCGCGCGATCGGCCGGGCTCCATTTCTGCCCGGAGGTGGTGGAAGCGTTCTTCGAGGTGCCGGCCGAGACGTTCGCCGCCATCCACGCGGACCGGCCCGTGACGCCCGCCCTCGTGGCCGACGCGCAGCGCCGGAGGGACACCACGGTGTTCGACGGGACCGAGGTGGTGCGCATGTTCTGAGGAAACGGGGTCGGACCGAGGCGGGTCGGGGCTTCGACCCCCGCGCACGGGCGCTGTCACCGGCCGTGCCGCACCGGTTCCGAACGCGGTCCGGGCTCGCCATCTTAGCTGTTCGCCCGCGCGACCATCGCACCGTTCCCCTCCGACACGGAAGTTCCCTTGAGTCACGAGCTCGCCCCGCGCCTGGATCCCCGATCGATCGAGCCAGCCCGGTACCGCGCGTGGCAGGACGGCGGGTACTTCCACGTGCCTGCTTCGGCCGTGCTGGAGGACGGGCGCGAGCCGTATGTCATCGTTATCCCTCCGCCGAACGTCACGGCCGTGCTCCACATGGGGCACGGGCTGAACAACACCGTGCAGGACGTGCTCATCCGGTGGCGCCGGATGCAGGGGCGCGCGGCGCTCTGGGTGCCCGGAACCGACCACGCAGGCATCGCGACCCAGAACGTGGTGGAGCGCCAGCTTGCCGCGGAGGGCGTGCACCGGGAGGATTTGGGCAGGGAGAAGTTCGTCGAGCGCGTCTGGTCGTTCGTCGACGAGACGGGGGGCGTCATCCTGGACCAGCTCAAGGCCATCGGCGCCTCCTGCGACTGGGAGCGCACCCGCTTCACGCTCGATCCCGAGCTGAGCCGGGCCGTGCGGGAGGTCTTCGTGCACCTGTACGAGAAGGACCTCATCTACCGGGGCGAGTACATCATCAACTGGTGTCCCCGCTGCCTGACCGCGCTCTCCAACGAGGAGGCCGAAGGGACCGAGACCGAAGGCTCGCTCTGGCACTTCCGCTACCCGCTTGCCGAGGAGGCGTACGAGGCCGCCGAGGCCGCGCACGCCGCGTGGAGCGAGGCCGAGGGGGCGCGGGAGGTCTCCGAGGGCGACGAGGCCGCACCGGCCGATGCGGGCGAAGAGGAGGGCGCGGGCGCCCGGAGGACGGGCATGGGCCGGCTCGAGGACGGCCGCTGGTACGTGACGGTCTCCACGACCCGTCCCGAGACGATGCTCGGCGACACCGGCATCGCGGTCCACCCCGACGATGCGCGGTATCAGGTGCTGGTCGGCGCCGACGTGGAGCTGCCGCTCACGGGCCGCCGCATCCCGATCGTGGCCGACCAGCACGTCGATCCGTCCTTCGGCTCGGGCCTGGTGAAGGTCACGCCCGCCCACGACGTGAACGATTTCGAGATCGCCGGCCGCACCGGACTCGAAATCTTCAACATCATGGAGCCCGATGCGACCCTGAACGAAGAGGTGCCCGGCCCGTACCGTGGTGTGGACCGGGTCGAGGCGCGCAAGAAGGTCCTGGCCGACCTCGAGGAGCTGGGCCTGATGGCCGGGAGCGAGGTCCACACCCACTCGGTCCCGCACTGTTATCGCTGCGATACCGTGGTGGAGCCGAGGCTCTCTGACCAGTGGTTCGTGCGCATGAAGCCCCTCGCGGAGCCCGCGCTCGCCGCGGCCCGTGACGGCTCGATCACCTTCACGCCGCCGCACTGGTTGAAGGTCTACGAGCACTGGATGGAGAACATCCGCGACTGGTGCATCTCGCGGCAGCTCTGGTGGGGTCACCGCATCCCGGTCTGGTACTGCGACTGCGGCGAGGTCATCGTCGCGCGCGAGGATCCGGACGCCTGCCCCAAGTGCGGAACGGCGGAGATCGAGCAGGATCCGGACGTGCTCGACACCTGGTTCAGCTCGCAGCTCTGGCCGTTCTCCGTGTTCGGCTGGCCGGAGCAGACGGACGACCTGAAGGCGTTCTATCCGGGCCACGCCATGGTGACGGCGCCCGAGATCCTGTTCTTCTGGGTCGCCCGCATGGTCATGATGGGCTACGAGTTCCACGGAAAGGCCCCGTTCAGCCAGATCTACCTGCACGGAACGGTGCGCGACGCGCAGGGCCGGAAGATGTCCAAGTCGCTCGGCAACGGCATCGATCCGCTCGAGGTGGTCCACGAGTTCGGGGCCGACGCCATGCGCTACACCCTCGTGAGCCAGTGCGCGGTTGGCACGGACATCACGCTCGACCACGAGGACGTCGAGGCCGCGTTCGCCAACGGGCGGAACTTCGCCAACAAGATCTGGAACGCGGGCCGGTTCGCGCTGCTCAGCCTGGGCGAGGAGCCGGTGCGCCCGCTCGTCGAGGTCGAGGGCGCGCTCGAGCTCGAGGACCGCTGGATCCTGACGCGGACCACCGTCGCCGGCAGGACGGCCACGCGGGCCCTCGAGCGGTTCCGGCTGCACGACGCCGCGGAAGGGCTGTATCACTTCTTCTGGGGTGACGTCTGCGACTGGTATCTCGAGCTCGTGAAGGGACGACTCGGCCCGGATACGGCCCCCGAGAGCCGGGAGGCCGCCCGCTCCACGCTGGTGACGGTGCTCGACCGCGCGCTCCGGCTGCTCCACCCGGTCGTGCCGTTCGTCACGGCGGAGCTCTGGTCGCGTCTGCCGTGGCCCGAGGGCGTCGATCGGCCGGAGGACCTCATCGTAGCCCCCTGGCCGGACGGCGCGGACGGCTTCGAGGACAGCGACGCGGAGCGCGGGATGCGTGACGTCCAGAGCCTCGTGGTCGAGGTCAGGCGGGTCCGCAAGGAATACGGGATTCCGGAAGGCGAGCGCATCACCGTGCACGTCACCGGGGGCTCGGCCGCCCTCATGGCCGCGCTGGCGGCGCAGGCCACCGCGCTGGAGCGCCTGGCCCGCATCGGACGGGTGGCGCCCGACGCGGGATCCGGCATCGGGGCGCACGCGGTGCTCGAGAGCGGCGCGGAGCTGTTCGTTCCGCTCGAAGGAGTGATCGACATCGTGCGGGAGACCCGGCGGCTCCACGAGGAGATCGCACGAGTGGACGGCCAGCTCAAGAGCACCAGCGACCGGCTCGCGAACGAGAAGTTCACGTCCAACGCGCCGGCCGACGTCGTTCAGAAGGAGCGCGACAAGGCGCGGCAGCTCGAAGAGCAGGGTACGAAGCTCCGCGAGAAGCTGGCGGGCCTGGGGGCCGGCGGATCCTGACCATGGACGCGGGCGGTGCGCCCCGGCGGCGGGCGTCGGCGAGGTGGGGCGTGGCGGGCATGGTCGCCCTCGCCGCCGCGTCGGTCGGATGTGCCCGTCAGTCCGCGCCGCCGGGCGGGCCGCCCGACTCGCGGCCGCCGGGCGTGGTCGCCACCACCCCCGAGGCGTTCGCCGATGTCCCCGGGTTCGAAGGCCCCGTCCGCTTCGAGTTCGACGAGCGCATCAGCGAGCAGTTGGGCGGGGGCAGTCCCGACGATGCGGTCATCGTCTCGCCGAGCACCGGAGGCGTCCGTGTGAGCCATGGCAGGCGGAGCCTCTCCGTGGAGGTCGACGGTGGGTTCAGGGACGGAGTGGTCTACCGGGTCACGCTGCAGCCCGTGGTTCGCGACATGTTCGGCAACGCCCTGCGCGACCCGTTCGAGCTCGTGTTCACCACCGGAGCCGAGGCCGAGGCGACTACGGTGGCGGGCGAAGTCTGGGACCGCGTGACCGGTCGGGGCGTATCCGACCTCCGGCTGCACGCAGTGGGCAAGGATTCGCTCGTGCACCTCGCTTCGTCCGGGGAGGCCGGCATCTACGCGTTCCGGTATTTGCCGGGAGGGGCGTACACGCTCACAGCCTTCCAGGACAACGACGGCGACCGGGTGGTCGACGCGAGTGAGATGCAGGGAAGCATGGACTTCTCGGTGGCCTCGGGCGATACGCTGTTCGTCGACCTGCCGGTGCTCGAGCCGGACACCACGGCCGCGGTGCTGCTCGGCGCCGAGGCGCTGGACTCCGTCACGGTGCTGCTGCGGTTCGACGACTTCCTCGATCCGGAGATCCCGGCGGAGGAGCTGGAGATCGCCCTGGCGGATACCCTCGGAACGGGTGTGGGGATCGCGACGCGCTACCACGAGACGGCCTACGCGCAGATGGTGCGCAGCGTCGCGGATTCTCTGGCGCGTGTGGACTCGATCGCGCGCGCGGCCGAGCCGACCGTGCTGGACACGCTGGCCGCGCCCGGGGCGGCTGTCGTGGACACGCTGACTGTGCCGGGCGACCCGCCGGTGCCGGACACGCTCGTGGCCCCTGCGGACCCGGACGCGCCCGCGGCGCCCGTCGCGGATTCGCTGCGGGCGGAGCTCGCCCCACCCGCGCGGCGGGGGCCGCCGGCGCTGCCCGGGCCCGCGACCCCCGGCCTCCAGGAGGCGATCGCGCGCGGGAGGGTGCTCCCCGGCAGGCGCGTCGTGCTAGTGCTCGACCGGCCGCTCGAGCCGGGCGTCCCGCACGACGTCGTGGTGGGCGGCGTGGTCAACGTGAACGGGGTGGAGGGCGGGGGCGGGGAGGTGCAGGTCGTGCTCGAGCCGCCCCAGCAGCCCGGAGGCGAGGGGTCATGAGCGATCCGCGAAGCTCGATTCCGTCCGTCGACAAGCTCCTGCTCGACCCGGCGTTCGTGGCACTCGTCGCGCAGCACGGCCATGACCGGGTGGTGCGCGCGATCCGCGACGTGGTCGCGCAGGTGCGTACGTCGATCGGGAACGGAGAGACGCCGGAGGGTGTCGCGGAGGCGGCGCTCTACGCACACGGCGTCCGGACATCCCTGGAGGAAGCGGACGTGCCGTCGCTCCGCGGTGTCGTGAACGCCACCGGGGTCGTGCTGCATACGAACCTCGGACGTGCCCCGCTGGCCATGGACGCGGTGGAAGCCATGTCCCGCGCCGCGCGCGACTACTCGAACATCGAGTACGACGTCGACGAAGGGCGCCGCGGCTCGCGCTACGTGCACTGCGTGTCGCTGCTCCGGGAGCTGACGGGCGCGGAGGACGCGCTCGTCGTGAACAACGCCGCAGCCGGCCTGCTGCTGATCCTGAACACGCTCGCCCGGGGGTCCGGTGTCGCGGTTTCGCGGGGCGAACTGGTGGAGATCGGCGGCGGATTCCGGATCCCCGAGATCCTGGAGCGTTCGGGCGCCCGGCTGGTGGAGGTCGGCAGCACGAACCGCACGCGGCCGGTCGATTACCGGAGCGCGCTCGACCAGGAAGGCGTGGCGGCCATCCTCAAGGTGCATCGATCCAACTTCCGCATCACCGGCTTCACCGAGGAAGCGACGCTGGATGAGCTGTCCGAGATCGCACGGGAGGCGAATATCCCGCTCGTCTACGATCTGGGCTCGGGCCTCATGGTCGACGCCGCGCTCCTGGGCCTCCCACCCGAGCCGAGGCCACGGGAAGCACTCGCGGCCGGCGCCGACCTCGTGGTGTTCTCCGGCGACAAGCTGCTCGGAGGGCCGCAGGGGGGCATCATCCTGGGGCGCGCGGCGCACGTCGCCGCGCTCCGTGCGAATCCGCTCTGCCGGGCGGTGCGCGTCGACAAGACGACACTGGCGGCGCTCGAGGCCACGCTGCGGATCTACCGACAGCCCGAGCGCGCCGTGCACGAGATCCCGACCCTCCGGATGCTCGCCATGACGCCCGAGACGCTCCGCGGCCGAGCCGACGCGATCGCGGGGCGGCTCGATGCGTCCGGTCTCTCGTGCGAGGTCGTCGGGGCACTCGGCGCGGTCGGCGGCGGCACCTACCCCGGTGTGGAGCTCGAGTCCTGGGCCGTGGCCCCGGCCCTCGACTGCTCGGCACAGGAAGCCGCGGACCGACTCCGCGAGGGGACGCCTCCGGTGATCGGCCGGATCGTGGACGACCAGCTTCTGCTCGATGTGCGGACCGTGCTGACGGGCGCGGAGGACGCGCTGGTGCGTCGCCTCCTGGCGGTGCGTGACGCCACCCGCCCCACGTGACCGCGCCGCGTCCGCGCCCGGCCGTCTTCATCGACCGGGACGGCACGATCATCCGCGAGAAGGCGTACCTGGCGGACCCCGCGGGCGTCGAGCTCGTGCCGGGCACGATCGACGCCCTGAAGGCGTTGCGGGCCGCCGGGTGGCCCTACGTGATCGTCACGAACCAGTCGGGCATCGCACG
>Ga0326597_10014797_pt1 | contig 10215 bp, 5 predicted proteins | sample RVTome_12_FD_203789 | JGI IMG/M metagenome (GOLD analysis project Ga0326597, IMG submission 203789) | Soil microbial communities from uranium-contaminated site in the Upper Colorado River Basin, Wyoming, United States - RVT100D185 | ecosystem: Environmental > Terrestrial > Soil > Contaminated >...
AGTTGGCGGGATCGCGAGGGTCGCACCGGCGACGCCGGATTGCAGCTCTCCCTCGAAAGCCTCGAGCGTCGAGGCGACGGGCGGTTCTGTCGCGTTCTCGCAGGCGAAAACCAGCGGCAGGCAGACGACTGCTGCCCGGACCAGGTTTCCGGGGGCTCCAACCTTCTTCGGTTGACGCATTGCACGACCGGGTGCTCGGGATCAGGTGGGACGGAATTCGGATCGGCCCCCTGTTGTGCGGGCGGCGAGGGCCGCACGCGCGCGGAGAAACCGCAAGCGCGACGCCTCGCCGGGTAATGCCGGCGCCGGCCGGCGCCACGGCGCGAGCCGGGCGAGTCAAGTGATTGGGATGACGTGGGATACGGCCGAAGGCTTAACCTGCCGCGCGAACCGGTCCGGATGACGGCCACCACGGCGGTCGGCTGCGACAGGCTACGAAGTTGCCGAATCACGAAAAGGGTTCGGGGCGGGGAAGTCCCGGATGGAGGATGTGCCGCGGGCGCCGCGTTTATGAACCGGCGGATTCTGCCGGTCGAAGTGCCGCGCTCTCGCGACGGGCCTCCCTGCCAGCGCAGCGTCGATCAGCGCGTTGGCGAGCACAGCCGCCGCCACGTCCACGGGACTCGCCGAAGCTTGCCGCACGCCGGTTCGGCCGCGCCCTTGACCGGCCCATCCGGCGCATGGTCGATTAGGCCGAAACCCGTGGCCGCCCACGAAGGAGACCGCACCGATGGCGCGCTGGAGCCCGTTCGACCGGATATTCCGCATTACGTCGCTAACTGTTCTGTTAGTTCTGCCGTGTCGAGCCGCGGCTCAGGCGCCGGCGTCATTCGATGTGGTGGAGACGACGATCGCGCGTGTGCACGAGGCCATGCGAGCGGGCACGTTGACGTCGCATCAGCTGGTGCAGCTGTATCTCGACCGGATCGCGGCGTACGACAAGCACGGGCCGTCGATCAATGCGCTGACGAACCTGCATCCGCGCTCGCTCCAGATCGCGGATTCGCTGGATGGGTTGTACCGCAGCACGGGCCGGTTCGTCGGGCCGTTGCACGGCATTCCGGTGATCGTGAAGGAGAACTACGACACGTACGACCTGCCGACGACGGCCGGAGCGAAGGCGCTGGAGAGTTCGGTTCCGCCCGATGACGCGTTGATGGTCCGGCGGATCCGGGAGGCGGGCGGGATCGTGATCGCGAAGTCGAACATGGCCGAGTGGGCGTTCAGTCCGCTCGAGACGATCGGATCGGCGCTGCCCGGCTACACCTTCAATCCTTACGCGCTGAACCGGGTGCCGGCGGGGTCGAGTGGCGGAACGGCGGCGGCCGTGGCGTCGAACCTGGGCACGGTCGGTCTCGGCAGCGACACGGGCAACTCGATCCGGGGTCCATCATCGCACAATGCGCTGACCGGCATCCGGCCGACGATCGGGCTCACGAGTCGCGACGGCATCATCCCGCTGTACCTCGAGCGCGATGTCGGTGGGCCGCTCACGCGGACGGTTGAAGATCTGGCGGTCGTGCTGGATGTCGTGGCGGGCGCCGATCCGGCCGATCCGGCGACGGCGGCGAGCGCGGGCCACATCCCGGACACGTACGCATCGTTCCTCGATCGTAACGCCCTGCGGGGTGCGCGGCTCGGCGTGGTCCGGCGCCTGTCGAACCGCAACGGCGCGGAACCGGAGGTCGTGCAGCGGTTCGACGAGGCGCTCGTCGATCTTCGCCGCCTCGGCGCGACCATCGTGGACAGCGTTGACGTATGGGTTCTCGATTCGGTCCGGCCGTCGTTGTGCTCGAGCTTCAAGCGCGATCTCGAACAGTACCTCGCGACGCTCGGCGACAGCGCGCCGTACAAGACGCTCGACGCGATCATCGAGTCGGGCCGGTTCCACCCGTCCGTCGAGAATCGACTGCGCAACCTCGCCCGCGACAGCCTGGGCGGGGATGCGGAACGCTGCCGCGTGGCGGCCGAAAGCAGGCAGCGGTTCCAGGACGGGCTGCGCAGCATCATGCGCGCGCAACGACTCGATGCGCTGGTCTACCCGACGTGGGCGAACCCGCCGCGGCTCATCGGCGATCTCAGCACGCCGGCCGGCGACAACAGCCAGAATCTCGCACCGCCGTCGGGTTTTCCGGCGATCACGATACCCATGGGCTGGGTCCGCGACGGCATGCTGCCCGTCGGCCTGCAGATCCTGGGCGATGCGTGGAGCGAGGGGCGGCTGATCGGCTTCGCTTTCGCCTACGAGCAGGCGACGCACCACCGCAGGCCACCCGCGAGCGCACCGAGACTGAATACCGTGGGGGGAGCCCGGCGCTGACCTGATCGCCGGACGCCGCAGCGCGCTCGGGATTGATCGCGCCCGTCAGTCGGCGACGAACATCAGCGACCGCCGCCCACGCGCAGGGTTTCACCCGTGATCCACGACGCGTGGTCCGACGCGAAGAACACGGTCGCATCGGCGATGTCCGCCGCCGTTCCCAACCGGCGCAGCGGGATGGACTCGACCAGGCGCTGCTGGCCTTCCTCGCCGTACGACCGCCACTGTCTTTCGGTATTCGGATTCGAGCGCACGAAGCCTGGGGCGATGCTGTTGACCGTGATCCCGTGCGGTCCGAGCTCGTGCGCGAGCTGTCGCGTCAACCCGATCAGCGCGGCCTTCGCCGACGCATAGGCCTGGATGCCGGTGAGGCTCACGCCAAGGCCGGCGCCGCTCGAGATGTTGATGATGCGGCCGCGACCTTCGCCCTTCATCTGCGGGGCGATCGCGCGCGAGAAGAAGAACGCCGCGTTCACGTTGACATCGAAGATCGCGCGCCAGTCCCGTTCCGTTACGTCCTCGATCGGATGAGCCGTCTGTCCGAGGACGCCGCCGGCGTTGTTGACCAGGATGTGCGGCGCACGCGCAGCCGTCGCTTCGGCCACGAACTGCTCGACGGCCGGACGGTCGGTGACATCGAGCGTGCGCACCGAGCAATGGCCCTCGGCCAGGTCGCGGGTCTCGCGCAGCTCACGGTCCAGGATGTCGCAGGCCCAGACGTCGGCGCCGAGGTGGGCGAGTCGAAGTGCGATCTCGCGGCCGAAGCCGTGGGCCGCCCCCGTCACAATGGCGGTCCTGCCGTCGAAGCGGATGTTCATTCGGAGGTCTCGGGCAAGGGTGTCTGCTCGCGCAATGGCGGCTCGACGATACAGGAAACCGGGATACCCCCAGTGCGCGTTGCGAAGGCGATGGACTGGCCCGCATCGGCGCGCGGCCGGCCGGGAGCGAGACGCACCAGGGTCCAGCCCGCGAAGCGTTCGTGCACGATGCGGTGAAGCTCACGATTCAGTTTCGCCGCGTCCCGACCGCTGCCGACACGCACGCCGTATGGCGGATTCGTGACCACGAACCCCGTCGTCGCCGGCGGGCTCAGACTCGAGAGCGGCTGCACTCTCAACTCGATGTCCGCGTCAACGCCGGCGCGCGCCGCGTTGTTGCGGGCTGCGCGGATGGCACCGCCCGCGTGGTCGGAGCCGAAGATTGCGGCCGGACAACGCTCGAGCACGCATTCCCTTGCATCATCGACGAGCGCGTTCCAGGTGGCTGCATCGTGTCCGGGCCAGCTCACGAACGCATAGTCGCGCGGCACGCGTCCGGCCGTGGCGAGGCCGGGCGCGATGTCGCGGGCGAGCAGCGCTGCTTCGATCGGGATCGTTCCGGATCCGCACAACGGATCGACGAGCGGTGTGCTGCCGTCCCAACTGCAGCCAATAAGGATAGCCGCCGCGACGGTCTCACGGAGCGGAGCCCGGGCCAGCGCCTGGCGATAGCCGCGCTGGTGCAGGCGAGCGCCGGATGTATCGGCGCTGATCGTGACGCGGTCGCGGAACACGCGCACGACGAAGAGCTGGCCGGCGGTCGCGTCCACATCATCCGACCCGGCCGCCGACAGGGGGCGGGCGCCGGCCGTGAGGTTGATCGCCTCGAAGAGGCGCTCGGCCACAGCTCCCTCGTGGAAGAGTCGGGACTTGCGGCAGGTGACGCGCAGGAGCGCCGGCCGGTCGCCGGCGACGAAGCGCGACCACGGCACCTTCCGGGACCTGCGCTCGAGCTCGTGGAACGTGCGCGCATTGAATTCGGCGACGCGGATGAGGATCCGGCTGGCGGTCCGCGAATGCAGGTTGGCGACCATGGCATCGCGCAACGGTCCGACCCATGAACCGCCGCCCGGCTCGGCAGTCGCATTCAGGCCGAACGAGCGGAGCTCGGCGGCGACGATGTCCTCGAGTCCTGGCGAGGCGACGGCGAAGAAGGTGTGTTCGGGCACGCCGACAAGGTAATCGGCGTGCCCGGCACTGTCAGTCCGAGCGGAGCGCGATCATCGGATCGATGCGGGAGGCCCGTCGCGCCGGCACCCACGAGGCAACGAAGCCGACGATGCCGAGGATGGCGGGAACGGCTGCGAAGGTTGCGAGGTCCATGGATCGGATACCGTACAGGAAGCCGGAGATCAGCCAGGTCAGCGTGGCCGCGAGCACGAGCCCGACCATGGCGCCGATGCCGATGAGACGCATGCCGCCGCCGGTCAGCAGCAGCACGAGGTCGCGGCGGGTCGCGCCGAGCGCGGAACGCACGCCGACCTCGCGCGTCCGCCGGGCGACGGCGTAGCTGACCGTACCGTAGAGGCCGATCGTCGCGAGCAGCAGGGCGAGGCCGCCGAAAACGGACAGCAGGATGGCCGCCATGCGGGGCGGGTAGAGCATCAGCGCGAGGTGCTCGTCCATCGTCTTCGATTCGAGCAGGATCAGCTGCGGATCGATCGCGAGGGCGATCGTCCGGGAGCGCGCGACGAGTTCGGCGGCGTTCGACGGTCCGCGGATCACGAACATCATCGACGGGATGTACTGCTGATCGCCGTTGAGATAGAAGTACGGTCTTGGCGCCTCGCCCAGGGTGCGCACCTTCGTATCCGCCGCGACGCCGACCACGGTCACGGGTGATTGGCGCGCTTCGTCGAGAAAGAAGATGCTGCCGACGGCATGGGCGTCCGGCCAGAAGCGTCGGGCCGCGGTCTCGCTCACGATGGCGACGGCCGGCCCGCTCGCGACATCGGACGCATTGAAGTTCCGGCCCGCGACGATGGGGACCTCGAACACATCGAAGTAGGCGCCATCGACATGGGTGAAATCGACGTGATGCTGATCGATTCCCGGCGGAGGCTGAACGCCGTCGACGGTGATTCCGCGGGTCTGGACCGCCGCGCCGATCGGCAGCCGGGAGGCCATGCCGACACCGGCGACGCCGGGCAGCGCGCGCAGCTGTTCGTCCAGCTCGCGCTGGGCCGCCCTGCCGCGGGTTTCGTCGAAGCCGCTCATGTCGAACTGCGGCCAGATGATGGCCGCCGGCCCGGTGTAGAATCCCGGATCGATCTTCTGCGCCTTGCCGAGGCTGCGCAGGAACAGGCCGGCCCCGACGAGCAGCAGCATGGCGACGGCGACCTGTCCCGCGACGAGCACGCCGCGGACACGGTCCCGTTTGCGGCCGCCAATCACGGTGCCGGCCTCGTCGCGAAGCGTTCCGCTCACGTCGGGCTTCGTTGCCTGCAGTCCGGGCACGAGCCCGAAGGCGAGACCGGCGACCAGGCTCACACCCAGCGTGAAGAGCAGCACGTTCGAATCGATGCCGAGGTTCAGTCGGATCGGGACCGGCAGCGGCGGCTGGAATCCGACGATCAGATGGACGACCCAGTTCGCGATGAGTACGCCCGCCATGCCGCCGAGCAACGAGAGGAACAGGCTCTCGACAAGGAGCTGGCGCACGAGCTGGGCGCGGCAGGCGCCCAACGCCAGACGCACGGCGATCTCGCGCCGCCGGTCCGTCGCCCTGGCGAGCAGGAAGCTCGCGAGATTCGCGCACGCGATCAGCAGCACCAGCCCGACGACGGCCAGCAGCAGGCCCGCGACCGGAACCAGGGCGCGATCGACCATCGGATGGATGGAGACTTTCGACGAGGCCAGAACCGACATCTCCCGGCCTTCGTTCGACTCCGGGTATTCGCTGGCCAGCCGGCCGGCAATGACATCGACCGCGGCCGACGACTGCTCGACACTGATGCCGGGCGCGAGCCTCGCCTTCACGAAAAGTCCGCGATTTCGCCTCGCCGCCAGCCGGTCCACGGTCGATGCCATGATCTGATTCACCATCATCGACGGCGCATACATGTCCGCCTCGAGACCGGGGAACATCCCGTGATACTCAGCCGGCAGCACGCCGATCACCGTGTAGGGCCGACGCTGGATGTGGATCGTGCGGCCGACAATGCCGGGATCCGATTCGAAGGTCCGCTTCCAGAAGGCGTTGCCCAGAACAACAACCGGACTGGCGCCCGGCGTCGTCTGCTCCTCGGGCGCGAACGTCCGTCCAATGGCCGATTTCAGGCCGAGCATGTCGAAGTAGTTGCCGGACACGATCTCGCCCATGACCAGCTGGTTGCCGCCATCGATCTCCGCCTGGGCAATGAACAGCTCGTACGATGCGACATCGGCGAAGACGTTCGAGGCCGCCCTCAGATCATCGAAGTCCGGGTACGACGTCGTCGCGTACTTCAGCCCGTCCTGATCGCTCGTGTAGATTTCCACGAGCCGGTCGGGCTCCGACACGGGCAGTTCCCGCAGCAGCACCGCGTTCACGATGCTGAAGATGGCCGTGTTCGCCCCGATGCCGAGTGCGAGAGAGACGATCGCGACGGCCGTGAACAGCGGACTCGAGGCCAGCCGTCGCAGGCCGTAGCGGACATCTTGCAGCAGAAGATCCATGGTGCGTCGCGCTCCGGAGCATGGTTTCGCGCTCGCGATTCAGTGAAGCCAGCCGTACGCACGCCGCCGAGCCCGGGTTTCCGCACAGCCCCGGCCGCACCGGTCTCCCCCGACCGCCCCGGTCGTGCATCCTGATTGCCCACGCCCGGATCGTCGGCTGGGGCGATCACCTGTACCGGTCGTAGTCCTTGAGCAGAGATTTCTCCTGCGCGTGCAGGTATTGCGGCTTCGAGATCTCGTCAATGTAGCGGCTGGCCAGGTACGGGCTGGCCGCGAGATCGTTGTTCTTCCAGCCGGATTCCGCGTAGTAGGAGGCCTGGCTCCAGTCGTAGCTGATGAAGTGGAACCACTTGATCTCGGGTCGTGTCGCGATGAACTGGAAATAGGGCTCGAACCACTCCGTCCACGCGGCCTGCGCCTCGGGCAGGTTCGCGAAGTCGTACTGCGACGGCGAACTCTCGGCGATGATGACGGGCCTCCCGTTCGCGACCGCCATTTCGAGGAACGCGAGCGTGCGGGCCAGGGGCGAACCATCACTACGTCCCGCCTGTGTCAGTGGACCCGAGAAATCGTTGCGGTTGAAGACATCGACGGAGAACCAGTCGATGACGTCCGCTCCGGGGAACCACCGGTACTCGCCTGCGGCGTTCTGCTCCGCGAAATCACCCGGCGCCGCCGGTTCGTAGCACCAGATGAAGGCTGCGTTGTCCGCACCGGCCGCGCGGAACAGGCTCACGATCTTGCGGAAGGCCTTCGGATAGTAGTACGGGTGATAGCCGTTCCACGCTCCGCTGAACTCGCCCCCGATGCGGACCATGACGGGCTTCGCGTATGCGCGCACGATCTGGATGACGTCATTGATACGACCGTCGTACTGCGAGGTCGCGGCGATGTCGTCATCGATACCGTAGAACTTGTCGGCCAGGCCGGCCAGTTCGTCCTTGCCCGGCTGCAGTCCGCGCAGCGCGAGATCGATGTGGGGGATCAATCCCTGCTGGTCGAAGCTCTGGATCTGTTGTGCCAGCATCTGCGGGCGCCAGCCGCGCGGCGTGTCGCCGAGATCGATGAAGATCAGTTCGGCCGCGGGCTGCTTGTCCGGCGGCAGCAGCGTGACGTACCTGGCGTTGTATTCAACCCACTGCCCGATGCCGTGGACGATGCGTCCCGCCGGCGGCTCGAACTTCACGCCGAACTGGTAGGTGCCGGGCGTTTCGGGTGGTTCATCCTGCGGCGAGAGTGGACCGGTCGTCGCCTCGCAGGCCAGGCTGGTCAGGAGGCACGCGGCGAGCCACCAGGGGGCGGGGATGCGAGCCGGATCGATCATGGGACACCTTCCTCGACGATTTCACGTGCGCGATTGCGAACCGGAACTCGAGGGGAGGGTCCGCGGACGGAACCATCCGTCCGTGCGTGGAATCCGCGAACGTCGGGGTTTCTGACGATCAGGTCGCGACCGGTCTGGAAACCGCGCTGTTCAGCTCATCGAGGGCGGCATCCGTCAGACGGCCGATTTCCGGGAGCAGTCCGCGGGCCACATCGACCTGACCGTCAAGCGCGGCGAGCTCGGTCTGCTTCAGCAGCTCGCCGAGGCTGAAGGCGCCGAGCGTCAGGGCGGACGACTTGAAGGCATGCGCGGCCGCGCGGATATCCGCAGCGGCTCCGCTCGCGCAAGCCGATTCGAGAGCGTCGATCCGGCGGGGCGTGTCATCGATGAAGGTCCGCACCATTTTCTCGAAGATGTCCTCGATCCCGGCCTCGCGCAGCGATGCGCGGAACGCGCCGATGTCCACGACGCGCTCGCTCTTCGGCGTCGTGCCCGTGTCGGCCGGATCGTAACCCGCGGACCAGCCCTCGATCGCCGAAAACAGCTCATGCGGCCGGAACGGCTTCGTGAGGTGACCGTTCATGCCGGCATCGAAGCACTGCTTCCGCTCGTCGGGCATTGCGTGAGCCGTGAGGGCGAGGATGCGCAGGCCTCGACGATCGGGCATGGCGCGGATCTCGCGCGTCGCGGCCACGCCATCGAGGACCGGCATCTGGACGTCCATCAGCACGAGATCGAAGCGGCCCCCGGCCACGGCATCGACCGCGTCACGGCCGTTCGACACGACGGTCACTTCGTGACCGCGGCGGCGCAGCATTCGAGCCGCGACTTCCCGATTGACGGGATTGTCTTCGGCCAGGAGGACTCTAAGCCGGCGGCGGGCCTCGGCGATGGAGTGTCTCGTGACGAGGGCGCGGCCGCCATTCTCGAGATCGCCGTTTCCCGCCATCACCGCGACTGTCGCTTCGAGAAGCTCGGTGCGAGACAGCGGCTTCACCAGGTAGCCATCGACACCGGCGTCGCGGCAGCGCTGACCGTCGCCGGGCGTGCCGCCTGACGTCAGCATGATGAGTCGCACGCCATTGAAGCGGCTGTCGGAGCGCACGGTTGCGGCGAGAGCGAATCCGTCGCGCCGAGGCATGCGGGCATCGACGAGAACGAGCTCGAACGGGCGGTCCGCGTCGAATGCACGCTTCATGCGTTCGTCCGCCAGCCGCGCGGAGGCCGCACTGGCCACCTTCATTCCGGCCGCCCGCAACATGTCGCGGACGATGCGACGGTTCGTCCGATTGTCGTCCACGACCAGGGCGAGCCGCCCGGCCAGTGCCGCCGAAGTCCTGCGGCCGACCGCGTCGTCACCCGGCTCGCCTGCCGCTTCGATGCCGAGGCGAAAGATGAACTCGCTGCCCTTGCCGATCTCGCTCGTCACCGTGATGTCACCCTCCATCAGGTGCGCCAGATGCCTCGCGATCGTCAGGCCGAGACCCGTTCCCCCGAAATTGCGCGTCGTCGTGATGTCGGCCTGGCTGAACTCCTCGAAGATGGCCTCCGATTTGTCGGCCTCGATGCCGATCCCCGTGTCCCGCACCGCGATCTCGAGCCGCGTCCTGCCCGCCACGCAACCCGGCGATCGAACGGTGACCACGACTTCACCGACCGCCGTGAACTTGACCGCATTGCCCAGCAGGTTCGTGATCACCTGCCGGATGCGTCCCGGATCGCCGCGCACGAGCCGCGGAACGCCCGGCTGGATCTCGTAGGTCAGCTCGATGCGTTTCTCGCGGGCGCGTGGCGAGAGCAGGCGGACCGCCGCATCGACGAGACCGTGCAGGTCGAACGAATCCGGATCGAGGGCGACACGACCGGCCTCCATGCGCGAGTAGTCGAGAATGTCGTTGATGATGCCGAGCAGCGACTCGGCGGAGCTGCGTACCAACTCGAGCGACCGCTGCTGGTCCGGATCCAGCTCGGTGTCGAGCAGCAGGTCCGTCATGCCGAGGATGCCGTTCATCGGCGTGCGGATCTCGTGGCTCATGTTCGCCAGGAACGAGGTCTTGACCTCCGCCGCGTGCTCGGCCGCGAGCCTCGCCGCCTCC
>Ga0326597_10014801_pt1 | contig 10214 bp, 3 predicted proteins | sample RVTome_12_FD_203789 | JGI IMG/M metagenome (GOLD analysis project Ga0326597, IMG submission 203789) | Soil microbial communities from uranium-contaminated site in the Upper Colorado River Basin, Wyoming, United States - RVT100D185 | ecosystem: Environmental > Terrestrial > Soil > Contaminated >...
GAAGGCGCCCCCGCTTCCGAGCGCACCGAGGCACGTGTGCTCTACGGCTCGCGCGCGCTGTTCGTGTACATGAAGGCGTACGAGCGGCGACCCGAGGAGATCGTGGGCCAGCTCACCCGGCGAGACCAGGGCTCCCACTCCGACATCCTGGGCGTCACCATCGATTCGTACTTCGATCGCCGGACGGCCTTCCAGTTCAACGTGAACCCGGTGGGTGTCAAACAGGACATCTATCATTTCGACGACACCAGCGAGGACTCCGGGTGGGATGCGGTATGGGACGTCGCGGTGTCGTTGGAGGAAGACGGATGGGCCGCGGAGTTCCGCATTCCTTATTCGCAGCTCCGCTTCCGGGACGACGCGCAGCAGACGTGGGGCATCAACTTCATTCGTCGCATCGCACGGAATCAGGAGGTGACCGTTTGGGCACCGACCACCCGCTCCGATGGGGCCATCGTGTCCCGCTTCGGCGAGCTCAGGGGGATTACCGAGCTGGACCCGCCCAACCGCATGGAGATTCTGCCGTACACGCTCGGCGGCGTGGAGCGGAGCCCGGGAGATACGGACGATCCATTTTATCGTGCCACCGACCCGATGGGCGCCGTGGGCGCCGACATCAAGTACGGCGTGACCTCCGACCTCACGCTCGACGTGACCATCAACCCGGACTTCGGGCAGGTCGAAGCCGATCCAGCGCAGGTCAACCTGTCCGCGTTCGAGACCTTCCTGCCCGAGCGTCGGCCGTTCTTCGTGGAGGGCTCGAGCATCTTCAACTTCGGGCTGTCGACCGGAGACGGGGACGACGCCGTCGAGTCGCTCTTCTACTCGCGCCGCATCGGGCGCGCCCCCCAGGGGGGTGTGGACAACGGGGACGGATACTCGGACGCGGACGACCGGACGACCATCTACGGGGCGTGGAAGCTGTCGGGAAAGACCGCGGGAGGCTGGTCCGTGGGCGTGCTGCACGCGCTGACGTCCGAGGAGCGGGCACGGATCGCGCCGGAAACAGGTCCGAGCTACCATGAGCCGACCGAGCCGTTTGCGAACTACGGGATGGTGCGCCTGCAGAAGGACTTCCGCGAAGGCAGGTCGGCGGTCGGCCTGATCGGGACGGGCACGCGCCGTGAAGCCGACGTCGCCGAATCGCTCGGGCTGCGCACGGAGGCCTACGCCGGCGGCGTCGACTTTCGCCATCGATTCGACGACGAGAACTGGCAGCTCTCCGGGTACCTGCTCGGAAGCCGGGTGACCGGCTCCGCCGACGCGATCGCGCGTACGCAGCGCTCCGCCGCCCGTTACTACCAGCGACCCGATGCGGGCCACGTCACGTATGACCCCACGCGCACCTCGCTTTCGGGAGCATCGGCGAACATCGGGCTGAGCAAGGTCTCGGGCGGTTATTGGAGGGGCGGCACGGGGGTGCAGACCCGTACGCCCGGATTCGAGGTGAACGACCTCGGCTTCATGAACAACGCGGACTTCGTCACCCACTGGATGTGGGGCGGATACCATCGTTCGGCGCCGGTCGGACCCTTCCGCAGGATCTCCCTGAACCTCAACGGTTCGCACACCTGGAACCACGACGGCGACCGCACCGGCACGGGCGGCAACGTCAACACCAACTTCCAGCTCCAGAACTTCTGGAACGGATGGGCCGGCGTGAACCAGCAGCTCGCCACTGTGGACCCGGGCGTCCTGCGGGGAGGTCCGCTGTTCCTGAGGGAAGCCATGACCAACTTCTGGGGCGGCCTCGGCACGGACTCCCGGAAGGCGGTCCAGTTCAACCTGTCGGGATCCGGAAACGTGCGCCCCGCCAGCGATTCCTGGGCCTTCAACGTCTCACCGAACGTGCGCGTGCGGCCCTCCGGCCGCGCAACCTTCAACATCGGGACGTTCCTGAACCGACGTGTGGACGATCGCCAGTGGGTCAGAAAGGTCGAGACGGAAACGCCCCACTACCTCTTCGGGCGTCTGGATCAGACCACCGTCGGTGCGACGCTCAGGCTCGATTACGCGTTCACCCCTACCCTGTCGCTCCAGCTCTATGCGCAGCCCTTCGTGAGCGCCGGCCGCTACGAGCGATTCAAACAGGTGGCCGACCCGATGGCCCAGCGTTACGCCGACCGGTTCAGCCCGCTCGACGCGCGCGCGCAGGACGACGAGTACTTCGTAGACCTCGACGGGGACGGAACGGAGGAGTCGTTCAGCAACCCGGACTTCAACGTGCGTCAGTTCCGGTCGAACGCCGTCCTGAGGTGGGAATACCTGCCGGGATCCTCTCTCTTCTTCGTGTGGTCCCAGGGCCGGGACGATTCGACGGAAGCCGGCTCCTTCGATTTCTCGCGTGACGTGGGCGACCTTTTCCGGACCGCGCCGAGCAACGTGTTCATGGTGAAGCTCTCGTACTGGCTGGGCCGCTGACCGCGGGCGGGCCACGCCGTCCGTAACGACTCGCCTCGCGAGGGCTGCCGGCCCCGAGTGGGTCGCGCCACGGGCTGCCCGCTCCCCCTCTCCTTGGATCGTTCCAGCAGCTTCGCTAACTTGCGGGGATAGAAAAAAGAACGGGGCGATTTGTAGGCATATTGCGGCCCGCGCTGTCCCTCTACGGAGGCCCGCGCAAACGAGCTAAAACGCCGCGCCCCTTCGCGATCACCCGCGGCGGGGTTTTTCCCGTTTCAGTCAGACGAGCGAGCACATCGATATCGATACCCTGAAGCAGCACCTGGAACGCCGGATCCTGGTTCTCGATGGAGCCATGGGCACGATGATCCAGCGGTACCGCCTCGGAGAGGACGACTTCCGCGGCACCCGTTTCGCGGACGTCGAGGCGGATCTCATGGGGTCCAACGACCTCCTCTGCCTCACGCGCCCCGATGTGATCGAGGAGATCCACCGCGCGTACCTCGAGGCCGGTGCCGACCTCATCGAGACGAATACGTTCAACGCGAACCGGATCTCGCTGGCGGACTACGACCTGTCGGACATCGCGGAGGAGCTGAACGAAGCCGCGGCCAGGCTCGCGCGCGGTGCGGCCGACGCGGTCATTAAGGAGAACCCGGACCGCCCGCGCTGGGTCCTGGGCGCCATCGGGCCGACGAACCGCACCGCATCGATCTCGCCCGACGTGGCGGATCCCGGCGCGCGGAACGTCACCTTCGAGGAACTGGTCGAGGCATACGAGGAACAAGCCCGCGGCCTGGTGCGCGGGGGCGTCGACGTGCTGCTCGTGGAGACCGCGTTCGACACCCTCAACGCGAAGGCCGCCCTGTTCGCCATCTCGGGCGTGCTTGCGGAGCTCGAGAAGGATCTGCCCGTCATGGTCTCTGGGACCATCACGGACCGGAGCGGTCGCACGCTGTCGGGTCAAACCCCCGAAGCGTTCTACAACTCCGTGGCCCATGGCGTGCAGCCCGGCCCCGGTCGAGCTTCCGGCCTCCTCGCCGTCGGGCTCAACTGCGCGCTCGGCATGGACCAGCTGCGGGCGCACGTGGAGGAGCTCTCGGACGTCGCCGAGGTGCCCGTGAGCCTGTACCCCAATGCCGGGCTCCCCAACGAGTTCGGAGAATACGACGACACGCCCGAGCACATGGGGCGTCTCACCCGCGACTTCGCCGAGGCGGGGTTTCTGAACATCGTCGGCGGGTGCTGCGGCACCACGCCCGACCACATCCGGGCCATGGCCCAGGCGGTCGACGGCGTGCCGCCTCGCAAGATCCCGACGAAGGAACGTCGCACGCGCCTCTCCGGGCTGGAACCGCTGTCCATCGGTCCCGACTCGCTCTTCGTGAACGTGGGCGAGCGCACCAACGTGACAGGCTCGCGCCGTTTCGCGCGGCTCGTTCGCGACGGTGACTTCGAGACGGCGCTCGACGTCGCTCGCGAGCAGGTCGAGGGTGGGGCGCAGATCATCGACGTGAACATGGACGAGGGGCTGCTCGACTCGAAGAAGGCGATGCGGCATTTCCTGAACCTTCTCGCATCGGAGCCCGAGATCTCCAGGATCCCGGTCATGGTGGACTCCTCGAAGTGGGAGGTCATCGAGGAGGGGCTCCGCACGCTTCAGGGCAAGGGCGTGGTGAACTCCATCTCCATGAAGGATGGGGAGGAGTCGTTCCGGCGGCAGGCGCGGCTCGTCCGGCGCTACGGCGCGGCCGCCGTGGTGATGGCGTTCGACGAGGACGGGCAGGCCGACACGATCGAGCGTCGTGTCGACGTATGCATGCGAGCGTACCGCATCCTGGTGGAGGAGGAGGGCTTCCCGCCCGAGGACATCATCTTTGATGCGAACGTGTTCGCCATCGCGACCGGTATCGAAGAGCACGACCACTACGCCATGTGGTTCATCGAGGCGGTGCGACAGATCAAGGAGAAGTGCCCGCACGTGCTCACTAGCGGGGGCGTCAGCAACGTCTCGTTCTCGTTCCGCGGAAGCCCGGTGGTGCGCGAGGCCATGCACACGGCGTTCCTGTACCACGCCATCGCCGCGGGCCTCGACATGGCGATCGTCAACGCGGGCGCGTTGCCCGTCTACGACGAGATCCCGGACGACCTGCTGAAGCCCATCGAGGACGTCCTCTTCGCCCGGGACCCCGAAGCCACGGAGAACCTGACCCGCATCGCGGAGGAACGGAGCGGCGGTGAGCAACGCAGGACCGAGGAAGACCTCGCCTGGCGCGAGCTTCCCGTCTCCAAGCGGCTGTCGCATGCCCTCGTGAAGGGTATCGATCAGTACGTGGAGGAGGACACGGAGGAGGCCCGGCAAGCCCTGCCCGGCGCGCTCGACGTGATCGAAGGGCCGCTCATGGACGGGATGAACGTGGTGGGCGACCTGTTCGGGGCGGGCAAGATGTTCCTGCCGCAGGTCGTGAAGAGCGCCCGGGTCATGAAGAAGGCGGTGGCCTACCTGTTCCCCTTCCTCGAAGCGGAGAAGAAGGAAGGCGAAAAGAAGGGCAAGATCCTGCTCGCGACCGTGAAGGGAGACGTCCACGACATCGGCAAGAACATCGTCGGCGTGGTGCTGCAGTGTAACGGCTACGACACCGTCGATCTCGGCGTGATGGTCCCGGCGGACCGCATCCTCGAGGCCGCGCGCGAGGAGGAGGTGGACATCATAGGGCTGTCGGGGCTCATCACCCCCTCGCTGGACCAGATGGTGCACTTCGCCAAGGAGATGCAGCGCACGGGTCTCGACCTGCCGCTCCTGATCGGCGGAGCCACGACCTCGAAGGCGCACACGGCCATCAAGATCGTGGACCACTACGACGGTCCGGTCGTGCACGTGCTGGACGCGTCGCGCGCAGTGGGCGTCGTGGGCAAGCTGCTCGACCCGGCGCGACGCGACGCCTTCCTCGTGGAGGTCGCCGCCGAGTACGAAGCCGAGCGCGAGCGCCGCGCCGGCCGGAGGGAGCGCACCCAGCTCCTGCCCATCGGCGAAGCCCGCAGGCGGGCCCACCAGCCGGACTGGAGCGAATACACACCGCCGCGTCCGGTGAAGCCGGGCATCCACGAGTTCAAGCAGATCCCGATCTCGGAGATCCGGCCCTACATCGACTGGACGCCGTTCTTCCAGGCGTGGGAAGTGCCGGGCAAATATCCGGATCTCTTCGAGGACGAGACCGTCGGCGAGCACGCGCGCGCGCTCTTCGACGACGCTACCGCCATGCTCGACCGGATGGAGCGAGAGCAGCTCATCGAGGCCCGTGCTGTCGTCGGTCTCTTTCCGGCGAGCTCCGTCGGAGACGACATCCGGGTGTTCTCGGACGAGAAGCGCGGGGACGTGCGGGCGACGGTGCATGGCATACGCCAGCAGTTCGCGAAGGACGGCCGTGAGAACTATTGCCTGTCGGATTTCGTGGCGCCTTCCGAGACAGGGTTGGAGGACTGGGTGGGAGCATTCGCGGTGACCGCCGGCGTCGGTGCCAAGGAGGTCGCGGACGCGCTCGCCCTCGAGAACGACGACTACTCCGCCATTCTGGTGAAATCACTCGCCGACAGGCTCGCCGAGGCGCTGGCGGAGCGGATGCACGCGATGGTCCGGCAGGAGCTGTGGGGCTACGCGCCAGACGAGTGTCTGGACAATGACGGGCTCATCGCGGAGAAGTACCAGGGCATACGGCCGGCACCGGGCTACCCCGCCTGCCCCGACCACACCGAGAAGCGGACGCTCTTCGACCTGCTCGACGTGGAGAACCGGATCGGCATTGAGCTCACCGAAGGCTTCTCGATGTATCCGGCCGCCGCCGTGAGCGGCTGGTACTTCTCGCATCCGTCGTCGCGCTACTTCGGCGTCGGCCGCGTGGGGCGGGACCAGGTCCAGGACTATGCCGACCGCAAAGGGTGGAGCGTGGAGGAGGCAGAGCAGTGGCTGGCGCCGAGCCTCGGATACGAGCCCGGGGACGACGCGTGAGGTCGCTCATTCAGGACGGGCGCGTCCACGTCTTCGACGGGGCGATGGGCACGCTCCTATACAGCCGCGGCGTCTTTGTGAACGTGTGTTACGACGAGCTGAACCGGGAGCGCCCGGACATCATTCGGCGCATCCACGAGGAGTACGTCGAGGCGGGCGCGGAGATCCTCGAGACGAACACGTTCGGAGCGAACCCGGTCAAGCTGTCCGCCTACGGGCTCGGTGACGAGACCGAGGAGATCAACCGCGCGGCGGCCGGGCTCGCCCTGGACGCAGCGGACGGGCAGGTTGTGGTGACGGGCGCGATAGGCCCGTTGGGGATCCGGGTCGAGCCCTTTGGACCGACGTCCCGGGAGGAGGCGTCGGCCCTGTTCGGCCGGCAGGTCGACGGGCTGCTCGAGGGCGGCGTCCACGGCTTCGTGCTCGAGACCTTCTCGGACCTCACCGAGATCGAATGCGCGATGGTGGCGATCCGCGAGCGCACGGACCTCGCCGTCGTGGCGCAGATGACGGTCGGCCAGGACGGGCGTACCACGTACGGCGCGGATCCGGCCCAGATCGCCCGCGCGCTCGCCGACCTGGGCGCGGACGTCGTCGGGCTCAACTGCTCGGTGGGCCCCGCAGTCATGCTCGACGCGATCGAGACGATGGCGCACGCGACGACGCTCCCCCTTTCGGCGCAACCCAACGCAGGGCTTCCCCGCACGGTCGGCGACCGCAAGATGTACCTGGCCAGCCCGGAGTACATGGCGCAATACGCCGCCAGGATGATTGACGCCGGCGTACGCTTCGTGGGCGGCTGCTGCGGTACGACGCCCGAGCACATCGCGAAGATGCGCGCCGCCGTGGCGTCGATGCAGCCCAAGCACGACGTGATCCGGATCCCGACCGCGGCGCGCGACGCCACGAGCACGGCCGTATCACCCGTGCCGCTCGAGGCCCGATCGGCGCTCGGCCGGAAGCTCGCGCGCGGGGAGACCGTCATCACGGTCGAGATCCTTCCGCCCACAGGGTGGGCGACCGAGGACCTCGTGCGCCCGGCGCGCAAGCTCAAGGTCGCCGGCGTGGACGCGGTCGCGGTGCTCGAGAGCCCACGGGCGCGGAGTCGCATGAGCGCGCTGTCGGCCGCCAGCATCATCGAGCGGGAGGTCGGCATCGAGACCATCCTGCATTACACGTGCAGGGACAAGAACATGCTCGGCATGATCTCGGACCTGCTCGGCGCGGCGGCCTCCGGGCTCCACAACTTGCTGGTGGTGAGCGGAGAGCTCCCGACCATGGGCCCCTATCCGGACGCGACCGCCGTCTTTGACATCGACTCCATCGGGCTCACCAACGTCATCCAGGGTCTGAACCGCGGCATGGACCCGGGCGGCAATCCCATCGGCGACCCGACGGAATTCGTCCAGGGCGTCGCCATCAATCAGGGCGCCGTGGACCAGGCCCGCGAGCTCAGCCGGTTCGCGTACAAGGTAGAGGCGGGGGCGGACTACGCGGTCTCGCAGCCGGTGTTCGACCCCGAGGCACTGGAACGCTTCCTCGACGCGGCCGGACGGACCATTCCCGTGGTAGCGGGCATCTGGCCGCTCGTCGACCTCCGCAACGCGGAGTTCCTGGCCAACGAGATGCCCGGCGTGCGCGTGCCCCCGCGCGTGGTCGAGCGGATGCGGGAAGCGCATGCATCCGGCAAGGACGCCGCGCTGGAGGAGGGGATTCGCATCGCGTTGGAGACGGTCGAAGCGGTGCGCCCCTTCGTGAGCGGCTTCCACGTGCACGCGCCCGACCGCAGGGTCGACGTGGCGCTCAGCGTGTTGCGGGAGGGCGGGTTGCGGGCGACGGCCTGAAGGGCGGCTGCGTGCAAGCGCGGGCGCCCGCGCCCTAAACGCGCTCCAGCACGCTCCCCAGCACCCGGTCGATGCCCCGCGTGGGAAGGTTGCTCACATAGATCTTCTCGGCACCGACGGACCGTAGACCCCTGATGGTGCGGGCCAGGACTTCTTCGGCGTCCGCCCCCTCCTCGAACTCCCGCGCGATCTCCGCCCGGGGCACCGGGAAGAAGTCCGACAGGATGGAGAGCGTGCGCTCGTTCGCGCTGCGATAGAAGAACACGCCGAAGACCACGGGGATCTTGATCCCCCTGCGGTCCGCCGCTTCGAGGAATCGCTCCACCGCTTCCAACGAATGATGCGAGACGATCTGGGCCAGGGCGTACTCGTTGTTCGCATCCGGCGCCGCCAGGAAATCCAGCTGGCCCTCGGGATCACGGTGGGGATTCACCCACCCGCCCAACGCGAAGGACGGGATGCGTCGACGGATGATCTCACGCAGGTCCCGGCCATGCGGCACGCATCTGGGTTGCCCGACGTCCTTGTCGCCTCCGAGCACCGTGAGCGCCTCGAAGCCGTCCGAATCCGCGCGGGACGCGAACATCTTGCAGTAGTCGAGCGAGTGCTTGCAGGTCAGGATCGGCACGATGTGTCGGAGGTCGACAGTATCGCCGACGTTGGCCCCCACGTGCGCCAGGCTCTCTTCCTCCTCAGCGCCGACCGCGTTGTCCGTCAGGAAGACGAAGCGTCCGGCGCGGGCGAGCCGTCCGAGGGCGTGGTGCAAATCGATCCACTCCCCCATGCCCACCCCCGCGTCCAGATCCGCCTTGGGCGGGCGGAGCTCGACCGAGACGAAGGGGCCTGGGCGCGTGAGCTCCTCGAGCAGGAGCGTGCCGGTTCCGGGCGTGGAAACGGTCACCGGAGATCGTCCATGAACTTTTCCATATCGTCCGGCGCCGTCGGCAGCGCCAGCGTGAGATTCTCGTGTCCAGCCTCGGTGACCAGCACGTCGTCCTCGATCCTCACCCCGATTCCGCGGTACGGCTCGGCGGCCGCAGCCGCGTCGGCGCGGAAGTACAGGCCGGGCTCCACCGTGAGCACCATACCGGGGACGAGTTCCCGGGCGGCCCCGTCACGGGCGTAGTCGCCCGGGTCGTGCACGTCCACCCCGAGCCAATGCGATGTCTGGTGGGGATAACAGGGTTTGTAGGCCCCCGACTCGATCGACGCGTCCACGCTCCCCTCGAGGACGCCGAGGTCGTGAAGGCCCTCCACCAGCGTGTGGACGGCCGCGTCGTGCACTGCGGCGATGGTCGCCCCGGGTCGCACCGCATCGACCGCCGCGCGTCGTGCCGATTCGACGAGCTCGTAGACCCGGCGCTGGGCGTCCGTGAAGCGTCCCGACGCGGGGTACGTGCGCGTGACGTCCCCGTGGTAGAGCCCGAGCTCGGCGCCCGCGTCGACGAGGACGAGCCCGTCGTCCGGGATCATGGCATCGTTCGCACGATAGTGGAGCACGCAGGCATTAGGTCCGGATCCGACGATGGTGCCAAACCCGGGAGCGCCCCCGCCCCGCAGGAAAGCGGCCTCGAGCTCGGCCTGGACCTCCCACTCCCAGGCCCCGGGCCGCACCGCCCGCGCCGCCGCCCGGTGACCCTCGAGCGTGAGCGCGGCCGCCTGCCGGATCCTGTCGACCTCATGCGCGTCCTTGACGAGCCGAAGCTCGTCCAGGATCCCGCCCGGATCCACCACGGCGCGCGGACCGGTGCCGGTCCGCGCCCCGCGTGCGCGCGAACGTTCGAGGGAAGCAACGACGATGCGCTCGACCCGCTCGTCCGAGCCCAGCCGGTAGTGGAGTCGACCGGCTCCCGCAATGAGCTCCGGAAGTCGCGCCTCGAGCTCCGTCATCGGCCGGCACCGCGTGGGGCCGTAGCGTTCGAGCGCGCCCTCGGGCCCCAGCCGGGCACCGGCCCACAGCTCGG
>Ga0326597_10014802_pt1 | contig 10213 bp, 8 predicted proteins | sample RVTome_12_FD_203789 | JGI IMG/M metagenome (GOLD analysis project Ga0326597, IMG submission 203789) | Soil microbial communities from uranium-contaminated site in the Upper Colorado River Basin, Wyoming, United States - RVT100D185 | ecosystem: Environmental > Terrestrial > Soil > Contaminated >...
GAGTGATGCTGGCGCAGCGTCACCGCCTCGGGGTTGGCGGCCACGGAGCGCACCAGCGGTCCGGGCCTGGTGCTCGTGAAGGTGAGGAGCGTCTCGACCTCGGTGTTCCGGGGGAATCCCTTCGTGCGCGGAAGATGGAACACGCTGCGGGTCGGGTCGAGCTCGTACGTGCCCTGTCCGGCGTCCTCGATCCGGCGGGCCGCGCCGTGAGAATCCCGGAGGAGGAAGTCCGTGGCGTCGACGAGCACTCGGCTGCCCGTCTCCGCCTCGACCTCGAACCCCCAGTAGACGGAGGGCGTGAACGCCTCCTCGACCGCCCGCACCTCGTCCGGGTTGGCGCTGCGGGCGCGGTAGCGCTCGTTCCTCTCGATGAGGAGCAGCCGCGGACCGACCCGCTCGGCGCGCAGGACGTGGGTGCCGCCGAGCTGGCCACGATCGAGGCCGACGGGGTTGCTCCCGAGCCCCGACGCGAGCGAGACCTGGTATAGGAACTCCGCGCCGCGGGGGTCGAGCTCCATGTGGAGGTGGCCCGTCGCCTCGTCCCAGTACACATCCACGAAGCCCTCGATGTGGCGCAGGTCCCGGACGCGCTCCTCGATGGAGGGCGGGGTCTCGGCGGCGAGAGCTCCGGGAGCGGCACCGCAGAGGAGGGCGGAGGCCAGGGGCGCGACCAGCATTCTCATCGGGACTCCTCGAGAGACGAAAAGGGGAGCTAGAGTGTCGGTGAGAAGGGGCACAGGTTCAAGCGAGAGCGCAGACGCGAACGATCGGGATCAGCGCTCGCGAACGACGCGCAGGCGAGCTCGGACGCGATGTCTCTCGGCGAGACGGCGGGTGCCCTCGGCCGCGATCACCGCCCCTGAGCCGACCCGGGAGTCGGGCCACCTCGCCGCACACGACGGAGGTCGGGGCCACGAAGGCGCGGCTCACGCCCGTGGCTGGCGAGGATCATGAGGACCTCCCGGTCGGCCAGGCTGCAAATGGGGTGAGTGACGGGATTCGAACCCGCGGCCTCCAGGGCCACAACCTGGCGCTCTAACCAACTGAGCTACACCCACCAATGGCCTTTGGCGCGCCTGAAGGGATTCGAACCCCTGACCCGCAGCTTAGAAGGCTGCCGCTCTATCCAACTGAGCTACAGGCGCCCGGACAGAAGAGTCTAGCATGGCCGCGCGGGCGGCGAGCTGAGCCCCCGCCCCGGCAATCGTTCCCGAAGCTGACGGCAATTCGGCCAGTCCGGGCGGAGCAGCCCTCACGCACTTCGGCCTCGCCGCCGCTGAGGAGCCAGGAAGGACGCATTGGCGCGGTTCGTTCGCGCGCGAACCAAGGGCCCAGGCCGGCACGCGGCTTGCTTTGACACGAGGCGGGAGGGGCCAGAGAGGGCCCAGTCCCGAGGGAGGGGATCGATGGGGCGCTCATTGAAGCTCCGGTTCGCCGTGACGCTCGCGATCTGCGGTCTTGTCGGACTGGGTCTATCGGTTTCCGCGGGCGGCGACGGCCGGTGGCGTCCCCGAGGAACCGTCGTGACGACCAGCGACGGGATCGTCCACGGCGGTTTTCGTGGGTCCTCGTCCACCGGGATCGTGCTTGGCGTGGGGGAGCAGGTGCAGGTGGTTCCGTGGAACGCCGTCTCGGAGATCTCGTTCGCCGACGGCGCGTCCGGGGACGGGCGCGTCTCTCCCGACGGCCCGAGCGCTCTCCCTCCGGCGTCGTCGAGGGCGCCGGGCACCGGCGGACCCCTCTCGTAGGCCGATCCGGGCGCCTTTCCCGGGTGGTCCCGCCCTATACTCGGGGGGCAGTCGACTCTGAACATGCCCATCACATGGCGGATCGCGGACAGCCTCCTTTGGCTGGAGAGCAGCGAACACGTGTCCTTCGACGAGTGGCGCGAGGCCATCGAGGCCGCATCCCGGCACCCGGATCATCGCCCGGGAATGGGTGTGGTTCACGACTGGCGTCGGCTTCGCGTGGCTCCTTCGACGGAGGAGCTTCGCCTGCGTGGCTCGCACGCGAGCCGACTCCAGGCCCGGAGATGGGCGCTCGTGGTCGAGGGACCGGCCGGCTACGGGATGGGACGGATGGCGGAGATCCTGACGGACGAGACCCCGGTGGACCTGCGGGTGTTTCGTGACGTCGCCGCGGCGGAGGCCTGGGCCCGGGGCGAGTGACTGGTCGGGGCGGCCGGATTTGAACCGGCGACCACCTGCGCCCAAGGCAGGTGCGCTACCAGGCTGCGCTACGCCCCGATGAGCCGGCAGAGGCGCAATGATAGCAGGGGAGCACGTCGCCGCGGTCGGCGCGCCTGAGGCTACCCGGCTGTTCCTCGACGCGCGCTGCCGCCTGATGAATAATCCCTCGCCGGACGAGCCCCAAGCCGCACCGTCGTCTGTCGAACGCACACGCCACCTTGTTCGAGGGCAGGAGCATGACCAATCCGACCAGCTTCACCCGGCGGTCCGTCCTCGTGACCGGCGCGGCGCTCGCCGCCGCGCCCGTGATCGGGATCGGGAGGCAACGCGAACCAGCCGATTCCGGCTTTCCCCCCGACTTCCTGTGGGGCGCGGCGACGGCCGGGCACCAGGTCGAGGGCAACAACACGGCAAGCGACCTGTGGCTGCTCGAGAACCAGCGGCCGACGGTCTTCGCCGAGCCGTCCGGCGATGCCTGCAACAGCCTGATGCTCTGGCCTCGGGACCTCGACCTCGCGCGGCAGCTCGGCCTCAACAGCTATCGCTTCTCAATCGAGTGGGCGCGTATAGAACCCGAACCGGGAATGTTCTCGATCGCAATGCTCGACCACTACAAGACGATGATCGAGGGGTGCCGTGAGCGCGGGCTCACGCCGCTGGTGACGTTCAATCACTTCACGGCGCCGCGCTGGTTTGCCGCGCAGGGTGGCTGGACGAGCTCGGCCGCGCCGGACCGCTTCGCGCGGTTCTGCGAGCGCGCGGCGCGTCACCTCGGCGGCGAGATCGGCTACGCGATGACGCTCAATGAGCCCAACATCCTGCCCCTGCTGCGCTCGCTCGGACTGCCCCCCGCACTGTGGGAGACGACGCGCGCCTCGCTCAGTGCGGCGGCGCGAGCGAGCGGCACGGAGAGATTCGTCGCCGGAAATGTCGCGAACGTCGAGGACATCGACGTGATGCTCCCGACCCTGATCGCCGGGCACCGGGCCGGGCGCGCCGCGATCAAGTCGGTGCGTCCGGACCTGCCGGTGGGCGTGACCCTCGCCATCGTCGACGACCAGGCCGTCGGCCGCGACAGCCTGCGCGACGCCAGGCGCGCCGAGCTGTACGGCGCGTGGCTGGAGGCCGCGAGGGGCGACGACTTCATCGGCGTGCAGAATTACGAGCGCGCGCGCTGGGATGCTCAGGGCCGGCTGCCGCCGCCGCCGGGCGCGAAGCTGAACGACATGGGCGGCGAGGTCTACGCACCGTCGCTCGCCGGCGCCGTGCGCTACGTCCACGAGATGACCGGTCTGCCGACACTGGTCACGGAGCACGGCGTCGGTACGGACGACGACGCGTTGCGCGCGGAGCTCATCCCGTCGGCGCTCGCCGACTTGAAAGCAGCGATCGACGACGGCGTGCCGGTCAAGGGCTACGTGCACTGGTCGTTGCTCGACAACTTCGAATGGATCTTCGGCTACAAGCGTCGATTCGGGCTCGTGGCCGTGGACCGGTTGACGTTCCGACGTACGCCGAAGCCGAGCGCCGGCGTGCTCGGCGCGATCGCCCGTCGGAACGCCCTGTAAGGTGCGCCCCATGGCCGATCTCCTGCTGGCGAGCCAGAACCCCGGCAAGCTGAACGAGATGCGGTTGCTCGTCGAGGGGCTGCCTCTGCGGGTGGTGAGCCCGCGGGAGCTCGGCATCCACGACGCCCCCGAAGAGACCGGCTTCACCTTCATTGAGAACGCGACGCTGAAGGCGCTTCACTATGCCGCGCAGGCCGGGCGGCTGGCGGTGGCCGACGACTCCGGGCTGTCCGTCGACGCGCTGGGTGGGAACCCCGGCCTGTACTCGAGCCGCTTCGGTGGCGAGGGTGCGAGCGACCTGGACCGCAACCGTCTCCTGCTCGAGAAGCTGGAGGGAGTGCCGCGTGAGCGGCGAGGAGCCCACTTCACGAGCGCGGTCGTGGTCGCCCTGGGGGGCCGGGTGCTGTTCGAGGTCGAGGAGGAAGTGCACGGTCTGATCGCCGAGCAGGTGCGGGGCGAGAACGGCTTCGGCTACGACCCGTTGTTCTTCTATCCGCCCTTCGGGAAGACCTTCGGCGAGGTGCCGCGGGCCGACAAGGACAAGGTGAGCCACCGGGGCAAGGCGTTCGCCCGCCTGCGCGAGTTCCTCGGCACGCTCGCCGCGGACTCGCTCGAAGCCTGAGGGCACCGACCCGAGAACGGAGGCCACCAACCGAGGAACGAAGGGCATCGATCGCGACCGCGACTGGCGCGCGGGCGAAGCGCCTCAGGCCAAGGGTTTCTTCAGCAGCTCGAAAGACCCCAGTGCCTTCTTCTGGGCGGCGACGAGGTCGCGGATGCCCTTGTCGGCGGTGGCGAGGAGCTCCTGCATCTCCTCCTCCGTGAAGGGATCGCCCTCGGCCGTTCCCTGCACCTCGACGAAGCGCCCGTCGCCCGTCTTCACGACGTTCATGTCCACGTGGGCGCTCGAGTCCTCTTCGTAGTTCAGGTCGAGGCGGACGTTCTCGCCGACCTTGCCCACCGACACCGCGGCGACGTGGTCGAGGACGGGGAGTGCGGCCAACGCGTTGCGCTTGCGCAAGCCACGCAGGGCCTCCACGAGGGCGACGAACCCGCCGGTGATCGAAGCGCAGCGGGTGCCACCGTCGGCCTGGATGACGTCGCAGTCGATCCACACCGTGCGCTCGCCGAGGGCCTTCATGTCGACGACGGCGCGCAGTGACCGCCCGATGAGGCGCTGGATCTCGTGGGTCCGGCCCGACGCCCCGCCCCGCGTCGCCTCGCGCTGGGAGCGAGAGGTGGTGGCGCGGGGGAGCATGCCGTACTCGGCGGTGACCCAGCCCTCGCCCTTCCCCTTGAGGAACATCGGGACCTTCTCCTCGACGCTGGCCGCGCACACGACCCGGGTGTCGCCAACCTCGATCAGGCAGGAGCCGTCGGCGTGCTTGAGGTATCCGCGGGTGAGGGTCAGGGGGCGCAGCTGGTCGAGGGCTCGTCCGTCGGGACGCATGGCGTCTCCCTTCTTGAGGAGGGCGGGGTCGATCTTCACCTTGAAGTCGCCGATGCGGAAGCTCATGGGCGGGCGCCTCCCGGGGCGGGCCCCGGCGTGCGGTCGAGGCCGTAGAGCCGGCGGTACTGCTCCCGGTTGGCGAGCACGAGCATCACGTACAGCCGCGTCTCGGTGAGCGGGATGCTCTCGATGAACTCCTCGGGCGAGAGGTCGGGGCGCAGCGCCGTCCACTTGTTCACCCGGTGAGGCCCGGCGTTGTAGGCGGCGAGGACGCGCTCGACGGACCCGTCGAAGCGGTCGCTCACCTGGCGCAGGTAGTGGGTTCCGAAGTCGAGGCTCGTCCCCGGGTCGTTCAGCGCCGCCCGCTGGAAGCCGACGCCCTTGACTCGAGCGATGTGGCGCCCGGTGGTGGGCATCACCTGCATCAACCCCCGCGCCCCGGCGCGGCTGAGCGCGGCGTCGTCGAAGCTCGACTCCTGCAGGATGAGGCCGGCCACGAGCGCGGGGTCGAGCTGCTTGCTCGCGGCCTGTCGACGCAGCTCGTCCTCGTAGCGGATGGGGTAGAGGATGTGCCAGACCTCCTGGGGAAGGCGATCGCCGGCCGCGGAGATCCACTCCGGGCGCGCCTTCTTCATCGTGATGATCCCCGCGAGGAAGTCGCCTCGTCGCCACTGCAGCCAGGCGAGCGTCGAGCGCACCCGGGCCGAGTCGCCGAGCCGCTCGAGCTCGGTCGTGGCGCCCTCGAAGTGGTCGGCGAGGATGAGCTGGCGGGCGCGCTCGACGCGGTCCGGGGGCAGGGTGTCCGCGCCGGGTGTCGCCTCCACCTGGGGAGGCAAGGGGATCTCGGGCCCGGCGAGGCGGGCGAGGGTCTCGGCCGCTCGCAGCCCGTGATAGGAGTACTTGAAGCGCTGGATCGTCTCGGCGAGCAGGTGGCGGGCGCGATCCGGCTGTTCCATTGCCAGGCGCGCGCGTCCCGCCCAGTACAGAAACGCAGGGGTGAAGCGGCTCGGTGGGCGCAGGCGCGCGGTGCGCTCGAAGAGCCGGGCCGCCTCCTCGTGGCGTCGCGCGAGGAAGTCGCCCCACCCCACGCGCCAGGCCGCGCGCTCGACGTGCTCACCCGAGGGGTACTCGAGCACGAGCCGGCGGTACCACGGCAGCGCCTTCTCGTCGAGGGCGTCCTTCTGGAAGTGGTTTCCCCCGGCGAGGAGGGCCTCTTCCGCCCAGGGCGTGCCGGGGAAGGCGTCGGCCATGAGCCGGTAGGGGTCGGCCGAGTTCAGGCGCCTCGCCTCGGCCCGCGCCCGCAGGTAAGCGGCCTCGGCCGCCCGCGAAGAGCTCGCGCCGATCGGCTTGAGGGCGGTCTGGGCCTCGCTCAATCTCCCCCGTTCGATTGCGGCCCGAGCCAGCAGGACCCGGGCGCGATCGGCCTCGTCGGCAGTGAGGGCCGCGGTGTCGACCGTGCGCAGGGTGGTGAGAGCCTCAGAGGTCCGACCCGCCTCGAGGAGGGCGCCGCCCTTGTTCAGGGGCCGCTGCGCCCTCGCCGACGCCGACTCGGGAGGGAGGAGCCGGAGGAACGCCGCGAGCTTCTTCGACACCTCTCGCCCCGCCGCCGACGCGGCGTAGTCCCGGTCGAGGCGATCGAGGACGAGAGCGGCGGCGCCGCGATCGCCGCGGGCGAGGTGGATCTCGGCCAGGTCGCTCAGGAGCCGCGGGGCGGAGTCCTCGCAGCGGGGGAGAGCCTGCTCCAGGGCCGCGGCCGCGTCGGCGTATCGGCCGACCTCGCGGAGGCACGAGGCCGCGCCGGGAAGGGCGAGGCAGGCGACCGCGCTGTCGGGCTCGTCCGCGGCGGCGAGGTACGCCCGCGCCGCGTCCTCCCAGTGCTGCGCGTCCACGTGGGCGCGGGCCGTGGTCAGCAGCGCCCAGTCGCGGACCCGCGTGCGGTCGACGTCGGGGTGCGCGAGGTGGGGGAGCGCGTCCGTGGCGCGCTTGTCCTCGAGGAGGAGCGCTCCCGCGTCGAGCTGAGCCAGGCCGGAAGCCGTCGTCGAGGGGTAGGTCGTCGAGACCGTGGCGAGGCACGCCACCACAGCGTCGGAGCCGGCCGGACGCGCCGGCTCGGCGTCGAGGCAGCGACGCAGCGCGCGCTCGGCGTCGTCGGCGGGGGTCGCGTCGAGGCGCCAGGACGACGCGCTGCCCGAGGGGGCGGCGAGGACGGCGACGAGCGCGACGTGAACGAGCAAGAGGGGTGCGGCCCGCCTAGTGCGGCCCGAGGGCGCCGGCGTCGCCCCCGGCGAGGATCCGGACGAGCTCGTCCTGGAAGTAGTCGGTGCTCTCACGCACCGGCTCGGCCACTCGGTCGTTGTACATCTGACGCCCGCGTTCGATGTCTTCCTTGAGGCGCTCGTAGATGTCCTTCGTCTTGCGCCCCTCCGACACCTTGGCTTCGTTGTATAGCTTGATCTCGCTCACCACGAGCCGAGCGAACCGACGCGCGTCGTCGTGCGACTTCTGGTCCTCGGGCGCGACAGGGCGAGCCGCCCGCGCCACGGGCGGCGCGGCCTGGGGTCGGGCGGGGGGAGCGGTGGGAGGACGCAGCGGCGGGGCCGGTCGAGGCTTGATCGTGCCCGGGCTGAACATCTGCGTCGAGGAGCTCTCGGCCTCGGGCGCGGGCGGAGGACCGGGGGAGACGGTGGCTCGGGTGCCGGGACTGGTGCTGCTGCCCGGGGCGGCTCCCCGGGCGGCGCCGCTGAGGACGTCGATCACCTTGGAGGCGTGCGCCACCATGATCTCGGCGGCGTCGGCGGCGCTCTCGGGCACCTCGCCCACATCGCTGTCGCAATACAGGACCGCCGCCACCTTGTCGCGGAGGATGAGGGGAACCACCAGCATCCCCTGGGGACGGCTGCCGAGACGGGCGAGGGCCTGGGTCGTGCCCGGCGACTGCGAAGCGGCGACGCGATGCGCCTGGCGCGATCCCGCGGCCAAGCGGAAGAGCGTGTCCGCGCTGAGGGGGATGCTGACGAGCTTCACCGCGTCGGGATGATCGACCCCGCTGGCGTACCAGCCCACCGCGGCCTGGGCCTTGACGATGAAGATGGCGGTGCGGTCGACGAAGCGGCTCACCTCGTCGACGAGGTGGGTGAGGACCTCGGAGAGGTTGTTGCCGCGGGCGATGGACGAGATCGAGGCCTTGAGCGCGGCGAAGTCGCCTCCTCCTCCGCCCCCCCCGCTGGGGTTCTGCTGGAGGACCTCGGCGATCGCTCCGGCAATGCCCTGCTCGTCGATCTTCTCGTCGTACCGGGCGACGTTCTCTCCCAGCTCGTCGAGGGCGCGAACGAGGGCGGCCTGATGGCCCTGAATGGCGCGCTGGATCTCCACTACCCAGTTCGCCATCTGCTGGCTGATGAGGGCTGACGTGCGTTCCTTCAGATCGTCTTCGAGCGGCATCTCCCACCCCGGCCTGCTTCCAAGACACGGAGGCAGGCCAACTTAGCTCCCGCCGCATTATCTGGTACTGGAAGACGGGCTGTCAACGACGCGGCCCCACGAGGCAGTCTTCGGCTACCCTGCCGCATCATGGCTCGCGTGCGGAGCGATGTCACCGGAGCGCAGCTGCGGCGGATCCACGGACGCCTCCTCGCGCGCTTCGGCCACGCCGGATGGTGGCCCGGGCGCTCGGCGCTCGAGGTCTGCGTCGGCGCGATCCTGACGCAGAACACCTCGTGGACGAACGTCGAGAAGGCGATCGGGGATCTGCGCCGGCACGGGGCGCTCAGTTGGAGGGGGCTGCGCGCGATGCCGACGAGCCGACTCGCGCGCCTCGTGCGCTCCTCGGGCACCTACAACGTCAAAGCGCGGCGGCTGCGGGCGTTTCTCGACTTCCTCGGCCGCGAGTACGGCGGGCGGGTCGCGGCGATGGCCCGGGACGACCCGTGGGAGCTGCGGGCGCGGCTGCTCGCGGTGGACGGGATCGGCCCGGAGACGGCCGACTCGATCGTCCTCTATGGAGCCGGTCTTCCCCTCTTCGTGGTCGACGCCTACACGCGGCGCGTCTTCGCCCGGCTGGGCTTCATCCGGGGAGACGAGCCCTACGATGCCATCCAGGCCTTCTTCATGAAGAGGCTCGGACCCGACGCCGCGCTCTACAACGACTTCCACGCCCAGATCGTGCGCCTCGCCAAGGAGGTGTGCCGGCGGCGGCCGCGGTGCGCGGCGTGCCCCCTCGAGCGCGTGTGCGCGAAGCGGGGGGTATGATCGAAGGAGGGGACCTCGAGGAAGTGGCAATGCGACTGGCAACCTGGATCGCCGTCCTGGCCGTGGCGTCGCCCGCTGGCGCCCAGGACTTCTGGAAACACTGGGGAGACGGCAAGGCCGAGCTCGACGGCTACGCCCTGACGCAGCCCCGCTACGGCGTGGAACGGAAGGGCACGGCCGTCTACGTCTACGTGACCGAGCAGTTCTCCGACCGCCTCCGCGTGAAGGCCGACCCTGGCAAGCACCCCGACAACGACACCTATCCCGTGCTCAAGCTCAACGCGATCCGGGACTTCCCGACCGGCATCTACGACTACAACGTCATGACGTCGACGTTCCTGCGCGTGGCGCGGGGCTGGCCGGTGGCCAAGGTGAGCTTCTCGAGCCAGGAGTGGTGCGGGCAGGTCTGGCACCAGCTGATACCCCGCGCCGGGCGGCTTCACGGTACGCTTCACAGCTACTTCGACGGCGAGGCCGACGCGTCCTCCGAGCTCGGCATGCCCGAGGGCGGAGTGCTCGAGGACGCCCTGCCCGTGATCCTGAGGGGCTGGAACGGCGAGTACCTGAAGGCGGGGGAGGGCCGCAGCGTGCCCTTCCTCCCGAGCCTCCTGCACTCGCGGCTTCGTCACCAGCCGCTCGCCTGGACGAGCGCGCGGATCGCGCGCAGCGCGGAGACCCAGGCGGTGACGGTGCCGGCGGGGAAGTTCGAGGTGACGACATGGACCGTCGACGTGGAAGGCGGTCGTCGGTTGACCTTC
>Ga0326597_10014803_pt1 | contig 10213 bp, 10 predicted proteins | sample RVTome_12_FD_203789 | JGI IMG/M metagenome (GOLD analysis project Ga0326597, IMG submission 203789) | Soil microbial communities from uranium-contaminated site in the Upper Colorado River Basin, Wyoming, United States - RVT100D185 | ecosystem: Environmental > Terrestrial > Soil > Contaminated >...
CAAACGGGTCTGCACGATCGAGATTATCCCAGAGCTTGGCGAGACTGCGGCCCGGCTTATCGAGGACCTGGGTTACGATAACGTACAAATGAAGATTGCCGACGGCTATTTTGGTTGGCAGGAGTGCGGCCCGTTTGACGGAATCATGGTGACAGCGGCGGCAGGTCACGTCCCGCCGCCGCTTATCAAGCAACTCAAACCCGGCGGACGGATGGTTATCCCCATTGGCGGCGTCTTTGGCCCCCAGTATCTGACCCTGGTCGAGAAGACGGCCAGCAATCAACTCAAGACCCGCCAGCTTCTGCCCGTGCGATTTGTGCCATTCACCCGAGGGTCACAGTGATCCGGTTTCTGGCGCTTGCTGTCATATCGTCAGCCGTGTTGGCCTATGAGGTTCTGCTGGTTCGTCTGTTCGCGATTGTGCAGTGGCACCACTTTGCCTTCATGGCGATCAGCATCGCCTTGCTCGGCTTCGGCATCAGCGGCACCTTGCTGGCCATTTGGCAGGAACGGGTCAAATCACGCTTCACAACAATCTTTACGATCAGTTCGGTGTTATTCGCGGTGACCGCACCGGTCAGCTTCTTGCTTGCCCAAGCCCTGCCATTCAATGCGCTTGCGGTGCTCTGGGACCCAAGGCAGTTCCTCTATCTGCCGGTCATGTATCTCCTGCTGGCGGTTCCATTCCTTTGCGGCGCCACATGCATTGGTCTGTCCTTTGTCTGTTACGGCGACAACGCCGGCCGCGTCTATGCCTTCAATCTGATCGGATCGGCCACCGGTGCTCTCGGCATTGTGGCAGCGCTTTTCGTGCTGGCACCACAGGATGCACTTCGATTAGTCGCTATCCTGGGTTTCCTGTCAGCGGCGCTTATTGCCCTGAGCGAGAAAGTAGTCCTGCGGTCCGCTCTTCTTGCGGGCTACGGGATCCTTGTCATTTTGGTCTGGGCAGTGCTGCCGGAGGCTTGGTTCGCTCTGCGGGTCTCCGAGTACAAGGCGCTCACCAGTGCGCTCAAAGTCACCGGTGCCGAGGTGCTGAGTGAACGGTCGGGACCGCTCGGCCTGCTGACCGTCGTCGAGAGCTCAAAGGTTCCGTTTCGCTACGTCCCCGGGCTCAGTCTGAACGCCCCGGCGGCGCCACCGCGCCAGCTTGGCGTATTTGTTGATGGCGACTCGATGACCGCAGTTACACGCTTTGATGGCCGGCGTGAGCAACTCGCCTATCTCGATTACACAACCGATGCCCTTGCCTATCATTTCATGCAGCGGCCCGCGGTGCTGGTGCTCGGAGCCGGTGGAGGGAGAAACGTTTTGCAGGCGGTTTATCATGAGGCCGAGCGCATCGATGCCGTAGAGCTTGATGCGAATATGGTGCGCGTGGTGCAGCAGGATTATGCACGCGATGCCGGCGGCATTTACAGCCGGCCGGACGTACACCTGCATGTGGCCGAAGCGCGCGGCTTCATCGCTGCCAGCCAGCGTCAATGGGACCTCATCCAGATCCCCTTGCTGGATTCATCCGGCGCCGGCGTCCATGGCCTTAGCGAGACATACATTTATACCGCAGAGGCCTTCGCGCAGTACCTTCGGCGTCTGCGCCCGGACGGCTGGCTCAGCATCACGCGGTGGCTCAAATTGCCACCACGCGATACGCTGAAGCTGTTCGCCACCGCCGTCGATGCGCTCAAGCGCGCAGGGGTCGAGGAGCCGGAAAGACGCCTCATTCTCATTCGCGGCATCAACACCACGACGTTGCTGGTGAAGAACGGCATCATATCGCAGAACGAGATCGCCTTAACCAATGGGTTCACGCAAGCGCGCTCATTCGATCTTTGCTACTACCCGCAAATCAGCGCCGAAGAGGCCAATCGCTACAACGTCCTGGACGAGCCATACTTCTTCTCAGGCGCCAAAGCTTTGATCGGCGCGGAACGAGAGAGTTTTGTGTCCCGTTACAAGTTCGACATCGCGCCGGTCACCGATGACCGGCCGTATTTCTTCAACTTCCTCAAATGGCGCCACCTGCCGGAGCTTTTGTCGATCCAAAGAAGCGGCGGTGCCGGCTTGCTCGAGCTTGGCAGCCTGATCCTTGCCGCCACGTTTGTTCAAGCCACGATCCTGAGCGTCCTGCTCATCATGACACCATTGTGGGCCAGACGGCGCATTGCCGCCATGCCCGGCCGGCTCTGGCGCGTCGCCGCCTATTTCCTTGCCCTTGGCCTGGCATTCCTGTTCATTGAGATCGCCTTCATCCAGAAGTTCATCCTTTTCCTGAGCCATCCCCTTTATGCCGTTGCCGTCGTCCTGACCGGTTTCCTACTCTTTGCCGGCATCGGCAGCGGCGTCTCCTGCTGGATTTCCGAGCGCATTGACAATTGGCATCAAACGAATCCGGGGCGCATGCCCAATCTTTCCGCCATTCAGCTCTCGGTGGCCGGCATTATCGTGGTATCCCTTGTCTACATGCTGGTTCTGCCTTCCGTCTTCGAGGCACTTCTGTCCCTTTCCGACGCCGGCAAGGTCGTCATTTCACTGGCCCTGATCGCGCCGCTTGCCTTTTTCATGGGCATGCCGTTTCCGCTTGGACTTGCGCGGGTTTGGTCAGGAGCCCCAGCACTGGTTCCCTGGGCCTGGGGCGTGAACGGCTGCGCGTCGGTCCTGAGCGCCCTGCTCGCCACACTGATTGCGATGAATTTCGGATTTACAATGGTTATCGCGGTGGCGGCCGTGCTGTACGCATGCGCGGCGGCTGTGTTCTTGCGGCCATTGCAAGCGTCGTGAGGAGGTCAGCGGCGTAAGTGGCCGGTTGGGCGTTCAAATCACAGCCAATTGGCCAAGATCGCCGCCTGTCGCCCAGACGCTCCAGGCCGAAATGGTGCAGTGCCAAATAGACAGTTTCGACTGATGTACGGGTCTCGGTCATGGCGCGGGCCGAGCATGTCACAACACCCGCCCTTCCCGGTTCAACCTTTGCGGGCTTGCCAGCGACACCTCAGAAAAGAGAGAAGCTTCTTGCGACTGCACGATACTCGAGAATCAGATTGAGGCAATTGGGCAGATGCTGCATGATAATCAGGTGTCAGCTAAGCGGGCATCCGTGAACGGTCTCAGAATCTCAATGGTGTTGTCGGGCTCATCGTCAATCACCGATCCTTTGCATCAGCGCCTCGTCATAGGGCAGGCTGGCGGCCTCGCGGACCGCACGCTCGGCCCAGTCGGCGTTGCGGCCGTTGAGCTTCGCCAGGCCGCGGACATAGGCAACGGCGTCGTTGTGACCTTGGTTATCTCGGCATCGGGCGGGCGGATCGGACTCGGCTTGCTCGCCCCCGACGAGTCGGGCTTGGTGGGCGCCGGCTCGGCCGGGGAGAAGCCGCCGAAAAGATTGACCGGAGTCGCCGCGCCGAGGTTGGTGCCCGGGGCCATGGCGGCAATCTGGCAGGCATAGAGGTCCCGGCGCTGGCAGCGCGCTCGGCGCCACGTGGCCAACCACGGGCACCGGCGAAGCCAGGATAGCACGGACGATCTCGCGCATCGATGAGTCGAGCCCGCCCGGCGTGTCCATCAGCAACACGATGACGGCCGCGTCCTCCTTGGCCGCCTGATGCAGGCTGCGCTCAAGGTAGTCCGCGCTTACCGGACCGACGGCGCCCTTGAGATCCAGCAGGTGGGCTTTGGGCGCCGCGGCGGTCGCGAGCGGTGTCAGCAGAAGCCAGACAACCAGCCCTGCAAGCACCGACGCCAACTACCGGCCATGTCTTGTTCCGGCTTTGCGGCGTTGCTGCAAAGCGCTGTCCGGAAGTGGCAGCCTCAGGTGTTACACATCTCGGTTTCCACAAAGCCCGGCGGCGGGGTTGATGATCCGCTCCGATGGGCAGGACGAGGCTGCTGGCTTCCTTAGCAGGCCCTGCTCACGGCATGTTCCTGCCAGCGCTGGGGACCGCGCCGCATGGTCGGATTGATAGCATGCTTCGATGCATCACTCCATTGCGCACGCTCGCTTATGCTTGTGTAACTCAATGTTCCAGGCGCACCGGACAGGCAGTGCCTGCGCGCAGGCAGGTGGCGCCGAGCTCTTCATTTTCCCGCACCAGTGTCTCGACCCAGACGAGTGCGGATTGGCGCCGTTCCGGATCGTCCCAAAGATCGCTGAGTTCCCTTGGATCTGCGCTCAGCTCAAAATCTCCTCGTGCAGGGTGATGTCAACCATCAGCGCGGCAGTCAGTCCTTCGAGGGCTTGGCGAAGATCTTTCTCGTCCAAGCTCGCCGGGCCGCGAACCCGAGCCTGGGCACAAAACAGGGTGCCTCCGCTCATGGGAGCCTCTCGAATATCGGTCTCCATTTCCTCGATGCTGACGCCGCGTTCCGCCAAGCAGCGGGAAATATCGCGCACGATTCCCGGATGATCGGGGCCAACGAGATCGAGAGTAAGCACTGTACCACCAGGCGGCGCGCCGACTGTCGCCTCCTCGACGGTAAGGTGAAAGCCTTCCGCTTCGAGAGCCAATAGCGCATTTTTGAAGGACAATACCTTGTCGCCAGGAATTTCGATCCTGGCGATACCCGCGAACTTCTCGGCCAAATGTGCCATCCGACTTTCCAGCCAGTTGCCGCCTTGCTCGGTCACGGCTTCGGATAGCTTCTCGACCAAACCCGGCCTGTCCTCGGCGATAAAGGTCAAAACAAGTGTCTTCTCCATGACCCATCCCCCAACGGGGTTCTATTCAGCCGACATTCCCCGGATGAACGAGTATCTCGCAGTCAGATTGGACCATTTCGGCCGTTCCGGCAAGGTTGAGTGCCGGCCGCTACGCGAGAGCCGCCCTCGCTGAGCCAAAATGAGCGGTCAGAGTGAGAATAGCTCATCGACCGCTCTTGACCTGGTCCCGTGAGCAGGGAACCCGATCACGGTACCGTTCGGGCGCGGCCGCGAGCAGACCTGGCATTCCGCGCAGCTCACATCGGTGTAGGTGGCAGGGCAGACGGCGATGCGCAGCCCGCCGGGGGAGTGCCGGGGCAATCGTTGGGTCCTGGTCCGATATGCCGGCAAGTTTTCGCCGTGCCTGCGTCCGTACTCCGACGGCAGAACGGTGACGACCGACAATCCGCTTGTGCTGAGTTCGTCGGCCTCCGCCAGGTTGTCGGCCGACAGGTTGATGTGTAGGCCATTATCGACTGCGGCCTGCAGACACTCGAGGTTGGAACTGGCGGGCGGCTTGTGGGTGAAGACGATGGCCGGCCTGCGGGCGTTGGCGGCGGTAAGCTGCTGGAGCTGGAAGCGAGCTTGGTCTTCGAATCCTGCGCGGTGAACAGCACCCGCATGACCTGGCCGCGGTACTTGTAATGCTCGAGAATTTCCTGGCCGATAAGCTGGCCTTCGCGGTCGCAATCGGTAGCGAGCCAGACCCGCTTGGCGGTGCGCAGCGCCTCGCGAATGGCTTTGAGCTTGGCGGCCTTGTTGCCGCCGTCCGCCGGGCGTGTACCGTAAAGGCCTTCGGGCCGCAGCAGGTTTGGTGACCAGCGCTTCCATTCCGGAACCACGTCTTCCGGTTCGAGCAGGTCGAGCAAATGGCCCTCGGCTGGAAGAATGTCGCCGTAGCGAGAACCAACGGCGGCGCGGACGTCTTTCGCTTGGCTGGTTTTCTCGGTGATGACGATCTGATCAGCCATGACGGGCTCGCTTGTAAGACCCAATTCGACTCTCTGGAAATAAGAACATAAAGTGAACCCACATGACCTGCAAGGTGCCCTTGGTGCTCTTCATGATGGTCCTTTGAATATTTCGTCGTCGGTAACATGGCGGCGCACGTCCCACAGCGGATTCATCGGGTGTTCGCCCTCCTGAAGCGCTGGAGCCTCGGCACTTATCACGGCCTTCGCCGCCAGCACAGCCAAACGTCGGCACCGTTCAATCGAGCGTATCAACGGCGAGATCAAGCGGCGCACCGATGTCGTCGGCGTAGGTCGGGCATTTCTTCCACTGGAAAGAATGCTGATCCTCCCAACTCCCCAATGACGATGCCATCGTCCGCCTCGTTGGCGCACTGCTGCTCGAACAGAACGATGAATGGGCCGTCCAGCGGGCCCGATACATGACACTGGAAACCATCGCTCAAATGAACGATGATTCCATTATCGGCCTGCCAACCGTGGCAAGCTGATCTTCCCGGCCCATGCTGGAAAGTGCGGAGGCCAGCCCTCAGTTACACCACGCTATGGGGAACGATCGCCGGCACTTTCATGAACTCCGGCCACACACCATTGTCTTCGTGGTTCTGGGGCGCTTACCTTGTAACGACGCAGATGCCCGGCCAATCTGCTCTCCAGTTTCAGCGGCAAACGATGCCGATTGAAGGGTTGCGCAATTAGAGGAAAACCATGACTGTCAGACCGACGATCTCGGAGGTGCTCGCGGAATATCTCGCTGCCGAGAAAAAACGCGTGTCACCCCGCACGTTCGCCAAATACACGGACGTGATCGAATTGCTGAAGCATAGCTTGGACAGGTACGCTCCCAACGGCCTCGAAGCAACCGAACACGCGTTGTGGGAGAAACACTTCAACGCGGATGGGGACGCGCACAAGGAGTTCTGCGACGTCTTCGGTCCCGAACACATCCTGCCCAATGTGGGCGAATTCCTGAACTACTTCATGGTCCATAAGGTCATGGCCGGGAACGATCTGTTGCGAGCCTCCGGCACGGTGACCAAGAAGCTCGCACGATGGCTCGCGGAGCACGGCTACGTCGCGATCGATGATGCGGCGCTGGCGCTCGAACAAGGAGCCGACGCGGCACGCGATCTGCCTGCTGCAGCGAAGCTTGCGGCGCTTCTTTACGATCTGATGGCGGCTCGCTTTACGCCGCGCGAGTCTGACATCGAAGGGCGTTTTGGCATCACCAAGGTGGAGTCTCGCCGCATCTGGCTGCGCGACGAGGACGACGGTCGCGATTACGGCGCGGTTCCAGTGCCCGAGGCGGTCACCAAACTTTGCCGGCATCGGCTGGACGATCTCCGGCGCCGTCCGCCGGAGCGGCAAGGGCTGGCACCTGGTGGAAGCGTTCGGCGTCTACCCGTAGGGATCGAAAATGCAACGCAAAAAACCAAGCCTGACTTCGATGGACGAGGTCAAGATCAGCCGCGATTGCGGGAGTGCCGTCGTCGAGTATGCCGACGAAGCGATCGGCGGGATGAACCTGCGTATCGGTCCGGAGATCGCGGACATGTCTGATCGAGACATCGTCGCGTTGCACAACGAGGTTGTCGCGGCGATGCAGGCATCGGCCGACGCATGGGAGGACGTGGTCATTGAGATCCCGGTGGGGCGGGAGCAGGTAACGTTTCACCCGGAGAGCAATCAGTGGTCGCCGCGTGGCGACGTGGTGCGCTGCGTTATCGAGGACGACGAAAACAGAAGGCCGGTGTTTCATATCGACAGCCATGAGCTGACCCTTGAGGAGTTTGGCCGGCTTCTCGTCACGCATGCGGGTTGGGGTATGCGGATCGCGTTCGTTCCCGATGACCGCACACACATCAACCCGAAGGTAGAAGTTCGGGAGCCGGAAGACAGGGAACGATAGACCTCGCCGATGTCATGCCCGAGCCCTGTCCGGCCTGGCGCCTGGCAATTCGATGATCACCGTGCGCGTTCCGCTGGCGGAAGCTGCTGAAGACTGGCGTCGACGCCACCGTAGAGGAGGTCGCCGCGGCCGAGAAGATCAACGCCTCCTATGTCAGCCACGTCCTGCGGCTAACGCCAGCTCTTGCGCCGGCACTGAAGCAGTTCAGAAGGCTGTCCGTGCCGAAGGCCAGATTAGCGACCGTGAGGGGGAGAGCTCAAATGACGAGGGCAGACATGGTGGGTCAGGCATCCGTTCGTGGCGCGCGCGGTACCCGTACAATCAGGGCGGCGATCTCACGGGGCGCCGGCCACCCCTTATCGATCGAAACGCTGGAGATCGATGAGCCGCACGATGACGAGGTGCTGGTGCGCATCGTTGCGAGCGGCATCTGCCATACCGACATCGACTGTTGCGATGCAGGCAGCTCAGGGGCCGTGGTGCTCGGCCACGAGGGAGCCGGCGTCGTTGTCGAGGTCGGCCGGGCCGTGAAGGGCATGAAGCGGGGCGACCACGTCGTCATGTCGTACCAGTCCTGCGGGCGCTGCGCTGCCTGCACCGAGGGCCGTCCCGCGGACTGCAAAGATTTCTGGCGGCTGAATTTCGGCTTCGAGCGGCTTGACGGTACGAACGCCTATGCGGCGAATGACGTGCGCGGCCATTTCTTCGGTCAGTCGTCCTTCGCCACGCACGCCCTCGCGACCGAACGAAACATCGTCAAAGTCGACAAGGCGCTACCGCTTGCGCTGCTCGCGCCGCTCGGCTGCGGACTCCAGACCGGCGCCGGAACGGTAATGAACTCGCTTGGCGTCAAGGTCGACCAGAGCATCGCGATCTTCGGCGTGGGCGCGGTGGGGCTCGCCGCAGTAATGGCAGCGCGTATTGTCGGTGCCAGTCCGATCATTGCGATAGACGTCCGGCCGAGGCGCCTAGCCCTGGCCCGCGAGCTCGGTGCCACCCATGCGATCGACAACTGCAAGGCGGAGGTCGGCACGCGCATTGCCAGGATTACCGGGAACGGTGTCGATTACGTGGTGGAAGGTACCGGCGACGTTGCACTCACACGCATGGGGCGCGAGCTGCTGAGCCCGGGCGGACGGATGGCCCTGCTGAGCGGCGGGATGGAGGCAGAGCTGCCGGGAGGGCGCAAGGTTGTGAGCGTCATCGAGGGCGATGCTGTGCCGCAGCATTTCATCCCAAGCCTGATTAAACTGTGGCAGCGCGGCGACTTTCCGTTCGACCGGCTGATCAGGTTCTACGGTTTTGCGGACATCAACCGGGCGATCGCTGATGCCAAGCGCGGCAGGACGATCAAGCCAGTATTGCGTATGGGTGAGCCGGACTAACGGTCGGGAGATGCCAGGAAATATGCCCCGGTCGACTCCTCGGTGACACCGCGTTATGCCGGGATGTCCACCTTCATGCGGGCAGCCGCCAGGCCGGTCGAGCCCGACCTCGACATTGCCCTGGTGGGCGTACCGCTGGATCTCGGCGCCACCTATCGCATGGGCGCGCGGCACGGGCCTGAGGGCGTGCGCAATGCCTCGCGCCTGATCCGGCAGTCAACCCGACAACCCGGGTTGCCCCCTATCGGCTGTGCAACATCGCCGATGTCGGCGATGCGCCAACCGTTCCCTTGAGCGTCGAGCGCTCGATCGCATTGATCGGCGACTTCTATCGCCAAATCCATGCTGTCGGGGCGGCGCCGATCTCCATCGGCGGCGATCACACGGTGCCGCTGCCGGTTCTGCGCGCCATTGCCGGGGACCGGCCGGCGGGCCTGATCCAGATCGACTCCCATGCCGATACCTTCGATGATTTCATGGGCACGAAGTACAACCACGCTACCTTTGTGCGCCGCGCGGTCGAGGAGGGGCTGCTCGACCCCGAGCGCGTCATCCAGATCGGCCTGCGCGGCACCCGCTACGGCGATGACGACACCGACTACGGCAAGCAGGTCGGCCTGCGCATGGTCACCATGGACGAATACGAGGACATGGGCCGGGCCGGGGTGATCGCCGAGATCAGGCGCGTGGTCGCTGACGGCCCCACCTATGTCACCATCGATATCGACGGGCTGGACCCCAAGGACGCGCCGGGCACCGGGGTGCCCGAGCCGGGCGGCATCATGATGCGGGACGCCCAGATGATCCTGCGCCGGCTGACCGGGCTCGATATCGTCGGCGGCGATATCTGCGAGGTGGTTCCGTTGCTCGATCCGACCGGCATCACCTGCATCAACGCCGCCAATCTGATGTTCGAGCTGACATGTCTTGCCGCTGTGGCCATCGACCGGCGAGGGCGATAGGACCGCGGCTCTCAGCGTGGCCGGATTCTTGTTCCAACAATAAACCTGGATCGCGCCAGCGGACCCGATCATAATTGTCTCTGAACCAATGGTGGGCCGGCCAACCCAACAAATGACGATCTGATTTCGGGTGCACGCCCATCCGGCCGGGGAGAAACATCATGACCGCTTTCAGCACGCCCGATGAGTCGCGGCGCATAAGTGTTGCCGGGCACGAAGTCGTAACCTACAGCTGGGGCAAAGGCGACGAGGTCGTATTTCTTTTGAGCGGCGGACCAGGCTTGCCTTGT
>Ga0326597_10014805_pt1 | contig 10212 bp, 8 predicted proteins | sample RVTome_12_FD_203789 | JGI IMG/M metagenome (GOLD analysis project Ga0326597, IMG submission 203789) | Soil microbial communities from uranium-contaminated site in the Upper Colorado River Basin, Wyoming, United States - RVT100D185 | ecosystem: Environmental > Terrestrial > Soil > Contaminated >...
AGCCCTTTTTCGGCGATGGTCCGGGCGACGTCCTGGGGTGTGGTGACGATGACGGCGCCGGTCAGGGGCACGCTCTGGGTGAGCGTGAGCTGAACGTCGCCGGTTCCCGGCGGCAGATCGATCACCAAGTAGTCGAGATCCCCCCAGGCGACGCCCGACAGGAACTGCTGGATGAGCTTGGTGGCCATCGGCCCGCGCCAGATGACCGGAGTCTCCTTCGACGTGAGGAGACCCATGGACATGATGCGGACCCCATGGGACTCGAGAGGGATGAGGCGCTTCTCCGAATCCGCCTCCGGCCGGTCGGTCAACCCGAACATCGTGCCCTGGGACGGTCCGTAGACGTCGGCGTCGCAGAGACCGACAGCCGCTCCCGCCTCCCGGAGGGCGATCGCGAGGTTTGCGGCCACCGTCGACTTCCCGACGCCGCCTTTTCCCGAAGCCACCGCGATCAGGTTCTTGACCCCGGGCGGCTTCTGGGGTGCGGGCATCGTCTGGCCGCCGGGGAGGACCCGCTGGGAGGGCTCGGGAGTGGCGGTCACCGACCAGGTCATCTTCACGTTCGCTTGATCGATGCCGGGAATCTCGCGGAGCGCGGCTTCCGCCTCCCGCTGGAGCCGGTCCTTCACCGGGCTCGCGGGATTTGCGAGCTCGATGTCGCAGCTCACGATCGGGGCGCAGATTCGCACGTTCTTCACGAAGCCCAGCGAAACGATGTCGCGGCCCAGATCGGGATCGTGAAGGCTCGAGAGCTTCTCGAGAACAGCCTCTACGGTCAGTTCGGACATGCCGCCATTATAGGAACTCGGGCGCCCCTTTGCCGCAACCCAAGACGTCTTGAAACGGGGTGGCCTGTTGTGAAATAAATTCTCGTCGTCGTCGCCGGTACTCCCCATCGCCCCGGCTCTTCTTCAGGAGGTCCCACCACATGAAGCGCACTTGGATGCTCGCCGCCGCGTTGACCCTCGTCTGGCCTCATCCCGCCCGACCGCAGGAGGAGCCGCCGCCCCAGGAAGAAGAAAAGGAGCAGGAACCCAAGGAGCTCACCTACGCCGAAACAGTGATCGTGACCGCCTCGAAAGTGGAGCAGCAGCTCATCAACGCCCCTGCCGCGGTAAGCGTCGTGACCTCGGAGGCGATCGAGAGGTCCCCCGCACAGAACTACGGCGACCTGCTACGATCGGTGCCGGGGGTGAACGTGGCGCAGACTTCCGCGCGCGACATCAACATCGTGACCCGCGGCGCCACCTCGACTCTATCGACGTCCCAGCTCGCGCTTCTCGACGGCCGCACCATCTACCAGGACTTTTTCGGCTTCGTCGCCTGGGACTTCCTTCCCGTGGATACCAGCGAGATCGCGCAGATCGAGGTCATCCGCGGCCCGGCCTCCGCGGTCTGGGGGGCGAACGCCATGACCGGCGTGGTGAACGTCATCACCAAGACCCCGAGGCAGATCGACGGAACGACGCTCACCCTCGCCTACGGGGGAGTGAATCGAGACGTTCCCGGAAACGACCAGAGTGGCGGCGAGACCTACAATATCCACCTGACCCACGCCCAGGCGTTGAACGACCGTTGGGCCTACAAGATTTCCGCCGGGGTCTTCAACATGGAGGCGTTCGCGAGGCCGACGGGCCGGGTTCCGGTGGATCCCGAGCGGGGCACGGGCGGCGGCGAGTACCCGCCCTTTCCCAACACCGAGACCACCCAGCCGAAGCTCGACGCCCGCGTCGACTACGACTTTCCCGACGGGAAGCAAAAGCTCATCTTCGCCGGCGGATTCGCCGGGACCCAGGGAATCATCCACACCGGGATCGGCCCCTTCGACATTCAGTCGGGCACGGTCTCGAGCTACGGAAAGGTCAACTACGAGCGCGGGAACTGGAAGGTGAATTTCTTTACCAACCTCCTGGACGGAGAAGCCCCGGCGCTCCTCGCCGTCGGCACCGACGGGCGGCCCATCACCTTCCTCTTCGACAACAAGACCTACGACGTCGAAGTGGGAAACTCGACCGTCCTCGGCACCCGTCACATCGTCACCTACGGAGGCAACTTCCGCTACAACGCCTTCGACCTCTCGATCGCTCCCCGAGGCGACAACCGGACCGAGGGCGGTTTCTACATCCAGGACGAGATCTTCCTGTCGGATCATTTCCGCTGGCTCGTGGGAGGCCGCGCCGACGCCTTCAGCGTGATCGACAAAGTGGTGTTCTCGCCCCGCACCACGTTCATGATCAAGCCGACGCCGGAGCATGCGTTTCGCGTCTCCTACAACAAGGCCTTCCGGGCGCCGTCCTTCGTGAACAGCTTTCTCGACGTCACCATCGTCGAGGCCATCGACCTCGGGCTCATCAATCCCGCGCTCGCGGGTCGGCAATACGCCTTCCCCGTGGTGGCGGTCGGAAACGAGGAGCTGAACGAGGAGAGCTTGACGGCGTATGAGGTCGGCTACACCGGAACCCTCGCGAACCGCTATACGGTGAGCGCCGCCTGGTACTTGAACCAGACGAGCGACAACATCTTCTTTACCCAATCCGGCACGTACTCGAGCCGGACCCCTCCGCCGGGATGGCCGCTTCCGCCGGTGGTTCTCGATCTACTGAATCAGGCGGGACGTGGGCTTCCGTCGGGGTTCACGTACTTGAACTTCGAGGGGGTGAGGGATTGGGGAATCGAGCTCGGGCTCGACGCGCGGGTCTCGAGCGACGTGAGCCTCTTCGCCAACTATTCGTGGCAGGCCGAGCCCGAGCCCGACAATCCCGAGGAGTTCTCCGAGCTCAACATCCCTCCGGCAAACCGCTTCAACGTGGGAGCGAACGTCTCGAGGGGGAGGTTCTTCGGGAACGTATCGTTCAATTACACCGACTCCGCTTTCTGGACGGACGTCCTCGATGCCCGCTACCACGGGCCCACCGAGTCCTATGCCATGCTGAACGGAGGTTTCGGAGTGCGGCTCGCGGAAGACCGGATCACGGCGGCGATCAAGCTCGTGAACCTGAACAACGACGACGCCCAGCAACACATCTTCGGCGACATCATCAAGCGGCAGATCGTCGCCGAGCTGAAGTATCGTTTTCGCTGAGCTCAACTTCAGCGAGGCTTACTTCAGCGATTCCATGATCGCGTCGAGGACCGCCCTCTTCGGCCGGACCCTCTCGAGAGGGAGGGTCGCGAGAGGCTCGTCGACGAGGTTCAGAACGTCGACGAAGTTCTTCTCGTCAGGATCGACGAACAGAAGGCCCGTCAGGAACTGCTGCTTCTCCCGAGCTTCTATCAGGAGGTCGAGGGCGAGCCGCCGGTTCCTGGGATCGTAGTCGCGATTGAGCTTCTTGAGCAGGATGTGGGACCCGTCGTGGAGCTCCACGTCCGTGGTTTGCCCCTCCTCGTAATCGACCTCGATCGGCTCGAAGAACGGGATGAAGTCCAGATCGTGGAGCATCTCCTCGTTTTCCTTGCCCCAGGTGTAGCTCTTGGTCGAGCCCTCGTGGTTGTTGAAGGTGACGCAGGGGCTGATGATGTCGAGGACCGCGGTCCCGTTATGGGCGAAGGCGCCCTTCAGGAGCACCACCACCTGCTTGGGATCGCCGGCGAACGAGCGGCCGACGTAGGTCGCCCCGAGCTCGATCGCGAGCGCGCAGAGATCGATCGCCGGAAGGTCGTTCACCACACCGGTCTTGAGCTTGGAGCCGAGGTCGGCGGTCGCCGAGAACTGCCCCTTGGTCAGGCCGTAGACCCCGTTGTTCTCCACGATGTAGACGATGGGGAGGTTCCGCCGCAGCAGATGCACGAACTGGCCGATCCCGATGGAAGCGGTGTCGCCGTCCCCCGATACGCCCACGGCGACGAGGTTGCGGTTCGCGAGGACCGAGCCGGTCGCGACCGAGGGCATACGGCCGTGGACGGCGTTGAAGCCGTGGCTGCGGTTCAGGAAGTACGCGGGGGTCTTGGAGGAGCAGCCGATTCCCGAGAGCTTCGCCACCCGGTAGGGCTCGATCCCGTACTCGTAGAACGCCTTGATGAGCTGGCTACTGATGGAATCGTGCCCGCAGCCCTTGCAGAGTGTCGAGGGCTTTCCCTTGTAGTCGGCCTGGGTGAGACCGACGCGGTTCACCTTCTTGGGGGATGCGGATTCTTCGACTATGGTTCCCATCTCGCACTTCCAATCTACTTCGAGGATTCTCGCTCTTGGGCGAGGATCTGCTCGGTTACGAAGCGAGCGTCGATGGGAAGCCCGCTGTAGTGAAGAACGCTCCGAAGCTTTCCCACGAGCTCGGGACGCGACGAAAGCTCGAGGCGAAGAAGCTGGAGCATCTGGGCGTCGCGGTTCTGCTCGACGACGTAGACCCGCTGGTGGCGGGCGACGAAGGCCGCGAGCTCGGAGTTGAACGGAAGCGCCCGGATGCGAAGGTAGCTCGTCTTCAGATCGCCTTCCTCGCGGAGCTGATCGCGCGACTCCTGGATCGCCCAGTCGGTGGTGCCGTAGGCGATGATTCCCACCGCCGCATCCTTCTCACTCTCGACCACCGGTGCGGGCACGTAACCGCGGGCGGTGTCGAACTTCTTCGCGAGCCGATCGAGGTTCGAGACGTAGTCCGTCGCCCGCTCGCTGTACTCCGCATCCTGAGTGTGGCCGCTTCCCCGCGTGAAGTAGGCCGCGAGGGGGTGGTTCGTTCCGGGAAGCGTCCGATAGGGAATCCCGTCCCCGTCGACGTCGCGGTAGCGAGCGAAGGTTCCGACCTTCTCGAGGTCGGAAGCGGAAAGGACCTTGCCTCTATCCAGCGCTTTTTCGGGATAAGGGAAAGGATCCGACATCCAGACGTTCATCCCCAGATCCAGATCCGACATCACGAACACCGGGGTCTGGAAGCGCTCCGCCAGATCGAACGCGGTCGAGGCGAACTCGAAGCACTCCCCAACCGAAGAGGGGAACAGCAGAATGTGCTTGGTGTCCCCGTGAGATAGCAAGAAGCAGCTGAGAACGTCGCCCTGGGACGTTCGCGTGGGAAGCCCGGTCGAGGGTCCGACGCGCTGGATGTTCCAGACGACCGCGGGAATCTCGGCGTAGTAGCCGAGACCGATGAACTCCGCCATGAGCGAGATGCCGGGACCGCTGGTGGAGGTCATGGCTCGAGCGCCCGCCCAGGAGGCGCCGAGGACCATGCCGATCGCCGCGAGCTCGTCCTCGGCCTGGACCACGGCGAAGGTCGCCTTCCCCGTGCCTTCGTCGATGCGGTACTCCTTGAGGTAGTCGATGAGCTGCTCGACGAGGCTCGACGAGGGAGTGATGGGGTACCAGGTCACGACGGTGACCCCGGCGAACATCGCCCCGATCGCCCCGGCGGCGTTGCCGTCGATCAGGATCTTCCCCGCGGTCTTGTCCATCCGCTCGACGCGCATGGTGTCCGAGACCTGGAAGTGCTTGGCCGCGTACTCGAAGCCGACGTCGACGGCCTTGACGTTGAGGCCCACTGCCTTGGCTTTTCCCGCGAACTGCTTCTCGATGGCGGTTCGAATTTCCTGCCGGTCGATCGAGAGGAGGTATCCCACGACCCCGACGTAGATCATGTTCGCCAGGAGCTTTCTGAGGCGCGTGTCCTCCACCACTTCCTTCGCCAGCTCGGCGAAGGGCACGGGATAGGTGACGAGGTCGGTGCGCAGCTTTCCGAGTCCGAGGGTCTCTTCAAAGACGACGGCGGCTCCGGCCTCGAGCGAAGCCACGTCCTCACGGGCGGTCGCGGGATTCATCGCCACCAGCAAGTCGATCTCTTTCCTCCGGGCGATGTACCCCTTCTTGTTCGCGCGGATCGTGAACCAGGTGGGAAGGCCCTGGATGTTCGAGGGGAAGAGGTTCTTCCCGCTCACCGGCACTCCCATCTGGAAGATCGATCGCATCAGGACACTGTTCGAGGATTGGCTCCCGGAGCCGTTGACCGTCGCCACCTGAATGGAAAAATCGTTGATCAGGGCGGGCTTGACGTCCGGCCGTGCCTCCCCTTCGAGGGTCTCGGTTGACATGTTGTTGAGTTCTCCAGTCGCGAGGGATATTCGTCTTTAGCGAGCTCGTCGGCGAGCGCCCCGCTCCACCACGAATCATAGCAAATCCCGGCCGGTTGAAAAAACTCGCGTCATTCGAGGTTCAGTGCTGTCCGTGGTTTACGGCATCGTCTCGAGGCCTCCCGCCGCGCGTTGACAGCCGCGGCCGCGACTTCTACACTGGCGCGCGTGAGACCTACATGGAAAGGCTTCCTGAAGCTGTCGCTGGTGAACATCCCCGTGCGGATGTACCCCGCGGCCCGGTCCGAGGCGTTGTCCTTCAACCAGATTCACAAAGCGTGCAACACGCGTATCCGTTACGACAAGAGGTGCCCCACCTGCGAAAGGAGCGTTTCCAGCGACGAGATCGTGAAGGGCTACGAGTACGCCAAGGAGCAGTACGTGATCTTCGACGAGGAGGACTTCGCCAAGGTCCGGCTCGAATCCACGCGCTCGATCCAGATCGTGCAGTTCGTGCAGCGGGGCGAGATCGACCCCCTCTACTACCACGGCTCGCACTACCTCGTTCCCGACGGACCCGTCGCCATCGAGTCCTTCGCCACCATCCGCACCGCGGCCGAGGAGACCGATCGGATCGGGCTCGCGCGCATCGTGATGAACGGCAAGGAGCAGATGGTCGCGGTCCGGCCGCGGGACAACGCCTTCGTGATGTCCGCGCTCTATTACGCGGACGAGATCCGCGCCCTCACCGGGATCGAGGAGCTCGAGGCCAAGCCCCAGGTGAACCCCGAGGAGCTCAAGCTCGCGACCCAGCTCATCAACGCCATCACCAAGCCGTTCCATCCGGAGGAGTTCCAGGACAACTACCGGGAGAAGCTCCTCGAGATCATCAAGGCCAAGGCCGAGGGCAAGGAGATCGTCGAGCCGCCGGAGGTCGAGACCGGGAAGGTCATCAATCTCATGGAGGCTCTCAAATCGAGCCTGGAACAAAACCTCGAGCGCGCGAGCTGAGAGCTCTGACCGACTGGCGCACTTCCAAAATCCCTCCGATGCTGGCGAGCCCCGGCTCGCCGTTCGATTCGGACGAGTACCTCTTCGAGATCAAGTGGGACGGCATCCGCGCCCTCGCGTTCTTCGGCGACGGGCTCGCTCGTCTCCAGGGCCGGAAGCTCACCGACAGCTCGGAGCGTTATCCCGAGATCCTCGCGGGCCTCGAAGCCCTTCCGGGCGAAGGCATCCTCGACGGGGAGATCGTGGTCCTCGATGAGAAAGGACGGCCGGACTTCCAGCGAGTCCTCGTCCGGGAGCAGACCCGCGGCGGCGAGGCCGCGCGCGCGAAAGCGCGGGCGCACCCCGTGGTCTATATCGCGTTCGATCTACTCCATCGCAACGGCGAATCGCTTGTCAATCGCCCGCTCGCCGAGAGGCGCCGTCTACTCTCGCAGCTTCTCGCGAATGCCCCCTCCCCCATCGTCGAAAGCGCCTACGTAATCGGCCGGGGCGTCGCGCTGTTCGAAGAGGCAAAGGAGCGGGGCCTCGAGGGGGTCTTCGCGAAGCGGCTCGATAGCCGCTATCGACCGGGGGAGCGGACGCGCGACTGGCTCAAGCTCAAGGTGCGCCGCGAGGTGGATGCGGTCCTGGTGGGCCTGGTCCGCGAGCGCGGGGGGAAACGGATCAAATCGCTGGTGCTCGGCTGTCCTCGAGAGGGGCGACTCGTGTGGATTGGAAACGCGGGAAGCGGCATCGATCAAACCACTCTCAAAGACCTCGAGACCGCGCTCGACGGGCTGCGCTCGGATCCTCCCCCCGAGTTCGAAGCCGAGGCGCCGGGAGAGATCGACTGGCTCGCTCCCCGGCTCGTGGTGCGCGTCGAGTACACCGGCCTCACGAACGAGAGGAGGCTCCGGCATCCGGTATTCGTGGGCTTCGTCGACAAACGCCCCGAGGAATGCCGATCAGTGATCAGTGATCGGTAATCAGTAATCAGTGCGCCGGCGTTGCCTTCGCCGAAGATGAACTGATCACTGATCACTGACCACTGACCACTGACCACTGAGCTATCGGATGAGCTCCAAGAAATCCTTGACGAGCTGGCCGGTGATGCCCCAGATGTGGTGCTCGCGGTACCGGTAGTGGTAGACGTCGCGGGGAAGACCGTTGATGCGGCGCTTTTCGATGGAGAGCACCGCGGGATCGGACAGGGCCTCGATGGGCACTTTCAGAAGCTCGCCCACTTCGTGGTTCGGCTCGAAGTCGTAGGGCCCGAGGATCGCCCCCACGAACGGAGTGATGTGAAAACCGGTGACGGTTCCCCGCTCGTCCAACTGTCCGAGGAGCGTGACCGCTTCGGAATCGAGACCGACCTCCTCGCGGCTCTCCCGAAGAGCGGCCGCGAGAGGTGTCCCGTCCGAGGGATCGACGGCGCCCCCGGGAAACGAGATGTCCCCGGGCTGCCGGCGGAGCGTTTCGGCGCGGCGGGTGAGAAGAAGCGAGGGGCCTTCGGGCCCGATCACGATAGGGATCAGGACCGCCGCCGGCCGCAATCCCGGGGGTCCGTTCGCGGGAACGCGATCTCGAAGCCGCTCCCGCACCATTTCTACGAGATTCTGCATGCCGGTCCAGGATAGCATCCAGCCTGGGTTATAATTCCCGGCACATGAAAATCGAGATCGCTCGCTACGCGCGGCTTTTCACGGCGGCGCTGGTGCCGGCTTTGCTCGCGGTGGCCGGTCCGGCGCTCGCGGGAGACACGTTCCTCAAGGGCGGCATCATTTTTCAGCCGCGGGACGTCGGGTTCGAGGGCCGCTGGCGCGCCGCCTTCGGAAGCGACTATCCCGTGAACTTCTCGGAGACGCTGTTCGCCGGCTTCGAGGTGCAGACGTCCGTCTATCGGCAGGACGTCGTCGCCTCGGGCCCCACGGCGACGGTCGTGCCCCTCAACGGCTTCGCCAACATCAAGTACAAATCCGGAAGCCTCGGAGCGCGCCCCTTCGGCGGCGCGGGCCTCGGCCTGGTGAGCAACCTTCGATTTGTCTCGAACGAAACCGATTGGGTGAGCGACTTCGGCTATCACCTTCTCGGCGGGGTGGAGCTGGGGCGGCTCACTCTGGAGCTCCAGATTCAGGGCGCTTTCGACTCGGACGCCGACACCGAGTTCGCCGCTTACGTCGGCTTCGTCTGGTAGATGGCACTCCGCGCCCGGTCTCCATCGCGCATCGACCTCTCCGGCGGGACCCTCGATCTCTGGCCACTTTACCTCCTCATCGAAGAGGCCGCGACCGTGAACCTCGCGATCGACCTCTATACCGAGGTCGCGATCGCTCCCTCGAGCGACGGGCGGTGGCGGGTGCGCGAGAAGGTCTCGGGACGCGAGAGCACCGCTTCGACCCCCCGAGAGCTCGCGAAGCTCGAGGGCGCCGAGATCGCGGGACGCCTTTTGACCTTTTTCTCTCCCCGGGAGCCTCTTTCGATCGTGACCCACTCCGACGCCCCTCCCCAGGCCGGGCTCGGGGCCTCGTCGTCCCTCGGAGTCTCCATCGCCGGAGCGCTGAACGGATTGACGGGGTTCCGCTACCACGAACGGGATCTGATAGAGATCGTGAGGGACGTGGAGGTCGAGGTGCTCGGCACGATGACCGGGGCCCAGGATCACTACCCGCCGGTATATGGCGGTGCCATGTGCCTGTGGTGGGAGAAGCTCCGCCACCGGCGCGAGCCCCTGGTCGTGGATGCTGCTGCCTTCGAGAAGACGTTCCTCCTCGCCTATTCGCATCAACCCCACCGCTCGGGAGCGACGAACTGGGAGGTGGTAAGGCGTTTTCTCGAAGGCGACAAGGGCACGAGGCGAGCCCTCGAAAAGAGCGGACGTACCGCGGTCGCGGTGCGAAACGCGCTCGTCGCGGGAGATCTCGATCGCGTTGCCGTCCTGATCGGAGAGGATTGGGACGCCCGGCGGGAGATGGCGCCCGCGGTCTCGAGCCCGGAGCTCGAGGCCATCATCGCCTCGGCGCGGAGAGCCGGTGCTAAGTCCGCAAAAGTCTGCGGGGCGGGCGGAGGCGGCTGCATGGTAATCGCGGTCCCGGATGGAAAACGCCCCGGGGTCGAGGAGGCCGTTCGCATCGCCGGCGGGTCGGTCCTTCCCTATCACCTCGTGGAGCAGGGGCTTTCGCTGGTTCTCGATGACCGTGGGTGACGCACTATAATGCACTTGGCTACGGA
>Ga0326597_10014806_pt1 | contig 10211 bp, 6 predicted proteins | sample RVTome_12_FD_203789 | JGI IMG/M metagenome (GOLD analysis project Ga0326597, IMG submission 203789) | Soil microbial communities from uranium-contaminated site in the Upper Colorado River Basin, Wyoming, United States - RVT100D185 | ecosystem: Environmental > Terrestrial > Soil > Contaminated >...
TCGTCTCGACCCCGCTCGGCGGCGGGTTCGGCGGCAAGCTCGAGATCCACCTCGAGGGCATGGCCGCGGTCGCCGCGTGGGTCACCCGGAAGCCCGTCAAGATCGTCCTGCCGCGCGGCGAGAGCCTGCGGACGTCGGTCAAGCGCCATCCGTTCGAGCTCGACTACAAGGTCGCCGTCGACGCCGAGGGCCACCTCCTCGCGGTCGACGCGACGCTCGTCTGCGATGGGGGGCCGTACACGGGCAACAGCCCGCGGGTCATCGACCAGGCGTGCATCTTCGCCTGCGGCCCGTACCGCGTCCCGAACGTCCGGCTCGACGGCAAGGCGGTCCTCACCAACAACCCGCTCGGCGGCGCGTTCCGCGGCTACGGCATCAACCAGAGCGCCGTGGCGATGGAATCGATGATGGACGAGCTCGCCGTCAAGCTCGGCATGGATCCGTTCGAGTTCCGGCGCCGGAACATGTACGTCGAGGGCGACTACACGATCACCGGCCAGCACCTGCCGTCGAGCGTCGGCGCGATCGCCACGCTCGACGCGTGCCGGGACGCGTTCGAGGAGGAGTGGCCGACCTACAAGGCGATGGAGCGGCCGGGCTACCGGATCGGGTTCGGCGTCGCGGGCGGGATGAAGAACGTCGGTGCCGGCAAGGGCAAGATCGACGACGCCGGGGCGACCTTCACGCTCAAGCCGGACGGCCGGGTCGAGCTCATCGCGTCGGTCGTCGATATGGGCCAGGCGATCCGGACGACGATGGTCCAGCTCGCCGCGCAGTCGACCGGCCTCTCGTTCGGCCGGTTCGACATCGTCACCCAGGACACGGCGATCGTGCACTCGCACCGCTCGGCGTCGGGGCAGCGCCAGACGCTCGTGTCGGGCAACGCGGTGATGATCGCGGGGAAGCAGTTCAAGAAGCTGCTGTTGGACCTCGTGGCGAAGTGGACGGGCAGGAACGCGGCCGAGATCGCCCTCGTCGACGACGAGTTCCGCACGCAGTGGACGCAGTACGTCGTCGAGGCGCGGCTCATGACCCTCCAGGACGTCTTCGAGCGGGCGAAGGCCGAGGGCGTCGACGTGCGGACCGAAGCCGAGTACATCGCGCCGCAGACTTGGCCATTGTCCGACCAGGAGGCGCGCCGGACGGTCCCGCGAGACCAGTACCGCAACTACCCGACGTACGCCTACGCGACCCAGGTCGCGATCGTCGGGGTCGACGAGGCGACCGGCGGGGTCGACCTGCTCCGGGTCATCGCCGCGCACGACTGCGGGGTGGCGATCAACCCGCAGCAGATCCGCGGCCAGCTCATCGGCAGCGTATCGATGGGCCAGGGTCTCGCGTTGACCGAGAACTACCCGAGCATCGACGGGTCGCCGCCGTGGCGGCGGCTCGATTACCGCAAGCTCGGCGTGCCGACCAGCCTCAACGCGACGACGGTCCGGACGATCATCGTCGAGGATCCGTTCCCGGAGGGGCCGTACGGAGCGAAGGGCATCTCGGAGATCGCAACCGTCCCGTCGACGCCGGCGATCCTCAACGCCGTCTTCAACGCGACGGGCGTGCGCATCTACCGGACGCCGGTCGACCCGGACCTCGTGCGCAACCGCCTCGCGGCGTCCTGACCCGTAGCGACGCGGTGAGCGGAGCGGCGGCATCGGGCGGCCCGGCGGAGTCGGGCGGGCCGGCCGACCTCGTCGTCCGCTCGCGCCGGATCCACACGCCCGACGGCTGGCGCGACGGCGCGGTCGTCGTCGCCGGTGGGCGGGTCGTCGTGGTCCGCCCGGCAGGCGACGAGCCGGCGGCGGAGCGCCGGATCGACGCGACGGACCTCGTCGTCCTGCCCGGCCTCGTCGACACGCATTGCCACTTCCGCGATCCGGGCTTCACCGACAAGGAGGACTGGACGAGCGGGTCGCGGGCGGCCGCGGCCGGCGGGGTGACGACCGTCCTCGACATGCCGAACGTGACGCCGCCGACGAACACGGCCGAGCACCTGCGCGCGCACCTTGCCAACGCCGCGGCGAAGTCCGTCGTCGACTTCGGGCACAACGCCGCGGCGACGGATCCAGACGCCATCGCCGGCCTCGACGCCGCCGGTGCGACCGCGTTCAAGGTGTTCATGATGCGTGACGTGGGACGCTCGTATCCGCACATGCCGGGCATCGCCGTGGACGACCGGGCGACCCTTTTCCGGATCTGCGAGGCGGTCGCGGCGACCGGCAAGCCGCTCTTCGTCCACGCCTGGGACCAGTCGCTCTACGAGCTGTTCGTCGGCCGTGCCCAGGAGCGCTGGGGCCGGGACTTCCGCTCGTACGCCCGGGCCGGCCGGATGGGCGAGGGGATGGTCTGGGATTCCGGCGTCGCGACGATGCTCCTGCTCCAGCGCGAGACCGGCGTCCGGCTCCACGTCCTCCACGTCATGACGATCGGAGTGATCGAGCTGATCCGGGCGGCCCGGGCGGCCGGCCGCGCGGTCACCGCGGAGGTGAACCCGCACTCGCTGTTCGTCGCGAACTCGTGGGCGACGATCGAGCGGCTCGGGCCGTACGCGCTGCACATGTGGGTCCCGGACGACCACGCCGAGGCGGTCTTCCGCGAGACGGCCGACGGGATCATCGACGTCGTCGGATCCGACCACTCGCCCCATACGCGCGAGGAGAAGGAGCGCGGCTGGACCGACATGTACGCCGCGCCGGGGGGCAGCCCGTCGATCCAGCACGTCCTGTCGCTCCTGCTCACCGAGGTGGCCGCGGGGCGGCTGACCCTCGAGCGCGTCGTCGACCTGTGCGCGACGAACCCGGCCCGGCTCGTCAATCTGTACCCGCGCAAGGGGGCGATCGCCCCCGGCTCCGACGCGGATCTCGTCCTCGTCGACCCGGCCCGCCGGGCGGTCATCCGCGCCGCGACGAGCCACTACAAGTGCGGCTGGACGAACCTCGAGGGCCGGGAGGTGACCGGCGTGCCGGTCATGACGGTCCTGCGCGGCCGGGTCATCGCCGAGGAGGGCGACGTGCTCGCCGAGCCCGGCTTCGGCCGACCGGTGACGGCCCCGGCCGGGGAGGTCGTCCGATGATCCTGTCGATCGCGAAGTCGACCGACCTGCCGGCCTCGCCGGCGGAGGCGTGGGCGCTCGTGCGCGACCCGCTGCGGGTCGCCGGGTGCATCGCCTCGATCGAGCGGTTCGAACCCGCGGCGGCGTCCGGCCGCTTCGAGGCGCTCCTCGTCGAGCGGCTCGGGCCGTTCAGCGTCCGGGTCCCGCTCACGATTGACGTCACCGAGGACGCGGCCGGGCAGGGGATGGTCGCCGCCGTGGCGGGCGAGGACCGGGCCGGCCAGGCGCGCGTCCGCGGCGAGGTCCGGGCGACCGTCCTGGCCGGCGCTGGCGGGGGGTCCCGGCTCGAGGTGTCGAGCGAGATGGAGGTCCTCGGCCGGCTCGCTTCGCTCGGCGCGGTGCCGATCCGGCGGCGCGGCGACCAGGTGTTCGAGGCGTTCGTGGCGGCCCTGCGGCGTGCGCTCGGGGGCGGCGATGGCTGATCCGGCCGTCCCGCTCATCGGGCTTGCGATGACCGTCAACGGCAGCCCCGTCGAGGTCGAGGTCGCCCCGTGGGAGGCGCTCGCCCATACGCTCCGGACGCGGCTCGGCCTGACCGGCACGAAGGTGTCGTGCGACGTCCAGGCGTGTGGCGCGTGCACCGTGCTCGTCGACGGGCTGCCGCGCAGCGCGTGCACGTTCCTCGCCTACGAGGCCCGCGGGCGCGACGTGCTGACGGTCGAGGGCCTCGCCCGCTCGGAGGACGAGCTCGATCCGGTCCAGCGCGGGTTCCTCGACGAGAGCGCGTTCCAGTGCGGGTTCTGCACGAGCGGGATGCTCCTCGCCGCGCGCGCCTTCATCGACACGGAGCCAGACGCCGACGACGCGACGCTCATCGAGCACATGAGCGGGAACCTCTGCCGCTGTACCGGCTACCTGTCGATCGTCGCGGCGATCCTTCGGGCGCGCGATGCGGCGGCCGATGCGGGCGGCGGCTTCGCGACGGGCGGCGGCTTTACGGCGGGTGGCGGCCTCGCGACGGGCGGCGGAGGCTGACCGATGCCGAGCCATCCGCACCCGTTCCGCATCCTCCAGCCGGGCAGCCTCGGCGAGGCGAGCCGGATGGTCCTTGACGCGGGCCCGGACGCCGCGCTCTACGCCGGCGGCACGGAGTTGCTCCTGGCCATGAAGCAGGGCGCGCTGCGCTACGACGCGCTCGTCGATCTCAAGACGATCCCGGGCCTGGCGGCGATCGAGGACCGCGGCGACCGGATCGAAATCGGGGCGCTTGCGACGCACCGCGACATCGCCCAGTCCGGGCCCGTCCGCGCAGCCGTGCCCCTCCTCGCCGCGCTCGAGGGTCGCATCGCCAACCCGCGCGTCCGCGCGACCGGGACGCTCGGCGGCAACCTGTGCTTCGCCGAGCCCCACTCGGACCCGGGCACGCTGCTCGCGGCGCTCGACGCGCGCCTCCTCGTCGTCGGCGCCGCCGGCGAGCGCGAGGTCCCGATCGCCGACTTCACCGCGGGGCCGTACGCCACCTCGCTCGAGCCCGGCGAGATTCTGCGCGCGGTCGTCGTCCCGCGCCTCGGGCAAGGCAGCCGGGTCGGCTACCGGCGGGTCCAGCAGCTGGAGCACCGGCCGATGCTCGGGGTCGCGCTCCGCCTCTACCTCGACCCGGCCGGCCGGACCGTCGTCGGGGCGCGGGCCGCGGTCGGGGCGGCCAGCCCCGTGCCGCTCCGGAGCGCCGCCGCGGAACATCTCCTGCTCGGCGACCTCGCAACGCTCGACAACCGGCTCGCCGCGGTCGCCGGCGCGCTCGCCGACGACGCCGACCTGCTCGACGACGCCGATGGCGGGGCCGACTACAAGCGCCACCTGATCGGCGTCCACCTCGGCCGCCTCGGGCGGGCCCTCGCCCGCGGCGAGCAGCCGCCGATCGCCGATCAGCGTGCCCGGCGCCCGCTCCGCGAAACGGTGGCCGCATGGCACGCGTCGCGCCGCCACACTCCGCCGCCGGAGTTCAGCGTCGTCGGCCACTCCGTTCCGCGGACGGACGGCCCGCTCAAGGTGACCGGCCGCGCCACGTTCGTGGCCGACGTCGACATGCCCCGTCTCGCCCACGCGAAAACCGTCCGCAGTCCCGTCGCCCACGCCCGGATCCTATCGATCGACGTCGAGCGGGCAATGGCCTCCCCGGGCGTGCTCGACGTCCTCGTCGCGTCGGACCTGCTCCGCCTGCCGAGCCACCTGTTCGGCCATGCGATCCGCGACCACGCGATCCTGGCCATGGACAAGGTGGTCCACGTCGGCGAGCCGGTCGTCGCGGTGATCGCCGAGGACGAACCGTCCGCCCAGTTCGCCGCGGAGCTCGTCGACGTCGCGTACGACGAGCTCGAGCCGGTCATGACCGCCGAGGAGGCGCTCCGCGAGGGCGCGCCGCTCCTCCACGAGGAGCCGCACGAGTTCGGCCACTCCCCGGGCCACGTGAACCTCGACGGGCGCGCCTTCGGCACGAACCGCCTGACCGACGACGTCGTCGCGTGGGGCGACATCGACGCCGCCTTCGCCCGGGCCGCCACGATCGTCGAGGGCGAGTACTACTACCCGATGGCGTTCTCCTATCCCCTCGAGTCGTATGCCTCGATCGCCGACTTCCGGGGCGAGGAGGTGACGATCTGGACGAACGGCCAGCACACGTACACGACCCGCCGTGACGTGGCCGACCTGTTCGGGCTGCCGCTCAGCCGGGTGCGGGTCATCACCCCGTTCGTCGGCGGCGGCTTCGGCGCCAAGTCGTACTCGAAGGTGGAGCCGCTCGCGGCGGTCTGCTCGTGGCGCGTCCGCCGGCCGGTCAAGGTCGAGCTGACGGTCGAGGAGACGGTCCAGACGACGCGCGCCCTCGATGCCCGGGTCTGGCTGCGCACGGCGGCCGACGCGGACGGGCGGCTCCTCGCCCGCCAGGCGCGGGTCCTCATGAACAGCGGCGCGTTCGCCCAGAACAGCATGCTCGTGTCGGCCAAGACGTCGACCCGCCTCGTCGGCCCGTACGAGTGGGAGGCGGTCGACCTGCGGGTCCGCGCGGCCTACACGAACACGGCCCCGGCCAGCTCGTATCGCGGGTTCGGCGGCGCACACGCGAGCATGGCGGCGGAGGTCCAGCTCGACGAGCTGGCCGAGCGACTGGCGGTCGACCCGGTCGAGTTCCGGTTGCGCAACCTCGTCGAGCGCGGGCACGTCTTCTTCCCCGGCAAGCGGCCGCTCCACGCCGACGTGAAGGCGAACCTGCGCTCCGTCGCGGACGGCCTGGGCCGGGGGCGTCCGGAGCCGCCCGGGAGCGGGACCGGGGTCGCCTCGATCGTCATGGATTCCGGGGCCGTGCCGGTCGGCCGCAGCGAGGTACGCGTCCACGGCGACGGGTCGGTGACCGTCCTGACCGGCGCGGCCGAGCTGGGCCAGGGCAGCCGGACCGTGCTCGCGATGGTCGCCGCCGAGGAGTTCGGCCTGCCCCTCGAGCGCGTCCGGATCCAGCAGTCCGATTCGGGCGTTACCCCGTATGCCCGGACGACCGGGGCCGACCGGACGACGATCATGGAGGGCACGACGATCCGGCTCGCCTGCGACGACGCGAAGGCGCAGCTGCGCGACATGGCGGCCGAGCTGCTCGAGGTGCCGGCCGAGGTGCTCGAGCTCGAGCGGACGGGCGTCCGGGCGGGCGACCGGCGCCTCGCCTGGAGCGAGATCATCGGCCGCTGGTTCCGGGCGCCGGACATGGAGGTCAGCGGGCGCGGCCACATCCGGCCGGTCGGCGAGTGGGGGCTCATCCCGCCATCGTGGGAGAACCCGGTTGCCGGGGTGCGGGTGACGGCCGACCGCGAGACCGGCGAGTGGTGGGCGACGAGCCTCATCGACGTGGCCGACATCGGCCTCGCCATCAACCCGGCACTCGCCGACGGGATGGACGTCGGCTCCATGATGCAGAGCCTCGGCGTCGCGCTCCGCGAGCAGCTCGTCTACGACGGCCAGCAGCTCGCCAACGGGTCCGTGCTCACGTACCGCGTGCCGGAGTTCGCCGACCTGCCCGACGAGGTGCGCACGTTCGTCGTCGAGAACCGCGACGGCATGGGGCCGTACGGCTCGAAGGCCCACGGCGACGGGACGATGTCGGTCGTTGCGCCGGCGGTCTCAAACGCGCTCCACGCCGCCCTCGGGGTCCGGATGCGGCGGGCGCCGTTCACGCCGGAGCGTGTGTGGCGGGCGATTCGCGAGCGGGGGACGGCCGAAGCGGGCGGCGCCGGCGGTGGGGCCGGGCACCCGTCGGCCGGCATCCCGGACTGGTGGACCGCCACCGAGTGGACGTCCCGCCACCGCCGCTCCGGGTGACCGACGCCCCGCGGGAGGCGCGGCTCCCGACCGAGTCGATCCTGCTCGTCGTCGCCCTCTTCCTCGTCATCGCGGCGACGAACATCCTGACCCCGCTCCTGCCGGCCATCCGCGACGACTTCGGGATCAGCATCGCGACCGCCGGCTGGGTGGTCGGCGCGTTCGGGCTCGCGCGGCTCGCGCTCGACCTGCCGGCCGGCCTGCTCATCGATCGGGTCGGGCACCGCCGGCTCAGCGTCGGCGCGCTCGGCCTGCTCGTCGCGTCGTCGATTGCCGGGCTCGCCTCGCCGACGCTCGAGGTGCTGCTCGTCGCGCGGATCGGTTCCGGGCTCGCCGTCGCCGTGCTCGCGACGGTCGTCCTCGCCGCGCTCGCCGCGACGGCCGGGCCGCGGAACCGCGGGACGGTCCTCGGACTGTTTCCGACCGCCAACAACGCGTCGATCGCGTTCTACCCGCTGGCCGGCGGGGTGATCGGCGAGCTCGTCGGCTGGCGGGCGACGTTCGGGCTGACCGCGCTGCTCGCCGTCGCCGGCGGGGCGATCCTCGTCCCGCTCCTTCTGCGCCTCGACCTGCCCCGCCGCCGACCGGGCGACGCGCGCCGGATGACCCCCGGGCCCGGCGTCCTCCACGGCCCGCAGCGCGGGATCGCGATCGGTGCGACCGCGTTCGGGGTCGTCGCGACGATGGTCCACCGGCACGGCTTTCGGAGCACCGTCCTGCCGCTCTACGCCGCGACGGCCCTCGGCCTCGGGGCGATCCCGATCGCGAGCGGCGTCGCGCTCATGGCGGTCACCGCCATCCTCGTCGGCGTGCCCGGCGGCGCGCTCGGCGACCGGATCGGCCGCCGGCGGGTCATCACCGCCGGGCTGCTCGCGCTCGCGGTCGGCGACCTCCTGTTCCTGCTCGCCGGCGACCTCGTCTCGTTCCTCGTCATCGCCGCGCTCATCGGCCTGGCCGACTTCTTCCCGAGCTCGCAGACGGCCCTCCTGACCGACATCGTCCACCCGGAGCAGCGGACGCGGGTCCTGTCCGGCTACCGCTTCGCCGTCGACCTCGGCGCGTTCATCGGGCCGGTCCTGCTCGCTGCGGTCATGGACGCCGCGGGCGCCGGAGCGGCGATCGTGCTGACCGCGGCGCTGCTCGCCACCGCCGCGGTGGCGGCCCGCCTCGGCGTGCCTAGGGTCGTCCCGTAACGATTCGGTGACGGCGAGGGTGGAGGATCTCCGAGGCATGCCCAGCCTCAGCCGGAGCCCGATCGGAAGCGTCGTGGACGTGTGGCGACCTGCGCACGGCATCGGGACACATGGGCCGGGTGTCGGCAAGACCGCACACGTAGGGAAGGCGAGTTCGAGCGCTCGACCGATGCCGCCGGCCGGGTGGCTGGCAGGCGAATCGTCGTGACCGGAGGGCGTGCGTTCGCGATCTGCGGGTTGGGTCTCGCGTTCGTCGGGACGATCGGCACGCTCGCCGTGCGGTTCGTGTCACCGGTGCCGATCATCTCGGTGGCCTTCGGCTTCGGCTGGGCTGCCATGGTCGGTTATCTGATCCAGGGCGTGACCTGGGCATCGGTCGGGGCGCTGCTCATCGTCCGTCGCCCGGAGAACGCGGTCGGCTGGCTCATGGTCCTTGTCGGGGTCGGCTATTCGCTGTCCCAGCTCACGGTGTCACTGGCCTCGTCGTTCGCCGCCGCGAACACCGCCGGGGGCGATCGGCTGGCGCAGGTCGCCGGATGGCTGACGGTCCTGCTGCAGCTCGTCACCGTCCTCCACTTCGCCATCGGCTTCCTCTTCCCGACCGGGCGAGTCCAGAGTCGCCGTTGGGAACGGTTCATGCGGGGGTTCTGGATCTTCGCCGCCGTGTTCGTCGTGACGAGCCTCGTCCAGCCGGGTCCGCTGCAACTGATCCCCGTCCTCGACAACCCGTTCGGGTTCGGGCCGGACATCCGCGGCGGTCGTCCCATTGCGCCCACGCTTGCCCTGGCGGCTGTGGTCATCTTCGTGAGTCTCGTGATCTCGATGATCTCCCGCTACCGATCCGGCGGGTGGTTGGAACGCCAACAGCTCAAGTGGTTCGTCACGGCCTTGGGGGTGTCGGCCATCGGCCTCGGCATCGCGACCTCGGAGGTGTTCTTCAACGACGACCCCAGGAACGCGATCGGATTGACGGTCTACGTGTTTGCCGGCGCCGTCGTCCCGATCGCGATCGGCGTTGCGATCCTTCGTCATCGCTTGTACGACATCGACCGGATCATCCGTCGCACGATCGCGTACACGGTGGTGACCGGCACGCTCGGCGGCACCTTCGCCGTGCTGCTCCTCTCGCTGACCGGGGTCATGACGGCCGTCGCCGAGGGCGAGACCATCGCCGTGGCCGCATCGACCCTGGTCGCCTTTGCGCTGTTCCAGCCCGTGCGCCGCCGGGTCCAGGGCGCCGTTGACCGGCGCTTCGACCGCGCGCGCTACAACGCCGATGTGACGGTGCGAACGTTCGCAGGCAGGCTGAGTGGCGACGTCGACATCGGGGCGGTCTGTCGGGAGATCGTCGACACCGCGTCGGTCGCGGTTCGGCCGGCGGTCGCCGGCGTCTGGCTCCGCGATCGACAACTCAAACCGCCGACGCGTTGATCGCCTCCCAGGCCCTTAGCCCGCGGTCCACGTCGAGCCCGGGCAGCCCGAACGCGCCGGCCACGAGCTCGCGGTAGCGGGCGGCCTCGCGGACGTCCTCGGTCGTCTTGCCCGCGGCCGCGAAGCGGGTGAACTCGTGGTCGCGAAGCTGGACCACCTCGTCGTCCGTGCAG
>Ga0326597_10014807_pt1 | contig 10211 bp, 10 predicted proteins | sample RVTome_12_FD_203789 | JGI IMG/M metagenome (GOLD analysis project Ga0326597, IMG submission 203789) | Soil microbial communities from uranium-contaminated site in the Upper Colorado River Basin, Wyoming, United States - RVT100D185 | ecosystem: Environmental > Terrestrial > Soil > Contaminated >...
TGAAACAAACAGGCGTGGATGAGGCAAGACAGGTGTTGAATGACTGGTTTGAACAGGAAAAGGCAAATCATGGATTAACCGCCGGGGACTAGGCAAAAAAAACGGCCCCGGATGTCACAAGGGGAGGGAGGGCATACCGGGGCCAAATATACCCGGCTGGGGAGACCGGGATTCTTTGTTCCCGTCCTTGGGAGGAAAAACGGGAAATCTTGTGTATATCAATTTGAATAACCCATTAAGCAAAAGTTCAGTTTTTGTGCAGCTTATGACCTTGAATGGGTTTTTTATGCACAATCATGGCCGCTGATTAAGGTATACAACGTTAGTAATCCTTAACATACATCTGTAAACCATATGAGTTTGTGCAACTTATTGAATTACATTATAAAATCAGTATTGGTTAATTTTTAACAAATTTGTCATGATTATATTGATTATGCCGGAAACCGTCTTATGTGCTCATTTCATCCACAAAGTTATCCACTGAAAATGTGGATAAGGGCTGATCAATAATTATGGCAATGGCTTAAACAAGCAAGATTAGAAACAGGGTTAACAAGATTGTTTAACTTTACCTCTGTGTAATTCTGAAAAAAGGCCTATTCAACGACCTTTAACAACATCCCTGCCTGGGGCTCGCCTTTGGGGAACATACCGTTAAGCAAGCGTAATTTTTCTTCTGAATAGGTTTCCAACGGCGAGCTTTGTGCCAATGCAGCGAAAGTTGTATCACTACCAACCTCTATGGTTTTCAGGCGTAAAGGTTTTGCCAGAATGCGCTCATTGCTGGTTATGGCATGAAAGCTTTGCGCGGTTTCCAGGAAATAGCTGTCGAATTCGGCAGTGCCCCCGGGGTCTTTGGCGACGCCGACCAGAATGTAGGCCTGATTATTGAAGTAGATCACCGTAAAACGCCCCGTTCGTTTACCATCGCTTGTGTTAACGGGGGCAAGGCCGGTATGTGCGTCCGAACCGTGGATGTTCAGGGGTGCGTCATTACTGAGGTGTTGCAATCCGAGGCGGGTCTCCATGAACTCCCGGGGTGAGATGCGTTCATTGATATCTTCCACACCCAACTGCATTAATGCCACCCCGTTTGGGGCACTGATAGCCAGCCGATCCGGGTGATTCATGATGTTCCAGCCATGCGGCATCTGCATGGCAAAACCCAGTTTTTCATGATAGAAATTTCTGCCGCGCACGATCCCCTGTTCCGGACTGTCGCCGAACACAAGACCATTCATCTTGTCCATGTAGATCTCTCTGCCGATGAAATTAGATGGCGTATTCCGGTATTTGTCGGCGTGGGCAATGACCTCCTGCAAGCGGGCATCACTGTCAGGATGGGTGGAAAACAAACCATGATATATATTTGGCTCCCTGCCTTCAGCCCTGGCGGCCTGGGTTTCAAACAATTCCTGGTTTTTCAGAACGCGAATGACATCCAGCATTGCCTGCGGGTTGTAATCGGTGCGCGCGAGATATTCTGCGCCGAGCTGGTCAGCTTCGAGCTCATGTTCCCGGCCATAGCCGCGTAACAGGGCGGTACCGAATATCTGCACCAGCTGATTCCCTGCGGAATTCATTCCCGGGATAAGGATCGCACCCAGAGTGGCGCCAATATTGGCAAGTTGTGCCGCGCTGTACTGTCTGACTGAATGCCTGGCCGTAACATGGCCGATCTCATGTCCTACTACTGCGGCAAGTTCGGCTTCAGAATTCAGATAGCTCATCAAGCCACGGGTGATATAGATATAACCGCCGGGCAAGGCGAAGGCGTTGACTTCCTTGCTATCCAGCACAGTAAAACGGTAGATCAAGTTGTTACGATGGCTGTTTGCGGCAAGGCGTTCACCAACTTTTTGCACATAGGACTGCAGCTCAGAATCATCGTAGACTCCGTATTGTTGAAGTACCTGTTGGTGGGATTTACGGCCTAACGCAATCTCGTCCTGCTCGGACATCAGCACCAAATCCTGCTGTCCGGTTACCGGATTGACCGCACAACCGAAACTGGCAAGCAAGGGTATTATCAGGATGATATAAATTAATTGCCGCATAACCGGATCTTATGACATGGAGATAAAAAGATCAGTTCCCGCCGGGCACGCCTGTGATATTGAGATCCACGGGGTGACGAATCCTCATACGATATTCCCGGTTACGATACTCTATAAAGCCACGGGCCCGGATCTCTTTGCCTGCATAATCAGAAAAAACAAGATCATCAAAATTATCTAAATCATCTCGTGCTATTCGCAGAGCAACATGCGGCGCCAGATTGATCCAGATCGCTGATCTGCTTTCCCCGATGCGTGATATTGTTCCTGTCACAATACGATAACCCAGATCACGTGGAGTGAGCTGCGTTGCCTGGACAGGCTGATACTGTGGCAAGGACCAGATGCCATGCCCATGCTCATAGGCGAAATCCGCACCGGCTTGATAACATGCCAGAAAGCCCAGATTGGGCGGGATAGTCAAAGGGGCGGCCATACCCTGCCTTAACGCTAATAACTGTATATTGGTACCGTCATCCAGAAACAGGTGGGCAAGCGTACGTCCATACTTATCATATCTTTGGGCATCATAATGCAGGCGTATGTTTGGATGTTGATTCAAGATTTTGCTGAGGTAATTTTGTGCCTGGACGGCCCCGGGTTGTGAAGATTCACCATTATACCCAATTTCAGGTGCATTAATCCCGATAAGACGAATATGGCGATCGTCAGTAAGGATAACGGTATCGCCATCGATCACATGTTTTATTTTTACAGTTTCATGATAGACAGTGGTGTTGCATGAAGCATCTATTACCCCGCTTGTTGCATGGGTGGCATGTGAAAAAACAAATATTGCACAGGCAAATAAACAGGCAGGAATGAAAAAGCGCCCGGTAAGGGCGCCTATATAGTCAAAGATGCCTGACCTGTTACCTTTATTACATACCGTATTTGCGGCGGAATTTATCAACACGCCCGGCTGTATCCAGCATTTTCTGTTGCCCCGTATAAAATGGATGGCACTGGGAACAGACTTCAATATGCAGGTCCCCACTATAGGTAGAACGGGTTTTAAAGGTGTTCCCGCAACTGCAGGCCACTGTGAGTTCCTGGTATGCAGGATGAATTTCTTTTTTCATAGTTAATCGTCTGAAATACCGGAATAAATGTTTACCGGAGGGCCGGGGAGTTTATTCGAAACCTTTGTGTCACGCAAATGAAATTTCCGGCCATCCGGGTTGTTCATAAATTGAATTCAGCAATCACAGGGACGTGGTCAGAAGGCCTTTCCAGGGACCTGGGATTCTTGTCGATGCGACAGCTCAGGCATTTTTCAGCGAGTGCAGTACTGACAAGGATATGATCAATCCGCAAGCCACGGTTCCTTCGAAATGACGCCGCACGGTAGTCCCACCAGGAATAACTGCCAGCCTCTTGCTCAAACAGGCGAAAACTGTCTTTTAACCCAAGTGATAATAATTGTCTGAATTCGGCCCGTTCAGGCTCACTGACCAGAACATTTCCTTTCCATTCCTCCGGATCATGAACATCCCGATCCTCCGGTGCAATATTGAAGTCCCCCAGAATTATGACATGGTGATTGATTGTCAGAAGTTCTCGTATGTATGTATGCAGATGTGAAAACCATTCAAGTTTGTAGACATACTTGTTTGAACCAACTTCACTGCCATTCGGTACATAAACATTTAATACTGTCAGATCATTAAAATCGGTGCAGAGTACGCGTCTCTGTGGATCAGCGTAATCAGGCATATCTGTGATGATATTTTTGGCGCCGGTTTTGCTAAGTGTAGCAACCCCATTATAGGTTTTTTGACCGGCATAGGCCGCCTGATAACCTGCGGCATGGAATTCATCCTCTGGAAAATTATCATCAGTCAGTTTGGTTTCCTGCAAGGCGAGGACATCAGGTTGTACATTTTCAAGCCACTTAAGGACATGTGGCAAACGAATACGTAACGAATTTACATTCCAGGTGGCAATTCGAAACATAGACTGAAATGGAATTTAAACTGTAGGGATAAAATCAGCTTGGGGGCAACTATATTCTAAAGCCACCATGACGGCGACGATTCAGCACATCGAGCACATAGAGGCCGACGATAAAACCAATAGTCAATGTTATTGCAAATGCAATAAGAATGCTTCGCCAATTCAGGTTACCTTGAGTAATACTTATGTCGCTATCGGCAGATGGTTCCGTTGTCCGCAGGTCGTCAAGTTGTTTTTCAAGAACAGCCTTCTCTTCAGTGAGTTGTTTAAGCTTCTCCTGCGTGGCGGTATTATCATTGCTTTGGCTCAGATTATTTCGCAATTCTGTAATATTCGCCTGCAATTCGCCTACCTTGAGGCGCTCGGATTTGAAAAGTTGTTTAAGTTCCTCGTTTTCCTTGAGTGCTGCGGCGAGCTTTTCCACATCTCCAGGAGTGGGGGGAGCTTCGCCTGTTTCCAGGCCGGCAAGTTTTAATTTGGCATTTTTCAATTCAGCTTCAAGTTTATCGGCTTTTTCCTGCGCCTGTTGCAGCTGTGTCTGGGCGGGGGGAGTATTTATTAAATAGTTATTGTCGACCCAGCCGCTTACGCCATCAGGATCTTTTACCTGCGTCAATTCATTTCCACGAGAGAGAACTTCAAGCGGGGTACCCGTGGGGAGCACCTTGATGATAGCGCTGTCGACGGTTTTGTCCTGGTGGAGCCCAACCATAAGTTTGTCAGCAATATAGGCAGTCTCGGACAATCCAATGACAGGGACAACCAACAAAGTCCAGAGTATCAATTGTTTTATATACGTCTTTTCCATCATGAATTCCTACGCTATTTATGCAGCAATGCCGGAGTGCCTTAACAGGGGTTCAATACTGGGTTTTCGCCCTCGAAACTCTATAAACAGCTCCATAGGGTCGCGTGTGCCTCCCTGTTCCAGAATTGAATGTAAAAACTCCTGCCCGGTGGTCTTGTCAAAGATACCGGTTTCTTCGAATTTGGAAAAGGCGTCTGCTGATAAAACCTCGGCCCATTTGTAGCTGTAATAACCAGCAGCGTATCCCCCGGCGAAAATATGTGAAAAACTGTGCTGAAACCGGTTAAAAGCGGGGGGGATAATAACTGCAACCTGATTACGGACCTCGTTAATCAGCTCCTGTATATCCAGAAGGTGATCGTCCTTGGATTCAAGGTGCAAACGGAAATCGAAGATTGCAAATTCAAGTTGCCGCACCATTTGCATACCCGTCTGAAAATTTTTGCTGGCGATCAGTCGTTCAAACAGGTCATCATCAATAATTTCCCCCGTTTGATAATGCCGGCCTATCAAATCCAATGCCTCACGTTCCCAGCACCAGTTTTCCATGAATTGACTGGGGAGCTCTACCGCATCCCAGGGCACACCGTTAATGCCGGCAACACTCGGGTAATCTACCTTGGTCAACAGGTGATGTAACCCGTGCCCGAATTCATGAAACAATGTGATGACTTCATCATGAGTCAGCAAAGAAGGATCATTCCCCACCTGTGGAGTAAAGTTGCAGGTTAAATAAGCCACAGGCGTTTGTATGCCGGATAATGTTTTTTTACGGACGATGCATTCATCCATCCAGGCACCGCCCCGTTTATGCGGCCTTGCGTAAAGATCCAGATAAAAACATCCACACAGGGTATTTGCAGAATCATAGATGTCAAAGAACTGAACATCCGGATGCCAGACGTCAATATTATCCCGGACGCGTATATCAAGGTTATAAAGCTGGTGAATAACAGCAAACAGTCCTTTAAGTACCTGTGGTACCGGAAAGTAAGGTCTAAGTTCTTCCTGGGACAGGTTAAATTTATGCTGCCTCAGCTTCTCGGAATAATACGCAATATCCCATGCATGAAGTTCATTTATGCCAAATTCTGATCTGGTGAATAATTGCAATTCATGCAATTCATCTTTTGCCACGTCCTTTGAGCGCTTTGCCAGATCAGTGAGAAAATTCATGACTTCTTCGGGTGTCTTCGCCATTTTCTTCGCTAATGAAAAATGGGCATAACTTGCAAAACCCAATAACCTGGCGAGCTGATAACGCAACTTCAGGATCTCCCGCATGATCTCGCTGTTATCCCATTTCCCTGCGTTGGGGCCTTGATCTGAGGCGCGGGTGACATAGGCTTCATACATTTCCTTGCGCAGGTGGATATTATCAGCATATTGCATAACCGGCATATAAGAAGGAAATTCCAGCGTAAACACCCAGCCGTCCAATTTTTCTCGTTGTGCTGTTTGTGCCGCAAGCGCAAGCGCAGAATCAGGCAATCCCGCTAACTGACTGTTATCAGTAATATGTTTCTTCCATGAGTGTGTAGCATCCAGCAGATTTTCTTCAAATTTTGTTTGCAGACGAGAGAGATTTTTCTGGGTTTCTTTAAAATTTTGTTTTGACTCATTGTCCAGATCAATTCCCGATAACCTGAAATCACGCAAGGCGTGATCAATAATGCTGCGTTGCGCCTGTGACAGTTGTAAGTATTCATTGCTGTTTGCCACGTACTTGTAGGCCTGGTATAAATCTTCATTCTGCCCCAGTTCTGTTGCGTATTCCGATAACTTGGGCAGACAGGCATTATAGGTTCGGCGTAATGCTTCATTGTCCGCAACCGAATGTAGATGACTGACTGGTGACCATGCCCGGTTCAGATGATCATCCAGTTCCTCAAGGATCTGCAAGGTATTGTCCCAGGTGTAAAGATCGGTTTTCTCCAGAAGCGCCGCTATACGTTGCCGATTATCCAGCAGCAAAAAATCAATCGCCTGTTCAATGTGTAGAGGATTGATCAGGCTGAATTGCGGCAGCCTATCTGTGTCTAGCAGCGGATTATTCATATCGGGTTTAATAATACTGTCAATTTGATAAATCTTGTTTAGATGATGATAAATGATGGCTGATTTTTGGACAGTATAGTCAGTTCAGAAAATTCATAGCTGTTTTCTTAATACTATCGGGGATAACCGTTCCAAAGTGTAGGGCATTTATTGAAATTAAAATTAATAATCAATGAGTTACAACGAAAGCAAAGACCGGGTAAAATAAATTAATTTTTTAGAATATGCGGGTGATTATCATGTCTAGGTTGAAATCAGACAAGGTAATTTAGTCTGACAAGCAGGTATTCTCAATTCGGTTTGTGTTGTTCGTTTGATGCCGCAAATTCCGGACACGGGGTGTGTGAGGTTTTGTAGTGCATAAATTGGTGGATAGCGATCTGCATGGTATCCGCAATGTTCTTAAAAAGTTCTTCCTGAAGGCGCAAAGTAATCGATCCCAGGTTCATCGTAATTGTTCTACAATCTGTACATATTCAGAATTCACATGAGCCGGAACTTGCCAGGAGATACGGCTTACACAGTCGAGATAACATAATTCAAACTCCTTATAGGTAATGAATGATTCACCGATTTTCCAGAATGAAAATCAGGCGGCTATATAGAGTGTTCATTTGTCCCGTATAAATATTTCCACCGTGAAGCATTGTAATCTCATAGGCGATGGGTAAATCAGATAATCCAGGATACCGGGTCTGCAGGAAAAATATCGAAGTCAGAAGTAATTCACGCGGTGATGAATCATTAGTTGTAAATCTCTTCCGAATTGCCTTTCCCATTTGATTTTTTCATTTATCAGGATCAATCAGGTACTGGGATAGCAGTGAGTAAGGCTGATGGTTTTTTTTCACCATCAGGACTCCTGTCTTGGTGGAAAGCATTGGAACAAGTTGTCCAGAGGGATACAGTTCCTCGACGCAGGAAATTAGAAACAGATTCTTTACAAGATATTGCATTCCATAGCGTTCCGATTTAAGGAAGTCCTCTTTTGCTATGTGGTCTTCTGAGAACGGTTTTTGAATTCTTTTCAATGTCCATTGAAAGTAGATCCTGCCGGAGTCGGCATCGAATATCCGTAATCTGGGTTCCCTGTTCGAAATTCTGGCATCAATAGCGTATCGCATGGCAATAGTGTACAAATCAGTTGTATAAATAAATAGTAATGATTATCATTAATATTAACAATATATAAATAAAAGACACGGGAAATTAATTCGCGTACTGACATATTTTTAAGGAGTAAAAAAATGGATGGTAACTATATAATTTTTAAACAATTTAATCGTTATGTAACCAACATAATGCTGATGATTATGGTGCCGGTAAGCACAATGGCCGAGGTACCCAGCAGTGAGGAAATGTGGAAGATTATCCAACAGCAACAAAAAGTCATTGAAGAATTAAAGGCAAAGCTGGAACAAACAGAGCACAAGGTTGTTGCCACAGAAACCAGGGTTGAAGAAACCGCTAAAGAAGTCGAGGCTGCGGCAGAAGCCATGGAACAGTCGGGTACAGGTGCTTCCACAGCGGCAAGTTGGGCCGACAAGACCACTGTCGGGGGTTATGGTGAATTACATTACAACAGTTTAAATGATGATAATAACTTGACAGGTGGCGATGATGACCTTGATCAGGTTGATTTACATCGTTTTGTATTGTTTTTTGGACATGAATTTAATGAGTCTCTTCGTTTCTTCTCGGAATTGGAAGTAGAACATGCCCTGGCAGGAGAATCCCAGCCAGGTGAGGTAGAACTGGAGCAGGCCTGGCTGGAAATGGATTTGACCGATCACCATCGTGCACGTACCGGTCTGGATATCCTGCCGGTTGGTATCATCAACCCGACCCATGAACCGAACACTTTCTATGGAGTTGAGAGAAACAAAGTGGAGACAGAAATCATTCCCACAACCTGGTGGGAAGCTGGGTTTGGCTTGATTGGAGAAATAGCACCGGGGTGGAATTATGATTTGATAGCTCATTCAGGTTTGGCCATTCCGACAACTGGCAGCAGCGCTTTCAGGCCACGCAGTGGCCGGTTAAAGGTTGCAAATGCTAACGATCAGGATATCGCCTTCACGGGGCGTATCCGCTATACGGCAACGCCAGGACTTGAGATTGGTGTTGCCGGACAATACCAACGGGACGTCACTGGCGCTGCTGATCTATTTGCAATACCTGCGACCCTGTTTGAAGGTCATATAGACTGGAAACATGTTAGCGGTTTTGGTTTAAGAGCGTTGTATGCGCGATGGGATTTTGATGATGATAACAGTCCTGTTCCTGGACTGGATCCGGAGAATGTCAATGCAGATACTCTGGACGGCTGGTATGTTGAGCCTGCTCACCGGTTTGAAATTCCCGGGCGTGTTCCGGGAGATCTCGGAGTGTTTGCGCGGTATGAAAATTGGGACGAAAGAAATCAGGTTGTTCCGCACCGCTTTGAGGAATTTTCACGCTGGGTGCTCGGCATGAATTGGTGGCCACATAACAATGTGGTATTGAAGTTTGACTTCCAAAATGAAACTGCAGATAGGCCGGTTGATCAAGTGCTCGATGGTGTCAATTTGGGTATTGGCTATCAATTTTAACATGTTGATTATAATTAAAGAGAAATTCAAGGTATCATTCTCTCAGCCAAGTAACTATTTACAGGGCGCATAACTGCGCCCTCTTTTTTATGTTCAATATCATCATACTGAGTCGATTCAGTTTAATAATGTTCTTGCTGCCCATAATATCGGCCAGCGCCTTTGCGAATGAGATATACCAGACACCTGAAGATTTCATTGAGGAAGTTTTTGCAGGTCATCCACCGGAACAAAGCAGGTTATGGATCACAAAAGATATTAAACAGGATACTTATAATATACTTGAACATGATCTGAATGTGCTGCGCTTGCGCTATTGGATTAAGGACGGCCGGACCGCATGGATACTGGAAGAGATAGGCAAGGAACGCCCGATCACGACAGGCATTGTAGTGAATCAGGGCAGGATCGAATTAGTCAGGATATTGATCTTTCGCGAGTCAAGAGGCTGGGAGGTACGTTATCCGTTTTTTACCGACCAGTACAAAGACACAGGACTTGTGAATGAGAATAAACTGGATAAGTCCATCGACGGTATTTCAGGTGCGACCTTGTCAGTTAATGCTGTGACCAAACTGGCCAGACTCGCCTTGTTACTGCATGAATACGCGAAAAAAGGAAAGGACTAAAGAGCGCAAAGATGATGTGGGAAACAATACATAAATGGCACAGGACAATGGGTATCATTACAGCATTGTTTGTTGTGTTCCTGGCAGTGACCGGTTTAATGCTGAATCA